>WNGB01015311.1_pt1 | contig 15688 bp, 17 predicted proteins | sample 5400681 | NCBI WGS metagenome assembly WNGB01 (sample SAMN13153367, study PRJNA577476) | soil metagenome | isolation source: 115 cm soil or saprolite under grassland replicate 2 | place: USA:California | collected 2016-06-15
CGCGATTTACCCTGATCGGCGCGACCACGCGCGCCGGTCTCATCACAAATCCGCTGCGCGACCGCTTCGGGATTCCGGTGCGGCTCAACTTTTATTCCGAGAGCGAGCTCGAAGAGATCGTCAACCGCGGCGCGCGCGTCCTCGGCATCGGCATGACCGCCGACGGGGCGAACGAGATCGCGCGCCGCGCGCGCGGCACGCCGCGCATCGCCGGGCGGCTCTTGCGCCGCGTGCGCGACTTTGCGCTGGTCGCGGGCGCAACGGCGATCGACCGCGCCGCGGCCGACCGCGCGCTGATCGAGCTCGAGGTCGATGCCGCGGGGCTCGATGCCATGGACCGGCGCTACCTCACGACGATCGCGGAGAACTACGGCGGCGGCCCGGTCGGAATCGAGACCATCGCGGCAGCGCTATCGGAGCCGCGCGACGCGATTGAGGAAATCATCGAGCCGTTTTTGATCCAGCGAGGCTTTCTGCAGCGCACCCCGCGCGGTCGACTGTTGACGTCGCACGCGTTCCGTCATCTTGGGCTCGCAGAACCCGCGCGCGATCCGGGGCAGTTTGGCTTGTTTGGCGAGGGAACGGAGAGCTAGATCTCGGGCGCCGGGCAGGATGATCTCGGAGGCAACGAGGATGCTCAGGACCATGGAAGGCGGCTGCCACTGCGGCCGCGTGCGGTTCCGCGTCACGGCCGATCTTGCATCCGCGAGCGATTGCAACTGCTCGATATGCACCAAGAAAGGAATTCTGCATCTGATCGTGCCGCCGGAACGCTTCGAGCTGCTGCGCGGCAAGGACGAGTTGACCACGTACGAGTTCAACACCGGGACGGCAAAGCACACGTTCTGTAAGCACTGCGGCATGCATCCGTTCTATGTGCCGCGCTCCGATCCGGACAAAATCGACGTAAATGTGCGTTGCATCGACGACATAGACCTTGCCGCGATCTCGCCGAAACCGTTCGACGGCAGGAACTGGGAGGCGTCGATGCGCACGCGTGTGCCGCCGCGATGAACGCGCTTGACGGCGAATTGCGGGACGGCCGTCATGTCATGTCAATTCGTGTCTATTACGAGGACACCGATTTTTCCGGCATCGTCTATCACGCCAACTACTTGCGCTTCATGGAGCGCGGCCGCAGCAATCATCTGCGCCTGCTCGGCACGCACCACCGTGCGCTGTTCGAAGAGGCGAGCGCGGAAGCCCCGGGGTTTGCGTTCGTGGTGCGCTCGATGCAGATCGAGTTCCTCAAGCCTGCGCGCATGGACGACGTGCTGGCGGTGGTCACCGCCCCGGAGGAAGTCAAGGGCGCTTCGATCACGCTCAATCAGCGCATTCTGCGAGGCGAGGAGCTTCTCGTGGAGGCGCATGTGCGGGTCGCCTTCGTTTGTGACGGGCGCGCGCGGCCCATCCCCAAGGCGCTGCGCACCGCCATGCGGGCCGATCAGGACCGCATCCGCCGCTGACGGGCGGGTCGCGCTATCGTCACCGCGACAAAGGCCTTAACGAGCCTCCGTGTCGCACCGGCTGCCGTCTGCTGCGGTAACCGGGCGTTAAGGCACTCGGCGCCAGCTAACTTTTCGCAATGGCGCGCCTTGCGCCCTAGTTTGGTCACCTTTCGCGGGACAGCCGAAGGACCAGCCGGGAAGGAGATGCCATGCCGTCCGCCTCGCCGCTTTCCATCTGGGATCTGTTCCAGAACGCGGATCTGGTGGTCAAACTGGTAATGGTCGGGCTGCTCATCGCGTCGGTCATGGTCTGGGCGATCGCGATCGAGAAGCTCCTCCTTTATTCGCGCACCCAGCGGGCCATGGACGCTTTCGAGCAGGCGTTCTGGTCCGGCCAATCCCTGGAGGAGCTCTACCGGACGCTTGCCTCGCGCCCGACCCATTCCATGGCGGCGCTGTTCGTAGCGGCCATGCGGGAGTGGAAGCGCAGCATCGAGGGCCAGCCGCGCTCCTTTGCCGGCCTGCAGATGCGCATCGAAAAGGTGATGGAGGTGACCATCCAGCGCGAGGTCGCCCGCCTGGAGCGTCATCTTCTGGTGCTGGGTTCGGGACCGTCTGGGGCATCATGACGAGCTTTCGGGCAATTGCCGGCCAGCAGTCGACCTCGCTGGCGGTGGTTGCCCCCGGCATCGCCGAGGCCCTGTTCGCGACTGCAATCGGCCTCATCGCTGCCATACCGGCGACGATTTTCTATAACAAGTTCGTATCCGACGTGAATAAGCAGGCCCAGCGCCTGCAGGGGTTCGCCGACGAGTTCGCCGCGATTCTCTCGCGCCAGATCGACGAACGGGGATAGGGGGACGCAAATGGCAATGAACGGTGGCACTGCCGGGCTCGCCGGCAGGCGGCATCGCCGTCGCCCGGTCATGGCCGAGATCAACGTGACGCCGATGGTCGACGTCATGCTGGTCCTGCTCATCATTTTCATGGTTTCGGCGCCCCTCCTGACGGTGGGGGTGCCGCTCGATCTGCCGCAAACCCAAGCCAAGACCCTCGACCAGGACAAGGAGCCGCTGACCGTCTCGCTCAACGCGAGCGGGCAGATCTACCTCCAAAATACCGAAATTGCGGTGGAGGAACTGGTCCCCAAGCTCAAGGCTATCACTGAGGCTCGCCAGGGGGCGGAGGAGCGCATCTTCGTGCGCGGCGACCGGCAGCTCGACTACGGCACCGTGATGAAGGTGATGGGGCGAATATCGGCCGCCGGTTTCCGGCGCGTGGCTTTGGTGACCGAGACCGAGCAGCAGGCCTCTGCCCGTTGATGGCGTGACTGGGGGGAATGAGGACGGCCTACACCATATCGGCGATCGGGCACGCAGCCATATTGCTGTGGAGCGTGTGGTCGCTTGCCGCCAGGCCGCTTCCGGTGTCGTCGAACGAGGGGCTGCCGATCGACCTGGTGACCGCATCCGAGTTCTCCAAGATTACGGCGGGCACGAAGAGCGCGCCCCAGGCCGAGACGGCAAAGCCGCTGGTCGAAAAGGTCGCAGAGGCGAAGCCGGTCGAGGACCCGACCGCAAAAGTGGTGGAAAAGAAGGAAGTTACAGCCGCGCGCGAGCCGCCGCCCGCTCCGGAAACGAAGCCCGCCGAATCCGAGCCGGACAAGAAGCAAGCCGACAAGCCGCCTGATCCGATCGCGGACGCGCTGGCGAAAGAAGAAGCCAAGAAGCCGGAGCCGAAGAAGGCCGACGCCAAGCCTCCGACCCCGCCGAAGAAGCCCGCCCCGCCAGCGCCCAAATTCGATCCCAAACAGGTCGCGGCGCTGCTCGACAAGCGCGACTCGACGCGCCTCGCTGCCGCCGGCGAGACGCTCAACAATACGCCCTCGCTCGGCGTGTCGAACGGCGCGGCGGCGCAGTTGTCGCTGAGCGAGCTGGACGCGTTGCGCGCCCGGCTTGCGCAGTTGTGGACGGTGCCCGCCGGTGCAAAGGACCCGCAGGAGCTGGTGGTGCTGATCAGGATCAAGCTCAAGCCCGACGGCACGCTGGCCTCTCCGCCAATCGTGCTCAGCAGCGGAAAAAGCCCGCTGTTCATCGCCGCCCGCGACAGCGCCGTTCGCGCGCTCTTCCGCGGTCAACCCTATGACATGCTCAAGCCCGAGCATTACGAGCAATGGAAAGACGTCGAGATCACCTTCGACCCGCGCGACATGATCCGCGGCTAGGTGTCGCGGCCGTCGCGCAAGGCAACGGCGCGACGGGCAATGCCGATTCAACGGCAAGCCTCCTAAGCCGCCGTCGCCTGATCATGCTGGGAGGAGCGGCGGGCGCGCTCATGAGCCTTTCGCCGCACCCGGCGGCAGCAGTGCTCAAGCTCGACGTGACTCAAGGCAACGTCCAGCCGGTGCCGATTGCGATCCCGGATTTCATCGGAGTCGGGCTGCAGGATCCGGCGGGCGGGCGCAATGTGAGCCAGATCATTTCCTCGAACCTGCGCCGCTCCGGCTTGTTCGCTCCGATCGATCAGGCCGCCTATATCGAGAAAATCGCCAGCGTCGACGCGTTGCCGCGTTTTGCCGACTGGCGGCAGATCAATGCCCAGGCACTGGTCACCGGCCGCATCACGCAGTCCGACGGCCGTCTCAAGGCGGAGTTCAGGTTGTGGGATGTCTTCGCCGGGCAGCAGCTGCGCGGCGAGCAGTACAACACCACGGCCGACAATTGGCGGCGGATCTCCCACATCATTTCCGACGCCATTTACGAGCGCATCACCGGTGACAAGGGTTATTTCGACAGCCGCATCGTCTTCGTCGACGAATCCGGTCCGAAGGAGCGCAGGATCAAGCGGCTGGCATTGATGGATCAGGATGGCGCCAATGTGCGCTATCTCACGCGCGGGGACGACCTCGTGCTCACGCCGCGATTCTCGTCGTCGGCCGACACAATCACCTACATGTCCTACAGGGAGGGCGATCCCAAAGTCTATCTCATGAACATCGAGACCGGGCAGCGCGAGATCGTCAGCAACTTTCCCGGCATGACATTCAGCCCCCGCTTCTCGCCCGACGGGCAGCGCGTGATCTTCAGTCTGCAACGCGGCGGCAATTCCAACCTGTTCGTGATGGACCTGCGCTCGAAGGCAACCACGCGCTTGACCGACGCGCAGGTGATCGACACCGCGCCCTCGTATTCGCCGGACGGCTCGCGCATCAGCTTCGAGTCCGACCGCGGCGGCAAGCAACAGATCTACGTGATGGCGGCGACCGGCGGGGAGCCGCAGCGCATCAGTTTCGGCGACGGCGCCTATTCGACGCCGGTGTGGTCGCCGCGCGGCGACCATATCGCTTTCACCAAACAGACCGAGGGCAAGTTTGCGATCGGCATCATGCGCACGGACGGATCAGGCGAGCGGATTCTTACCGAGGGCTATCACAACGAAGGGCCGACCTGGGCGCCGAACGGCCGCGTGATCATGTTCTTCCGTGACCCCGGCGGCAACGCCGGGCCGATGCTCTTTACCGTGGACGTGACCGGCCGCAACGAACAGATTCTGAAGACGCCGAGCTACGCGTCCGATCCAGCGTGGTCGCCGCTGTTGCAGTAGCGGGCATGACTTGGGGGCGCAGCATCAAAATGGAACTTACGGGGCCTACAAGGCGCCGCATTCACCGGGCATTAACCACCGGAAGGGGTTTTCCGCTTTTTCTTTGCCGTTGAGCGATCCGGGCAACACCCGATCAAGGTCGACAAGAACCTTCGCTTAACCACGCACCTGCTAGACCTGCGGCATGTGCGGTAACCGGGCAACCATGGGGGCAGCGGAATGACGAGTGTCGTAGTACGCGTCGTCCGTGCGGCAAAGCTCGCCGGCTTTCTGGCCTTGGCCCTTGCCTTGTCTGCTTGCGCGAACAGGCCGAACGATCCGCAGGCCGGAGGTAGCGCGCCGCCCGGCAGCCAGCAGGATTTCGTGGTCAATGTCGGCGATCGGGTGTTCTTCGAATCCGATTCTTCCGAACTCACGTCGCAGTCGATCGCCACGCTGGAGAAGCAGGCGCAATGGCTGCAAGTCTACAACCAATACACCTTCACCATCGAAGGCCACGCCGACGAGCGCGGCACGCGCGAGTACAACATCGCGCTCGGCGCGCGGCGCGCGCAGACGGTGCGCGACTATCTCGCGTCGCGCGGGGTTAATCCGCAACGCATGCGCACCATCTCCTATGGCAAGGAACGGCCGGTCGCGGTTTGCAACGACATTTCATGCTGGTCGCAAAATCGCCGCGCGGTCACGGTGCTCAACACCAGCTCCTGAGCGTAAGAAACACGGGGGAAGGGGACAGCCGGCGCCTTCGGGCGCCGGCTGTGTTTTGAGACGCCAAGGCTTTCCCTTCGAGACACAGGATCGTAACTTCGGATGCTGAGGAGTCGCGCGACGCACGAGAGCGGCGCGGGAATCAAACCGGTTGCCTCGACAATAATCCGGTGTCCTCGACCATGGGAATTTGAGGGTCTCGCGATGAGGATTGATCGGCTGGCGAGCGCGCAGCTCGCCGCTTGCGCCGCGGCAGGCGTCCTGGCAGTGGCGCTCTTGGGCTGCGGACAGGAGAACCGCTATGTGGCCCCGCCGCCGCCGAAGGTCAGCGTCGCCATTCCGGCGCAGCAGAAGGTCACCCGCTACCTCGAGGCCACCGGTTACACCTCGGCGATAAACACCACCAATCTGGTCGCGCGGGTGCAGGGCTTCCTGGAGAAGATCAATTACAAAGACGGCGACGACGCGAAGGAGGGGGCGACGCTGTTCGTCATCGAGCCCGAGCCTTACAAGCTCAAGCTCGAGCAGGCGCGGGCCGCCGAGGCCGGCGCCCAAGCCTCATTGAAGCAGGCGGAAGCGGAGTTCGAACGGCAGTCCGAGCTCGCGAGCCGCCAGGTCACGTCGAAGCAGGCGCTCGATAACGCAACGGCCAATCGCGACTCCGCGCGAGCCCGCCTCAAGCAGGCAGAGGTCGATACCGCCCAAGCCGCGCTGAACCTCGGCTATACCGAGGTTAAGGCCCCCTTCGACGGCATTGTCACCGCGCGTCGTGTGTCGTTGGGGGAGCTGGTGGGAGCCAACGGGCCGACCCAGCTGGCGAGCATTGTCCAAACCGTTCCCGTTTGGCAGATACAAATTCAGCGTTGATTTATAAGGCGTTTTAGCCCTTTTTGACAAACCTTTCGTCAGGTTTGTCACTCGATGTTCTCACTTTGGCCATGGCCGACTGCGCGAGCCGCTTTCGGTCGGCGGCCTCGGTATAGCGTGCCACCTCCTTCAGGGTGGCGTGACCGGTGATCGCCGCGATCTCATGCGTGCTGCATCCCGCCTCGGCCAGACGCCTCGCAGCGGCCTTCCGGAGGCCGTGGGCGCTGCAATGATGCAGGCCCGTCATGTCACACTGCTCACGGAACCATTGACCGAAGTAGCCCGCCGTGAAAGGGCGACCGAGCTGATTAGTCAGGAAAGTAAGATGATAGGTCGGCGTCTCGGCTATAACGGCGGCAAGCGTTGAGTGAACAGGGATCGCAAGCTCGATGCCCGTTTTCTGTTGGCGGACACCCAATACCCCGTCGCGAATATGCTGCGGCCCCATCCGCACAACGTCTGATCGCCGCTGGCCGGTGTAGAGCAAAAGGGCGAGCGCTAAGCGTCCAAGAGACCCTATCGGATGACGCCTCTCGAATTGCGCGATCTCATCTTCGTTCCAGCTATGGAAGCCGTCCGATTTGACGCGGATTGCCTTCACGTCGCGTGTCGGATCATCGGCGCGTAAGCCGATCTCGACAGCGTGCTTCATCATGGCGCGGAGCACTTTGCGCAGGTTATTTGCAGCCACCGGCCTCTCTGCTCGGGCAGCCATTAGCTTCACGACATGCTCGCGGTTCAGGTTGGCGATACGATTGTCGCCGTATTGGATGCAGAAACGATCAACGATGCCGCGATAGATTGCTTGCGAAGATGGCCTTAAAGAACGGAAATCCGGCGAGTTGAAATAGCTGACCGCAAGGGCGCGGACCGTGCCCGGCTTCGTTCGGGCGCTACCGATCTGCGGCGGTTGCCCGGCAAGTGCCTGCTCGTAGGCCGCCATGAACTCGGGGCTCCATGGCAGGCCGGGCAAGGACGCGCGCTTGAAACCGGCACGTCGGAAGTACCAGCGGGCTTTGCCATGGCGGTCGATGAAGCCGTTGCAATAGGGCGGCGGTCGCCGCATCACAGACGATCCCATTCGTTCCCTCCCTGCGCTGGCGAATCTTGCGCTCTCTCATCGCCCGTCACAATCTCGATCTCACCTTGTGCGCTGACCTTCACACCAGCTACGGGCAGCCCGGCCGCGATCACGGCCTTAAGGGCTTTGGTCACGTCGCTCTGGCGGAACGCAGCCTGGCGGCGACTCATGTGAGGCCCCGCGACGCGCGGTATCGGGCGCATTCTTCATGAAGCCAAACGCCCTCGTGCAGGACGCTCGGGTCAGCGTAGAAGAGTGTTGCCCCGGTGGCCTTGCACTGGGCGCATATGCCGAGCCGGACATCGTCCTCGGGAACCGAGGGCCACACGGGGGGCGGGGCGTGTATGCCCCCCTGAACGAGCGCGCAACCGCGCAACACCTCGTGCCCGTCGAACTTGTCGGGAGTGGGCAGAACATCGCTGTCGGCCGGCAGCTCATCTCCCAGCACGAGTTTGGCGGGGCGTCCTTTGCGGTCCTCCAGATTTCGTAGGAAGCCAGCATCGAGAGCGGCGGCCACTCGACGTGAAATAACTGCCCTGTCGAGATGCAGAACCTTCCTGAGCTGCGTCTGGCTCACCTCGGTGCTGCCCTCTTTGAGGAGGCGGGTAGTCGCGTGCACGACCTCCCGAACTTCCGGCTTTACAGTCGAGCCGACGCCCTCGGACACTAGGTCTTCAACTAGACTGCGTACCGCCGCGTAATCCTCCGTGGTTGCCATCACCAGGCCCCGCTCATCCCTCTTCCGCGTGGCTTGGTGCAGGAGCGCATGCGCGCGGATCAGCATCAGTACCGTTCTGAAGTCCCGCCGCAGCCGTATTGCGACTGGCGGCACCAGCTCTGCGAAGCGCTTCGCGAAAGGGATCACTACCTGGACGGGCGCCGTCGTGAGCCACACTTGCAGCGCGTGCCAGCGTGAAAGATCGCGGTCATCTCGGCTGGCCTCCTCTGCGAGCGCCCGGAAGACTTCCTGCGTCTGCTCGCGGCTATCCGTAATCGTTATGCTCAGCATCCGGGTCTCGTTCTCGGGATGCAGGCGAAGGCTCGTGGTTGTTACGATTAGGCCGGTCGGTCCCTCACGTTCTATTAGGCGCCCTTCCAGCCCGTGGTCGGTTTTCTCGACCGTTTCATAACGGAGGCGTCCCTCGGACAGCAGCGAACGGATGAGATAGGTGGCGAACTCCGAGTGCATTCCGGCGGCTTCGTAAATGACGAGGTGGCGATGTTTTAGCGACTCGTTGGAGTATGCCAACGCGCGTTCAGACATCGCCGTGAGCGCGTAGAACGCCTGGGCGGGAAAGAACTTGAGCGTGGACTCGACTAGGAATGATTTGCCGCCGGACGAGGGACCTTTCACAGCAACCGAAACCGGCCTATCGAGCAGTCGCGAAACAAGCGCAAGGAAAATGAGCTTAGCCGCCCGCTCCTCACCTACCATGCCAATATCGAGCAACTCCTTCGTAAACTCATCGAGGATGTTGCCTCTTTTTGCGAGTGTCGCGCATTTCTCCCATGCCTCGGTGCGCTGTGCGGCGCTGGCCTTTGCCTCCACGGCTGTCCAGTGCGTTGCCTCCAGGCATGCGGCTTGCCATCGCGTGACAAACTCGTTTTGGTCCTCAAGGTGCAGTGCCGATGCGTCCTTCGCGGGCAGACGGATCAGTTTCACCCGATGCCGGATACTTGAACGTGACAGCCACTCCTGAATCGTATCGCCACCCCGGTCGGGCTCCACGACGACATAGATTGTTTCGATGCCGTCGAGATACCCGGCATCGCGATCCTCACGCCAATTAGCAGCTCCCGGGATGCCCAGGGCCGGGATGCCGTGGGACCACAGCGTATGGCAGTCGGATTCTCCTTCAACTAGCACCATCTGGCCAGCCGCCTGTGCCGCTGCGAGACGGTGCAGGCCATAAAGGCAGGGCTTGGTTCCCGATTTCCAGCGGAAGCGGTCACCCTCAAGTCCAATCCGAAATCGAACCGCCAACTCCTCGCCGCCGGGGCCGCAATACGGAATGCGCACGGCGGGCTGATGGTCATAGGTAAACTCCGACAGGCCGCAGCTTTTAAGGAAGTCTACCGTCAGCGCCTTCGCAGTCGCGTACTGGGCAAGTGTCAGTCCGGTCGCGGTGTGCGTTACGAGTGTTGCGCGGTTGCGCGTGTTGTTGGGGGGGAATAGAGCCCCCCTGCCTCCGTGCCCTTCTTGGCCGGGCTCATCATCAAAAAAATCGACGGCGCTCATGCCCAGCGCGCCAATGATCTTCTTAAATCCGCATCCTGCGTGGCAATTGAGCAACCAGCGGCCGTCCCGGTGGTGGATGCTCAGGCTGTTGCGTTGGTCGTCATGAGCGGGGCAACGGGCGGTCCAGCCGTCGCCGTTGCGGACCACGTTCTTCAATCGTGCGAGCAGGTCGGTCATGACGGCACTCCCTGCCCGCGAGACGGGAGCGGAACTCCCGCTGCGGATACGAGTTGGAGGGCCGGGAGGGATTTGGCCCAACTCTCGGCGTCCACTTTGAGAACAATTGTCTTCTTGCCGAGCTTCAGCGCCCGCAGGCGGCCGCGCCTTACCTCCTCGTAGAACGTGTCACGACAGATGCCATAGCGCGCGCAGAACTCGCGGACGGCAAATGCCTCTCGATTGGTAATGTCCATTTTCGCCTCATCTACAACTGCCAACCGCAATCGGCGGCGGCATTCGATGGGCGACTAATTAAATAGGGGCTTGCGCCCCGTCACATGAAGGAAATTGTTTTTTAACGCGCGCTCCCGGATTTTTGCATCTCACGCAGTTTGGCCTGCAATCGCATATTGCAAGCATCTGCACTTGATTCGAGGTCTAGGGCCTGAAAGACCCGCGTTAGAAAATCGTGGAAGGCGCCACGCGGTTTGCCGCTATATCTGCTGATCTCGCGATATGCAGTAATCCCGGTTCGCCGCTCATAAGTATTTGCGGCGGCGATGGCGACGATGTCAGCAAGCTCATCTGGCCGCCTGCCTCTTTTGCCCCCCTTCCCAGCAGCGGGCGAATTTTTCTCAACGCTCCGCGCCGCTTGGGCCGCCCCGGTCGCCCTTTCGGCTGAGGCTTGCAGCAGCTTCCCGAGCTGAAGCCATTCTTGTTTTGCCGCCTCACGCTGTAGCCCCTCGGACCACGCCGGGTGCACCCACGCCTCGAATGTGTTCCGGTCAGCCTTCTTGAGAAGCGTAAACAGCGCCGACGACCTGCGAGCAATCTCCTTCAACTCCCTTTGTACCCTGAGCGTGCTGGCAGTTCCTGATTTTCGCCGCAGCCTAAGCGCTAACGCTGTAGCTTGGTGCTCAGTGAGAAGGTCCCGTGCAGCGGCAGCGACACCGTCCTCCCCCCCTTCCTTGAGGGGTAGGTCGTGAATGGCCTGTTCGAGCTGGCGTAGGGTTTCCTCTTCTTCCATTTGGAAGTGCCCTCCGCCACTGATGACATTTAAGCTCGGAGGAAGGCTGATTTTGCCTCCCATGTTTCACCCATGCCTTGCACCGGAAAAACCCGCAGAGCGTCCGCAAAATGCGGCGCGTATCGCAAAGCTCACGGAGCCTCAATTTTTTTGAGCCGCTAGAAAATCAAATCCACGGCCCTCAGTCCATGAGCGGGGCCTTCTGGGGGAGCCGTACCGCACTCTGGTCGGATTCGATCCCCAACCTACGGAGCGCATTCAATGCTCGGCGGAAGGGGGAGTTTGTTCGGTTAACCTATTGATATATAACTGGAAAGGTAGAGAAAAATCAGAGTGTTAAGCGTTCAATTAGACTCTGCACTGAGCTACGTTGTCCGCCAAACGTCGGCAAGACCCGAAAGCCTAGTGATTTCAAGGCGAGGTCCGGTAATCGAGGAAATGGCCTCCTCGATCCGCCATTGATATCATTAGACAATTAGCGATGGGCGCGGCGCCACCTACAGCGCTAGCCCTGTCGGATAGGGACAGCCGGCCCGACCTAATAGGCGAAGGGGGGTACAAGGAAAAGTAACCGGTACCGGTACCTGGCACCACAAAATCGAAAAAGCCCCGAAACCTTAGGCCGGGGCTTAACCGCGTAGGAGATGCGCTCGGCCGCGGCAGCGGGTTCTGCTGGAGAATTCGCGGGGATCCAGCCAAATTCTGGCGACAGAGACTATTCGCTCTTTTCTTTAGCTGCGCCGCTGGGACCGGGGCCGTCCATGTTCCGGTGGCGATAGCGCGACCTTAGTTCGGGACCGCCGTCTTGGGGTTCGGCGGGTAGGCCGAGTTCTTCTGAATGCCGCGGATGAGATCGAGCGCGGTGTGGAGCGCCTTGTCGTCCTTCGGATCTGGCGGGATATATGACTGCCTTCGCCTGGATCGAGCGTCCGGACGGGGTGAAGTAGCGCGCGGTGGTCAGCCGGAGCGCCCCATTGCCGGAGCCGAGGGGAATGATGGTCTGCACCGAGCCCTTGCCGAACGTGCGCGTGCCGATCACGGTCGCGCGCCGGTGATCCTGGAGCGCGCCCGCCACGATTTCGGAGGCCGAGGCGGAGCCGCCATTGATCAGCACGATGAGCGGCTTGCCCTTAGTGAGATCGCCGGCGCGCGCATTGAAGCGCTGCGTTTCCTCGGCGTTGCGGCCGCGCGTCGACGCAATCTCGCCCTTCTCCAGGAAGGCATCAGAGACCGAAATCGCCTGATCGAGCAATCCGCCCGGATTGTTGCGCAGGTCGATGACGAAGGCCTTGAGCTTGTCGCTGGCCTGGGTAGAGAGATCGGTGATCGCCTTCTTCAGGTCCCCGGTGGTCTGCTCGCTGAACTGGGTGACACGGATAAAGCCGACGTCGTCGCCTTCGAGGCGTGAGCGCACCGAGCGCACCTGGATGCGGGCACGGGTGATGGACACCTCGAGGGGCTTGTCCTGGCCCTTGCGCATGATCTTGAGTTTGATCTTCGAGTTCTCCGGCCCGCGCATCTTCTCGACCGCCTGGTTGAGGGTGAGCCCCTGCACCGGCACTTCATCGAGGTGCGTGATGATGTCGTTGGCCATAATGCCGGCCTTGGCGGCCGGCGTCTCATCGATGGGGGCTACGACCTTGATCAGGCCGTCCTCCATGGTGACCTCGATGCCGAGACCGCCGAACTCGCCGCGGGTCTGCACCTGCATGTCGCGGAAGCTTTTGGAATCCATGTAGCTCGAATGCGGATCGAGCCCGGCCAGCATGCCGTTGATCGCCGATTCGATGAGCTTGCTGTCGTCGGGCTTTTCGACGTAGTCCGCCCGCACCCGCTCGAACACGTCGCCGAACAGGCTCAGCTGCCGGTAGGTATCCGCCGCCGCGGCTTGTGCGCGGGCCCCGTCGAGCACGATGCGGGGCGGGGTTGCGATCAGCGTCACGGCTACGCCTGCCGCCGCACCGAGGAGAATCAGGGAAGTTTTGCGCATCATCATCCGCGAACCTTCTGGCTTTCGTTTGCGGCAGCGACCGGGACTACTTATGAGCTGTATTCAGAAGCCGACTACAGCTTTAATGCGAAGGGGCTCGACAGCCAAGCCGCCGAGCCCCGATTCCCTCGCCCCGATCTCCGGCAAAGACATCAGGACCGTGGCGAAAGTTGGCCGAGATGAACGGCTCTTGCTTCAATGAGCAGGTTTGGCCACACCAAGACGCGGAAGGGGATCTTCATGATCGGACGTCGTCCTCCTTGGACTTGATGCCCCCGGCCCGCGTGATAGCTGGACCGAGGGCACTCCTCACTTCCATTCTGCTTGTTACGAGGGTGCCCTGTCGGGGATCGGGGGCTGGCGGGCGAACCCTCGCACATAAACAACGCCTGGCGGCGGTAGGTCGTTCCCAGGTTCCACCGGCACGTTTGACGCATCGCGCACCAAACGCTCCATAGGCCGGGCCCGATGACCCGAAGGCAAGAACTATCATGATCTTCGGCCCCAAGGCCGACGGCACCTTCAGGACCGCCAACTTCCGCCCGGTGTCGCTTACATGCCCAAGCCTGGCAGCCGCTCAGCGTACTCATCGCCCCCGAACAGGCGTTAGCGCCTGCGTCGGGTAGCTGATACCGCGGTTCTGAGGTGGTTTAAGCTTCCTTATTCTTGGGCTGAATCTGCTGTTGCTGCTGCACTTACTGGCCGGGGTTGTTCGATCGCTGCCGGCAGGATGAAATCATCGTAGTTGTCCGCCAGGCGCAACCAGACGTGCGCCATATGGAACAGGGTATCGCGTGCTTGGTGATTATGGAACGTCACCGCCATCTGCAAACACTGTTCCGCGCGGCGCCGATACTCGTGTGCCCTATTCGTCACGAAATCGCCCCCTTTTATACGGGTACAAACGGCGCCAGCAGATAACGGTTTCCGGCGAACAAGGAATGTCGTGAGATTTAAGTTACGGAATGGCTTCCGGGACACGCTCACTTTTCTTTCCTGTGTTAAGGTTTTGGGAAGGCAAGATGAGGCCGTCTCACTTGGCGGGCCACTCGCGGGGGCATCGGCCCGGAGGAATTCATCTCGATCGCCGACCGCTACATGGCTACGGCAAGATTTCGTCGGCGGATTGGTCGTGATCGCCGTGGCGCTGTTTGCATTCTGGCAGGCCGCCCTCCGCATGATGGCGTATGAGGACGCTGGCGGATCGATGTGTGAAGCGCGTTCTGCTCTCTAGACCATCGCAAGGCACGCAGCGACGTCCGCGTTGAGTCCGTTCGACTCCCAACTCCGGACATTGGTCGGCGCGGCCCGTAGGTCGCATTCGTGAGACGACGCTGGGGAGAATATCATCGAGCACCTGGCCGGTGTCAGCGTGCCTGCTAGCGCACCACTGCCACCCTCATAAACTTCTTTCCTAGGTCTATGGAGCGCAGTAGATTTCTCGTTACGCGTCAGTCTGGGTTCGCGTTCAGTAGAGTAATGAGTAACCCGAGTAGAGTAATGGTCGCAAAGCGCGTTCAATACGCGGCTTTGCCTTACAGACTGAGTGCCGGCTTCCGACCGGAATTCATGCTTGTCACTTCACGCGAAACGCGACGCTGGATCATTCCGAAGGGCTGGCCAAAAAAGGGCAAATCGCCCCAACATTCGGCCGCGCGTGAAGCTTTTGAAGAGGCCGGGGTTGTTGGGGCGATTGCTAAGCGCTCCGTTGGTTCATTCTCATATAAAAAGCGGCTAAAGGCTGGCGGCATCGTCGTGTGTGAGGTGCGCGTCTTTCCGCTCGAAGTAAAGCATCAGAATAAACAATGGCCAGAAAAACAGGAACGCGATGTGAAGTGGCTCTCTGCCTCACAGGCTGCGGAAAAGGTCAAGGAGCCAATGTTGCGCGAGATCATACGTCGCTTGGCGCGCAGATATGACTGACGCGAAGTGCAGCAAGAGCATGAAATCCCAGCGATGCGTAATTTGCTTCCGATCGATGCGCCTCTGAATTAGGCGTATGCTTTTTGGATCATTTGTGGAGAAATCGCTCCCTGGCAGACGGAGCGGCGAAATGCGCGGATTTCTCAAGGAGCACTCAGGGGTGTTTGGCCCCGATGAGGTCCACATTCTAGTCGCCGCATTCGATAAAGCATGGGAGACGGTTCAAGCCAGCGGCGTGAGGTATCCGGAGGCTAAGGCCGAATGAACGGCGAGCGCGACCTGGGCCGGCTGCGCGACGGCGCTCTGGGCAAACCGAGGTCTCCGGAGTCCACGCTCATCCGGCGATGCGTCACGCCCTGGTCGTGGGCGTAGCGGCAGAAACGCCTCGATACGGAACTCAAGGGGCGATTCCGGGGTTATGCATTACACGGTAGTGCGCGATGCCGCGTTCGGCTGGCATCGGGGAAAGATGCCGTGTCCAGCCGGCGTTGGGCGATATGCCGCCTGCTATCGAAACGGCGGCACCGCAGGAGGCTCGAAGATCATGAGCATCAAGCGAATCCTGGTTCCGCTTCCCGGCTCTGTCGATCAGACCGGTGAAATTGACATGGCCCTGTCCGCCACGAAGGCGTTGGGGGCTCAC
>WNGB01011999.1_pt1 | contig 15687 bp, 10 predicted proteins | sample 5400681 | NCBI WGS metagenome assembly WNGB01 (sample SAMN13153367, study PRJNA577476) | soil metagenome | isolation source: 115 cm soil or saprolite under grassland replicate 2 | place: USA:California | collected 2016-06-15
GGTCAGCGTGCCCGTAGTGTTCGTCAGAGAAATCGGGCCGGCGCCCGCAGCCGACACGTTGAAGGTGCCGCCGTTCGTCTCCGTGATGAACACACCCCCGGAGCCCGCGGTGGCGTTGATCGTCCCCGCCGTGATCAGCACCGGGGCCCCAGCCGCGCCGATGCCGCTCGCGCCCGTGGTCGGGGTCGTCAAGTTCACGGTGCCGGTCCCGACATTGAGCAGCGTTGCCGCCGTCTGGGTGATCGAGCCACCCGTGGCATTGCCGCCCGTGTCGGTGGCGACGGTGATGGTTCCCCCCGAGCCGGTGGTGATGCTGCGCAGGGCGGCGCCGCCAGTGCCGCCGCCCGCCGCGTTGACGTTGATGGCCACGGCTCCTGAGGTCGCATTGGTGGTAGTGATCGCCCCGCCCGCGTTCATGGCGAAGCTGTCCGCCCCCGCCCCGTTGGTGTTCGCAGTGATCGTGATCGGCCCGCTCCCCGCCCCGCCCACGTTGGCGCTCAGCGTGATCGCGTCGCCGCTCGACAGCGTCACCGCCCCGCTCCCCGTCGAGCTCGCCCCCGTCACCCCGAGCGTCCCCGTGGTGCTCGTCAGATTGATCACCCCGGCCCCGGTCGCCGTCGCCGTGAAGTTCGCGCCGTCCGTTTCCGTGACGGTTACCCCACCCGAGCCCGCGGCCGCCGTCACCGCGCCCGCCGTGGTGAGGATCGGAGCACCCAGGGCGCCGATCCCGCTGGCCCCCGCGGCGGGTGTGGCGAGGCTGACCGTCCCCGTGCCCGCATTGAGCAGCGTCCCCGCCGCCTGGGTGATGGACCCGCCCGTGGTGTTGGCCCCGGTGTTCGTGGCGATCCTGATCGTGCCGCCCGAGCCGGCCGTGATGTTCTGGAGCGCCGCCCCGCCCGGGCCCCCCGCTGCCGCGTTCACGTTCACGGCTACCGCCGTGGCCGTCGCGTTGCTCGTCGTGATCGAGCTGCCGGGGTTCATGGTGAAGGTATCCGCCCCCGCGCCATTCGTGTTCGTATTGATCGTGACGGTGCCCGAGCCGGCCCCGCCCACGTTCGCGTTCAGCGTCACCGCGTCCCCGCTCGAGAGAGTCACCGCCCCGCTCCCCGTCGAGGTCGGGCCCGCCACCGTCAGCGTCCCCGTCGTGCTCGTCAGCGTGATAGCCCCGGCACCCGTCGAGGTAGCGCTGAAGTCGGCGCCATTCGCTTCCGTGAGGAAGACGCCGCCGGAGCCCGCGGCCGCGGTAATCGTGTCCGCCGAGGTCAGGACAGGGGTGCCCGCCACGCCGATGCTGCTCGTTCCGGTGGTCGGGGTCGCCAGATTAACCGTTCCCGTTCCCACGTTCAGTAGCGTGGCCGCCGTCTGGGTGATAGACCCGCCCGTGCTGTTGCCGCCGGTGTCGGTTGCCACTGTGAGCGTGCCGCCGGACCCGGTGATGCTCCGGAGCGCCGCCCCGCCCGTGCCCCCGCCCGCCGCGTTCACATTGATCGCCACCGCCGACGCGGAGGCATCCGTGGTGGTGATCGCCCCGCCCGCGTTCATGGTGAAGCCCTGCGCCCCCGCCCCGTCCGTATTGGCGTTGATCGTGATCAGGCTGCTCCCCGCTCCCCCCACGTTGGCGCTCAGGCCGACCGCGTCGCCGCTCGCCAGCGTGATCGCCCCGCTCCCCGTCGAGCTCGCGCCCGTCACCGTCAACGTCCCCGTCGTGCTCGTCACACTGATCGCCCCCGTCCCGGTGGCGTTCGCCGTGATGTTCGCCCCGTCCGTTTCCCTGAGGAAGACGCCGCCCGATCCGGTGGTGGCGGTCACCGTGCCCGCCGTGGTCAGGATATTCGCCCCCGCCGTCCCGATACCGCTCGCCCCCGTATTCGGCGTGGCCAGGCTCACCGTGCCGGTCGCCGCGGTGAGCAGCGTTCCCGGCGCCTGGGTGATGGAGCCGCCGGTGGTATTGGCCCCGGTATTCGTGGCCACCGTGATCGTGCCGGCGGAGCCCGTCGTGATGCTCTGCAGCGCCGCCCCGCCCGTGCCACCCGCCGCCGCGTTGACGTTGACGCGCACCGCCGTGGCCGTGGCATTGGTGGTGGTGATCGAGCTGCCGGGGCTCATCGTGAAGTCGTCGGCCCCCGCGCCGTTGGCATTCGCATTGACCGTGATCAGGCTGCTCCCCGCCCCGCCCACGTTGGCGTTGAGCGTCACCGCGTCCCCGCTCGCCAGCGTGATCGCCCCGCTCCCCGTCGCCGTCGGCCCCGCCACTGTCAGCGTCCCCGTCGTGCTCGTCAGCGCGATCGCCCCCGCCCCCGTGGCCGTGGCGGTGACATTTGCGCCGTCCGTCTCCGTGATGAAAACGCCCCCCGTCCCGGCGGAGGCCGAGATGGATCCGGCGGTGGCCAGGATATTGGTGGCCGCCGCGCCGATGCCGGCCGGGGCTCCGCCGGTCTGAAGCGTCACGGTGCCCGCGCCCGTGTTCAGCAGGGTTCCTGCCGTCTGGGTGATGGACCCGCCCGTGGCATTGCCGCCGGTATTGGTGGCCACGGCAATCGTCCCGCCCGGCCCCGTCGTGATGCTCCGCAGGGCCGCCGCCCCCGTCCCGCCCCCCGCAGCGTTCACGTTGATCGCCACCGCCCCGCCCGTGGCATTCGTGGTCGTGATCGAGCTGCCCGCGTTCATCGTGAAATTGTCGGCGCCCACGCCGTTCGTGTTCGCGTTGATCGTGATCGGCCCGCTCCCCGCCCCTCCCACGTTGGCGCTCAGGGTGACCGCGTCCCCGCTCGCCAGCGTGATTGCCCCGCTCCCCGTCGACGTCGCCCCTGTGATCCCCAGGGTCCCCGTCGTGCTCGTTACGCTAATGTTCCCTGCCCCCGTCGCCGTCGCCGTGACGTTCGCGCCGTTCGTCTCCGTGATGAAGACGCCCCCGGAGCCCGCAGCGGCGGTGACCGTGGCGGCCGTCGTCAGAGTGTTGCCGCCTACTGTGCCGATGCCGCTGGCCCCCGCAGCCGGGGTCGCCAGACTGACTGTGCCGGTCGTCGCCGTCAGAAGTGTTCCCGGGGCCTGGGTGATGGAGCCGCCGGTCGCGTTTCCACCGGTATTCGTCGCCACGGTGATCGTCCCGTTCGCGCCGGCGGTAATGCTCTGCAAGGCGGCCGCGCCCGTGCCCCCCGCCGCCGCGTTGACGTTGACGCGCACCGCGGTGGCCGTGGCATTGGTGGTCGTGATGGAGCTGCCGGCGTTCATGGTGAAGTCGTCGGCGCCGGCCCCGTTGGTATTGGCGTTCACCGTCACCCTCCCGGAGCTCGCGCCGCCCACGTTCGCATTGAGCGTGACGGCATCGCCGCTCGAGAGCGTGATCGCTCCGCTTCCCGTCGAGGTCGGGCCGGCCACCGTCAGCGTGCCCGTCGTGCTGGTCAGGCTGACCGCCCCCGCTCCGGTCGCGGTGGCGGTGAAGCTGGCGCCATCCGTCTCCGTGACGAATACACCGCCCGTGCGCGTGGCGGCCGTGATCGTCCCCGCCGTCGTCAGGATATTGGCCCCGACCGTGCCGATAGCGCCTGCCGCGGCACCGGTCCTGAGTGATACCGTCCCTGTCCCCGCGTCGAGGAGAGTCCCCGCCGTCTGGGTGATGGACCCGCCGGTGGCGTTGCCGCCCGTATTGGTGGCCACCGTGATGGTGCCGCCCGAGCCGGTCGTGATGCTCCGCAACGCTGCCGTTCCCGTTCCCCCGGCTGCCGCGTTGACGTTGATGCCCACGGCCGCCGCCGTGGCATTGCTGGTCGTGATCGAGCTGCCCGCGTTCATGGTGAAGCCCTGCGCCCCTGCGCCGTCCGCGTTGGCGCTCATAGTGACCGTGCCGGCGCCGGCGTTCACCGCTCCATTGAGCGTCACGGCGTTCTGGGAGGTGAGCTGGATCCCGCCGCTCGCGGTCAGATTGTTCGCGGTGATGTTGCCCGGGTTGCCTCCGCTCGCGGTAACGAGCGCTATGCTCTGGCTGCCGGCATTGAGCGTTGTCCCCGCCGCCATGGTGATGGAGCCCGCCCCCGCGCTCCGATTGGCGGCGATCGCCCCCGGATCGTTGGCGGTGACGGAGATGGCGCCGTTGTTGGTGCTCACGTTGTTGTTGATGAGCGCGCTGCGGCCGGCCTGCATGGTCAGGCTCGCCCCCGCTGCCGTCATGGTGATGGGATCGGTGACGGTGATGTCCGTATTGGCCTGGAGGGTGATGTTGGTCGCCGCGGCTGCGATGCTGGCGGGCGTGATCGTATTGGTGCCCGCAGGATTGTTGGCGAAGAGGTTGTTGACGCCCGCGTTGTACGCGACCCCCGCATTCGACACGATCAGGTTCATCGGATCGAGGAGCAGCGTGCCCGTCTTGCCCAACGGCGCCAGCGTGTTCACGGAAGCGGCGAAGCCCAGGCCCTCTTTGCCGGATACTTCGACGAAGCCGCCGTTGCCCCCTGCCTCGCCGCCGCGCGCCAGGATCTGCGAGCCGGCGGCGGCCGTCGTCTCTTTGTCGGACCAGACTGTCACGCGCCCGCCCTCGGCGTTCCCGCGACCGCTCGCATCGATCGTGCTGCCGCCGAAAAGGATGGTGCGCTCGGTCGAGGTGATGGCGACGTCCCCCCCGCGCGCCTGGTCGGCGCCCCGGGCGTCGATCGTGCCGACCTGCCCCACCCGTTCGCCCAGCATCGCCACCTGGCCGGGAGCCGCGCCCCGTTCGGCCGCCGACACATCGATCGTGCCTGAGTTGACGACCGCGCCGGCCACCGTCCCGGCCGGCCGCACGGCACCGCTGGCTGTCGCCACCGCGGTGGTGTCATCGCCACCGATGAGCCGGACGATGCCGCCCTGTTTGACCAGCGAGCGCGCCTGGATGATCCCGCCGTTGTTGACCACGTTCTGCAGCACGTCGCCCGCGGTCTTGGCCGTGAGCTCCACACGTCCACCATCGGCCTGGATGCGCCCGTCATTGCCGACGCGCGAGGACAGCGGCTTGCCGTCCGCACCCATGGGCTGAGCGGCCAGCGCCCCGTCCACCGCGAAGCGAATCAGCCCGTCGCCAGAGAAGTCGACGGTGAGCTGCTGCCCGGAGGAGAGATGCACCGTTCCCAGCTGGGCCGAGATCGTGCCCTGGTTGACGACGGCCGGGGCCGAGAGCGCAATGAATCCACCGGGCGCCGCCGTCAGCGTGCCCTGGTTGACGATGGTCCCCAGACCTCCCGGGCCTTGCTGGAAGATGTAGCGCCCGGAAGCCAGATCCAAGTCCTTCATGTTGAGCGTGGTAGCGATGAGCCCGCCGACATTGACCAGGGACCCGGGTCCGAAGCTGATGCCCGCCGGGTTGTTCAGGATGATCCGCCCGTTCGCGGTGATCTGTCCGAGGATGGCCGAGGCACTCCCTCCGGTCACCGTGTTCACGGCCACGGACATGGCGCCGGGCTGGAGGAAGCGGACCAGCTCGTTCCCTCCCACGCTGAAGCCCTTCCAGTTGATGACGACATTGGCGGTGAATTGCTGGATCTGGATCGTGCTCGGATTGACCTGGGAGATGGCCGCCTTGCCTGAAACCACCTGCCCTCCCTGGGGAAGGGCCGCCGCGGGTCCTGCGAAGAGCAGCCCCGCCAGGATTGCGGACAATAGGCGGCTGAATAGAGGAGCCCGGGGGGAGGTTGACATGCGGTTGCGTCTTAGCAAATACAGTGCCGCTCTGAAGGAATAGAACGGACCTTATGGATCAATAGTTTACAGCCATCTCCGAATCAGTCTCGAGCTTAGGGCCGACAAAATCCGTCACTTAGAACCACTTCACCGCCAGAAAGTAGACATAGTTGTTGAGACCGTTCGACGGCGTGGCCCCGCCGACAACGTTGTTCATCGGCTTGGCGTATTCGAGCTTGAGGAGAAAGTTGTCGGGGATCACGAGCTGCGCCCCCACACCCGCGCCGGTAATCGTCTGGCTCTTGGTCTGCCCTTCCGGCGGATGGATCAGGTTCGCGCCGCCGTGATCCACGAACGCGTAGCACTGGAGGATGTCGCCCCACCTCTTGCCCAGAAACGCGGACCGTTCGGCGAACCCGGGAGCGTTCCACCGGAACTCCCCGGTAAGGGCATAGCCGCGATCCCCCGAGAACTGAGCCACGGGATAGCCACGCACGGTACCCTGGCCCCCCACGATGTACTGCTCTGGGACGACCAGGCTTGTGCTCCCCCATTGCCCTCCAACCTTGAGGAATATCGACGTGAACGTGGTGATCTGCTGGGAGCGGGACACCTCGCCCGTGAGCTTCGTGAACGTACCGCCGGCGCCGGGCACGCTGGCCGTGGGGTCGTTGATGCCGTCCATACCGCCGAGAAAGTTTCCCACTCCCTGCCACAGGGTGAGCGAGAGCGTGTTGGCGCCGCGCAGGCGATCGACAAAATCGACATAGCTCCCGACGGAGAACACGCGAAGGTTGTCGTGCTGCGGTTGTGACTGGGGCTGCGACTGGAAGTTGTTGTCGAAGTTCTTGATGTCGAAGCCTGCCTGACCGTAGACGCTGAGCTCGCGGCTGCGGAGGAAGGGGTGGAGCACGAACAGGCTTCCGATGTCGGCATCACCCCGCACCGTGACATCGCCCACGACGACGCCAACATCCGCGCCCACGTGAGAGTGGGTATAGGCGGCGCCCACCTTGGTGCCGAGCGTATTCACCGGGACGGCGTACGAGAGCCGGGCGAGCCAGAGGGCCCCGCCTATCGTCGACGTGAGACCCCGGAACGCGAGCACATCACCCAGACCTAACGGATTGTTGAGATTCAGCGAGACGCCGAAGCGCTCGTAGCCCGTCTCAGGCGAGCCGTAGTTGTTGGAATCGAGGGCACCCGAGAAGAGGCGATCCTTGTCCACGTCGAGGACGATGTCCGTGGTCCCCGGCTCCTGCCCTGGCCTGAGGGTGCTCTTCAGGGCCAGACCGGGGAGGTCGTTCAGATTGAGGAGCCCCCGCTCGAAGGCGCCCGCCTCGAAGACGCGCCCGGGAGGCGGGGGCTCGACGTAGCGACGCACGAAGTCCGCCTTGTAGTGGCGGAGACCGGTGATGTCGATCTTGCCGACGCGGCCTTCGACCACGGCGATCTCCACCGCCCCGCCGCGCATCTCCTGGGCCGGCACGTAGGCGCGAGCCAGGATGTAACCGTGCTGGCGATAGAGCTCCGTGATGCGAGCCGCCAAGCCCTCGATCTCGGCAAGGGTCAGCTCTTGTCCCTTCCCCGAGGCCAGGAGCGCCTGGATCTGATCAACCGGGAAGACGCTCACACCCGTGACCACGAAGCGGTCAATACGGACGCGAGTGGTGGGTTCGGGAGGGGCCTGAGGCTGGGAGAAGCCCGTCGCGGGCACGGAAAGAAGGGTCAGCAGCGCCAATGCCGAAATTACAAGGCCTCGTCGTCGAGTCGGACCCGCACCCCCATCAAGCTCATGCTTCACCTAGGCGAAATTAGCACATTGACATCAGAATTGGGTGCTATCGGCTCTTCCGATCACGTAAACGTGGGTCCATGCCTCGCCGTCCCAGTGATGACCGGCAAGTGAGCCGGCGCTGGAAAAAACTTCAAATCCCGACGACCGTGTAAACGTGTGGACGACTGCCGCCGTCCTACCGCGCAGAGGACGCCTGGACAGAGCCGGGAGCAGATGGTCGAAATGGGGACGGTCGGGCAGGCCGAAGGTCGTGCTGAGGTCAGGCCTCGCGTCGATTGGTCTGCCCTGCGGGCCTGTGCGAAGATCGCCCGTAGTGGAGACGAACGAGCCGTCCGATGAGGACCTGTGCCGGCGAGTTGCCGAACGTGAAGAGGGAGCTTTCGACCTGCTCGTCGGGCGGTATCAGGAGCGGGCCTATCGCATCGCCTGGTCGGTGGTGCGGGATCGGGAGGAGGCCAAGGACTGCTCCCAGGAGGCTTTCATCCGGCTCCACGAATCGGCCGGATCGTTTGCGGGGCAGGCCAAGTTCTCGACCTGGTTCTACAGGATCCTCGTCAATTGTTGTCTCGATCAGACGCGGAAGCGTAAGGGCTGGAGGAAGCTCATTGGCTGGAGCAGCCAGGAAGAGGACCGCGGGAGCGCCAGCCCGGTGGAGCGGGTGGCGGCGCCTTTCGTCGACCCGACCGACGCCATGGTCGCGGACAGCCGCATGAGCCGGCTCTGGGATGCCGTCGAGGAGCTCTCGCCACAGCAGAGAGCGGCCGTGCTGCTCCAGTGCCGCGAGGAGCTGTCGACGAAAGAGATCGCGACCGTGCTGCATCTGTCGGAGGCCACGGTGCGCGTGCATCTGCACCGCGCGTATTCGGCGCTCAAGCGCAAGGTCGGAGAGGGCGGGGCGGGAGAGACGAGATGAGCCGGCAGCCCGAGGACGAGTTCAAGGACGTCATCGCGGAGCTGAGGCGCACGGCGCCCGCGCCGCCGCCCGTGCACTGGGGCGCCTATCGCGCCGAATTGCGCGAGAAGCTCGAGCGGCGGCGCGGGCGGGCGTGGGCGGGCTGGACGTGGCGCCTGCGTCCCGTGCAGGTGGTCATCGCTGCCGGCTTCGTGGCCGTGCTCGTCTACATCGGCCTGCCCGGCTACAGCTCCCTGCCGAACGATCCCGTCTTGATGGAGCACGCCGTCCTCGCGAGCCGCCTCGACATGATCGACCATCTGGAGGTGGTCCAGAAGCTCGACCTGCTCGAGGACTTCGACGTCATCAAGAGCCTGGACAGCCTGCCCCCGCGCGGCGAGGGGTAAGCGGTGCCGATGCCTTTCGAGCGCTCCGGGGATCGCCGGGTGGCCGGGCTCTCCCTCGCGGCCCTTCTCAGCCTGACACCCGCCGTCGCGCGCGCGGCGGAGCCGGCGGCGGGCCAGGCGGCGCAAAGCGCCCAGCCGGCGCAGCCCGGCCGGGCCAAGGGCGAGGAGATCGACGCGGAGGTACTTCGGGACCTCGACGTGCTCGACAATCCGAACTATGCGCGAGACCGAGAGGTCGCGAAGCGACTGAGCTTCTACGAGCGCATGCGGATGCTGGATCGCTGGCTGAGCAATCGGCCCGCGCCGGACGGAGCCCCCGCTCCTGCCGCGCCGGCCAAGAGGGAGGTGAGGTGACATGCTGACGGATGTCTCGCGGGGCTGGCTCGTCGCCCTCGTGCTGACCGCGTGCCTGGCAACGCCGGCGATCGCCTCGGCGCAGGCGCCGTCGCCTCAGCTCCAACAGGAATCTCCCGCGCCATCGGGCGAGCCGGCCATTCGCGGGCTCGACCGCCTGTCCCCGGAAGAGCGCGCGCAGGCGGAGCGGAATCTCCAGAAGTGGAAGGAGATGACGCCCGAGCAGCGCCAGCGCACGCTCGAGAACTATCGCCAGTGGCAGAGTCTCTCGCCGGAGGAGCGCCAGGTGGCGCGGCAGAACGATCAGCGGCTTCGCAGAATGGCTCCCGCCGACCGGGCCCGCGTGATCGAAGACTTCCGGCGCTTCCAATCCCTGCCGCCGGAGCGTCAGCGCGAGCTCGACGCGGCGCACGAGCGCTACCAGAGGCTCCCGCAGCAGCAGCAGCAGCAGCTCCGGGATCGTCTCCAGCGCTATCAGACCATGAGCCCCGAGCAGCGCGAGCGCTTCGAGCGCAACGCGGAGCGCTGGCGCCAGATGTCGCCGGCCGAGCGCGAGCACGCGCGCGATCAGATACGACAGCGCGCTCCCGAACGCGAGAGCCCGGGGCAGTATCGTCGCGAGAACCGCTCCGGTGGACCGGGTGGCGGCCACGGTCGACCCGCCCCGGGACAGGGATCGTATGGTCGCGAGCGTCATCCGGGCGGTCCGAACAGCGATGAAGGCCGGCCCGGACCTGGCCCCGGCCCGCGCGGCGGCGGGCGCTGGTCGCACTAGCACCGCCGTTCCTTTACAGTTGGCGCGGCCGTCGTGTAGCATGACGCTCTCATGGGTCAGCTGATCGTTCAGAAGTACGGCGGCTCGTCCGTCGCCGATCCCGAAAAGATCAAGAGCGTCGCCCGGCGCGTCGCCGCGTCCGCCGCTCTGGGCCACCGGCTGGTCGTGGTGGTCTCCGCGATGGGCAAGACCACCGACGGGCTCGTGGCCCTCGCCCAGGCGATCACCCCCACGCCTGATCCGCGAGAGATGGACATGGTGCTGTCCACGGGCGAGCAGGTGACCATCGGGCTACTCGCCATGGCCCTCCACTCGCTGGGGCAGCCCGCCTGCTCCTTCACCGGATCGCAGGTGGGCGTGGTCACCGACGGCGCGCATACCAGTGCGCGCATCCGTCGGATCACGGCCGAGCGCATCCACGCGGCCCTCGAATCCGGCAAGGTCGTCGTCGTCGCGGGCTTCCAGGGCATGACCGATTCCGGCGACATCACCACGCTCGGCCGCGGCGGCTCCGACCTGACGGGCGTCGCCCTCGCGGCGGCCCTCAAGGCCGACGTGTGCGAGATCTTCACCGACGTGGACGGCGTCTACACCGCCGACCCGAACGTGGTGCCCGACGCGCGCAAGCTCGCCCGCGTCTCCTATGACGAGATGCTCGAGATGGCGGCGTTGGGCGCCAGGGTCCTGCAGGCGCGCTCGGTCGAGTTCGCGAAGAAGTTCGGCGTCCCGGTGCACGTGCGCTCCACCTTCAAGCCGGACCCGGGCACCATGGTGACGAGGGAGGATCACAGCATGGAAGACGTGGTGGTCACCGGCATCACGCACGACCGGGGCCAGGCCAAGCTCTCGATTCTGCGTGTGCCCGATCGGCCGGGCATCGCCAGTCAGGTTTTCGGCGGCCTCGCCAAGCAGAACATCGTGGTGGACATGATCGTGCAGAACATCGGGCGCGACGGATCAACCGACATCTCCTTCACCCTCGCGCGGGCCGACCGGCAGCGCGCCGAATCCGCCCTCGCCGGCGTGGCCACGCAGATCGGGGCGGCGGGGGTGGTGGCCGACGATCGCATCGCCAAGGTCTCCATCGTGGGCGTGGGCATGCGGAGCCACTCCGGGGTGGCCGCGCGCGTCTTCGCCACCCTGTCGAACGAGAACATCAATATCCAGATGATCTCGACGTCCGAGATCGCGGTCTCGTGCGTCATCGAGGACAAGTACGCCGAGCTCGCCGTGCGCTCCCTCCACGATGCCTTCGAGCTCGGCAGGGAACCCGGCGCCTAGGAGACCCAGCTCATGCCAGCCACCGCGAAAGCCGCCGTCTTCTTCGGCCCGGGAAAGCCGTTCGAGATCCGCGAGGTGCCCATCCCCGAGATCGAGCCGGACGGCGTGCTGATCCGCGTCACGCATGCGAATGTCTGCGGCTCCGACCTGCACTTCTGGCGCGGCGACGCGCCGCTGCGCCTGCCGGCGGATGGCTGGATCTTCGGTCACGAGATGACGGGCCGCGTGGCCAAGCTCGGCGCCAGGATCGCCACCGACTCGCTCGGCCGCCCCCTCAAGGAAGGCGACCGCGTCGCCTACACGTACTTCTACCCGTGCGGTCGCTGCTACGCCTGCCTGCACAAGGAGCCCGCCGCCTGCCCCCACAAGATCGAGCGGCCGGTGGGTCCCTCCACGTTTCCGCACCTGCACGGCGCATTCGCCGACCACTACTACCTCCGGCCCGGCGGAGCGATCTTCAAGGTGCCCGATCAGCTCGCCGACGAAGCGGTGGCCGGGGTGAATTGCGCGCTGTCCCAGGTGATCTACGGGCTTCACGTGGCGGGCGTGCGTTTCGGCGACAGCGTGGTCATCCAGGGTGCGGGGGGACTGGGCGTACAAGCGGCGGCCGTGGCGAAGGATATGGGCGCGGCCACGGTCATCGTCGTGGATCAGATTCCCCTGAAGCTCGTGCGTCAGTGGACGGGCGGCGCGGGCGCAGACGTGGCCTGCGATCTCGTGGGCTTCCCTGCCGTCATTCCGGAAGGCATCGAGATGTTGCGCTCGGGCGGGACCTATCTCGAGATCGGCACCATCAGCCGGGGCGCCACCGTCGACTTCGAGCCGTCGCTCCTCGTGTGGGGCTCGAAGAAGATCGTGGGGGTCATTCAGTACGATCCCTGGGTCATCCCGCGGGCCCTCGATTTCCTCGTCCGCACCAAGGACCGGTGGCCCTGGCCGCGCATCCTCTCCCACAAGTATTCCCTCGACAAGATCAACGAGGCTTTCGCCGCCTCGGAGTGGCACAACAAGGAAACGACGAGCATCACGCGCGCGGCCCTCACCCCCTAGTGGGCGCCCGCGGCGCGCCCTTCGGCCGTCTCACCACCTCGACGGAGGGTCCATGACCGATCGCGCCTTCACACGCTGGCAGTGCGTTGCCCTCGTCCTCCTCTGCGGGCTGCTCGCGCCCCTGTGGCCCTCGTCCGCGGGAGCCGTGACCGGCAACGATTGGCGCGCGCTGCCCGCATCGGCCCGGACGTCGTACGTCACCGGCGTCGTCGACAATCTGGTGGACTTCGGAGCGGCCGTCCGCTCCCTCGTGCCCGCCGAGAAGCGCACGGCGAGCGAGAAGATGCTGGTGAGCTTCGAGGACTGCATCGGAAGGACGCCCCGCCCGCCCAGCCAGCTCGTGGCCATCGTGGAGAAATACGTCAAGGACAACCCCGCCCAGTGGCATGTCAAGATGTCTGGCCTCGTCTTCGAGGCGCTGCGGTGCAGGGATGCCGCGACGGCTCCCGGCGCGAAGAAGGGGGAGTGAGGGAGGCGTTCGGCAGGCGTCAACTTCGCCCTTGACAGGGCCGAGCGTTCGGGCCGATAACTCACACGGCTGGCCCTTGGTCGAGTCCCACGGAGACGGTCGCCACGCATGACCCTTCAGGTGAGCGCGCCCGGAGGGTCTCCGTGTTTATGGGCCCAGAGGCGACGCGGGTCCCTGCAGGAGACGGCATGCCCAGTTCGAGAGACGCCGAGGAGAGATCGACGAGCCAAGTGACGCCGCCTCTCGTTCCCGTGGATCGCGCTCGGATGGGCCTGCGCGTGCAAGGCCGGTACCGGATCGTGAGCGAATTGGGAGCCGGCGCTTTCGGCACCGTGTGCCTCGCCGATGACGAGGCGACCACCCACGAGGTGGCGATCCGATTCCTGTCCGGCGGGCCTGTTGGACTGGCCAATGCCGCGCAGACGCTGCGGCGCAGAGGCCGGTCCCTCGTCGAGGCGTCGACGGCCCATCCGGCGCTGGTCGGGGTGCTCGAGTTCGGTGAGGCGGAAAACGGCGAGGCGTTCGTGGCCATGGACGTCGCCCACGGACGGCGTCTGAGCGAGGTCCTCGCGGAGGGGCCGCTTGACGTGACCACCGCCCTGCGCTGGGCCATCGAGCTCGGGGGGGCCGTCGAGACGCTCCACAACATGGGTATCGTCCACGGCGCGTTGCGTCCCCGGAACGTGAGGATCGGCGACGACGGAAGCGTCAAGCTCATGGACGTGGAGCTGGCGGACCTGCGCGCCGAGCTGCCGAGGACGGGCATCACGACCCCGGAGCCTCCACCCGAATACCTCGCACCCGAGCAGATTCGCGGTGGCGTGGTGTCGGAGAAGACAGACGTGTACGCATTCGCCGTCATGCTCTACGAGATGCTCTGCGGCGTGCCTCCGTTCCGAGCCGCGACCCCCGAGGCCACCCTCGCGAAGCATCTCACGGAGGCGCCCACTCCAATGCGCCGCCGACGGCGTGCCGTCCCTGCCTCGGTAAGCTCGGTGGTGACTCTCGCTCTCTCCAAGCGAGCGGAGGGCCGGCCACTGATGCCCAACGTCCTCAACGCTCTGTGGCAGGAGGCGCACGTCCCCGCGCCTCGGTGGAAGCGGCGTACCGTCATCCTGGGCGGCGCTGTACTGGCCGCATCCATACCCGTGATCGTGAGCTGGGGACTGTTCATGCCACGCCCGTCGGTTGTTTCTCCACTTCCACCACAGGCACCGCCAGTGGCGGCACCCACGGCGGCACCCGTGAAACCGGCAGCGGCCTCGAGCGGCATCGACACCCGTCCGGCGCCCGCCTCCCAGGCGGCGACGCCGGTGACGGTGCCTCCTGTGACGGCAGTTCCGGTGCCCGTGCGGACGGCAGCGCCGCCAGCACCTGCGCCGGCGCCCCGTGCGGCCCGGCCGGAAGCCCCCGCGCAGACACGCGCCCTGCAGCCACAGACAGACGTGGCCCGTGAGCGCCCCGCCGCGTCGAGCGACTCGGATGATCCCGATCCTGGCCTCGTCGTCGACTGGCTACTGGAACAGGCTGCCGCGCGCCGGAAGTGAGGGGAAGCCATCCGCGAGATGTTTCATGAGTAAAGACGTCAAGGCGGTTCCGACGCGATTGTCAGCGGTGCCGTCCGTCGAGCCCGACAACCGCGCGCCCGTCGGGCTGCGCGTGAAAGGCCGGTATCGTGTCATCAGCGAGCTGGGGACCGGCGTCTTCGGGACCGTGTGCCTTGCCGTGGACGAAACGAATGGCCACGAGATCGCGATCCGGTTCCTTCCCCGTGAGCTCGTCGACCTCTCTCGGCCCAGGCCCCCAAAGCGGCGCGCGGACCAGTCACCCGCGGACCAGTCAATTGTCGACGCATCGACGGCCCATCCATCGCTCGTCCGTGTGCTGGAGTTCGGTGAGGCCGAGACCGGTCAAGCCTTCGCGGCGATGGAGCTTGTCCATGGTCGCCGGCTGAGCGCGCTCCTGTCGGAGGGGCACCTCGAGGTCACTACTGCTCTGCGCATCGCCATCGATCTCGGCGGCGCCGTAGAAAAGCTTCACAACCTGGGCCTCGTCCACGGTGCGCTGCGTCCGAGCAACGTGATGATCGACAGCGACGGGCGCGTCACACTGATGGACGTGGAACTGACCGCTGTGCGCGCCGCGCAGGCGGTGAACGGCATCATGATTGACGAGCCCCCTCCGGAGTACCTCTCACCCGAGCAAATCCGTCAGGTCCGGGTGACCGAAACGACGGACATCTATGCCTTCGCCGTGATCCTCTACGAGATGCTCTGCGGCGTGCCGCCATTCCAGGGGGAGACTCGCGAGGCCGTGCTGGCCAAGCACCTGACGGCGACACCCATCCCGATGCGGCAGCGGCGCCGTACGGTTCCCGTTTCGGTAGAGGCTGTTGTCGCGCTCGCGCTCTCCAAGGTGCCGGAGCCGCGACCGCCGATACAGGCAATTCTCAACCGCCTGTGGGAGGAGGCGAATCGTTCGAAGACCCGCTGGAAGCGGGTACACGTGATCATCGCTGGGTGTGTACTCGCGACGTTGATCGCCGCCGTCGTGGGCTGGAGCCTGCTCACCCCCCGCCTCTCGACGCCTCCCCCCCTCGCCCGTCCGGCGCCACCGCCGGTGGTCGAGCAGGCTCCGATACCTGCTGCGCCTCCGACGTCGAGTGCGTATCCCACTGAGACGCGCACGGAGCCCTCTCCCGAGAAGGCTACGCCAGGGGTCGTACGGTCCTCGGAGGCGCGACCGAAACCTCCCTCGGCGGTCCCACCCACATCCCCGCCACGGAGGGTGGAGCGCCGTACGCCGCAGACCCCGGCAAGCCCCGCTAACGAACGGCCGGCTGCGTCGAGCAACACGGACGACCCCGATCCTGGGGCCGTCGTCGACTGGCTACTCGAACAGGCTGCTGCGCGCCGGAAGTAAGGTCAGCAATCCGCTTCCTACCTCGTGGGCTCGTCGACATGTCTCGGCCCGCGCCAAGTGCAGCGACGCTCCTCCTTCGACCGAGCGGAA
>WNGB01007725.1_pt1 | contig 15682 bp, 14 predicted proteins | sample 5400681 | NCBI WGS metagenome assembly WNGB01 (sample SAMN13153367, study PRJNA577476) | soil metagenome | isolation source: 115 cm soil or saprolite under grassland replicate 2 | place: USA:California | collected 2016-06-15
CGCCCTGGGCGACCTGCTGAGGCCAGGTCCGACCGAAACGAATGTCAACGATCTGGCGTTTCTATTTGCGTTTTAACTGTTCGGCACCACGATTGCTATACAGTTCCGCATCAGTATGACGCTCGGCATTGAATCCTTGCTTAATGCCCGCTGTACAACATAAATCTTCATTAGCATATCCACCAGAGTGCGATATAATACATCTCGCTTCCTGATTGCCAAAAGGAGTCAACGATGTCGCACATGCGGATCTTCGCCCGTGGCCTGATCGCCCTCGCGCTCGTCGCGCTGCTGGTGACGCCAGCAAGCGCGGCATCGACACCGTACCAGACGGCATTCTTCCGCTGGCGCGCGGCCGATGGCGGATTCGCCGAATGGACACTCACGGATGTGACCCTGGCCGCCAATGGCGCGCTCCAACTCGATCTCCAGACCGCTCACGCCGACAGCGATCCCTATCCTCCAGGCAGCTATAACGGGCACAACTTCTACAACGGCGGCAGTTTCGTCTTCGGCGAGGCGACCAGCCCGGAGATAACCACCAGCTTCGGCTTCACCCAGGCGATCGCCTCCTGGAACGCCGATACGCCGGCCGGCACCTGGATCGAGACGCTGATCCGCGCGAGGATTGGCACGCGCTGGACCAAGTGGTACATCCTGGGGATTTGGGCCGCCGATTATTCGACCATCCAGCGCCACTCGGTCAATCTCCAGGGAGACAACGACGCTTATGTGGCCGTAGATACCATGGTTCTCAGCGGAAAGAAAGTGACCGCTGGCGGATTCCAGCTCAAGTTCCGGCTGTTTAGCGCCGGCGCGGCCGTGCCAAGTATCGCCAACGCGTCAGTCGCTATCTCAACCACGCCCGGCAAAACTGGCGCGCTTACGCCAGGTGAGCCAAGCCGCTGGGGACGTACGCTGGCGGTGCCGCAGTGCTCGCAGATGGTCTACCCAGACGGCGGCGAGGTGTGGTGCAGTCCGACTTCGACATCGATGGTCGTGGAATACTGGGAGCAAACCGGTACACCATGCGAGGATCGCGAGCACGCCGTCGTCGATGGCGTCTTCGACTGGATCTACGACGGCCACGGCAACTGGCCGTTCAACACCGCTTATGTGGCGACCCATGGCCTGGAGGGCCACGTCGCGCGCTTCACCAGCATGGCGGATGCCGAGAAGTGGATCGCCGCCGGCGTGCCGGTGGTCATCAGCTACGCCTGGAAGAAGAGTACCCTGGATGGCGCGCCGATCCCGTCGAGCAACGGCCACCTGGCAGTGCTGGTCGGCTTCGACGCCGGCGGCAACCCGGTCGTCAACGACCCGGCCGCGCCGGACAACGATAGCGTCCAGCGGGTCTACGATCGTGCGCAGCTGGAGACACAATGGCTGGAAACCTCCGGCGGCACAGTGTACCTGATCTACCCGCCTGGATGGGCGGTTCCGACGCCGTAGCGATCGAGAAATCACCAATGGCGCCACCGATTTAGACAACGTTTACGGCAGCGGCGTCAGCGAGACGACTTCGATCGCCGGGCCGTCGAAGCCGATCAATGTGCATCCTCCGCCGCTCAGCAGGCGCCGCCAGTAGGCTGGGTACTGCCAGCGCTGCTCGGGTTTCGAGCGCACCTTGAGCCGGCGCGGGTAGCCTAGGCGCGAGTCGTAAACCACATCAACCCCGATCGGGCCATCGTTGCGCTGCGGCGGAATGGCCGGTAAACTGACGGCGGCCCTATCTGACCAGGGATACGGCTGCTATGGCGCCGATGCGCCTCTCAACTGGTGTCCGCCGACAGGTCGGCTTGCATCAGCACGCTGAACGAGAACGCCAGTCCAATCAGCAGTGTCAGTACGCCGATCGCGCTGTAGATCAACGACACAGCTTGTCCTGAGCTTGTCGAAGGGTTGCCGAGCCGATCGATCAGCACGCCGCCGAGCAGCGTGCTCAGCGGGATCGCCACGAAGCCGATCGTACGGCTCACGGTGGTGACGCGCCCCAGCAGGTGATCGGGTGTTACAGCCTGGCGCAGGCTCATGACGCCGATATCAACCACCACGCCGGCGCCCGCCAGCAGCCCCCACAGTGGCAGCGCGGCCCAGTATTGCCGCGTCTGCGCGAATGCGATCAGCAGCAGCGCCTGTAACATCACCGCGCCCAGTGCGGCCCGACCAAGCGGCCATCGGCGGGTCAGCCAGCCGATTGCCAGCGAGCCCAGCAGCACACCTACGCTGGCCGCCGCCGACAGCAGGCCAACCTGGGCGTCGCTGGCGTCGAGCCGCTGCTTGGCGAACAGCACTAGTTGCACCCGTGTGGTCGGGCCAACCACGTTCAGCAGTGTCAGCAGCAAGGTGATCGTGCGCAGCACCGGCGTACTCCAGACATAGCGCAGCCCTTGGGCGATCTCCTGCCGTATGCTCGCCGGCGGCAGGCGCTCACCCGGATTGAAGCTGCGCCGGATCGAGTTTAACGCTAGCGCAGAGGCCAGGAATGAGAGCGCGTCGATCAGTAGCAGCGCGGGCAGGGGTACGAACGCCGCCAGCCCGCCCGCCAGCAGCGGCCCCACTATCGACGCGGCCGATATGCTGGCGATCAGCCGACCGTTCGCCGCCGACAGCGAGTCGCGATCGACCAGGCTGGCGACGGCGGCGGCCTGAGCGGCGCTGAAGCCGATCGCCAGCGTGGCCGCCAGGAACTCGACTGCATAGATGTACCACAGCGCGAAGAAGCCCGCCGCCGACAGCAGCGGCACCGACGCGACCAGCAGCGCGCGCGCAATGTCGCTGGCGATCATCAGCCGGCGCCGGTTTACACGATCGACCCACGCGCCGATCAGCAGACCAAACAGCAGATATGGCGCAAAGGCGACCGCGCCGGCGATCGCCAGGTTCAGCGCCGAGCCGGTCAGCTGGTAGACCAGCAGCGGCAGCGCAAAGCCGGTGAACGCATCGCCCAGGTTCGAGATCGTCTGGCCGAGCCAGAACTTACGAAAGTCGGCGCCGGCGGCCGGGTGAGTATTGAGATGAGAGCGCACTAGCGATGTTCCAGACGGCGAAGCGCATACTGAAGCCGCGCCGGCGCGGCACAGCCCACAACGAACTGCGATATGGCCTGCTCGGCCTGGCGGTAGCGCTCGCGCAGCCGTGCCAGCGCGCGATGGATCAGCATCTTGATCGACCCGGTGCTGCGGCCCATACACTCGGCGATCTCGCCAATCGGCAGATCGCCAAAGAAGCGGAGAACCAGCGCCTGACGCTGATCGGCGGGCAGCTGCCGTAGTAGATCGTGCAGCTGGCAGGCCTGCTCAAATTGAAGAACCTGTGACTCAGGCGATCGATCAGAGTCCATGAGCGCATGCTCGATCAGCCCACGATCCATCCGGGCTACCCAGCGCCGCCGCTCATCCTGAAGCGTATGGCGCGCGATACTGAAGATCCACGCAGCCAGGCGCCCTTGCTCACGATAACGATAGCGACTGGCGAGCGCCCTGCTGAATGTACTTGCGGTCAGATCTTCGGCATCCTGCGCGTTGCCGACATGCTGGATGAAAAAGAGGTGGATCGCTGACGCGTAGGTGGCGTACAGCGCGTCAAAATCGAGTGGGTCGCCAGGCGTGGTTTCGTGATCCATAGGAGCTCCTCTCGCTCGTTGCTTATCGCATCCTACATTATCGCGAGAATGGCGAAAACGTCACGGATCGCGATTACACATTCCGCAGGTTCAGTCGATTCCGGCCATCACCGGTCCAGGTAGGGTGGTAGAATGAACCAATGTTCTCACTTTTCAGATGGCGATCCCACCGAGTCGTGAACTGGAGTCGAGACTTTCGCCGGAACCAGCGCCACCCACCTGAAGGCTCGACTCCGTTTTACAAATGACGCAGGATCGCTATGCCACACCGTACCCATAAGAGGAGGCGCCGCATGCTGCCCCGACCACCGCTCGAACTGCCAGCCGATCGTCCGATATTGCTGCTCGACATCGACGGCGTGATCAACGTCTTCCAGTGCGCGACTGCGCGCGAAACTCAGATCGCACCATATTTGCCGTCGGTCAAGCTGCTGCCCGGCCTGGCCGATTGGCTGGCGCGGCTGGATCGCGCGTATGCGCTGATCTGGTGCTCGCACTGGGGCGCGCTGGTGAATATCGATGCGGCGGCGGCCTGGGGGCTGGGGCCGCGCCCGCTGATCGAGCCGACGCCTGAGGAGGCGCCGCTACGCGACTGGAAGGCGCGCGCCGTCCAGCGGACATTCGCGGATTGGCCGGGCGCGATCGCCTGGGTCGAGGACGGCTTCCTGCCCGAGGCGCGCGCCTGGGCCGCCGCGCGCCTGGCGCATGGGCGGCGCACCTGGCTGGTGGATGTGTCGGAGACCGGGCTGAACGAGGAGATCACGCAGTACCTGCTGGAATGGAGCGCTCGATGATCAATCAGGAATCGCTCGCATTGGTCGAATCGGCGCGCTTTTCGACGCAGTTTATGCGCCCGCTGTACGATACCTACGGCTTCGCGCAGATTCCGCAGACGATCCGCTACTGCCTGACGGATAACGATCAAAAAGGCGTCCCGTTTGGCGAGCGCGATGATCTGTATCAGAAATACGATGCGGTGGTGCTCTTGTTTGTAGATGCCTTCGGCTGGCGCTTCTTCGAGCAATATCACCAGCGCTCGCCATTTTTGCGGCGGGCGATCGAGCGGGGCCTGGTCTCCAAGCTGACATCGCAATTTCCATCCACCACTGCGGCGCATGTGACGACGATTCATACCGGGCTGCCGGTTGGCGAGAGCGGCGTGTATGAATGGTATTACTACGAACCGCTGCTGGATCGGATGATCGCCCCGCTGCTGTTTTCGTTCGCGGGCGACACCGAGCGCAACACCTTGACGCCGACCGGTATCTCGGCGCGGGCGCTCTTTCCGTCGCAATCGCTCTACCAGGATTTGCAGCCGTACGGCGTCGATTCGGTGGTCTTTCAGCATTATAGCTATGCCCATTCGCCATACTCAAAAGCAGTCACAAACGGCGCGCGGATGGTACCGTACCGAACGCTGCCCGAGGCGCTGGTGAGCCTTGGGCAGCTGATCGAGCGCCAGAAGCGTAAGTCCTATTACTTCCTGTATGTCGATACGATCGACACGATCTGCCACCGCTACGGCCCAGATGCACCGCACACGGCAGCCGAGATCGAGGCTTTTCTGGCGATCATGGAGCTGATCTTCCACAAAAACCTCGCCGGCAATCAGCGGCGCACACTGCTGTTGCTCACCGCCGATCACGGGCAGATCGCGATCGACCCGGCGACCACGATCTATCTGAACCAGCGCTTTCCGCAGCTTCTGCCATACCTCGCGACCAACCAGGCTGGGCAGCCGCTGGCGCCGGCCGGGTCGAGCCGCGATATGTTCCTGCACATCCAGGATGCGTATCTCGAGCAGGCGCACGCATTTTTGCAGCAGGCGCTCGCAGGCCGCGCAGAGATCTACCGCGTCCAGCATCTGATCGATCAGGGCTTCTTCGGCACCACTCATCCGTCGGCGGCATTCCTGAGCCGTGTGGGCAACCTGGTGATTCTGCCCTACCAGCATGAAACGGTCTGGTGGTATGAAGCGGGACGATTCGAGCAAAAGTTTTACGGCTCGCACGGCGGCCTGATCCGCGAAGAGATGGAGACGCTGCTGCTGGTGCTGCCGTACGGATAAAGGACGTGCGAAAGCGCGATTGACCAGATGACCAGATGACCAGATGACCAGATGTCACTCTTCATCTGGTCATCTGGTCATCTTGTCATTCTTCGGAGGGCGCATTGACGCAAACACTCGGCAAATACACGCTCGGCGAGCTGCTCGGCCAGGGCGGCATGGGCGCGGTCTACCGCTCGCATCATCCGCTGCTCAATCGTCCAGTTGCGATCAAAATCATGCTGGCGAACATCGCCGCCGACCCGCAGGCGCACCAGCGCTTTCTGCGTGAGGCGCAGGTGGTGGCGGTGCTCTCGCACCCCAATATCGTCAATATCTTCGACGTCGATGTCCAGGATGGACAGCCGTACATCGTGATGGATTTCGCGCCGGGCGGCAGCCTGGCGGCGCGGCTGCACGGCGGGCCGATCGCGATGGACGAGACGCTGCGGCTGGCGATCCCGCTGGCCGATGCGCTGGCGTACGCACACAGCCAGGGGCTGATCCATCGCGACCTGAAGCCGGCGAATGTGCTGCTGCGGCCCGACGGCAGCCCGGTGCTGGCCGATTTCGGGCTGGCCCGGCCGGCCGTAGCCGATAGCGCCGCGCAGATCACCGCGACCGGGGCGGTGATGGGCACGCTGGCCTACATGGCGCCCGAGCAGTTCAGCGGCCGGCCGGCCGACGCGCGCGCCGATATCTATGCGTTCGGCGTGATGCTGTATGAGATGCTGACTGGCCGTGTGCCCTTCGAAGGCGACTCAGCCCAGATCATGTATGGGCATCTTCAGCAGCCGCCACTGCCGCCGCGCCAGCTCAACCCAGCCCTACCCGATGCGATCGAGCAGCTCATCCTGCGAATGTTGGAGAAGAATCCCGACATGCGGCCACACAGCGCCGCCGAGCTTGCCGCCGCGCTGCGCGCGCTTCAGAGCGCCGGCGCCGCAATCGGGCCGACGGTTGCGCTGACCGCTCAGCGCGCCATCCAGCCGGTAAACACAGCGGCCGAGAGCAGTGATGGATCGCGGGGGCAATCGCGCTTGCGGATCGCACTGATCATCGGCGTGGTGATCGCAATTGCCGGGATTGCTTCATTTTGGGCCGCGCGCGCTGGGCCGCTCGGCAACGGCCCACAGCCAAGCCCGCTAGCCAACCCAACTGCCCGGCCGACCCGCGCCGCAATCGCGATCGAGCAAGACCCGACGCCGGCCAGCGCGACCGAGCCGCCCGCCCCGCTGCTCATTCAGGAAAGCGCGCCGCTGCTGACCAACGCGCAGGACATCGGCCCCGAGTCGTTCAGCATCGGGGGCATCAGCTACAGGCAGAATGACGACACGCTCTGGTTCTTTGGCGAGGTGCGCAACGATGGCAGCCTGGCGCGCGAGTCGATCGAGCTGCGGGTTAATCTGCTCGACGCGGATGGCCACGAGATCGCCAGCAAGACCGGCTACGCCAGCATGAGCTATCTCAAGCCCGGCGAGATATCGCCGTTCAGCGTGCTGTTTACCAAAGACGATCGGGCCGCGCCATTTGCGCGCTACGTGATCGAGGTTCGCAGCAAGAAGGCCGATTTTCAGCCCAGCTACACCTACCGCGACCTAGGCGTTCTGCCAAGCCCGCAGGCGCGGCAGGATCAGTACGGCTTCATTAAGATCGGCGGGCGGGTGCGCAACAATGGCGGCCAAGCCGCCAAATTCGTGCAGGTGTATGCAGTATTCTACGATCAGCAGGGCAGCGTGGTGGGGCTGGCCAGCGGCTACGCCGAAACGGCCAACGACGCGCCGCTGGCTGCCAGCGCCGATGCGCGCTTCGAGCTACAAGGGGTGATCTTCAGCGGGGCGCCAGCGCGCTACTGGCTGTTCGTGGAGGGCAGCAAAGCGAGCTGAGCGCGGCGCAGGAAACCGGGAGACATGAGACAAGCAGATAATGAGAGATTCCATCTCGTGTCACTCGTCACTCGTCACTCGGCGCTCGTTACGCGTGATCGCGCCAAGAATTGCGCTCAGGCCGACCAGCACCATGATCCCCGGCCACCACCAGCCGGTGACCGCCAGCACGGCGATGCCGAATGTCCAGATCGCGCCCTGGAGGCCACCCCAGCGCTGCTCCCAGCTGCCGCCGGATTGCAGCCCCCCGACCAGCGCCGAGATGCCGATCAGCACCATGATCCCCGGCCACCACCAGCCGGTGACCGCCAGCACGGCGATGCCGATCAGCCAGATCCCACCCATGATCCCGCCCCATTCCACGCTGAAGCCGCCGCGCCGCGGCCGGGCCGTTGGAGCATGTTCGATCGATGCGGGCAGCGTAGTGGATAAGGTTGCGGGCGCAGGCGCGGGCGGCAGCGGATTGGCCGGCGCATCGGCGACCGGCCGCGCGCCAAGCCCGCGGCCGCAGGTGACACAGAAGGCTGCGCCCGGCGGGTTGCGCGTGCCACAGGCCGCGCATTGTTGGCCACCAGCGTAATCCGGCAGGCGCTCGGTTGCGCCGGTAGCTGCCTGGATCACCGGCGCGCCACATTCGATACAGAACTTGCCATCGGCGGGCAGCTCGGCCGCGCATGTTTCGCAGCGCATCTTAGCGTTCCTCCTCGCGCCGCTGAAGCTGATCGACATTCTGCTGCTGCACCCATAGCGGCGGCACGCCATACAGGGCGCGCTGTGCATCGGTCACACGCGGGTCGACTTTGCCGAGCGACCAGCGGCCGTTCTCGCGGATGAACTGCGTGCCAAAGCGCTGCGGCTGTCCGCGCCCAAGCAGCGCGCGATCCCAGGCGGCGGCCACCACCGACCAGGCGCGCGGCTCACCCAATACTGTGGCGCGCTTGGCGAACGTGCGCGCCAGCTCGAAGTGCGCCACATCATCGCCATAGAGCATGATCAGCGCGGCGAAATAGTTATCCGGCGCCGAACGCAGCGCGCCCTGCCCGTACAGCGTGAGCACACGCTCGCGCCGCTGCTTGCTGCGCCGCGTGCGATCCTCACTCTCACTATCAAGATCGTTGATCTGTTCCTCGGCCATGCGCTCGAGCTCCATGCTGGGATCTTCCGAACTGCGTGGCTCCATTTCGGGACCTCCCGCGTCGCCGGCATATGCCGGGCCGGCACTCAATCATGTGGCAGATATTATAGCACGCTCGTGCCACGATTGTCGCCTGCACGATGGCCTTGGCCGGGCGCTGGCCGCCCAGACGCTCAAAGTCGGCGGGGCGCGCGCTGTACCCGTGCGCCCCAGCCAACGCCGATCGGCTGCTGGGCGAGCTGGAGCGCGATATCGCGGCCGCGCTGGGCTAGTCGCACTCAGAAGATGCTATAATGCTGCTCAGAGTTCGTCAAAGTCGATAGGGCATGCGTTCGGGGCTGGCTTGACACTTCGTCTGTAATCGTTTTTGCCCGGCCGGGCAAAAACGATTACAGACATAAAGAAGGAAAGTACCATGCTGCTGCAGGCAAAACGCCGCGAGCGAAAGCCCAAGAAGACACAGTATTGTTGCTAAGGAAAAGCCAATGGGCCTGTACACCAGCCGCCACCCAATCGCGCGCCTTGAGCTGGTGAGCTGGCCACTTATGGCGTTTGTACGCTTCTACTGCCGCCTGCGCGTGGAAGGGCTGGAGCATATTCCGCAATCGGGCGCGTTCATTCTGGCGGTCAACCATTCCAGCCACGCCGATACCGCCGTGATCTTCGCCGCGCTGGCGCGCCCGATGCGCAAGCGCGTGGTGGCCGCCGCCGCGCAGGATTACTTCTTCGATAACGGGCTGCGGCAGTTCGCCTCGCGCCTGCTCTTCAACACTATTCCAGTGCCACGCACTGCCTTCGGATCGAGCGACCCGCTGCGCCATGTGGTTCGTGCGCTGCGCGAAGGGTACGGCGTGCTGCTATTTCCTGAGGGCACGCGCAGCCAGAACGGCGAGCTTGGCCCATTTCGAGGCGGGATCGGGCGGCTGGCGGCCGAGTTTCCCAACGTGCCGATCATTCCAGTCTGGCTGGAGGGAACCGCGCGCGTACTGCCGAAAAATGCCTCCTTCCCGCGGCCGGTGCGCGTTCGTGCGCGTTTCGGCGCCCCGGCCCAGCATGCGCCGGCGCGGCTGGACGATAAGGCTAGCTGGCGCGTGGCAGCAGCACAGGTGCGTGAGGCCGTGATGCGTTTGCGGCCTACATCGTAGTGCGCTTTCAGCGCAGGTATTGGGTGATGGGTGTTGGGTACCTGGTATTGCAAAGCCCAATACCCATCACCCAATACCTAAAACCTTGCTTGATAAAGTACTAGTGAGGCGTACATGTCCGAGCTGCGTCAGAATATGGCCACCAGAGAATGGGTGATCATTGCGACCGAGCGAGCGAAGCGGCCGGAGGAGTTTGTGCAGCCCGCCAAAGAGCGAGTCGAGGATCGCCCGGCCTGGGCTGAGCACTGCCCGTTCTGCCCCGGCAATGAGGAGCTCGATCTGGAGCGGCTGCGGCTGCCGGCCGAGGGCGATTGGACTGTGCGGGTGGTGCGCAACCGCTTCCCGGCGCTCCGCGAGGAGGGCGATCGCGAGCGCCGCTTCGCTGGGATCAACTGCGCGATCACCGGCGTTGGGCATCACGAGGTGATCGTCGAGGCCCGGCTGCACAACGCCTGCCCGGCGACCGAGGCTATCCACGAGGTTGAGCAGACACTGATCGCTATGCAGCTGCGCGGGCTAGCGCTACGCGAGGATCGGCGGGTCGAGCAGGTGGTTTACTTCAAGAATCACGGTTCGGCCGCCGGCGCGTCGCTGCTACACCCGCACGCTCAGCTGCTGGGATTGCCGGTGGTGCCGTCAACCATTCGCGCGCGGATCGAGGAGGCCCGGCGCTACTTCGACGACCAGGGCGTGTGCGTCTACTGCCGTATGCGCGAGGATGAGCAGCGCCAGCAGGTGCGCATGGTTGTCGAGAGCGAGTGGTTCAGCGCGTTCGTGCCCTACGCCGCCTTCTCGCCCTTCCATATCTGGATTATCCCGCGCCGGCACAGCGCCAGCTTTCTTGTGGCTCCTCCGGAGGAGCTGCGCGACCTGGCGATGGTGCTGCGAGACGTGCTGCGCAAAATCTACTTCGGCCTGAACGACCCAGATTACAACTACACCATCCGCTCGATCCCCGAGCACGAGCCGGCATCCGAGTCCATGCACTGGTACGTGGCGATCGTCCCGCGCGTTAACCGCGTGGCCGGGTTCGAGATGGGATCGGGCATGTTCATCAACACCGCGCTGCCGGAAGAGAGCGCCGCGTTCCTACGCTCCGTGGAAGTTAAGGACTGAGGGCTGAGGACTAAGAGCTGCGCGGCTACTCAGTCCTCAGCCCTCAGTCCTCATCACTTAGTCGCGCTCTTGGTTGTCGCCGGTTATGTACAGGAAGCTGGCCCACAGGCCGCGCGAGGAGCGGTAGAATGCGATCGGGAACAAAATGGCGAACAGCGCCAGCCCGATCAGCAACGGGCTAAGCGGCACCGCTGGGTTGAGGCCAAACACCAGCGCGCAGATGGTGATGATCACCAGCGTTACGACAATATTGATGCCCATTCCGCCGGTGATCTCGCCCGAGGCCTTTTCGAACGGCAGGCCGCAGTTGGGGCAAGCCTGGTTCATCGTGAAGCCACGCGCGAACATCCGCCCGGTATGGCAGCGCGGGCAGCGCAACAGCATGCCATCCCATAATGCGCGTAGGAAGTGGATCATCGCTCATGCCCAGTAAGCAGGACATAAGACAAGGAGACAAGGAGACAAGGAGCACGGCATCGGATCGGTTCTCGGTTCTCGGTTCCCTACCCCGTGCCCTTCACGAACACATTCGGCCAGGCTTTGAAGCGCGTAAAGAACGGCTCGGGCGGCTTCTCGACGCCGTTTTCGGTGATCACCCGGTAGACGGTGATGTCCATGCCTTTGCGCGCGTGGTCGGTCTGCTTGACAGTGCCGGCTAGCACGCTGCTATCGGTCACGATCACCGGCTCGTCTGGCGGCGGAACGACATTGCCGACCTCGGGGCCGCGCACGCTGACGCTGCGATTGGGCTTGGTGCCATACAGCCGCACGCTCAGCACCTGTGCGACTTCGTCGGCGGTAGCCTCCATCAGCAGCCAGTGGCCGGTGTCGTTCATGAACTTGAGATCCGACACGCCGGTGTAGATCGTGGCATCAAGCCCGGGGCCGGACTCATTGGGGAAGCTGAAATCATCGTACCAGCTGATGTAGAACGGGTGCGCGTGCCGCTCGGTGATCGGCAGGCCGGCCCAGAACGCCGCCCGGAATACCGTCGTCGAATCCTGACAGACGCCGCCGCCCCATTCCAGCTGTGTGCGCTGGCCGATCACGGCGTAGCCCTTCACAAAGCCATTGCTATCGTCCACCTCGCCGAGCTGGGTGTTGAACGAGAACTCGCTGCCCGGCGGGATGAGCACGCCATTGATCCGCGCCGCGCCGGCCTTGATGTTGGTGATCCGGTAGTCGGCCGAGCCTTGGAAGCTGCTGCGGCCCTCGCCCACCAGCTCGCCGATCCCCAGGCTCGGCAGCGTCTTGGCGGTCACCTGCGGGGTCAGCTCCTGCACCGGCAGGGCCACCTCGCGCCTGGGCTGGCGCAGCGCCTGGCTGATCGCCGCCACCGCCTCGTGCTGCTTGAGCCGCCAGCCAATCTGGCCCGGCTGGGTGATCTTAAGCTTGCCGCCGCGAAAGGCCACCCGCGGCTCGGCGGTGCCGGTGTCGACAAGTTGCGCCAGCTTCTCGACCGCCCGGGCTACCCGGTCGGGATCGATCTCGACTGTCATCTTGCCACGCTCGGCTTTGATCGCCAGCAGCTCAGCCAGCTTGTTGGGCTGCCATGTCCAGCTCTGCTCAGCGCGGCGCAGCACCAGTGGGCCGGCCAGCAGCGCGCGTGCGTCGGCTATTGCTGGCGCCAGGCCCGCATCGGTGAGCGCCGGCGCCAGCGTGCGCGTGCGCAGCACCACGCTTTGCGACTCAAGCGTCTGAAGACCGCGCATAATATCGATCGCGCTCGCGTCGGCCAGCGCCTGGCGGCCGGGGCGGGCGGCGGTGGGCAGCACCTTGCCCTCGGCGAAGCTCAGCGCGGCATCACGCGGCGGCCGCTCCAGCTCGGCGGCGATGCCGGTGAGGTAGGCTTGCAGCCGGCCGGCATCGACGCTGAGTCGCGGCGCGACATCGAGCCCGCCCTGCCAGATCGCCCATAGCTCCTCAACCCGCTCGATCGGCCCGCCGCGATGGCCGGCAGCCAGCGCCTGCTCAGCCGCCTGATCGAGATCAAAGCTCAGGCCGATCTGCTGCGGCGTGGGCGTCCAGCTGCGATCTTCGAAAGTGATCGTGACCGGCGCACGCAAGAACGCGGCGTAGCGCTGCTCGATTAGCGCGCGGATATCGGCACGGCTCATGCCGGCGATCGAGCGGCCTTGCAGGCTGACGCCATCCATCGCGCGGTCGCCCGCGAATAGGTTGGCCGCGTAGGGCAGCGCCAGAAAGCCGCCTGCGCCAGCCAACACCAGCAGCAGCAGGCCCAGTAGCCCGCCGCGGCGCTTGCGCCGTGCGATCCGGCGGCGCGTCGGGCGCTCCAGCGGCAGAGGTTCGATCTCGGGCTGCGGCGCGGGATCGAGCTGAGTCTCTTCGTCGCGGAGCGTGCCGGCAGCGCGCCGGCGGCTGATCGGCCCGTATTCCTGATAGTATTTGTCGGCCATTGGCTTCTCGCGGATGACGTATTGATCGGCGAATCATGCGCTGTGATACCGTGACGAGGGACATGTGTGTAAAGACTATCACGTTTACATGAAGCTGTCAACAGCGTAGGCGCACAGCCAATAACGGTTGTGCTACAATATTGCGTCAGATCCCCTAGCTGAAAGGAGTCCGCGATGGCGCAGACAGATATGCCCGAGTATCGCTTTATCCTGGCCGGCGAGCAGCGCGCCGGCGCTACCTACACGGTCGCCTGCCCATACGATGGCGCGCCGGTCGGCACGGTGCATCGCGCCGGGCCGGATGTGCTGGAGCAGGCTATCCAGGCCGCCGTCTCCGCGTTCGAGGTGACGCGCAAGCTGCCGGGCCACAAGCGCGCTGCGGTGCTGCGCAAGGTGTCCGAGCTGATCGCGGCGCGCGCCGAGCCGCTGGCGCGCACGATCGCGCTGGAGGCCGGCAAGCCGATCAAGCAGGCGCGTGTCGAGGTGGGCCGCAGCGCCGCCACCTTCGCGGCCGCCGCCGAGGAGGCCACCCGCTTCCAAGATGAGCTGCTGCACCTGGATGCCACGCCGGGCGGCGAGGGTCGCCAGGGTATCGTGCGGCGCTTCCCGATCGGGCCGATCGCGGCGATCTCGCCGTTCAATTTTCCGCTGAATCTGGTGGCGCATAAGCTGGCGCCGGCGATCGCGGCCGGCTGCCCAGTGGTGCTCAAGCCGGCCTCGCAGACTCCGATATCGGCGCTGACGCTGGCCGGGATCATCCTGGAGGCCGGCTGGCCGGCCGTGGCGCTGAGCGTGCTGCCCATGAACAGCAAGGATGCCACGGCGCTGGTCGAGGACGATCGCTTCAAGCTGCTGACCTTCACCGGCTCGCCGGTGGTGGGCTGGGATATGAAGCGCCGGGCCGGCCGCAAGCGCGTGACGCTGGAGCTGGGTGGCAACGCCGGCTGCATCGTCCATTCGGATGCCGACCTGGGCTTTGCGGCCGAGCGCGTGGCGGTGGGCGGCTACTCCTACGCCGGCCAGAGCTGCATCAGTGTGCAACGCGTGTTCGTGCATGAGCCGGTCTACGAGGAGTTCATGGACAGCTTCGTGCCTAAGGTGCGCGCGCTCAAAGTCGGCCACCCGCTGGACGAGGCGACCGACCTTGGATCGCTGATCAGCGCGGGCGATGCCGAGCGCGTTGGCGCGTGGCTGGCCGAGGCGCGCGCGGCCGGCGCCGAGTGCCTCATAGGCGGCGATGTCAAGGGCGGCGTGGTGTCGCCGACGGTGGTGGTCAAGGCTGGGCCGGATCTGCGCGTGAATGCCCAGGAGGTATTTGCACCAGTCGTCACCGTGCAGACCTACGCCGATTTCGAGGATGCGCTGCGGGCGGTCAATAACAGCGATTTCGGCCTACAGGGCGGCGTGTTTACCCGTGATGTAAAGCGGATCTTCCGGGCCTACGAGGAGTTGGAGGTTGGCGGGCTGATCGTGGACGACGTGCCGACCTGGCGGATCGACCCGATGCCCTACGGCGGCGTCAAGCAATCCGGCTTCGGGCGCGAGGGGCTGAAGTACGCGATCGAGGAGATGACCGAGCCGAAGCTGCTGGTGCTGAACCTCGGCTAGTTGAGAGTTAAGAGTCAGTTATTATGGGTCGAGCCACGCCCGCCAGTCGTCGCTCAGCTCGGCGAGCGATTTGCCAAGCACGCGCTGGTAGTCGGATGAGCCGGGCGCGCGGCCACGGCCGCTGACGTAGAGCGTGTTGAACTTCTTCCAGCCGTACTGGCGCACCAGATAATCCACGAACGAGGCCCACAGCTCATAGGCGTTGTCGGCGCCGGAGCGCTCGGCCGTGAGCAGCCGCAGCGGAATGCCGGCGTCGTGCAGCTGCCGGCCGCGCTGGCGCCAGCTCGACGCGCCGGCCTGGTCGAGCCAGCGAATGCTGGCGATCCAGGTCGCTAGCCCTTCGTGCAGGATGGTGTCGGCGCGGCGCTGGGCCGCTTCGCCATAGCGCTGCGCCTCTAGGTGGTGGCCCATCTCGTGCATTGCGACTGTGACCGCGCGGCCGGTCAGGCCATGCCGCGCACGCCGCGCTTGGGCGGCGTGCGGTAGAAGCCGATCGAGATCCGGTGATCGAGCGTGGTGCCGAAGTAATCCTCGGCGGCGCGCAGCACGCGCTCGAGCTTGGCCGCGCGGCCGCCGATCTGGTCGGCGCTGAAGGTATACTTGCCAACATACAGGTCGATTCGCTGGGTCTGCGCCACTAGCTGGCCGCGCATCCGTGGGCCATTGCCGGCAATCATGGCCGGTACTGGTTTCGCCATCGCAC
>WNGB01011028.1_pt1 | contig 15680 bp, 11 predicted proteins | sample 5400681 | NCBI WGS metagenome assembly WNGB01 (sample SAMN13153367, study PRJNA577476) | soil metagenome | isolation source: 115 cm soil or saprolite under grassland replicate 2 | place: USA:California | collected 2016-06-15
AGAAGCTCACCGAGGCGTGGCGCCAGCCGGTCGTCATCGATAACCGGCCCGGCGCTGGCGGCAACATCGGCGCGGATCTGGTCGCCAAGAGCGCGCCGGATGGCTACACGATCCTCGAGGGCGCGCTGTCGACGCACGCGGTCAACGTGAGCTTGTACAGCAAAATGCCCTATGACCCCGTCAGAGACTTCGCACCGATTACGTTAGTGGCGATCACGCCGAATGTGCTGGTGCTCAATCCATCGTTTCCCGCGAATTCGGTGCCCGAGTTGATCGCGTACGCCAAGGCGCATCCCGGTGCCCTGTCGTTCGGCTCGGGCAGCAACGGCAGCGCGGGCCACCTCGCCGGAGAATTGTTCAAGACCGAAGCTGGCGTCACCATGGTGCACATCCCGTACAAGGGCGGTGCGCCGGCGTTGCAAGCGCTGCTCGCCGGCGACACGCAGCTCATGTTCGACAACCTCGCCAATTCAACGCCGCAACTAAAAGCGGGCAAATTGAAGGCGCTTGCGGTCACGACCGCGAAGCGTTCCGCGCTCGCTCCGGAGGTGCCGACGCTCGCCGAGACGGGGCTGCCGGGGTTCGACATCTACACTTGGTGGGGATTCATGGCGCCCGCGGGCACGCCGAAGGAGATCATCACCAAGTGGAACGCCGAGGTGACGCGCATTCTGGCCACGCCCGAGATGCAGGCGTTCTTCGCACAGCAGGGCGCGGAGCCCGCGCCAACGACACCCGAGCAATTCGCGGCGTTGATCCGGAGTGAAATCCCGAAGTACGCGAAGATCGTGAAGAACTCCGGCGCCAAGGTAGATTGAGCCGGATTCTGCCCCGAACCGGGACGAGATCCCGCGGTGCAGGGCGGTGAGTCGCGGCGGCGCCGGGCGTGACCGCGCTCGAACCCGATGCGATCGGCGTTCGTCTACAATGGCAGTCTCGCTCACCGGAAGTCCCATGTCCGTTTCCCCCGCCACCGCGCTTTCCACCGAGCCGATCCGTCGCCCGGCGGCAGAGAGCCACGCCGCCGCGTTTCCCGTCACGCGCGCGATGTTCGACCAACTGATGGTGCCCTGCTACGCACCCGCGGACTTCGTGCCCATCCGCGGCGCCGGGTCGCGCGTCTGGGATCAGCAGGGCCGGATGTACATCGACTTCGCCGGCGGCGTCGCAGTCACGTCACTTGGCCATTGCCACCCGGCGATCGTCAAGGCTTTGACCGAGCAGGCGCATGCGCTGTGGCACGTCTCGAACTGGATGACCAACGAGCCGGCGCTGCGGCTCGCGAAAAAGCTGGTCGACGCGACCTTCGCCGAACGCGTGTTCCTGTGCAACTCCGGTGCCGAAGCCAACGAGGCCGCGCTCAAACTCGCGCGCCGTTACGCGCACGATCACTGCGGGCCGGAAAAATTCCGGGTGATCTCGACGCTCAACGCATTCCACGGCAGGACGTTGTTCACCGTCTCCGCGGGCGGCACGGCGAAATACTCGACGGGCTTCGGGCCGCCGCCGACCGGCTTCACCCACATCCGCTACAACGATATCGCGGGCCTCGAAGCCGCGTTCGCAGAGGAGGGCGGCGACGACGTCTGCGCGGTGATCCTCGAGCCCATGCAGGGCGAAGGCGGAATGATTCCGGGCACGCCGGAATTCCTGGCCGCCGCGCGACGGCTCTGCGACGAACACGATGCGCTGCTCATCTTCGACGAGATCCAGAGCGGCATGGGTCGCACCGGCGCCCTGTTCTCGTACATGCAGAAGGGTGTGGTTCCGGACATTCTGACGAGCGCCAAGGGATTGGGCGGCGGGTTTCCCATCGGAGCGATGCTGACGACCACCGAGATCGCGAGCGCGTTCTCGGTCGGCATCCACGGCACGACCTTCGGCGGCAACCCGCTCGCCTGCGCGGTTGCCGGCGCCGTGTTCGACGTCATCAACACGACCGAGGTGCTCGACGGCGTGAAGGCGCGGCACGCGCTGTTCATGGAGGGCTTGCGCACCATCAATGCGCGACGCGAGGTCTTTGTCGATATTCGCGGCGAAGGCGTATGGCTCGGTTGCGAGCTCATGGAGCGCTGGCAGGGCAAGGCGATGGACGTCATGCGTGCCGCCGCCGAAGCGGGGTTGATCGTGCTCGTCGCCGGGCCCGACGTCGTGCGCATCGCGCCTTCGCTCGTCATCAGTCTCGACGAAATCCTGGAAGGCCTCGCGCGACTGGAAACGGCGCTGGGCAAATCGCTGACTTAAAGGCCGAGCGCGGGCCGATGTTCTACGTCCGGCCGATCGCGCGGGAGGACCTGCCGGCGCTGCTCGCGCTGTCCGAACGCAGCGGCGCGGGTTTGACCACACTGCCGGCCAACGCCGAGCGCCTCGGGCAGCGCATCGAGCGCTCGTTCGCCGCGTTCGCAGGGCACGCCGCGAAGGCGGATGCGTGCTACGTCTTCGTGCTCGTCGACGGCGGCAGCGGCAGCGTCGTCGGTATCAGCGCGATCGAGGCGGCCGTGGGCTTGTCGGAGCCCTGGTACAACTATCACGTCGGGACGCAGGTGCACGCCTCGCGCGAGCTCAACGTCTACACGGCTGCGCCGACGCTTTTTCTCACCAATGATCACACCGGCGACAGCGAGCTCTGCTCGCTGTTTCTCGATGCGCGCCATCGGCGCGCCAGGAACGGACCGCTGCTTGCCAAGGCGCGACTCCTGTTCATCGCCGAATTTGCCGCGCTTTTTGCACCGAAGGTGATCGCGGAGCTGCGCGGAAGGCTCGACGCCGACGGCAGGAGCCCGTTCTGGGAAGGCCTCGGCCGCCACTTCTTCGCCATGGAGTATTCGCGTGCCGATTACCTTACCGGCATCGGCCAGAAGGCGTTCATCGCCGAGCTGATGCCGCGCCACCCGGTCTATACGACGCTGTTGCCCGCCGCGGCGCGCGCGGTGATCGGCGAGGTGCACGCCGACACGCTGCCGGCGCGGGCGATGCTCGAAGCGGAAGGGTTCCGCTACGAAGGCTACGTCGACATCTTCGACGCCGGTCCCACGCTCGAGTGCTTCCGCGACAACATCCGCGCCGTGCAGCAGAGTCAAACCTTGCCCGTGAAGCTGGGCGAAGAGGATCCCGTCCCCGACAGCCTGATCAACGACGTGCTCTGGTTGGTCACCAACCGCAGCTTCGAACGCTTTCGCGCGGTCCTTGCGCCGGCGCCCGTGCGCATCGCACAGTTCCCGCTGCTGCCGCACGCCGCCGCGGCGCTCGGCGTCGGTGACGGCGAGACCGTGCGCGCCGTACCACTCTCGCCCCGCGACCGCCTCTGAAATGGCGAACGAGCCTCTCGAAGTCAACTTCGACGGGCTGCCGGGCCCGACGCATAACTACAGCGGTCTCGCCATCGGCAACCTCGCTTCCGAGCGCAACAAGAGTCTTGTCGCCAATCCGCGCCAGGCGGCCCTGCAAGGGCTCGCCAAGATGAAGGCGCTCGCCGATCGCGGATTCGGCCAAGCGGTGCTGCCGCCGCACGAGCGGCCCGACATTGCGGCGCTGCGCGCGCTCGGTTTTGCCGGCAGCGATCGAGACGTGCTCGCGACGGCCGCGCGGCAAGCCCCACAGCTCCTCGCCGCGTGTTCGTCGGCGGCGGCGATGTGGGTTGCCAACGCCGCGACGGTCAGTCCCTCCGCCGACACCGCCGACGGCCGCGTGCATTTCACCCCCGCCAATCTGGTCGCGCATTTCCACCGTTCGCTGGAGGCCGCGACGACGACGCGCGTGTTGCGCGCGATCTTCGCCGACGAGCAGCGCTTTGCGGTGCACGACCCGTTGCCTCCGGCGCAGCAGCTCGCCGACGAAGGCGCGGCCAATCACACGCGGTTCGCCGCAGCCGACAACGCGTCCGGCGTCGAGCTCTTTGTCTACGGGCGCGTAGCCTTCGACGCGGAAGCGCCTGCACCGCGCCGCTTTCCGGCCCGCCAGACGCGCGAAGCGTCAGAAGCCGTCGCTCGCCGCCACGCGCTTGCGGCCGGGCGCAGGCTGTTCGCACAACAACACCCGGACGCGATCGACTTCGGGGTGTTTCACAACGACGTGATCGCCGTGGGCAGCGGCAGCGTATTGTTCTGCCACGAGCGCGCGTTCGTCGGTCAGGACGCGCTGCTGCAAGCACTGGCCGATCGCATAGGCGCGGCCTTTGCCGCGATCGTCGTTTCCGAGCGCGAAGTGAGCCTCGAGCGCGCGGTTGCCACCTATCTCTTCAACAGCCAGCTGCTGCCTCGCCGCGAGGGCGGGATGCTTCTGGTCGCTCCGGCCGAATGCCGGAGCGACGCGGCGGTCGGCGCGTTGCTCGAGCGCCTCATTTCCGGCACCGGGCCGATCCGCGAAGTGCTGACCTTCGATCTGAAGCAGAGCATGCAGAACGGAGGCGGGCCGGCGTGCCTGCGCCTGCGCGTGGCGCTCACGCCTGCGGAGCGCAGCGCGATCCGGGCCAGGATCTGGCTCGACGCTGCCTTGCATGCCGAATTGATCGCGTGGGTGCAGCGCCACTATCGCGACCGGCTTGCGCCAACCGATCTTGCCGACCCCGCATTGCTCGACGAAGGCCGGCGCGCGCTCGACGAGCTGTCGCAGTTGCTGCGCCTGGGGAACGTCTACCCGTTTCAGCTCTAGCGAACAGGGAACCTCTGAACAAGCCCCACATGAGCCGCGTTTCTGGCGCAATGGCCTCAGATGCTAGGCGTCGCGGCGCAGCGAATAGTTCATCCTATTCGCAAGCCGCGCAACAACGCAGATGAGGCCATTGCGCCGAAACCCGAAGGGATGGGGCTTTCCGGGCGATCTGCTTTGTCGCGCCGCTCGCCCATGGAGGCCTGCCATGGGCTTCGCGTCGCTTCGTGCAGCTCATCCCGGAAAAGCCGCCGTCGCGGCCACGCGGGACTTATTCAGAGGTTCCTTAGCCTGGCGCGTTTGCGGCGAGCCGAAACAAGAGCGGCACTTCGAGCGTCTTCTCGTGCGAGACTCCGTGCTCCCACAGACCGTCCTCGCCCCAGCAGTCGCCGTGGTCCGCGCAGACAATTACCGTATCGTTGGCGAAGCGTGCAAGCAGCGGCTCGAGGATCCTGTCGCACCATTCGACGGAAGCGACCTGCCGGCGCCGGGCTTCAGCGGCGTCGTTGTTCGTGCCGAACGCGACCGCCGGGTTGTATGACGGATCCCACGGGGCGCCTTCGTAGTAGTACGGCACGTGGGTCTCGGCGAGGTTAAGGAAAACGAACGCCGGCGTGCCCGCACTGACCTGCGCCAGCATTGTATCGATCCATTCGATTTGCCGCTTGAGACCAGGACCGCCGCCCGTGAAGGCGAAGGCGTCGAAATCCGCGCTCAACACCCGCCCGGTCGGCCGCTGGGGGTTGAACCAGTTGACCGCACCGGTGCCGATCGCCCGGTAACCGATTTTCTTCAGCCCATCGATGATGTTGTGACCGCTGAGCGTGACCAGGGGCGGCGCTGCGCCCGGATGCCCTCCCCCCTCCATGCGGAAGATCTTGCCGTACTTGGGATTGACGTACGGCTCCTGTCGGCTCGCATCGCCCGGCGTAAAGCCCATGAAAAAGGCGGCGTGCGCGCCGTAGGTGAAGTGCGACGGCGACTGTGTGCGGTGCAGCGGCGCGAGCGACTTCAGGTTGGGCGCCCGGGCCTCGACGAATGCGTCGTAGCGGCAGGAATCGAGGGTGACGAAGAGGATCGACGGCGACATGGCGTAGCATCCGGGCGCGCACCCGTTTTACCGCGGGCGTGCGCAAGGCGCATTTTACATCCGGCGTTAGGAGCCTGTCGGGCTTGCTCTCACGTATGCGTTGCTGGCCAAACGGTGATGAATGCAAGGCGCTCGGCGCAGCGAATAGCTCGGCCTATTCGCAAGCCGAGGAACGCCGCAGGCGCGCCGTTTGGCCGCAACCCGCAGGGACGGGGCGCTTTGGGGGCAGTCCGTTGTTGCCGGCCGCTGGCAGTGGGCTGGCACTGCGGCGCGGCCGGCGCCTAGGACTGCCTCCAAAGCGCCGCCGTCGCATACGCGACAGTAAGCCCGACAGGCTCCTAGTCGGCCGCAGGCGCCGGCAGTTGCCGGTGCCACCGCACGGGGGACCACATCACCGCCGCCCCAGCAAGCACCAATCCGAGCACCCCTACGGTGAGCAGCGTCCCGCGCAAGCCGATACCTGTCGCCAGCGCGCCGCCGAAGAGCGAGCCAAGCGGCGCCGACGCGACGGTCAGGAAGCGCATCGTCGCCGTCATGCGTCCGAGCAGCCGGTCCGGTGTGATCGCCTGACGCAGCGCCAGATAATTGATGCCATAGAGGACTGCCCCGAAATCGAAAACCAGCATGGCGAGTCCCAGCGCGAGCGTCGCCACCCACCCCGATCCCCCGAGCAGGCCGAACGCCTGCCAGCCCAGGGCGGTGACGATCAACGCATGCACGATCACCGGGCCGATGCCCAGCCGGCTGGAAAGGCGCTCGGCAAAAGCGGACGCGAGGACGCAACCCAGCCCGCCGAAGACATAGGCGATACCGATCGCTCCGGCCGACAATGACAGATCGCGGGTTGCGAACAGGATCAGCACGGCGATCTGCATGTGGTGCAGGAACTGCCACGACCCGGCAAGCCACGCAAGCCCCCACAGCGTCCTGTTCTCCCACACGAGCTTCAGGCCTTCGCCGATCTCGCGCCACATGCTCGCCGCGCCCTTCCCGTGCACCACATCGTTTCTCGCTTCGAGCCGGCGCAACATAAGCGCCGAAACAAAGAAGGTGACGGCGTCGAGCGCGATCGCAAATGGAGCGGTCAGCGCCTGGATGAGGCCGCCGGCGATGCCCGGACCGATCAGCGCGGCTGACGTCTCGCCGAGCGAGATCTTGGCATTGGCTTCGACCAGCCGCTTGCGTCCGGCCATCTGTGCGAGGAGCACCTGGTACGCGGCTCCACCGACCACGTTTTGCACGCCGCACAGAAAGCCGACGCCGAACAAGAGCTCGACCGATAGCGCGTCGAACCACGCCGCGATGGGGATCGCGATCAACGCCAGACCGCGCCCGACGTCCGCTGCGATTACGACCGGCAGCTTGCGCACGCGGTCGAGCAGCACACCCGCGTGCAGGCTGAACAGCGCGAAGGGCAATGTTTCGAGCGCCACGAGAATACCCATCTGCATCGGCGTCGCGTGCAGCAACAGCGCCGCGGTCAGCGGCAGCGCGAGGTTGGTGATCTGCGCGCCGAACGACGTGATGGTGAGCGAGAGCCACAGCTTCCGGAAATCCCGGGACAGCCAGAGGCCGCGCAGCGTGCGGCGGAGGTAGGTTCGGAGTCGATCGATCATATGCATCAAGTTTTCCTCCGGCCGGAGCATAAAGAGCGCCCGGCCGCCGGGCATCCGGCACCGGCGGGAAACGAGCCTCGGGAATCAGTGCCCCTGACTTCGGTTCCCGCCACCCGGCGGGAAACCGCACGGGCAGTTCTAACGCGAAAGCGGCAGCAGCATCCCCGGCCCGTGGCCGGAGAGACGCGCGTCCAGGAACTCGTTCCATGCGAACGCGCGCGCCGCGAATGCGATCGCGGTGACGGAGGTCGTCGGCGTTCTGGTCATGGTTGGAGCGTTCCTCGAGTAGGGTTGCAGATGCCGCTAGTGTACGGGAAGACGCCGCTCTCGCGCAATCTTCGCGGACGCCATCGGCGCATTTCAAACACCCGTCTGTCGCATTAGCGCAACGGATCGGCGTTCATTCATTTGCCGGCGGCGTTGCGCCGCGTGACATCGATGTCGTAGTACTTCCACGGGTGCCAGTCGAATACCGTGTGCTTGTAGCCCATCACCCAGGGCTGCACCAGGATGTTCTCGTAGCGATATGCGTTCAGCATCCACGGCGCGTAGGCGTTGACCAGCTGGGACATTTTGGCGAACAACTGCGTGCGCTCGGCGCCGTCGGGGAGCTTCTGAGCTTTTTCGTAAAGCTGGTTGAACTCGGGCAGATTGAAGCGCGACAGGTTCGCGAATCCCGAATGCGGCCCGTAGAGCAGCGACATGAATCCGAAGCCTTCGGGCGTGGTGTTGATGTTCCCCAGAAACCACATCTGCAATTGCCCGTAGCGACCCATTTTAAGCAGTTCGGGCCACTTCTGCTTCACGAACTCGAGCCGGATGCCGATTGCGCTCAGGCTGCGCTGCCACAGCTCGTCGTACTGTCGCGTGAGCGCGGAGGGATCGGATCCCATCGTCAGCTTCAATGGCTTGCCGTCGGGCAGCTCGCGCCAGCCGTCGCCGTCTCGATCGATGTAGCCGAACTTGTCGAGCAGCGCCTTGGCGCCCGCGACATCGTAGATCGTGTTGCCCTTGATCTTCGGGTCGTAGCCGCCCACGTTCGGAGGAATCGGCTGCGTTGCCCTTTCCGCCTGGCCCTGGCGCAGGACGCGAATCTCCTCGTCGACGTTGTACGCCATGCTGATCGCCCGGCGCAGCGCGATCTTTTCCTTCGTATACCCTCCAACGATCGGGTCCTCCATGTTGAAGTACGTATACGAGATCGCGGGCTGCACGCCGCGGGCGAGCACGATCCCCTGCTTGGCAAGCTCCGGCTTGAGCTTGTTTTCGGGCCCGACGACATTGGAAACCATATCGGAAGGGACGGTCACGTAGTCGAGCTCGCCCTTCTGGAACGCAAGCAGGCGCGGGTTCGATTCCTCGATGACGCTGATCTCGATCCGCCCGATGATCGGCAGCTTCTTGCCGCGCATCTTAGCCACCAGTGCCCGGTCTTCCGGCGCCGAGCTCTCCGGGAAGGTCTCGTCGCGGTAGCCCGGATTGGCCTCGAGCACGATCTTCTGCCCGCGGCGCCATTCCTTCAGCCGATACGGTCCGGTGCCCACCGGGTTGGCCATCGTCCAGTGGTTGTCGTCGCCGTAGGCATCGATCACTTCCCGCGCGACCGCCGCGGTCGGCGAGGTCGTCAACTCGGCCATCAGCTCGTACGACGAAAAGTTGAGCTTCAACCGGATCGTGTAGCGATCGATCGCCTGCAAACCCTCCATCGGCGCATCGTAGTCGAATTTTCCGTTCTCCTTCGCGGCGGAGACGACGGGGTCTGCACCCACGATCTTGCCGTCGAAGATCTGAATGTTGTTCGAGCGCATCTTCGGATCGATGATCCGTTTCCAGGAGTACACGTAATCGGCGGCCGTGAGCTCGCGCTTCTTGCCCTTGAACGCGGGATCGTCCGCGAAATAGATGCCCGGCTTGATCCGGAACGTCCAGGTCTTGCCATCGGGCGAGATCTCGGGCAACGCGGTCGCGGTGTTGGGCACGATCTTGTACGGCCGCGCAAGATAGTCGTACTTGTAGAGCGCGTCGAAGATGGCCCGATTCACGTATTGCGAGTAGATGTCGCCGACGGGCGCAGGGTCGAAGCCGGTTTCCGCGATGGGGAAGGCGACCCGCAGCGTCTTGGCGAGGTCGGCGGCAAAGGCCGTTGCGGCCGACAGGATAAAAACGGCCGCAAGCGCCGCGAGGCGATGACCCGGCGCGCGCATCACAGCAACTTCTCGATGTCGTCTGCGATCGCCTGTGGCTCGACATTCGGCGCATAGCGCTCGACGACGTTGCCCTTGCGATCGACGAGAAACTTGGTGAAGTTCCACTTGATCGCCTCCGAGCCCAGCAGCCCGGGTTTCGCCTTCTTGAGATACTCGTATAGCGGCGCCGCGGTCGAGCCGTTAACGTCGATTTTGGCGAAGAGCGGGAAGGTCACGCCATAGTTGAGATCGCAGAACTGCGCGATCTCGGCTTCGTTGCCGGGCTCCTGCGCGCCGAACTGATTGCAGGGAAAACCGAGAACCTCCAACCCACGGGAATGGAGCTTTTCGTACAGCGCTTCGAGTCCCTTGTACTGCGGCGTGAAGCCGCATTTGCTCGCGACATTAACGACCAGCATGACTTTATCCTTGTAGCGATCGAGTTTCTGTTGCTTGCCGTGAATGTCCGCTACCGAGAAATCGTAGATGCTTGCCATGAGACCCCCGCAGTTTCCGATAAGCGCCGTGTCCAACGCGGCAAGAATTATGCGCCTCGAAAGTAGGGTCAGAGACGACTTTCGTCGCCATCTGCGCCGCCGCGCCTCAAGTCTGGAAAGTCGTCTCTGACCCTACTTCCCGCGTCAGGGCGCGCCGTACCCGCCGCCGCCCGGCGTCTGGATGACGAACACGTCGCCCGTTTGCATTTCGACCCGACAAGTCCCGCCGAATTCCTGCCGCGTCCCGTCGACGCGCTCCACCCAGTTGCGGCCGACGGCGCCCGGCAAGCCGCCGTCAACGCCGAAGGGCGCAATCCGCCGATGGTCGGCCAGCATTACCGCAGTCATGGCTTTCAGGAAGCGCACTCTGCGCTCGCCGCCGTCGCCGCCGTGATGGCGACCGGCGCCGCCGCTGCCGCGGCGAATCCGGTAGAGGTCGAGGCGAACGGGAAAGCGCCACTCCAGCACCTCGGGGTCGGTGAGCCGCGAGTTGGTCATATGCGTCTGCACAACGCTCGCACCGTCGAAGTCCGGCCCGGCGCCGGCGCCACCTGAGATCGTCTCGTAATACTGGTAGACGTCATCGCCGAAGGTAAAATTGTTCATCGTGCCTTGCGACGCCGCAAGCACGCCGAGTGCGCCGTACAGCGCGTCGGTGATCGCCTGCGAGGTCTCGACGTTGCCCGCAACGACCGCGGCGGGATAGCGCGGATTGAGCATCGAGCCCTCGGGAATGACGATCTCCAGCGGCCGCAGGCAACCTGCATTCATCGGAATTTCGTCGTCGACCAGCGTCCGGAACACATACAGGACGGCCGCCTTGCACACCGCAGAGGGCGCGTTGAAATTGGTCGGCTGCTGCGTGCTCGTACCCGTGAAGTCGATCTTCGCCGCGCGCCGGACTCGATTGACCCCGATCGTGACGACGATCCGGGCCCCGCTGTCCATCTCGTATTCGAAGTGTCCGTCCTTCAACGCGCCGAGCACGCGGCGCACGGCTTCCTCGGCGTTGTCCTGCACGTGCTTCATGTACGCATGCACCACGTCCAGGCCGAAATGCGCGACCATTTTTTTCAGCTCCTCGATGCCCCTGGCACAGGCAGCGACCTGCGCCCGCAGGTCGGCGAGATTCTGATCGACATTGCGCGATGGATATGGTCCCGAGCCGAGGATCGCGCGCATTTCCGTCTCCAGAAACCGCCCTTGTCCCACCAGCTGCACGTTGTCGAGCAGGACGCCCTCCTCGTCGACGTGCTTCGAGTCCGGCGGCATCGAGCCAGGCGTGATGCCGCCGATGTCGGCGTGGTGCCCGCGCGAGGCAACGTAGAACTCTGGCCCCTCACCCGCGCTTCGCGCTCCCTCTCCCCGCTCGCGGGGAGAGGGTTGGGGTGAGGGGAGAAATACCGGCGCGATGACCGTCACGTCTGGTAGGTGCGTCCCGCCGTTGTACGGTGCGTTCAGAACGAACACGTCCCCGGGCTGCATCGTTCCCCGGCGGCGCGCGATGATCGTCTGCACGCTCTCGCCCATCGAGCCCAGGTGCACGGGCATGTGCGGAGCGTTGGCGATCAGCTGGCCTTCGGCATCGAAAAGCGCGCAGGAGAAATCGAGCCGCTCCTTGATATTGACCGAGTACGCGGTGTTGGAGAGCGTGACGCCCATCTGCTCGGCGATCGCCATGAACAGATTGTTGAAGACCTCGAGCAGCACGGGATCCGCGCGGGTACCGATCGCATGCTCGCGCCGCAGCGCGACAACGCGTTCGACCAGCAGGTGATCGCGCGCGGTCAGCGTCGCCGCCCAATCGGGCTCGATGACTGTCGTCGCGTTCTGTTCAGCGACCACCGCCGGGCCGGCGATGCGGTTGCCGGGCCACAGATCGCGCCGCGCGTAAACCGGCGCGTTCCGCCATGTGCCGCCGGTATACACGCGGCCGGTCTTCGCCGGCGAAAGTGCGCCGGAACGCGGAGGAAATACGGGCGCTGCTTCGTCGACGCGCGCGTTGGCGCCGATTGCTTCGACGGCGACTGCCTCGATGATGAGAGCCTTGTCGGGCATGAGAAAGCCGTACTGTGTCCGGTACCGGCGCTCGAATTCGGCGACGAGATCAGCCTCTGCGTTGACGCGTCCGCCGGGGGCGTCGCGGGGAATCTCCAGCGTCGTGTCGGTGCCTTCGTACTTGAGATGCAGCGTACGCTTGAGCGCGATTCGCTCGGCGGCGATGTCCTGCGCGGCAATCTCGGAGCGCGTCGCGCGCGCCAGCTCGTCGAACACCGGTTCACACGCGGCCAGGGTTGCCTCGGCAAGCTTTGCTTCGACCGCTTTCTGCCGCAGCGCCCGGACGTCCGCCAGACCCATACCGTACGCGGAGAGCACACCGGCCAGCGGATGGCGCACGTGACCGGTTTTTGCGGCGAGCTCCGCCGCAAGCGCAGCGAACTTGGCGCGCACGACCGCGCCGTCGAGCGGCAGATCGCCGGTCGGGCCGAAAACCTGCGGGAACAACGCGGGATCGATCTTGCCGACCATGATGTTGCAGTCGGTTACCGTCAGGGGGCCGGCGCGCCGGTACGAGGCCGGGCCGGGATTCGCACCCGCCGACTCGGGCCCGACGCGGAAGCGCGAGCCGTCGAAGCTGCAGATCGAGCCGCCTCCCGCCGCGACCGTGTGAATCTGCATCATCGGCGCCCGCAGGCGTACTCCCGCAACCTCGGTCACGAACGCGCGCTCGTACTCTCCGGCGTAATGCGTGACGTCGGTCGAGGTGCCGCCCATGTCGAAGCCGATGATCTTGTCGAAGCCCGCGAGCTCGGCGACCTGCACCGCGCCGACGACGCCGCCGGCCGGACCGGAAAGGATCGCGTCCTTGCCCTGAAAGCGGTGCGCGTCGGTCAGTCCACCCGACGATTGCATGAATTGCAGCCGCACGCCCGGAAGCTCGGACTCGACGTCGACCACGTAGCGGCGCAGGATCGGCGACAGGTATGCGTCGACGACCGTCGTATCGCCGCGCGAGACAAGCTTCATCAACGGGCTCACCTCGTGGCTGACCGATACCTGGGCGAAGCCGATCGCGCGGGCGAGCGCAGCGAGAAGGCGCTCGTGCCCTGGATAACGGTAGCCGTGCATGAGCACGATCGCGCAGGCGCGAATGCCGTCCGAATGCGCCGCGCGCAGCTCGATCTCCGCGCCGGCAAGGTCGAGCTCCCGCACGATTTCGCCATGGGCTCCGATGCGCTCGTCGATCTCGATCACGCGGTCGTAAACCGGTTGCGGAAGAACGATCTTGCGCACGAAAAGCTTGGGCCGGTTCTGGTAGGCAATGCGCAGCGCGTCCCCGAAGCCGCGGGTGATCGCGAGCACGGTGCGCTCACCCTTGCGCTCGAGCAAGGCATTAGTGGCGACCGTCGTGCCCATTTTTACCGCGTCGATCTTCGCGGCCGGGATTGGGGCGCCGGGCGCCACGCCGAGCAGCTCGCGGATCCCGGCAACGGCCGCATCGCGATAACGCTCGGGATTCTCGGAGAGCAATTTGTGCGTCAGCAGGGTCCCGTCCGGCAGTCGTGCGACGATGTCGGTGAACGTGCCGCCACGGTCGATCCAGAATTGCCAACGGCTCGGCGGAATATCCGTCATGGTCAGGAACGTAAGGAAGCCTGCTGGGAAGGCGTCACGGACCCGGACAGATGGTGCGTACGCTTCAACGGTGCGTGGGTCCATTATAGCGGCGAGCAGAGTGTAGCCGCCCTTCCTCTGCGAGCCGGGACCGCGTCATGTTGCGCCGTTCCGGCGCTCGCCGCCGGTCGGCCAAGTGTGGTACAAATGCGCCGTGCTTGCCCGGGCTCACGCGCGTGCGCGCACCGGCAAATTTCGATATCAAAGCTGCGGGGGATTCCGATGAAACCTTTCCACGCTCTAGTTGCCGCGCTCGGTCTCTGCCTCGCCGCGGGCGCCGGCGCACAAACCAAATGGGATATGCCGACCGCGTATCCCGCGACTAACTTTCACACTGAAAACATCATGCAGTTCGTGGCCGACGTCGACAAGGCGACCGGCGGCAAACTCAAGATCACGGTGCATTCGAACGCGTCGTTGTTCAAGGCCCCTGAGATCAAGCGCGCGGTTCAGACCGATCAGGCGCAAATCGGCGAGGTGCTGATCTCCGCTTACTCCAACGAAGACCCGCTCTTCGGCGCCGATTCGATACCCTTCCTGGCGACGAGCTACGCGGACGCGGCCAAGCTCTGGAAAGCGTCGCGCAAAGCAATCGAGGACAGGTTTGCCAAGCAGGGGATGCGGGTCCTCTACGCCGTGCCATGGCCGCCGCAGGGGATCTACTCCAACAAGCCGATCGCGTCGCTGGCGGACATGAAGGGCTTGAAGATGCGCACGTACAACCCCGCGACGTCGCGCATCGCCGAGCTCGCCGGCGCCCAACCGGTCACCATCCAGGCAGCGGAGCTGGCGCAGGCGATGGCAACCGGAGCCGTGAATGCGAATATCACTTCCGGCGCGACGGGTTACGATTCCAAGGCGTGGGAACAGGTGAAGTATTTCTACGACGCGCAAGCCTGGCTGCCGAAGAACATCGTGTTCGTCAATGAAAAGGCCTTCGGGGCGCTCGACAAGTCCACTCAGGACGCGGTGCTGAAAGCCGCCGCCGATGCCGAGGCGCGCGGCTGGAAGCTCTCCGAGGAAAAAACCAAGTGGTATCTAGAGCAGCTGGCCAAGAACGGCATGACCGTTGCTCCGCCCTCGCCCTCACTCGCCGGGGACCTCAAGAAGATCGGCGATACGATGACATCGGAGTGGACCAAGCAGGCCGGTCCGGACGGCCAGGCCGTGGTCGACGCATACAAGAAAATGTGATCACGCGCCTACCGAAGCTTGGATACGGGATACGGTGACGATAATGATCTTCGTAACTGAGTGATGCAGAGCGTATCTGCACTCGGGTCATCCCGGCGCAGGCCGGAATCCAAGTTTGTACGTCGTCGCATTACGTAACTTGGGCCCCGGCTCAGTGACCCAAATGAGCCGGGGCGACACAAATAACTCCGCGGACGGACCCGTAATGCGCCGGCTGCTCGACACCCTGTATAACGCCGCCGCTTATCTGGCGGCGTTGTTTTTGATTGCGACGCTGGCGATGGTATTGCTCGGGATCTGTGGCCGCTTGTTCGCTTTTCAGGTGCGTGGTACCGACGCCTATGCCGGTTATTTCATGGCGGGTTCGGGCTTTCTCGCGCTGGCACACACGCTCGCGCGTGGCGAGCACATCCGGGTAAACCTTATCCTCGAGCACGCGGGGGGACGCGTTCGCCGGGCACTGGAGCGTTGGTCGCTGGCAGCGGCCTCCGCGCTGTCGATAGGGTTCGCGTACTTCAGCGTTCGACTCGCGTGGCAATCGTTCATGCTCCACGACATCTCGACCGGCAATGACGCGACGCCGCTGTGGCTGCCGCAGCTCGCCATGGCCGCGGGCACCGTGATCTTCGCGATCGCCTTTGTCGACCAGTTCGTACGCGAGCTATCGGGAACGCGGCCGCACATTACGCCCGACCAGGAACCGGCGCATGTCGAGTGACCTGCTGATAACGACGCTGCTGATCGTTGCGCTGTTCGTGCTGCTCGGCAGCGGCGT
>WNGB01007536.1_pt1 | contig 15679 bp, 17 predicted proteins | sample 5400681 | NCBI WGS metagenome assembly WNGB01 (sample SAMN13153367, study PRJNA577476) | soil metagenome | isolation source: 115 cm soil or saprolite under grassland replicate 2 | place: USA:California | collected 2016-06-15
CTGACCACGTCCTCCTCCTGGCGTCGACTCGCAAGCCGAGCCAGCGTCCGACCCCACCCGGACGGCGCCTCAGCCCGGCCAAGTAAGGGGGTGAAAATTCAACCGGCGTGCAGGGGTGAGTATCGAACCGGCGCCGACACTTGCTTCCCTATCAGCGGCGACACCGGCTGGCGGTGACACCGCAGACGCTGCTGCGCTGGCATCGAGAGCTGGTGCGGCGCAAGTGGACGCAGTCTCCGGCAAGACCAGGGCGCCCAGCGCTCGACGCCCAGCTGCAGCAGTTGGTGCTGCGGCTCGCGCGCGAGAACCCGCGTTGGGGGTATCAGCGGATCGTCGGCGAGCTGCTCAAGCTCGGCTTCTCCGTCTCGGCGAGCACGGTTCGCCGACTACTCGCAAGAGCTGGTCTTGAGCCCGCGCCGAGGCGTCCCCAGCTGAGCTGGCGGGCGTTCCTGCGCCAGCAGGCGGCCAGCGTGCTGGCGTGCGATTTCTTCACTGTCGAGACGGTCGCGCTCCGCCGTCTCTACGTGCTGTTCTTTCTCGAGGTAGGCAGCCGGCGCGTCCACCTTGCCGACTGCACCGCGAACCCGACCGGCAGCTGGGTCACCCAGCAGGCCCGCAACCTCGGCCTCAGCGACCTGCTCGAGCGGATGCGATTCCTCGTCCACGACCGCGACAGCAAGTTCAGCGTCTGCTTCGACGAGGTGTTCCGCAGCGAGGGGATCCGCGTCATCCACACACCGATCCGGGCTCCACAGGCGAACGCCTACGCGGAACGCTTCGTTCGCAGCGTGCGCGAGGAGTGTCTCGACTGGCTATTGATCGCAGGGCAACGCCATCTCGACCGTGTTCTCCGCCACTACGTCGAGTACTACAACCGCGAACGCCCGCACCGAGGCCTCGACCTATCGCCACCACAGCCGAATGCGAAAAGTCGAGCGTCGCCTACCGGCGCCGTCGAGCGACCGACTCGGCGGACTCCTGCACGAGTACTGCCACGCCGCAGCGTGAGGCCGAACCCGGTTTTGACACCCTTCACGGTAACAGCCTGCGTTGTCTGCGAGCCAGGTGAACGTCATCCACCGGCCACCAAAGAACTCCCAGAATCTTCCCGGATCAAACCAGTACATATCCCACCACCAGCCAAATGCCTTTGGCTTCCGAAACAAGATCGTGTGCGTGCCGTCACACCCTGGTTGAATCCGGATGTACCTCGGGTCGGCCGAATACCCCGACTGGTGGACCGTCACGCCGCGGCCGCAACAATAGTTGAACGTGACGAGTTCCTTCGCCCACGCGACCTTCGATGCGAGTCCGATCATCGCCTCGCTCGGACCAAGAGCGGGCTCGACCGCCACGTCCCAGCGGATCACGTCCTCATTCGTGTACGGACAAAACGCGATCACCCAGGGAAGCGGCACCGTGATCTTGTCGAAGAAATCAAGCGAGATACCGACGCCGGGCATGCCATGCACCGCGCAGATACAGGCTGTAAGGGTCGGAAATCCTGATTCGCTCTACTTTCGGTCAGATCGCCGAATTCCGTTGACGACATCAGGGTGTCAGCCGTTCGAGTTTGCGCTGGTCGCGTCGGTGAGGGCTGTGGCGAGGAATCGCTAGGTCCAGTCTTCGGCGAAGTGGCGGGAGTCGGCGAAAACGAGGTGGACTTCGGGGTAGCGCACCTCGAGTCGGGCGAGCTGGTCGGCGAGCCAACTGCCGTTCACGTGTTCCAGCTTGAAGAGCGCCGAGTACCTGGTTTCGACAACGACGGCGGCGAGAGGAAGCTCGGCGAGGCGTTGCAGCTGAAAGGCGAGTGTCCCGTCGGAGAGCGTGGCGGCGAGGTTCTCCAGGCTCTTACGCTCAACTGCGGCGAGCAGGCTGCCGTCCGGCGCATGGGTGGCGTAGTCGCCGCCGGGAACAGTCTCCCGTACCGTCTCCGCTCCCTGCTCGGCGAAGCGGTAGCGCTCCCTCGTGTCGACCGCGATCGTGACCGCGTCCGCGAGCGCGCGCCGGCGCGGGATCCTGCCGCCGGGGTTGGCCGCCCGGGCGGTCTTCTGGGTTTGCCAGAAGATCGCCTCCCGTCCCTTCACCTGCGTGAAGACGAACTGGGAACGGGCAAGACGAGGGCGATCGAGCACGAGATCGATCGCCGCTCCCCGCCGGCGACAGAGGAGGACGGGCGTCTGCTCGATGATCTCAGCCTCGGCCGGCCAAGCCTGCTCGAACCGGTGGCAGTAGACGCGCGCGGTCACCGGCCAGGACTCGCGCGCCTTCAGGACGATCCCGTCATCGAGCGGGAGCCGGAGCAGGTAGGGCAGCTTGCTGTCTGCGTCTGGGTTCCGGGCGACGAGGAAGACGCGACTGTGATTGCTCATGCGGCGGCAGCGTAGTACTCGTGGATCAGCCCGCCGACCACGTCGCGGCGACGGATGTCCGCGGCCGGCGAGCCGCGCGAGCGGGGCGAGCCGGCCGGAGCGGAGAGCTCCAGCGAGCGGTGCGGGCGCTCGGCGTTGAAGTGGGCGACGTAGCCGCGAAGGAGCTGCTCGAGATGGCGACGGCCGAAGACGAGGACGTGATCGAGGCATTCGTTGCGGGCGCTGCGCACCCACCGCTCGGCGCTCGCGTTCGCCCGCGGCGCCCGCACCGGCGTTTTGATCACTCGCACGCCCTCGGAGCGGATGCGCGCGTCGAACGGCCCAGAGAATTTGGCGTCGCGGTCGTGCAGCAGATAGCGCACGTTCTCCAACCGCTCTTCGATCGCGAGGTTGCGCGCCTGCTGGCGCATCCAGGCGCCGTCGGGGTTGGCGGTCACGCCCGCCAGGTGCACGCGCCGCGATCCGTGCTCGACGAAGAACAGCACGTACAAGGTGCGCAGCCACGCCGTCTCGACGGTGAAGAAATCGCACGCCACGATTCCGTGCCCTTGCGCGCGCAGGAACTCCCGCCACAACGGTCCCTGCCGGCGAGGAGCCGGCCCAAACCAGAGCGCCTCAAGATCGACCTGATCGTCGTCGCGCCCACCCGGATGCCGAGCTTGCACAACTCGCCCTGGATGCGCTCGCAACCCCAGCTCGGATTCTCGCGCCCGAGGCGCAACACGAGCTCGCGAAGCGCGGGATCGAGCGGCGGCCGGCCCGGCGAGCGGCGGCGATACCTCCACTTTCTGGCGACGAGCGCACGGTGCCACCGCAACAGGGTCTGCGGCGAAACCAGGAACACCGACCAGCGATCCCGCGGTAGCAGCCTGCTGGCGGCGGCTAGCAGCATCCGATCCCGCCGCCCCAGCCGCGGCCGCTTCACCGTCCGCCCCAAGACCGCCAGCTGATGACGGAGCACCGCATTCTCCAACTCCAGCGCCGCAACCGACGAGCCGCCGCCGAACGCTCTCAGGACTCGCCGAAGGGCCAGGTGCATCAGAAAGAAGAGCACCGCAGGATCGTACGGACCGCTAAGCGTCCCCGCGAATCGGGATTTCCGCGCCCTACAGGCGACGGGAGCGGCGACGTCGCAGCGAAGCTTCGACATCGGGGCACCGTGTCGACGGCGCTCGCCCGCTTCGAGCGCGCCGCGATCCGTTTGCGGGGCTTTGACACCTGTTCCGGGCCGGCGTACCGTTGTAGGCGGCCAGCGACGAGAGGGGCGCGGTGGCGTGTCGTCTTGGAATCGTTGCTGCGGCGGGCGGATCGCATTCGGTCCGTCTTGTGGACGCTCGTATCGCTGCCGTCGCCGCCGCTTCGGCTGCCGTCGTTGCTTTGTTCCCTGGCACCGCCAGCGCGAGAGGCAACACGGAGGTGCCCGGTCCCGCAATCGCGAAGGATCTGCGTGCGGGTCGGCCGGTTACTGAGCAGCGAGCCACGATTCGCGGCGACATCGACCTCACGAGACCAGGAAGGGTCAGGGGCGTTTTTGTGTGCAGGCGCTGTACGTTCGACGGGCGCCTGATCGCGCCACACGTCGTGTTCGAGCGGGGCATCGACCTTAGCGGGTCGACGGTGAACAGGCCGGTCACCCTCGAGGGTGCGCGCTTCAAGGAGGCTGCGCTGTTTGGGCCCGCGGGCGGCAGCGACGACGACAACACGGTCTTCCGCGGGCCAGTCGATCTCTCTTTCGCGACCTTCGATGACCTGGCCGTTCTTCGCAGGGCGAGCTTCGAGCGGAAGGCGGATTTCACCTCCGCGCGTTTCGGCTCGTTCGCGCGGTTCGGCGAGGCCACATTCGCCGGTGACGCCCTCTTCGAGGAGGCGATCTTCGCACGCGATGCGTCCTTCGCGCATGGTGGGTTCAGCTTCGAGAGCCGCTTCAAGGGCGCCGTCTTCGGCGGGGTGGTCGACTTCCGCCAGGCGAACTTTGCGGGCGCGACGACCTTCTTCGAAGCCGTCTTCCGCGAGCGCGCCGAGTTCAGCCGGGCGAGCATGGCGGCGCAGGCGACGTTCGACGACGCGCGATTCGCCACAGACGCGCTCTTCACCGGCACGCAGTTCCTGTTCGAAGCCAATCCTGCGCTCACCTTCGACCATGCCGGGATCCACGACCGGCTGGATCTCGACGGTGCAAGGCTCGAAGGGAGCGCCGAGTTCTTGGATGCGTCGGTTCAGGTGCTGTCGCTCGACGGAGTCGACTACGGCAGCTCCTCGAATCTTTACGTCAACGGGCTTGCGACAACCGACGCTTCGCTGGACCTCCATGACGTCCCGCACATTCGCGGCGATGTCCGACAGCAGCAGAAGATTCTCGAAACAGCGGAGGAGACGGCGAAGTCCGCTGGTGAACTCGGGCTCGCGAATGACCTTCACTACCGCCTCCAGGTGCTCGCGAGCGAGGACGACCGGTGGCTGCGCCACATCGCTGACATCGCCCTTTACCGTGCCGTCGCCGGGTACTTCGTGCGGCCCTTCCGCCCCCTGCTCTGGCTCCTCGGTCTTGTGTTCGTGGCCGCATTCGTCCGAACGCTGCCGCCGTCGCGACCTCCTGAAGCCAAGAAGGAGCAGAAGCCGCAGCGGGCACCGGTCGTGCGTGTGGGTCGGCGCTTCGCTGACAAGCTCATCTACACGGTCTCGCCCCACGCGCGCGCTGAGGAAGAGGCCGCATCGTTCCGGCGGGTGGAGCTCACCGCGTACGCCGTGTTAGTCGGCTGCTTTCTGCTGGCCCTGGCGAACACCAACCCAACTCTCCGCGACATGGTCGACACACTGGTCTAGCCGTGCTGCGATCGTGGTTCCCGACAGTCGCCTCGACGGTCGCTCTCGCCGCGGGGAGCGGCGCCGCCGCAGGCGCCCCGCAGCGCGCAGCCGTATCCTGCCCCGTGGCGGGCGCGCCTTCCTCCACCGGCGAGATCGCGGGCGCGATCACCGACGTCCTGCACAGCAGGGTGTACGTCGACCGCAAATACGTCGGGGCGCCGCCGCTCGACGTCGCCGCCGGCAGCCGCGTCTGCACGGACGAACAGGGAGAGGCCGTCTTCGACCTTGCACGCTCCGGAAAGACGACGCTTTGCATCATCCTTCCGAACACAACGCTCCAGGCCCGCTCGCCGCGCTCGTGGCCCGCGATCAACTTCGAGACCGGGACGGCCTGGTGCTCGTTCAAGCTGGCCGACCGGTCCATCGGGGCGCCCAGCACGCTCGTCCGCCTCACCGCGCGCACAATCCGGACCAAGACGATCGCGGGCGTCGCCGTGAACGCTCGTGGGACAACCGTCAAGGTATGGAGCGGCTCTGTGCTGGTGACCGCAGGCACTCCAAGCCAGCGTAAGCCTCTTGATCAGAAGCACCAGGTGCGGATCAACAGGGCGGGCAGGTTCGCTTCGGTCGCGGGACTCAGCCTCACCGCGGAGGAGCGAATCGCCATTGCGAAGCTCCGCGTCGCCCGCCCGTGACGGACCAGATGCGGTTGATGGATTCGAGCACTTGTTTTAGCAGCGCAATCTGGTAACCGTCGTAACATCCTGGTGTGCCTCAGAACAGGACTCGAACAGGCCGGTTCCGGCGCGGGTCGAGTGGAAACCCCGGTGGACGACCCGTCGGGTTGGCGCGCTCTACGCGTGAACTCGTCGGCGAGGACGGGCGGGCACTAGTACAGCCGTCTGCAAGTTCGGTCCGTAATCGGTGAAGGGACCGGGGCGGCGGCGTCGAATGTTGTCGCTGTGGCCAGGACGAGCGGGTTCGTGATTGTTTTGAGCGGTGAGGAGCGGGCCGAGTTGGAGCGCCGGGTCGCGTGTTACTCGTTGCCGCACAAGGTGGTGGTGCGGGCGAAGATGATCCTGTATGCCGCCGAGGGTGAGAGCAGCACTGAGATCGCGCGCCGGTTGGAAACGGCGCCACGAGTAGTCGGCCGCTGGCGGAAGCGCTTCTTCGAGGAGCGGCTGGCCGGGCTCGAGGATCGTGAGCGCGCGGGCCGCCCGCGCCGTTTTCCCCCCGGAGCAGGTGGCCGAGGTGAAGGCGCTCGTCTGCGAGTTGCCGGCGACGCAGCGGCTGCCGTTTTCTCGCTTCTCGCGCACTGAGCTGCACCGGCTGGTCGTCGAGCGCGGCCTCAGCGCGGCGTCCGCCTCGACGATCTGGCGCTGGCTCCACGACGACGCCTTGAAGCCGTGGCAGCAGCGCTCCTGGATCTTCGTCCGCGACCCTGACTTCCGGGAGAAGGCGGGGCGAGTGCTCGACCTCTACCAGCGCCGCTTCGAAGGCCGCCGGCTGCGCCCCGACGAGTACGTGATCTGCGCCGACGAGAAGTCACAGCTGCAAGCGCTCGGGCGCAAGCACGCGACGCAGCCGCCGGCTCCGGGCCGTGCGGTTCGGTTCGAGTTCGACTACCAGCGCAACGGCACCGTCGCCTACCTCGCCGGCTGGGACCGTCTACCAGGCCAACCTGTTCGACCGCGTCGAAGACAAGACCGGGATCAAGCCGTTCGGGCGGCTCGTCGACGACGTGATGACGACAGAGCCGTACGCCTCGGCGCGCACCGTCTTCTGGATCGTCGACAACGGCTCAAGCCACGCCGGCCAGGCCAGCATCAACCGGCTGGAAGGCGCCTACTCAAACGTGCGGCTGATCCACCTGCCGATCCACGCCTCCTGGCTCAACCAGATCGAGCTCTACTTCTCGATCGTCCAACGCAAGGCGCTCAGCCCAAACGACTTCGCGCGCTCGACGCGCTCGCCGAGCGGCTCCTCGGCTTCGGCGACCACTACCGGCAGATCGCGCAACCGTTCGAGTGGACCTTCACCCGCGCAGACCTCAACCGGCTCCTCGCCAGAATCGAGACCCACCAACCCGCTCTCACCCTCGCCGCGTGACGACCAAACTTACGGACGCGTGTACTAGTCGAACTGTGGTTCGAGATCATGTGCGACTCGACCGCCAAGCCGAGAGAGCGTCTAGAAGCCTCGCGACTGCTCGCGGACCGCGGATGGGGGAAAGCTCCGGACTACGTTCCCGAGCCACAACCCGACCAGGTCTCCATCTCTGAGAATCCCGTGTATCGCACGCCCACCCGCGAGCGCCTGCGGGAGCTGATTCGGGTGGGGATCGAAGCGGAGTTGCCGGGTGTCGACGAGACGATCAAGGACGGCGTGATGCGGGTGTTCGATGTATTGGCGCCGGCGGCGGTTCCTCCCAAGGCGCCGACTGGCGCCACGGCGCCTTGAGTTCAAACGACTGGCGACGGGGTGTCGCTGTTGGGAGCCACTCAGCGGCGCTCCTGACCGCGAGAGCCACGCGAAATCTAAGGAGTCCCGTTCAAGGCAGATCGTCATGTCGCCGTGACAAGTGTCTAGGAAACTTGACGCGTCCGGGCAGCTGTGTAGTTTTCTGGACTTGACGGTCGATCCGCTGGCACGAGTTCGCCGAGCAGCCGCGAAGTCGCTCTCGGCTGTGGGGTGCCAAAACTAGCGTCCTGCTACCCCACAGGAGTCGCCCGACCCGTCAGAGGCCGCGTGAGGGCCGGGCGCAGACTCCCGGCACTGCCGCAGGCGAGCTACTTCGCCGAGCTACTTCGTGTAGCTAACGCTCGCGGTCGCCGTGCACTTGCCCGTGCTGTCGCACTCGCCCTTGGCTTCGTACTTGATCGCGGGGCTCCCGCGCAGGAAGTCGAACTTGACGTTACCGCCATGTCGGAGCGCGACGATCGAGGCGCGGCCGAGAAGATCCCAGACCTCGTTCGGCACTCTCTTCATTTGAGCAACGTCATGGGGTGTGAGATCGAAAGACTGCCGCAGAAACGCCGGGAAGCTCCTCCGCATCGCCGCTACCGCCTCCTCGCGGGCCCGCGGGTTGCTCCGCAGCGTTCGTTGCAGCTTCTGGACGTTTGTGGCGTTCAGCCGACCGGCTTTCGGGAGCGCCATTTGACACCTCCTGACGGACACAGCCGCAGGCCAGCGCGATTATTCCAAATCAAGTGCTGGCCTGCGTCAAACGTCTGCCGAGTGCCTGCTGCACATCTTCGTCCGTCCGCGCCGGTCGTAGATGTGCGCGTACGTCCGCCTGAGCTGTGAACGAACGAGTTGTGTTGCCAAAACTGACACGAATTTTGTACCTATTTTGTACCCCGTAGGGTTCGTAAACTCGGTCGTGGCGGATTCCAGGGAAAGCTCCACCCCGTTCCCGGTCTCGAGCGACAGATGAGCCCCGGCGAACGGCTTCGCCGTCGAAGAGTTGAGCATCTGCCCGGCCGAGAACTTCAGCAGCGACGGGGGAGGGCGAACCCTCGCCGTCATCGGCCAACCCCAACGGGACTGAAAAATCACAGGCAAACGCTCACGCACCCGCTCCCTCGCTCTCCTGTGTCCGCCGCGATGCGAAAGTTGCGGTCGAAGCGCCGGAGGTCACGGAGTCAGGATCGGCCGCCGCCAGCGTGACCGCGGCCACCCGATCAGCTAGTCATGCCTCGCGGGCTCCGGCTCGATTCCCCTGCAAATCGGCGACGACCGAATTTACGAACCCTACGCGTTCGTCGCGCGGGCCGCGACCGCTCTCGATCACCGTCTCGCCACCGGGATCCGGGGCGAGGCTCCACGTCAAACTACACACGGGCTCACAAGCACCACGGCGGATACGACGTCAGCGACCGACCCCAGGATCTTCCGCCATTTCACCCGCCGCGGGCGGGCGCTCACGCCCAGAAGAACTACACAGAAACTCGGACGCCCTCCACTCGCCGCGTACCGAGAGCCGCGGACGAGTTGGCGACCCTACGGGTGAGCGCCGCCTCGTAGGGAATTTCATGCTTGAAAGTGTCACGAAGATGCCGGTTCCGTGCGGGCTGTGTTAGGTTCTCGTGCTCGTGCGGAGGCTCGCCCGACAGGCCCGCCTTCTCGCAGTCGCTTTCTGCTGCGCTCTCTGCGGCGCGCTCGGCGCAGCGAGCGGAGCCCAGGCGCCGAGGGCGGACCGGCAAAGTGCTGGCGCGCTGCGGCCTGCGAACACGACGCTCGCGCAGCGCATCCATGGAGCGATGCTCGACCTCTACGCGCTCGATTCGGAGCTTGCGCGCACGCATGCACGTCTGGTCACGCTCGGCGCACGCCGCGAGCAGCTCGCGCGCGAGCGGGAATCCGTTCGCGTGCGCCTCGACGTCTCTCGACGCGACCTGCGCATCGCGCAGCGGCGACTCGAGCTTCTCGTCCATGACCTCTACGAGCAGCAGACGAACGACCCGCTCGCAGTGGTCCTGGGCGCGCAATCGCTCGAGGATGCAATCACGACCCTCGAGGAGATGAGCCGCGCCGCACACGAGAATCAGCAGATCGCGCTTCGTTCGCGGGCGGCGAAGCGGGCGCTCGGCGCGCTCACGCGGCGGCTTGCGCGTGAAGACACCCGCGTTCGCGAGCTCGAGCGCGCCGCGCGGCAGACGGCGGCGTCCCTCGCGGCCTGCCAAGCCTCCCGGCGCGAGTACGTCGCCGACCTGACGGCGCAGCGCCGCCTGAACGACGCTGAGATCGAGAGGGTCGGCGCACAGGCGCAGGCGTCTGCGGCGCGGAGCGTCGCGGTGACGGCGCAGGCGTGGACGGGAGCCCCGGTTCCCGCACCGGTAATCGGGGCCCGCACGATCACGGTCGTCGCAACCGGCTACTCGATCCGCGGGTCGACGGCGACGGGCTTGCCGACGGGCTGGGGAACGGTCGCCGTCGATCCGTCCGTGATACCGCTCGGAACGCGATTGACGATTCCGGGCTACGGCGATGGCGTCGCGGCCGACACGGGCCCGGCGATCCAGGGCGCCACGGTCGACCTGTGGTTCCCGACGGCCCGGCAGGCGCAGGACTGGGGCCGACGCGTGGTGACGGTTACCCTGCACTAGACGGTCGGCGCGTGGGGTTCGTAAATTCAGGCGCGTAGGGTTCGTAAACTCGGTCATGATCATTTGCAGGCGAATCCTGCTGACCAGGGCGCGTAGGTGCACTTATTGGAACGTCCTGTAAATCGACGGGATCCTGCACTCGACTGAGTTTCTGCACCCCACGGCTCCCAGCAGACCTGGCCTGGGCTCGGGGTCGAGGTGCTCGCCGGTTGGACAGTTCGGCGGATCAGGCGGGCTCGCCCGACCGCGGGAAACGGCGTTCCGCCGAACCGGAGTTCATAGCTTCCCGCACGGGATGCGTGAGGGAGAGACGGGCTCGCATGCTCCGTGTTGCCGTTGCTCCGTTACATGGTCATCGACACGGACGGGCAACGGATCGGACGCTTCGAGTCGAGCGAGCGCGAGTGGAAGCCCGGCGACGTCTTCAACCTTGACGACCGCAGCTGGCGGATCGTGGAGATGTTGCATGAGGTCTCGACCATGGTGGCCTACAACGCGGTCTGGGTAGCCGCGCCAGCTTGAAGCAGAACACATGCAAAGAGCAGGTCAGCGCGATCGCGTGTGAGCGCCGCGGACCAGCACTCGCCCCTCGTCGTTCCGGGTGACCACGCGCGGCGAGCGCTCGGCGCCTCGCTGTCGGCGGGTCGAACGGCGATCCCGGGGCTAGGCTGCGTGCAGCTCGAGCGTGCGCGCGGCGAGACAGGCCTCGAGCCAGCGCTCGCTGATCTCCATCAATCTGCCGCGCAACTCGGCAAGATCGCGCTGCTCAGCGCTCAGCGCGCCACGCAGCACCCGGATCCGGAGTTGGTGGACGGCCGCCGCGGCGCGCGTGCCAAGCTCGTAACGGCGCTCGGAGATGATCGAGACGTGCGCAACCCTCGCCAATAGGTCGCTCGCCAGCTGCTCAATCTCCGCCGCGGTCACGTCCCGCCCGGCCAAGAGGCCGAAGTTCAGACACAGCTCGACGGCCGGCAGCTCGCAGCTGTCGGGCGCAAACACGATCGCCGGCCCACCGCCGGGCGCGCCCGCGCGCCCGGCCCGATGCTCCTGCAGCCGCTCCGGAGATAGGTTGAGCGCTTCAGCCATAGCCGAGACCTCCCAGATCGGAACCGGGTACTCCCGGTAGCCTGCCAGACCGCCCGTCGACTCGTCCGGCGTCGAGTCGATATAGCCAGTCTTTCCGCCCGCGGAAGTGCGGCCGACGATGGTCACGCCTCGCGCGCTCCTCGTGCTCTCGAAGGGTTCGTTCGTAAACCCGGGCGGTTGGATTTTTCGACGGTCACGGGCAGGCGTCGACTGTGACTTGGGGTCTGGTGGGTCGTGTGAGTGCTGGTGCGGATATCTGCGGGGCATCGAATGCCGGGGGCATCGCCGGTGGCGTGCCAAAACTACGTTCATACCCGGCTGATCAAGCCGATTTGCAGACAGTGGGCTATCCCCCTGACGCACCCGAACGCTAGATGCGGGATCGGGGTCGGTGTTGGGGAAGAGCCTCTAGTACGGCCTCGGCGCGGGCTGCGGCGTGCTTGTGAGCAGGCGGTAGAAGCGCAGGCCGATGCCGCACGAGGAGCGGTTGAATCCGAACACAAACTCGTCTGGGTGCGTCAGGGGGATAGCCCACTGCAGACAAGACGGAGTTTTCGCACCCTACGCGGGCCGCGGTTTGGCGATCTACCGAAGCGCGAATCGGATCGGCCGGCACGCCCCGTGATGGAGGCGAACCGTCGATCCCCGCTCGGCGGCAGTAGACTCGGGCCGGTCAGGCGCCGTGGTCGAACCATCTGAGCTCGTGAAGACGCTCGATCGCTACCGCGAGCAGCTTCACGCGCTCCCGGGTGTCGTCGGGACCGGCGTCGGCCTCAGCGACGGGAAGCCCGTCGTGCAGATCTTCGTGGCCGGGCGAGGCGGCGACGAGCTCGAGCGCGCGATCCGCGAGATCGCCGACCTCGACTTCGTCGTCGTCCCGGAAAGCGAGCCCGCAGAGGCTCATCGACAGGGGGAGGACTGAGCATGGCCGCCAGGAGCGAGCGCGAGCTTCTCGTGAGATACGCCCAGGAGGCGAACGAGGAGCGCCTCTTCGAGCTGCCCAACGTCATCGGCGTCGCGACCGGGTTTCGCATGCGCCAGGGCAAGCTCACGAGCGAGGTCGTCGTGCAGGTCTTCGTCGAGCGAAAGCTCGCGAAGGAGCAGCTCGCGCCGGCGCACGTCGTGCCGGAGCGAGTGCCGGGTTTCGAGGGCGCCGCCGTCCGCACCGACGTGATCGAGTCGCTGGTGCCCGACGCGCACCAGGACACGACGCGCTACCGCCCGGTGCCCGCGGGCTGCAGCATCGGCCCGGAGCAGAGCGTCAGCGCGGGCACGCTCGGCGGTTGGGCGTGCGACAACACCGACGACACGACGGTGCTCCTGTCGAACAACCACGTGATCTCGAATCTCGACACGATGCCCACGCTGCGGCGCGTCGTGCAACCGGGACGCTTCGACGGCGGCGTTCTGCCCGGTGACGTGATCGGCTCGCTGAAGCGTCACGTCCCCGTGAACACGATCGCGAATCCGCCCGCCCCGGGTGCGGTCATCCCCACGTCGGTCGTCGACGCGGCGATTGGAAGCATCGACGCGGACATCGACATCGACCACGACGTGATCGACATCGGTCCGGCGATCTACGAGCTGCGCGCGCCCGCGCTCAACATGAACGTGCAGAAGCGCGGGCGGACGACGCTCCTCACGACCAACGGCCGCATCACGAGCGTCGGGATGACGTTCAACTGCACGTACCGGAACCGCACGCGCATCTCGCGGATCCAGAACGCGTTCCGGATCACGTCTACCGACGGCAACGTCTTCGACTCTCCCGGTGATTCGGGCTCGCTGATCTTCGACCAGGCGGCGGGACGGCTGCGTGGAACTCGCCCGGTCGTCGGCCTGCTCTACGCCGGCGGCTCGTTCACCGACGGAACGCCGTTCACCGACGCCTGCGACATCAACGCCGTCTTCAGCGCGCTGAACCTGGAGACGGTCTGCACGTGCGTCGCTCGCGCGATTATCCGCGCGATCTTCGGCGGGAGCTCACGCGAAGCCGGCGGACGGTCCGTCGGCGAGGCAGGTGAGCTGCGCCGGCCCGAGCGGGAGCTCCGGAAGTTCCGATCGCGGGCGCTCGCCGGATCGAAGTTCGGCGGTGTGCTCAACGACCTCATCAACGAGAACGCGGCGCTCGGCGGCAAGATCCTCGGCGAGGACGACGCCGCGTTCGCGGCAGCCGTGCGCGCGCTGCAGCCGTTGCGGCACGAGGTCTCGTACGTCGAGCTCCTCGACCGGCCGATCGACGCGCAGACCATCGAGCGGCTCACCGAGCTGGCCGAGCACATCGGTCGTCGCGACTCCGCGCTCGGCAAGCGCCTGAAGACGGTGATGGGCTCACTGAGCCAGCTCGAGGGCTCGACGCTAGGCCACGTGCTCGAGGCGGGCGTCGTGGACGCGAAGCGGCAGCAGGCGACGACGAGCCGGAGGCGGCGGAAGCGCTGAGCTTCTGGCGGACGCGCGCAGAGGAGACCCGCGTCGGAGCACGCTGGCGGTGGGGGACGGTGCGGACGGGGTTCGGCTCGCAAAGCCACGACTACGTCGCCGCCTCGCTGTACAGGGCGACGGGAAGATCGTCGCGGTCGGCGGCACCAACGATTGGTATTTCGCCCTCGTCCGCTACAACAGAGACGGCAGTCTCGATCGAAGCTTCGGACGCGCCGGCAAAGTCCTGGACCGACTTCGGCTCTCAGAGCTGGGCTTGGGACGCTGCCGTTCAGCCTGACAGCAAGATCGTCGCCGTCGGCTCCAGCATGAAGGGCGAAGCGACCCTTTTCGCGCTCGCGCGGTACAAGCGCGACGGCAGCCTCGACCCTACGTTCGGGCACGCTGGCAAGGTGCTGACCCGGTTCGGGCCAGACTTTATGGACGAAGCCGGTGCGGTCGCGATCGGGACAGACGGCAGCATCGTCGCGGCTGGTATGAGCTATGACATCAACCAGCGGAGCGAGTGGTCGAAGTTCGGTATCGCCCGCTACACCGCAGACGGAAGGCTCGATTCGACCTTCGGAACAGACGGCAAAGTCGTGACCGGGTTCGCGCCACGTAGCGAAGAGTGGGCAAGCGACCTCGCGATCCAAGACGACGGCAGGATCGTCGCGGCTGGCAGTACCGATGCGACCACCGAACCCTTCGATTTCGCCCTCATCCGTTACACGGGCAACGGCCAGCCCCGACCCGACCTTCGGCAACGCTGGCAAAGTGCTGGCCAGATTCGCGCCGAAAAGAGACGACTCCGCCTACGGGGTCGCCATCCAGGCTGACGGCAAGATCGTCGCCGTCGGCGACAGTCGGCCCGGTGGAGGAACCGGTGAGGAGCCCCGCGACTTCTCGCTCGCTCGCTACACCTCGGATGGCCGTCTGGATCTGTAACTTCGCCAAGGCGACACGCTCAAAAAGAGCTTCGCCCCATGGCGCGTGACCCTGTGACACGAAAGCCCCGCGCGACCCGGCGGTCGGCTTCGTGTGGGGTGCATTTATTCGGTTCCGCCTGCAAATCTGCGCGTTCCATGCGGTTGAACTTAGTGTTGGCACCGCACAGGGTCCACAGGCTGTTAACGTCCGCCGCCAGCCTTTAACCATGCTCTCGGCTCGAGCGAATACTTGTCTTGCGCGAGCACGAATCGTGCGCTCTTTGCGAATTCGCGCGAGTCAATGTCTTGCTCGGTCGGTTCAGTTCGCGTAGCGTTCCGGTCGCACCGAGTACGGGACGCGATTAGGTTGAAGCCGTTCCTGGGGGCTGTACGCTGAATCCCGCAAGGGCTGATGCGGAAAGTTCGCGGGGGCGGTGGACGAAAGCGCACCCGGCTCGGTGTTTTCCTGTGTAAAGCGCGTGGTTCGCGAACTCATGCGGCTGCTTGGTATTCGTGGATGTGCCCGCCGAAGAGGTCGCGGCGTGATGCGCGCAGCCCAATACTGCACCGGAATCGGTAATCGAAAAGTGCACCACTCGCGACGTCGCTGATCGCGTCCGCCTCGGCTTTGAGGCTCGACGGGTCGGTGATGTCGAGCGAGAGGTGCGGAGGTGCGGAGCGCGTTGGAGTGGGCGCAGGTGCGGGCGTTGGTCGCGGATGGGGTCTCGGAGCGGGAGATCGCGCCGCGGCTGGGGATGAATCGGCGGACGGTTGCCCGGTTGGCGCGGAGCGAGGAGCCGCCGCGCTATCGGCGTGCACCGGCGGGGTCGCAGCTCGATCCGTTTGAGCCGGTGCTGCGACGGCTGCTCGCTGAGTGGCCGGCGATCAAGGCGCCGCGGCTGACGGAGATCCTGCGTGACGAGTACGGCTACATGGGGTCGGTGCGCCTGGTGCAAGAGCA
>WNGB01008819.1_pt1 | contig 15679 bp, 14 predicted proteins | sample 5400681 | NCBI WGS metagenome assembly WNGB01 (sample SAMN13153367, study PRJNA577476) | soil metagenome | isolation source: 115 cm soil or saprolite under grassland replicate 2 | place: USA:California | collected 2016-06-15
TGCTCCCATGATTTGCCGCTCGGACGACGACCGCTCCGGAACTTCGCTGTGTCACGGTGCGTACGAGCCGAAGTACTTCGTGGTGATAATCCTACTCTTGGGCGACACGGTCTTCATCTCCTTCACCCAGAGATCCAGGCGGTAAGCGAGGGAACGGTCACGCTCAGGGCGGCGGGTTTGCCTCCTCGCCCCGTCGCGCCCGCCATTTCTCGGCGACCCGCCCGAGCGCCTCCCTCAAAATGTCGTCAGTGTCGTCCGCATACCTATTCCGGAGCCACCGGAGTTCTTGGATGAGACCGGGGGAGGGATCGGTCAACTTGGTCTTCAAGATAGGGAACGCGGCGTCCTCGTTGCCCCGGGCGGCATCCAATGCATCCCAGAACGCGTCATCCAAAAGACTCATAGCCGTCTCCGCGTGAGCATCTGACCGGTGTGCACAGCCGAGAGCCCGGCGTGCAGCTCGGGCCCGCCTGTTGGACCAATTGTAGTCGAGTTTCCATCGACTGACTGGTACCTGGAAGACTCGACCGCCGGGAAGGTGAAGCTGTCACTAGGATGCCTGCAGGTACGGTCACGCGTTACGCTGGAAACAGTTCGTCAACGAGCTGGCTCTAGCCCGAGCCGCCCAGCTTTAGCCGGTATTCGACAATAGCCGCCGTGCCCGATGGGCGGACGATCTCAAGAGCCGGAATCCCTTGCTCAGGCCACGTTTGAAATACGGCCTTCCGCTTGGCAACGGAGGTAGGCGGAGCCACCTGTCGACCTGCGCCGTCGTCGAGGGCATTCCCCACGGAAACACCACGCTGCGGATCCCGTTGCACACCTCCACGAACTCTCGAACCGTCCCGTCATCGATTTCGATGCCGATCTTCTCCGAGAGGGCGATGAGGAGATCCCGGCGCTTCGGGAAGTGGCGGCGCAGGAATCCGAGCAACAGGGGATCATCATGGACCAAGTCGAAGTGACGGAGCAGCAGCACGGCCACAGAAAGGCGTCCACGATACTCCCACTCTTGATCGACTAAGGTCAATTCATTCTCGCCCAGGATGAGATTCTGCGGGAGGCAGTCGATGAAATCCGACCTGACGAGAGAGCGCGAGGGCTCACGTGCATCGAGCTCGACGATCCCGTTTTCGTAGACGAAGCGAAGCCAGGCCTGGAGGCCCTGCAGGTAGCCATCGAGATCGTCGGCACGAATGGACTTCCGAAGCTCGGATTCGAAGTGGCGGCCGGACACGTAGGCCTGCCCGCCAAGTCGATGCACGAGAATGCCGCTGCTCCGATCGCCAGCGCCCTCGGCGGGATCGGGCCGTGTCATTGGTTCCTTCCTCACGGAGACCTGCCCGCCTTCCATCCAGAAGCTTGTCACGACGTTGTAGGGCGCTGCCCGATAGGCAGTGTAGCCGGCCGCCAGCAGTGTGGCTTTCTCAGGGGTCGGTGGAGGGGTGGTGCAGCTGGCCACCACGAGGAAGGAATTCGCCAGGTCAGGGATCAAGCCGTTGCGGCCGATGACCGGCCAAACCGATCGCTCGTCAATCAGCTTCCTATGCCGCCCCGAGTAATCCCGTCCGGAGAGCTGCCGTATGATCTCCCCGGGGGCGAATGCCGAACACGTGAAGGCATCGTCGGTCATGAGGAAGCGGGGAAGCTTGTAGTCGGGGAACGGGTACTGAAAGGTCACGGACGTGAAGCCCGCCTGCCGCAGCAGACCCAATAGCTCCGCTCGGCCAACCGTCCGCACGGAGGCCGGGGGATACAGATTTTCCAGTCCGACGAACTGCCGGGCGAGGTGGTCCTCCGGGCAGCCGCAGAAGTACTTGAGACCCAGCTGGTTCTCTATCGCGATCACCAGCCGTCCTTGGGACGTCAGGGTGTCGCGGGCCATAACGAGGCAGTCGAGGAGTGGCTGCTCGGATTGGAAGTAAGCCGGGCTGTACTCCAGCACGCCGATCAGAGTGGCAACGTCATACTCGGCCTCGAACTCGACGCTCTGAAAGTCGCTACAGTACACGGTGACATTGTCGAGGTCACGGCAGCGCTGTTGCGCACAACGAGCGCGGATGAAACTACCCTCCACCGTGCTGACGTCGGCGCCACGCTCACCCAGGAATCGGGTGATCGCGCCGCATCCCGCCCCGAGCTCGAGCACCCGCGCCCCGTGGAGTCCCTCGAGGTGTCTCAGGAGGTTGTGACGTTGGGGAGAGAAATGGTACTCGCTCGGCCAGTCGCTGATCTTCGCGACCAGCTCACGTGACATCGTGGAGACGTCGACCACCTCCGTGAGGATTTGCAGGAGGCGCTTCTCAACCGCTTGCCCATCGGAGTATGGGAACTCCCCGTGCTCTGGGTGACGATGCACACCCGAGCCCTCGTCGAGGACAAACTTCCCCAATCGCAGCTTGGTCGAATCCATCCTTCCTGCTCTCATCTAGCGTGCCCAGTCATCGCCCAGATAGTTCGGTTTCGACCGACGGGGGGCGAGGTCGTCGGCGAGCGCATCGGGAGCCTCCAGCCGCACGCCGGCTCGTCCCCTGGCGAGTGCTGAGATTGTCGGACCGCTCGACACGTTGGTGTCATCGGTTGACAGCGGAGCAATCTCTGGGCCATGAGCGGCTGATCACAGAGGGTATCGCGATCGAAAGGATGGGGAGCGCCGAGGGGGCACAAATCTGCGACCGCGCCGCTGAAATCTACCCGACGGCTGCCGAACCGGCGCCAGGTGAGCTCAACGAGAGCGGGTCGATGGCCCTCTGCCGAGCTCACGGGTGTCCGTAAAGCCCTGGGGGCGTCACCGAGAGGACAATTACTGTCAGGTCCGAGCGGCGGAGAGTCGATGCCTCGTTTCAATTGACACGCCCGCCTGATACACTTAGAGTTGCGTCCACCGGATCTGGCCGAGATGTTGCGGTCCAGGAGGGATGGCAGTCATGGCATCGTTCGCTCCGGTCGATGTGATTTGCCTCGCCCCCGTCTCCCGCCTGCGAGTTCCCGAAGTGGGTCCTGCCGAAAGGCCTCGCCACCACGCTCGTGGGCTGCGGGGGCTATGGGCTTCCACAGGAGGTGCGCTATGAGCGTCGTCGCCGTCTCCGAGAATATCGGCAGTTTGGGCGTCGAGATCGGCCATGCCGTGGCCGCCTCGCTCGGCTACCAGGTCGCCGAGCGGGACATCATCAGCAAGGCGGCGGATCGTTTCGGCGCGGATGTGGCTCGGCTGAGCCATGCGGTCGAGGAGCGGCCGACCCTCGTCGACCGCCTGAGCACCGCCCAGCGGCGGTTCGCGCAGTACGTCGAGGCCACCGTTCAAGAGATGGCGGCCCGCGACGACATCGTGCTGGTGGGGCTGGCGTCGACCATCATCCTGGCCGGGATGCCCCACACCTTGCGCGTTCGCGTCACCGCGCCGGAAGGTCGCCGGGCCGAACGCGTGGCGAAGGCGCAAGGGCTGGATCCCACGGCCGCCCTCGACCGCGTCCAGCACTCGGACCGCGAGCGCGGTGGCCGCGTGTGGTTCCTCTACCACGTCGACTTGGAGAACCCACTTCTCTACGACCTCGTGATCAATACGGACCGGCTGGAGACTGAGGAGGGAGCGCGGGTCGTGCAGCAGGCCTTGCAGCACCCGCGCTTCCGGTCCACCGAAGCCTCCCGGCTCACCGTAAGAGACTCGAGCCTCGTCGCTCAGGTGCGGGCAGTGCTGGTGGCCGATCCCGTCACCTGCGGCCGCTCCATCAGCGTCGACTGCACGGAGGGACGGGTGAGCCTCGGCGGGCGGATCGAGGAGTGGCCGGTGCGCCGCGCGGCCGAGCAGGCGCTGGGCCGGGTGCCAGGAATCCGAGAGATCCTCTTCCTGTCGCCGGCCGCCATCGATGGTCCGGGCTCGGAGGAAGGCCGCCCCGACCTCCACGGCGAGGCGCACAGATGGGGCGGTCACGGCCCAAGCCGGTGATGCCGGTGACGGAGGCCGCCCCGTTTCGAGACCAGCCGGACTATGAGCGGGGGCATGTAAGCGTCAGTAAACCGCAGGCAGGGGGCACACCATGAGCGTCGCATTGATCCTCAAGGCCAAGGGCACACACGTGGAGACAGCACGACCCGACGCGACCCTCTACACGGTCGTCTGGACTCTGAAAGTCAAGGGCATCGGTGCCCTGGTGGTGAGCGATGACGGTACCACCGTGCTCGGGCTGATCTCGGAGCGCGACATCGTCCGCGGTCTTACCGAGCAGGGCACGAGACTGCTCGCACTGCCGGTTTCCGAGCTGATGATCTCTCCGGCGGTTACGTGTACGCCAGGGGAGAGCATCAGGGCGGTCATGACCCGCATGACCCGCTACCGCGTTCGTCACCTCCCCGTCGTCGAGGGCGGCAAGCTCTGCGGGATCGTGAGTCTCGGCGACGTCGTCAAGCACCGCTTGGATGAACTCGAGCTGGAGGCGAATGTTCTTCGCGAGAGCCTGATGACAAGCCACTAACGTGGGAAGACGCCGGCCGTACCCTCGGGTCCCGAGGCATTCGGAAAGATGGTCAACGGGCTTAGGAGGTTCAAGGAGGAGCAGCCATGCCTGTGTACGAGTACTACTGTGATACCTGTCGACGTGAAGTGAACATCACCCTCTCGATCAGGGAGCGCGACAAGGCCAAGGTCGCATGCCCGAAGTGCGGGAATAGAGCGCTGCGCCCGTTGGTCAGCACGTTCTTCTCTCAGACGTCGCGCAAGTCCTGATAGACGCGAGCTCCGGAAGGCTCGGGAGTGGATCGAGGACGGAGGCGCTCCGCCACAGCGTGGGCCGCCGACGGGCTCGATCCGACTGCCGGCGACAAGAGAGGCACTGCTCATGGCCAAGCCGAAGCCGCCTCCCCCTCCGCCTTCTCAGCCGAGAGCCGGTGATGTCGTCGTGCTGCGCGAGGGCCCGGAGCATGTCGAGGGTGAGATCATCACGGTCCTGGGTGGCGGCCGGTACAGGGTGAAGTGGACCACGGGTGTTGATTATCGTGATCGGATCACGACGGTGACGGTCGACGGGATTCGCAAGAAGACCTAGGGACGTCTTGCGAGGGGGCGGCTCGTCCCTCAGCGCCTTACGAGAACGAACTGGTCGCTCTGCGTTCTGGAGGACGAGTTCGTCGGACATGGACCGAGGCCGCCATTCAATCGCTAGCTTCGGAGAGCGCGGCGTCCTCTCTGTGACGTGAGTCCTCCCCTCCCGATTCCACCTCCCGCCGTGCGCGCGGGGCTCCGCCAATTGCTAAGGCCGTTGACCGTACCCGCAATTGCAATTCCTCAGGAAGTAAATCGCACACCAAAGCTTGTGCTGCATGGACGTGTGGCGGACCGCGCAGAATGAACAATTCGGGCCGGTGTGCGGATGGTCGAGCGGAAGGTAATCGGAGTCTTCACTCTCTACCTCTGCTAACACAAAGAGTGGGGAGCCGCAGTCGCACATTGGACGGTCAATGCCAGGCGTCAAGGTGATGGTTCGGACGGCCCAACAATTGGGACAGGCGAACTGATAGATCTCTTTTTCGTCGCTATGGTACCGGGGTGCCGGCGGGCTCATGCGTGTTCCTCCCTGAACCAAGCAGAGCAACTCGCATGCCGGGGCGGAACGACAAGGACGGCAGGCACTTCCAAGGCCGCGGGTCATCCCCGATGGACGAAGATTGTCGGTTGCTTGAGCAGACTTTGCCACGCTCCCCTGAGCGACCGTCGGGAGTCCCTGGAACGCCGCAGCTCGTCCAGAGGGAGCTTCTAGCTGGGGCGCGGCAGAAAGAAGCGGTGGTGGAAGGGGGCGCCTCAAATCGACCTGCCTCGCTGCGACGGCGAGCCCAGGTGTTGCTGACAAGTGAAATGTCCGCTGGGTTTTGACAAGTGATCTGTCCGGTCAAGCCCGAGCGCCCGTGGGCGGGCGGGGACGGTGGGGGCGCGTGGATGGATGCCTTAGCCTGTGAGGCCGCGGCCGGTGTATCCTCTGGCCACACTCAGCTCGGCGGGGGAGAAAGACATGAGCGACGTCAAGAAACAGCTCACGAAGTGGATCGACGACGACCGCGACAAGATCGTCGAGTTCCTCTGCGACTTCGTTCGCGCGAAGAGCCCGAACCCGCCCGGCGACACGAGGCTGGCCGCGGCCCACGTCACGCGCTTCCTCGAAGCGAAGGGCCTGCCCTTTCGCGTGATCGCGCCCCAGCCGACCATGCCGAATATCGTGGGCTCGTTCGACACCGGCAAGCCCGGTCATCATCTCGTGCTGAACGGCCACATGGACGTGTTCCCCGCCGACGCGCAGGCGGAGGGTTGGACACACGACCCCTGGGGCGGCGCGATCGCCAACGGGAGGATCTACGGGCGTGGCGTCGCCGACATGAAGGCGGGCACGTCGGCCTCGATCTTCACCTACCACTACCTCCATCGGGTGCGCGAGCACCTGAAGGGCAAGCTGACGCTCACCGCGGTCTCCGACGAGGAGACATTTGGTCCGTGGGGTGCACGCTACTTGATGGAGCATCATCCGGAGGTCCATGGCGATTGCTGCCTGAACGGCGAGCCGAGCAGTCCCCTCACCATCCGCTTCGGGGAGAAAGGCCCATTCTGGGTCAAGTTCACCCTGCGGACGAAGGGCGCGCACGGCGCCTACACGCATCTCACGCCGAGCGCGACGAAGCGGGCCGCGCGGCTGATCGTCGATCTCGAGGAGCTGACGACGCTCGAGCCGTCGGTGCCCATCGACATCGCCGATGCGCTCGCCGGCGCCGCTGCGGCGATCGACGAAGCGCAAGGCCCGGGCGCGAAGGACGTCGTCCAGCGCGTCACCCTGAACATCGGCGTGATTCACGGCGGCGTCAAAGTGAACATGGTTCCCGGCACGTGCTGGTTCGAGGCCGACATCCGTGTCCCGCCCGGGCTCGGCAAGGAGGCGATCCTGGCGAAGGTCCGCGAGATCGTGGCGCGCTATCCGGAGGCGACGTTCGAAGAGATCAACTACAGCGCGCCGAGTGTCTGCGATCCGAACCACGCGATGGTAGGCATCCTGCGCGCCAACGCCAGGGCCCTCGGCCGGCCCGACCCGGCGCCGATCGTGAGCCTCGGGGGGACGGACGCGCGCCTCTGGCGCCAGCGCGGCATTCCCGCCCTCGTGCACGGGCCGTTTCCGCGCGGCATGGCGCAGGCCGACGAGCACGTGGAGATCGAGGAGTTCCTGCACGTGGTGCGCATGCACGTGCTGTCGTCGTTCGACTACCTGTCGGGGTCAGGTCTTACAATATGACACTGGGTCGCGACTACCCACTCTTCGGGTACCCGCCGCCACCCAGTGTCATATTGTAAGACCTGACCCCATGAGACTTTGACGGACGTCAGCTCGAGATGGGAAATGACATGAGCGAGCCGAAGGCCACGATTGGGAAAATCATCGCCGACTCGACACCCTCGTGGCCGACGCGGGCAGTCCCGCCAACCGGCGCACCCAACATCCTGCTGGTGGTATTCGATGATGTGGGTTTTTCGGACTTCGGCTGCTACGGCTCGCCGATCGCCACGCCGACGATCGACGCATTGGCCGCGCACGGCCTACGCTACACCGGTTTTCACACCACGGCCATGTGTTCAACGACCCGCGCCGCCCTGCTCACGGGACGCAATCACCACTCGGTTGGCGTCGGATGTCTGGCGAACTTCGATAGTGGCTACCCCGGCTACCGAGGCAAGATTGCCGCCGAGGCGGGCACCTTGGCGGAGGTGCTCCGGACGGTCGGCTATCGCAACTACATGGTCGGCAAATGGCATGTGACCTCACTTACCGAGACGGGTCCCACCGGCCCGTTCGACGGCTGGCCGCTCGGGCGTGGCTTTGACCGCTTTTACGGTTTCATGGACGCCGAAACTGACCAGTACGCACCCGAACTGGTGCGCGACAACACGCCGATCGATGTGCCCGGCGGCTACGTCACGGGCTACCACCTGACCGAGGATCTGACGGACCAGGCGATCCGTTACATCGCCGACCACCTGGCTGGCGCCCCGCAGACGCCCTGGCTGACTTGGCTCGCCTTCGGCGCTTGTCATGCGCCACACCAGGCGCCGGCGGAACTGATTCGCCACTACGACGCCGTCTTCGCCGAGGGTTGGGATGTCGAGCGGGAGCGGCGTCTGGCCCTCCAGAAAGTGATGGGTATCGTACCGCCGGATACCCGCCTGCCGCCCCGCAACGACTCTGTGCGACCGTGGGCGGATCACATGCCGGAGGAGCGGCGACTCTTCACGCGCCTGCAGGCCGCCTTTGCCGCCATGCTGGATCACACCGACCGGCATCTCGCGCGCGTGGTCGCCTTCCTCGAGGAGGCGGGCGTGCGCGAGAACACGCTCATTCTGGTCCTCTCCGACAATGGCGCCAGCCAGGAGGGCGGGCCCTTAGGCATGGTCAACGCGATGGGGCCGTACAACGGCCAGCCCGAGCCGATCAATGAAAAGATCGCCCGCATTGACGACATTGGCGGCCCGGGTACGCACTCGAATTTTCCGTGGGGCTGGGCCATGGCGTCGAACACCCCACTCAAGCGCTATAAGCAGAATACCCACGGCGGGGGCATCCGCGACCCCCTGGTCGTTGCTTGGCCCGCGGGAATCAAAGCAGGAGGAGAGCTGCGCCACCAGTTTCGACACGTCTGCGACGTGACTCCTACCGTTCTCGAGACTCTGGGGATCGTGTCGCCAGAGGTCATTGCCGGCGTGACGCAGCAGCCGATCGAGGGCGTCAGCTTCGCCGCGAGCTTCGGAGCCGCCGACCCGCCGCGAGACGCAGCCCAGTATTTCGAGATGTTCGGCCATCGGGGCCTCTGGAAGGATGGCTGGAAGGCCGTGGCTTACCATGCACCGGGCACGCCCTTCGACGCCGACAAGTGGGAGCTGTACCATCTCGACAGGGACTTCTCGGAGACCGAGGATCTGGCTGCTCGACATCCCGAGAGGCTCGCCGAGTTGATCGCTCTATGGTGGGCCGAGGCGGAGCGCTGCAAGGTGCTGCCGCTGGACGATCGCTTCGGCCCACGCTTCGCCGAGAATGCCGCCCGCGTCCATGGGCCGCGCAAGCGTTACGTCTTTCATGCCGGCATGGGTCATCTGCCCACTGACGTCGCCCCGGACGTGCGCGCCCGGTCCTTCGTCATCGAGGCGGATATCCTGGCCGAGGCGGAGAGTGAAGGGGTGCTGATCGCCCATGGTGACGCCACCTGCGGCTACACGCTTTTCGTGCGGGACAACCGGCTGACCTACGACATGAACGTTGGAGGCCGACACGCGGTGGCGACCTCAGATGAGGCGATCCCACGCGGACATCGGCGGTTGGGCGTCGCCGTGCGCCGTGAGCCGGAGCGACGGATCATCACCCTGTTCATCGACGGCAAGGCGGTCGGGTCGGCCGAGACCACTCTCGCCTTTCGCAACTTCGTCTCCTGGTCCGGCCTCGACATCGGTCGCGACCGAGGGAGCCCGGTCGCGGATTACGCGGCGCCGTTCGAGTTCACTGGTGTGCTGAACAAGGTGATCGTGACCATGGACGCCGACCAAGCACTCGACGGCACGGCCATCGGCGAGGCGGAAATGGCACGGGAATAGACTCTCTGTCGGACCGGCCCTCTCCCTGACCCGGGGGCGAGGAGACTGAGCTCGAGCGGCGTCTGGCCCATCGCGGTTGCTCTCCTCATCGCTGACGTGTGGCAAGAGCACGAGCGCTTCTACCGGCAGGACCTCGATCCGGGACATCACCCCTTATCGAGGACGATATTCCAGACCACGAGAAGTGCGTCTGGCTCGAGGTCCGGAGTCGGGGGTAACACGGTCGCGATCAACCCATCCTTGTTCGAGCGAACGCTTTGCAGCAGGAGATCCTTGTCATTCAGTGGCTCTCCCGGGAAATACATTTGTGTGATCACGCGATTGACCTTGCCGGTCACCTCGAAGTGAAGATGAGGCGGCCGTATCCAGTTCGGATTTGCCGGATACGCCCCAGGCTTGATGGTCTTGAAGCGGTAACGGCCTTCGGCATCAGTGTCCTGAATGGCGAATCCCTCGAAGTTGGGATCGAGGGGGGCAGGGTTCGTATCACTGGGATGGGTATAGCGTCCATGCGAGTTTGCCTGCCAGAGCTCCACCCGCGCCCCCTTCACCGGCTGCCCGTCGACAGTTAGAACGCGCCCCATGGCATAGATCACCTGTCCCGTCGCGCGCCCCGTCCTGCCCGGGATGGTGGTCAGGTCCGTAGCTCGCTCCACCGATCTGAGGACGGGATAGAACGGCCCGAGGATTTCCCCCGGGGTCCGCTTCAAGGCCTGAGCGAAGACTGAGCTGACCGCACCAGACATGGCCAAGCCGCCAGTGGCCACCACCATCCCCAACATCTGTCGCCGTGTAACTCCGTGGTGGACGCTCATGTCGCACCCTCCTGCAATTGTGGTGACTACCTCTCGGAGTGACCGGCTCCGTCGGCCACCGTCTGTGGTGCAATTGGCTCAAAGCCGACCGTCGGGCCCAGTTCGAGATTCACGAGATAACCCTCTTTGCTCGCAGACGCTTCCCACGATCGCTCCGGCGTGTCTTCGAGGATGCGGAGGCTGCTGTGCTCCTGCGGGACGCGGGCTCGTTCACCCGAAATGATCATAGAGCCCAAGCCAAGAAGCATAATCACGGCTGCGCTGCTTACGAGGATTTCCCACCGTATCGCCGTCATCGGAATTCCTCCCCGCTCTCTCGAGTACCGGGACATGTTCTCTCGGGGCAAGGGCGCGGCTCAACGTGCTTCGCTGGGTTGGACCCTCCACATCGATCTCGTCAGGCCGGATTCTAGAAGCATGCGTAATGCCACAGAGGGAATCTGCGAAAAACACTTACTTCCAACGCACCATCGAGGAATGTAGGGCAACGCGCCCGACGACAGGAAGGAACGACCCGGGCATGGAGCAGGGAGCCTCACATGGAGAGCGTCTGGTGCCCTTACTGCTCGAACGTGCTCCTAGCCGATCTGCGGGGGTTGGGCTAGGATTCTTCCACTTCTATGGCGCGCGGGTGCCGATGTGGACAAGACCCTCAAGGACCAGGCCATGACCACCGCGGGTCGCTGTCGCGGTCGAAAGGATGGCAGTGCAGGGCCTCACGTTGACGCTTCGGCTCAGAGAGGCGCGAATGAGGATCACGCGATGCCTTCCCGCGATCGGCCTGGCTCTGCTGGTGCTCCTCACCGGCGTCCCCTCCGCGGGCCAAGCACCCACGTCCGGCGGCTGGCTGACGCTGAGACTGCGTGAGGATCTTCCACAGGGCTTCGCGATCAACGAAAGCCCGACGATTTCGACCATGTGGCCGGCCATGCCGTGCCTCAGCAACCTCGTGCTCTTCGACCCACTGAAGCCCCTCCACAGCGCGGACACCATCGTCGGCGAGCTCGCCGAGCGCTGGTCGTGGCAGGACAGCTTCCACAAGCTGGTCTTCTTCCTGCGGAGCGACGTGAAGTGGCACGACGGCAAGCCGTTCAGCTCCAAGGACGTGAAGTACACGTTCGACACGCTTCGGGAGGCGCCGGACGCTCTGGCGAAGCTGCGCCTCAACCCGCGCCGGGAGTGGTACGCCAATGTCGAGGCGGTCGAAGCGCCCGATCCACAGACGGTCGTGTTCCGACTGAAGCGGCCGCAACCGTCCTTCCTGTTGATGCTCGCCTCCGGTTTCACGCCGATCTACGCCGCGCACGTGCCGGTGGCAAGCTACCGCACGGGTTGCGTCGGCACGGGGCCTTTCAAGGTGAAGGACTGGCGTAAGGGCGAGTTCGTCGAGTACGTGAAGAACCCCGACTACTTCGTGAAAGGACGGCCGTACCTGGACGGCCTGCGATACCTGATCATCGCGGAGCGAGGGACGGCGACGGCAGCGCTACAGGCCGGGCGAGTGGATGCGGCGTTCCCGGGTGAAACACTGAAGGGTATCGCCGATCAGCTCAAGAAGGCGGTCCCGCGCCTCGTGGTCACACCCGTGAATACGAGTGTGCTGGACCATCTCATCATCAACACGAAGAAGCCTCCTTTCGACGACACCAAGGTGCGCCAGGCCGTGAGCCGGGCCATCGACCGGCGGGCACTGGTCGCCGCCGTGTACCAGGGTGGGGCGGTCCTCGGGGCCTCCATGGCCCCCAGACCACACGGGGTGTGGGGCATTCTCGACTCTGACCTGCGCGCGCTCCCCGGCTACGGCGATCCCGGTGCCGAGCGGGCGAAGGCCCGGACACTGCTCGCCGAGGCGGGATTCGGTCCGGAGAGACCCCTGAAGATCGCGATGCTGACCCGCGGGCTCCCGGCCTTTGCCGACCTCGGCTCCTTCGTGATCGGTGAGCTCAAGCGCGTCGGGATTGACGCGTCGCTGAAGCAGGTGGACTCCTCTCAGTGGTATCCGCTGCTCACGCGAAGGGAGTTCGAGGTCGGCACGGACAGGAACGGCGTCGAACCCGACGATCCGGACGCGAACTTCTATGAGTTCTTCGGCTGTCAGTCGCCACGAAACAACGCAGGATACTGCAACGAGCAGATCGCGCGGCTCATCGATCAGCAATCCCAGGAGCTTGATCCGAAGAAGCGCCTGGCCCTAGTGCAGGAGATCCAGAGGAAGCTGGAAGAGACGGCCGTGCGACCGGTGCTCGTCTGGCGACTCGACTACTTCACGACGTGGCCGTACGTGAAGAACCTCGTCCCGCACCATTCGATCTACAGCTGGGGCCGTATGCAGGAAGTTTGGCTCGACAAGTAGGTGACGGCGCTCCGCCCTCGGCTAGGAAGACGCCACACGCGCCTGGGTATCGAAGCTGCGACCGGCTGGGACACGCACTTCGCCACTGGACGCGACAGGTCAACGGTGGTGCACGATCATGACTTGGAACTCCGGCGGTCGAACCACGAGCCGTCGGGCCCGTCGAGGCAGGGGCGCAGATGTGCTGCGTCCGGTAGAAGCAGGTTCCCCTCAGCCACCAAGGTCGTACGCCACGACCCGCTCGGTGCTCGACAGGCAGTGAAACCGCGACCGCAAATGCTCGTGGAACCCGGAATAGTAGTCGAGCCACCAGAGGGCGGGCCACGCGAAAACGATGAATCCCGCGCCGGCCCCGCGCAGCCGCTCGACTTCCAGAATCGCGGTCGTGTCATCCGCGGGGGGTCCCCAATAGTGTCCCTCGTGTTCGAGGAACGGGATGGCCCGGCTGCCCGCCGCAAGCTCTCCCCTGACCGCGTCGTCGTCGACCAGGATGAAGCGCTCGCCCGGCGGGATCACGGCCGCGATCTCCTGCGCCGTCAAGAGAAGCCCCCGCATCTCCGCCACCGCCTTCAAGTACTGTCTCGGATGGACGAGCGAGAGCTGGGTCGGCAGCGTGCGCTCGAGCTCTCGCCGAAGCGTCGGCAACCGCTCGGCGAGGTCCCGCTCCGCGAACATCAGGGTATTCTGAGCGTAGTACCATTCCACGTCGGGATTCTGCCAGATCGCCTTTCTGATGCAGTCGATGACCGCGTATCCGTTCCGCGCGAAGTGTTCCGCCCAGTATTCCGGCCACTGCTCATTGATGTGTCCGACCCCGCCCTGGAAGGGGATCGCCGCCGAGAAGAGCACCACGGGCGCCAGCCTCGCCAGGGAATCCACGAACGCCGGGGCACATTCACCGGGAAGGTGTTCGGCCACTTCCATTGACACCGCCAGGTCGAACCGTCTCTCGAGCTGGATCGGCCGTCGCACGTCGACGGCCAAGAATCGGTCCTCCGGGATGATCAGCTTGCTCCTGTCGACCCACGCACCGTCGATCCCCTCCACATCGCTGACCCCATGCTCCTGGAACACCGCCAGCCAGGTCCCCAGACCGCAGCCCACATCGACCACGCTCCGCGGCCGGGCCAGGGGCAAGACCAACGGGACGATCGCGCGCGCGGATCGCCGCGAGACCTCCAGATGGTCTCGGTAGAACTCGTCCGTGTACAGTGTGGCGTCACGCTCTGGCATTCGGGGCGTTGTCCGGTGTGGCTCGCGGTATGGCGACGTTCATGGCGCGCTCGATCAGGCGCGGGAGCACCTCGCGTGCGTCGAAGTATTGCTTGGCCAGCGCCCTTGCCGCCTCGCCGTGCCGCCGGTAGCGACTGTTGATTGCCTCGATGCCCGCCAAGGCCTCCTCCGGCGAAGTGAACGCTACCGCTCCCGTTCCTGTCGGGAGCCAGTCAGAAAAGCCGGTGTCCTGCAGGAGGACGGGCCACTCCCCCTTGGACGCTTGGATGTAGCTCTGGTAGGTCCACGGATCCCGGGCTAGCTCGAGCGGGTTGCGCACACCCCAGCCCTTGCCCGTGAGAAGAGCCTGCGTGGTCAAGCCCCCTACGGCGAGCTCGAACACCCGCCCCGCCCTGTCGGGGAGATCCAGGTACTGGCCGAATGAGTTCGACTTCATGCCGTAGTGCCGCCCGTCGTATTCCTGTGCGGCGTAACTGTCCCACTGCATCACGGTCGTGAACTTCCCATCCGCCGGTCCCGGGGTCACCGGCCACGCATCCAGCACGATCGGCTGGCGCGTAGCCTGCCAGGGGAACCCGTCATCGGGAACGGTAGAGCGGTCTGTCCCGATGTTCTCCGCGAAGGACAGGAAGCTCGTATGCAAGAGCGCCAGATCCCGCGCCGCCCCATCCATGAGGTGGCGGATCTGCGTGAACACCGGATCGGTGTCCACGAGGGCGCGTGCGGGGATCGGGAGGAGCCAGGGGCGTAGCGGGTTCACCCCGCTCAGGTTCAGCAGGAGATCCGCGCTCGCACAGACCTCGAGGATGCGGTCCGCCCCCGGTCCGAGCCAGCGCAAGGTGTGCGCATCGTAATACGCCCAGCGCGCGTCCAGCCCGGCCCATTCGAAGACGTGCCGCGCGAACCGGAGCCCGTAGGCCGGATCGGCGTCCGTGACGTTCCGGGCCGGGTCGTAGCAGCACCACGGAGAGTCGCCGCTGTCCTCGACGAAGTACACGTCGTGCCCGAGCTTGACCAGCCCCATCACGTACTGCAGGTGATGCCAGGCCAGGCCGCCCAGTGGCCCACGCACGATGTAGCCCAGCACGACGATGCGCAGGCGGCCGGGTCCCGCGGAATGCGATCCTGGGACGGTGGAGCTCACGATGACATGATCCATCATGTCGTACGTGCCCCCGGCGGATGGGCACTTACCCGCACGACGCTGCCTCCTCGATGAGGCGCGTCAGCACCTTGTCCGAATCGAAGTGCTCCTCGGCGATGGCCCGCGCCGCCTTTGCGTGTCGGTCATAGTCGCCCTCGACCTCGCGGATCGCGTCGGCGGCTTCCTCCATGGTCCTGAAGCTGAGGACGCCCTCACCAGTGGGCAGGACCGATCCGAAGCCGGTATCCTGCACGACCACCGGTCTGCCGGCGGCGAGGTAGCACGCGGAGCGGCAGCTGAACCAGCCGGCCTGACCCCGGACATATCCGTTCTTGGCCACGCTCCACTCCGCCTTCGACGACTGGATGTACTGCCGGTAGCTGTCGAGGTCGCAGCCGATCCGGGCCGCGTCGGCCACGCGCCAGCCCATGCGGCTCAGCAGGTCCCCGGCGGTCGGCCGCAGGCTCTCACCCGCGCCATCGCAGGACCCCGACGCGCGCCGCTCCACTTCCCAGTCGATATGC
>WNGB01008744.1_pt1 | contig 15677 bp, 16 predicted proteins | sample 5400681 | NCBI WGS metagenome assembly WNGB01 (sample SAMN13153367, study PRJNA577476) | soil metagenome | isolation source: 115 cm soil or saprolite under grassland replicate 2 | place: USA:California | collected 2016-06-15
TTCCCGAGATCGACTTCCACTCGTTCGAGCTCCTGCGGCCGCCGTTTCCCGACTCTTCCATCCGCCCGCTGACCGCCGAGGAGTACGCGCAGGCGCTCGCGACCTTGAAGCCGTACTGGGCGCGCTTCCACCGCTACCGGCCGATCCTCCGGAACCTGAAGGTGGCGGCGCGCGAGGCCGAGCTCGCGACCCTGGAGCAGGAGCGGATGGTCTACAAGTGTTACGCGGGCACGGTCTCGGGAGTGCTGAATCCGGAGGGAACGATCTCCCTTTGCGAGGTGCAGTGGGAGATCGGGAACATCCGCGACTTCGGGTGGTCGTTCCGCAAGGCGTGGTTCTCCGAGAAGGCAAACGAGCTGCGCCGCCGCGTCGCGCGTCGCGAGTGCTGGTGCACGCACTCGTGCTTCATGTCGTCGAGCCTGCCTTTTTCGGTGAAGGGTTTGACGAAGCTGGCGACGACGGCGTTTCGACCCACGTTCCACGCGGCCGAGAAGTAGTGCAACCGCCATGGGATGGTACGTCGCCGCCGATAGCTCTCTCCCGGCGGCATCGAGCCGCCGCTAAAATCGAAAGGGCCGGAATCTCTCCCGGCCCTTTCTTGGACGTGCCGGCGTTTTTCCGGCGGAGACCGCGGAATTAGTACTTCTTTTTCTCCTCAGCCTTCTTCTCCGCCTTCTCACTGATCGTGAGCTTGCTCTGGACGTCCTTGACGCCCGAGGTCTCCTTCGTGAGCTTGATCGCCTGGTCGATCTCCGCCTGGCTCTTCATGTGCTCGCTCGTCAGATAGACCACGCCGTTGCGAGTATCGACGTCGATCTTCAGGCCGCCAACCGTAGGATCAGCCAGCAGTTTCGCCTTGACGGCCGCCGTAATCGCGGCGTCGTCCATCACCTGGCCCATCGGCCGGTTGGGCTCCGGGTTGGGGGCGTTGCCGCCGACCATTGCGCCCTCGCCACCCGCGGGTGGATTCTCGGAGGGCGGGGCCGCCGCGGTCTTGACCGTGATGTTGTCCACGCCTTGTTCTTGGTGTCGACATCGATCTGATAGGCCTTCACGGTGTCATCCGCCGCGAGTTTCGACTTGATCTTGCCCGTGATCCCCGCGTCGGTTTGCGCACACGCGATCGCAAACGCCACCGCCGCGAGAATCGCCAGAAGAGTGGTGATCCGTTTCGTCATGAAGTTCCTCCTTGCATGCGGCCAAATGGCCGGGGGAGTTATCTGCATCTTTCGTGCCGTGGGAACGCCGCTCGAACGGCGGTTGGAAATCATTCATACGATTGGGCTATTCTGCGTTCTGGATGAGCAGGACCACCGACGAGAAAGAGGCGGATCCGACGGTCGCCGAGGCAGTGCGAGCGGGGCGGCGCCGCTGGGAGCAGTCCGCCCGCGAAGCGTTCTCTCGGCACCCCACCTGGAAGCGGGATTTCACGACAGTCTCCGGCGCTCCGGTCGAGCCGCTCGCCTCTCCCGACACGCTCGCGGGATTCGATCCGGAGCGGGACCTCGGGTGGCCGGGAGAATACCCGTACACTCGCGGCGTCCAGCCGACGATGTATCGCGGAAGGCTCTGGACGATGCGCCAGTTCGCCGGCTACGGCACGGCGAGGTGGGAAAGTGCGGAGTGGCGGTGGACTCGCTCGCCGACATGGAGATCCTCTTCGACGGGATCGATCTCGGGAAAGTGACCACGTCGATGACGATCAACTCCACCGCGCCGATCGCGCTCGCGATGTATCTCGCGGTCGCCGAGAAGCACGGAACGGCGTGGGATCGCGTCGGCGGAACGCTCCAGAACGACATCCTCAAGGAGTACATCGCCCAGAAGGAGTACATTTTTCCTCCGCGCCCTTCGATGCGGCTGATCACCGATCAGTTCTCTTTCTGCGCGAAGCACGTCCCGCGTTGGAACACGATCTCGATCTCCGGGTACCACATCCGCGAGGCGGGCTCGACGGCGCTCCAGGAGCTCGCCTTCACGCTGCGCGACGGGGTGGAATACGTGACGTACGGAATCGAAGCGGGGATGGCGGTCGACGACTTCGCGCCGCGGCTGTCCTTCTTCTTCAACGCGCACAACGACTTTTTCGAGGAGGTCGCCAAGTACCGCGCGGCGCGACGGGTCTGGGCGAAGACGATGCGGGATCGGTTCGGGGCGAAAGATCCGCGCTCCACGATGTGCCGCTTCCACGCGCAGACCGCCGGCTGTTCCCTGACCGCGCAGCAGCCTTACAACAACGTCGTTCGGACCACGCTGCAGGCGCTCGCGGCGGTGCTGGGAGGGACGAACTCCCTGCACACCAACTCGCTTGACGAGACGCTCGCGCTTCCCACGGACTTCGCGGTCAAGCTCGCGCTCCGAACCCAGCAGGTGATCGCTCACGAGTCGGGGGTCGCGAACACGATCGATCCGCTGGGCGGCTCCTACTTCGTCGAGGAGTTGACGACGCGAATGGAGCGCGGCTGCTTCGATTACTTCCGACGCATCGATGCGCTCGGAGGAATGGTCGAGGCGATCGAGGCCGGATTCCCCCAGCGCGAGATCATGGACGCGGCATACATGTATCAGCGCGCGGTGGACGCGAAGGACAAGATCATCGTCGGCGTCAACGAGTTCGTGGAGGAGAACGAGGAGCCTCTGGAGACCCTCTACATCGACGAATCGGTCGAGGAGAAGCAGAAGGCGGAGCTCGCGGCCTTGCGGCGGTCTCGCGACGGGAAGGCGGTGACGTCCTCGCTCTCCGCCCTGCGCCAGGCGTGCGCGGACGGCCGGAACGTCATGCCCCCTCTCGTCGAGGCGGTCAAGACCTACGCGACGGTGGGGGAGATCTCCGACGTGATGCGCGAGGTTTTCGCCACCTACGAGGAGCCGGCGGTCTTCTGACTCGACCTCGGTCAAAGACGTGGGAAGATTGATCGGATGAGTGAAAAGAAGCCACCGTTTTCGTCGATCGCGACAGCGGTCGAAGAGCTCAAAGCCGGACGGTTCGTCGTCGTCGTGGACGACGAAGACCGGGAGAACGAGGGCGACCTCGTCCTCGCGGCCGAGAAAGTCACGCCCGAGGCGATCAACTTCATGGCGCGCGAAGGGAGGGGCCTGATCTGTCTCGCGCTTACCGAGGAGCGGTGCGACGCCCTCGAGCTGCCTCCGATGGTGGGGGAGAACACGTCCAACTTCGGAACGGCGTTCACCGTCTCGATCGAGGCGCGCGGTCAGGTGACGACCGGCATTTCCGCGGCCGATCGGGCGGCGACGGTCAAAGCGGCCATCGACCCGGCAACGCGTCCTTCCGACCTGGCGAGGCCAGGGCACATGTTCCCGCTCCGGGCGCGGGTCGGCGGCGTCTTGAAACGCGCCGGACAGACCGAGGCGTCGGTCGATCTCGCGCGGATCGCGGGGCTCGATCCCTCCGCGGTGATCTGCGAAGTCATGAACGAGGACGGCACGATGGCGCGAGTGCCGGACCTCGCGAGGTTCTGCGAGAGGCACGGCTTGGCACTGGTGACGGTCGCGGACCTGATCCGCCACCGGATGAAGACCGAGCGGCTCGTTCACCGAATCGCCGCGCCGCACCTGCCGACCCGGTTCGGGGACTTCCGCCTGTCCGCGTACCGGAGCGATGTGACGCACGAGGAGCACATCGCGCTCGTCCACGGCGAAATCGACGAGGAGGAGCCGGTTCTGGTGCGCGTGCACTCGCAGTGCCTGACGGGGGACGTCTTCGGATCGACGCGCTGCGACTGCGGCGAGCAGCTGTCGCTCGCGATGGAAAAGATCATCGAGGCGGGGAAAGGCGTCTTCCTCTACCTGCTGCAGGAAGGTCGGGGGATCGGTCTCATCAACAAGCTCAAGGCTTACGAGCTGCAGGACGAGGGACACGACACCGTCTCGGCCAATGAGAAGCTCGGTTTCCCGCCGGACATCCGGAACTACGGCGTCGGGTGTCAGATCCTGCGCGACCTGGGCGTCCGGAAAATGAGGCTGATGACGAACAATCCGTCGAAGTACGTGGCCATCGGCGGCTACGGGCTCGAGATCGTCGAGAGGGTCCCGCTCGAGGTGCATCCGACGGCCGGATCACGGCGCTATCTCGAAGCGAAGAAAAACAAGATGGGCCACCTCCTGAAAATGGTGTAGGAGTCGAGCCCGGCCGGTTTCTCCGACAGCTGATAGCTTCTTCCTCGGATCCAAGAGGAGGAAACATGCCCAAGCTGTTCGAGGTCGTCCCGCCCTCTGCTCCGGGACGCGGAATTTTCCGCCTGGTCATCGTCGCCGTCGTCCTGATCATTCTTCTGGCCGGGAACCCGATCAAGGTCATCCCGGCGGGCCACGTGGGGGTGAAGGACTTCTTCGGGAGCGTCTCGCCGAACGTCCTGCCGCCGGGAGTCCGGTTCGTGTTTCCGTTCACGCGCGTGATCAAGATGTCGATCCAGACGCAGGAGGTCAAAGAGACGGCCGAGGTCCCTTCGAAGGAAGGGCTGACCATGGAGCTCGAGGGATCACTTCTGTTCCGTCTCGATCCCGAGAAGGCCGACGACATATACCGGACCGTGGGCAAGGACTACCAGGAGATCGCGGTCCATCCCCAGATCCGTTCGGCGATCCGGGAGGTCACCGCTTCCTACGAGGCCAAAGTCCTGTACTCGGCGGAACGGGAGCGGATCGCGAAGGAGACGCTGGAGCTCTTCCGCAAGCTCGCCGGAGATCGCGGGATCATCGCCGAGGCCGTCCTGCTGAGGAAGATCGGCCTGCCCGCCATCGTCGCGAACGCAATCCAGGAGAAGCTGCGGCGCGAGCAGGAGGCCGAGCAGATGAAGTTCGTGCTCCAGAAGGAGCAGCAGGAGGCGGAGCGCAAGCGGATCGAGGCGCAGGGAATCGCGGATTTCCAGAAGATCGTCGCAGCGGGGATCAGCCCGCAGCTCCTGGAGTGGAAAGGCATCGAGGCGACCGAGAAGCTCGCGATGAGCCAGAACTCGAAGGTCGTCGTGATCGGTAGCGGTAAGAACGGTCTTCCCTTGATCCTCGGCGGCGAAGGGAAGTGACCGCGAGCAGCGCGGTTGCCCCGTGAGACTCGATCCGGTCGTTCTGGAAGGTCGACAGGTTCGGCTCGAGCCCTTGACGCTGGACCACCTCGATGCTCTCTCGGAAGTCGCGCTCGACCCCGATCTCTGGCGCTGGACGAGCGAGCGCGCCGGCTCGATCGACGAGCTGCGGGCCTACGTCGAGAGAGCGCTCGCGGCGCAGCAGTCCGGCTCGGCTCTCCCATTTGCGACGATCGCGCGCTCGATCGGAAAGCCCGTCGGCAGCACGCGCTTCGCCAACGTGGATCTCGGGAACGGGCGGCTCGAGATCGGCTGGACCTGGCTCGGGCGCGAATGGCAGCGCACGGCTCTCAACACGGAGGCGAAGTACCTGATGATGAAGCATGCCTTCGAGACGCTCGGCGTCCGCCGCGTGGAGTTCAAGACCGACGCGCGGAACGAGCGCTCCCGGGCGGCGATCCACCGGATCGGCGCGAAGGAGGAAGGGACTCTGCGCAAACACCTGGTGACCGCGAGCGGTCGCGTGCGCGACACCGTTTACTACAGCGTCATCGACGATGAGTGGCCCGCCGTTCGGATTCGTCTCGAGGAGCGATTGACGGTGATCCCTCGTACCACCGCCTGAGCGTCTCGGGCCGGACCCCCGCGAAGTAGCCGGCGAGCACCCTCCAGTTGCGCAGGACCCGCCGCGCCGCGCCCTCCTCGACGTAGCGGCGTGGCGAGGTGATCGTCTTCTCCGGTCGAACGACGAAGCGGCCGGCCCGTTTCAAACGCCGGACGAGATCGACGTCGTCACAGATCGGCAAGTCGCGGAAGCCGCCCGCCCTCTCGTAGGTTTCGCGGCGGCAGAAGATGCCCTGGTCACCGAAAGGAAGCTTTCCCAGGCGGGATCGGAGGTTGGCCCACCCGGCGATCCAGCGCATCGCGAAGCCGGACGGCTCGTAGGCGAGCGAGAACGCTCCGGCGTCCGCTCCTTCCGCAATCGTTCGAGCGATGAGAGCGAGCGCGTTCTCCGGAGGACGCGAATCGGCGTGCAGGAAGAAGAGGATCTCTCCGCGCGCTTCCGCGGCCGCCCCGGCCAGCCCGGCACCCCGGCTGCAGCCCGGCAGGGTCAGGACGCGCGCCCGGCTGCCCCGGAATGCCTCCCGGGTTCGCTCCGGGGCGCCCGTGTGGGCGATGAGGAGCTCCGCTTCGGGCGAGTCGGAGAAGCGGGAGAGGACCCACGCGATCTCCGGACCCTCGCTTTTGATCGGAACGATGACGGAGATCACGGTTCGCGGCGCGCTCGATGCTAGCATCGCGAAGGTGAAACTTCCCATGCCGGCGGCCGTTCTCGCCGGTGGCGCCTCGAAGCGGATGGGCCGGCCCAAGGCGGCTCTTCCATGGGGGGCGGGGAGTCTCTTGGTGTATCAGACTACGCGTCTCTCGGCGCTCTTCAGCGACGTCTACGTCGTTCTCAAGAAAGATCCGGACTTCCCGGTCGGCCCTGCTCACGTGCTCCTCGACGGCTCTCCCGAGTTCGCGGCGATCCACGGCCTCGTACGGGCGCTGGAGGAGGCGCAGGATCGGATCTTCGTCCTTGCGGTCGACCTCCCGGGACTCACCCACGATCTCGTACGCGCAATCGCCGACCGCGGTCTCGCCACGCCGGCGCCCGCGCTCATCCCGGAAGCGGGCGGCCGGCTGCAGCCGCTCGCGGCGGTCTGGAGGCGCTCCGCCGCACGCTTCGCCAAGGCCCGCATCGGGCGGGGAATGCTCTCTCTGACAGCGCTCGCCGATGAAGTGGCTGCCGAGATCTTCCCGGAGAAGGAGTGGCGCCGCTTCGACCCGAGCGGCGCCGCCTTCGCGAACCTGAATACGTTCGCGGACTTTGCCGCGCATCGGGAGCGCGTCTGATCGGCAAGAAGAGTCTGCACGTCGACTCGCGTGGTCAGGCGCGGATGGTCGACGTCGGCGCAAAAGCCTCGACCCGGCGCTGCGCCGTCGCCCGGGGGCGCGTGCGGATGGGTCGGGCGGCGTTCGAAGCGCTCGCGGCCGGGCAGCTGTCGAAAGGGGACGCGCTCGCGGTGGCGCGGCTCGCGGGTATCCTCGCCGCGAAGAAGACGCCCGAGATCGTTCCCCTGGCGCACCCGATCGGCCTCGAATCGGTCGCGGTCGAGTGCGTGCTCGTCTCGCGCGCCCGCGAGGTGGTCGTGACGGCGGAGGTCTCGACGTCCGCGCGAACGGGGGTCGAGATGGAAGCGCTCACAGCGGTCGCCGGATCGTGCCTCGCGCTCTACGACATGGCGAAGGCGCTCGACCGCGGAATCGAGATTCGAGAGATCGTGCTGCTCGAGAAAACCGGCGGCCGGTCCGGCGCTTATCGGCGTGGCTCCGGCGCCGGCTCGGAATCCGGGGTCCCTGCCCGATCGGGAAGCGTGTACAGGTAGGTCCGGCTCGGCGGGTGAGTCGGTGCGCCCGTTGTCGGAGGCGGGATCCGCACGGTCGGAACCGGCCGGTTCGCGAACGGAGTCGGGGTGATCGAAGAGGCAGACGCCGTTGGTCCGGCCGTCGTCTTGCGGTCGCGCGTTCCCGCTCTTCCGATCGAAGAGGAACGGACCAGTCCGAGGACCGCGAAAGCGAGGACGACGACGAAGAGGGCCGCGGCGGCGTAATACGCCCAGCCGGGACGGCCAGGTCCGGGATCGATCATCACCCGGCGCGAATGCAAACGGGCGACCAAAGGACGAGTCCAGAGTCCAAAATGCCGCAGCTATAGTAGCCGGAACGAATGAGGTCACCGATCCGGGTCGCGATCGTCACCGTCTCCGACGGCGTCGCCTCCGGCGCGCGAGAGGACCGGGGCGGCCCCGCCTGCGAGGAGACGCTGCGTCGCTCGGCGGTCGATCATCTCGTCGTGTCGCGCGAGACGATTCCCGATGACCGGGATCGCATCGCCGAGACGGTCCGGACGCGCGCGGATGAGGGTGGCGTGGACTTGATCCTCCTGACCGGAGGAACCGGTGTTTCTCCGCGCGACCGAACCCCCGAAGCTGTCCGCAGCGTCCTCGACATCGAGGCCCCCGGCCTGGCGGAGAAAATGCGCGCCGACACGGGGCGGGATTTCGCCCCCGCCTACCTCTCGCGGCAGATCGCCGGCGTACGCGGGCGCACGCTCGTGCTCGCGCTTCCGGGATCGCCGAAGGGCGCCGCCGACTGTCTGGACGCCGTGGCGGAGCTCCTGCCCCATGCACTCCGTCTCGTTCGCGGCGAGCGGCCGCACCATCCCCGGCCCGACCCCGGAACCGGACGCGCTTGACCGACCTCGACCGCGGAACAGTGCTCGGCGTCGACGCGCTGCTCGCCGACCCGTCGCTGATCGCGGGGAAGAGGATCGGCCTGATCACGAACCACGCCGCCGTCACCGCTGACGGGGTGCCTTCGTGGAAAGCGCTCGCCGGTCTTCGTGAGACCCGGCTCAGTCGTCTCTTCGGACCGGAGCATGGCATCGACGGCGGCGCCGTCTACATGGAGGGCGTGTCTTCTTCGACCCATCGCGAGACGGGGCTTCCGGTCCTTTCGCTGTACGGGACGACGCTCGAGAGCTTGAAGCCGCGGCGGGAAGACCTCGCCGACCTGGACACTCTCGTATTCGACGTACCCGACGTCGGAAGCCGCTACTACACGTTCCACTGGACGATGCTGCTGGCGATGGAGGCGTGTGCCGAGCTCGGAAAGCGATTCGTCGTGTGCGACCGGCCGAACCCGCTCGGGGGAGAGGTCGAGGGGGCGCCGCAGGACCCGGACTTCCTCTCTTTCGTCGGGCTGCACCCGATCGCCGTGCGGCATGGGATGACCTCCGGCGAGCTCGCACGGCTCTTAGCCGCGGAGCGCGGGCTCGACCTCGATCTCGTCGTCTCTCCGATTCGGCGCTGGGGCCGCGATACGCCGTATGCGGAGACCGGCCTGCCCTGGATTCCTCCGTCCCCCAACATTCCCACGGTCGACGCGGCGCGCGTCTACCCGGGCATGTGCCTGCTCGAAGGAACGAACGTCTCCGAAGGCCGCGGCACGACCCGCCCGTTCGAGACGTTCGGCGCGCCCTGGCTCGATCCTTCGGCTTTGGTCGACGCGCTGGCGCGATGGGAGCTGCCCGGAGTCCGGTTTCTCCCGACGCGGTTCCGCCCGATGTTCGAGAAGCACGCCGGCGAGACTTGCGGCGGCGCCCTCCTCGCGGTTCGGGATCCCGCCGCGTTCCGGCCGTTCGAGACCGGCCTCGCGGTCATCGCCGCAATCCGGGAGCTCGCGCCGCGGGAATTCCGATGGAGAGAGGAGCCGTACGAGTTCGACTCCCGGCCCGCGATCGACCTCCTGAACGGCTCGGCTCGCTTCCGCGAGGCGGTCGATTCCGGCCGGGGTGCCGTGACGGAGATCGCGCGTCACCGGGAGGAAGGACGACACTTTCTCGCGCGCCGCGACCCCTTTCTTCTCTATCCCGACCACCGGCCGGCCGTCGTCGCGTTCGTCGGGGGACACGACGCCGGCAAGACCACGCTTCTCGCGGATTTGATCCCGCGGCTTCGATCCCGCGGTCTCGACGTCGGGGCGATCAAGCACACGTCGCACGACGTCGAGGACGACGTCGCCGGCAAGGATTCGCAGCGACTCGGCGCGTCGGGCGGCACAGTTTGGGGGCTCGTGACTCCCGGACGCGCGACCGTCCGCAGGCGCATCGAGGGCGCTTCGCTTTCGGAGATCGTTCGCCACCACTTCACGGGATGCGACCTCGTCCTCGTCGAGGGCTACAAGTCGGTTCCACTGCCCAAGATCGAAGTCTCTCGCGCCGGGTTCGCGCGGCCGCCGGTTCCTGACGCTCTCGCGCGGATCTCGGACCGTTCCGCCGAGGACTCGATCCCGACCTATCGCTTCGAGGACATGGATGGAATCATCGCCGAGGTGCTCCACTTAGCCGCCCTCGATCGAAGTGAAACGAACCGTACCTAGCGTGCGCTGTAAGGCCTCGTGCTCATCGTCTTCGATCTCGACGGGACTTTGATCGACGGCTACGACGGCATCACCGACGCACTCGGTTTTGCGCTCGCTCGGCTCGGTTTCGCGCCGCTGCCGGTCGGGAAAGTCCGTGGCATGGTCGGCCAGGGCTTGGAGAAGCTTCTCGAAAAGGCGGTCGGACCAGCGCTCGTGTCCGAAGGCGTCCGGCTCTTCCGGGAACGCTATGCCGTGATCGCCGACGAGAAGACTCAGCTCATGCCCGACGTCCCGGAAGTGCTCGAGCAGCTGGCGCGCGGCGGTCATCTGCTTGCGGTCGTCTCGAACAAGCCGGTCGGGTTCTCGCGCCGGATCCTCGCGGGCAAGAGGGTGGTTGCGCGCTTCTTCGCGATTGCCGGACCCGACGGCGCGGCGCCGCCCAAGCCGGATCCGGCGATGATCCTTTCAGTGATGCAGCGGGCCGGCACGCCGCCCGAGGAAACCGTCGCCGTCGGCGACATGGAGATCGACGCGGAGACGGCGCGCGCGGCGGGCTGCCGATGCGTGCTCGTCGACGGCGGCTCGCGATCACCGGAGGAGCTCGCCGCCGTTCCCGCCGACGCCCATCTCCCCCGGCTCGCGGAGCTGCCCGACTGGATCGAGCGGGCGACCTGGGAGGTCACCCGGCTGAAGACAAGTTAGGATGAAGTGCGATGTCGCGAGCGTCGTCGGTCAAGTTCACTTACCAGGATTACCTCCAACTCCCCGAGGACCGCCGGTACGAGATCATCGGCGGAGAGCTTTTCCTGACTCCGGCTCCTGGCACCCGCCACCAGCGCATCTCGGCGCGCCTCCAGTTCCTGCTCACCCGGCGGGTTCGCGAGACCGGAGAGGGGGAGATTTTCAACGCACCCTGCGACCTCCTGCTCTCGGAAACCGACGTCGTCCAGCCCGACCTTCTCTTCGTGGCCCGCGGGCGGGAACGGATCGTCGAGGAGAGGTACGTCTCCGCCGCTCCCGATCTCGTGGTCGAGATCCTCTCGGAATCGACGGCGAAGCGGGACCGCGGGATCAAGGCGAAGCTCTACGAGCGCACGGGCGTGAAGGAGTTCTGGATCGTCGATCCCTGGGAGAAGACGGTCGAGATCTTCCGCCGTGACGGTCCCGCTTTTGTCTTGCACGCGCGATTCGGCGCATCCGAGACGCTGCGAACGCCGACGTTCCCGGGTCTCGAGATCCCGCTCTCGGAAGTTTTCCAGGCTGCCGACGACGTCACGACCCCGGCCTAGAATCGGCCGATGAGCCGGATCGTCGTCGCGGAAGAGCTCTCGCCGGCGGGTCTCGAGATCCTGCGGAAGGCGGGGCACGAGGTCGCCCTTCTCGCGGGCGCCGACCGCAAGCGGCTCCTCGCCGAGCTCGCCTCCGCCGACGCGCTCCTCGTGCGGAGCCGCACGAAGGTGGACGCGGAGCTCCTCGCCGCCGCCCCCCACTTGACGGTCGTCGGGCGGGCCGGAGTCGGGGTCGACAATGTGGACGTTCCGGCGGCGTCCGCGCGGGGCGTGCTCGTGATCAACGCTCCGACGGGTAACGTCGTCTCCGCCGTCGAGCACACGTTCGCGCTCCTCCTCGCGCTGCTGCGCCGGGTCTCGGAAGCTTCCGTCTCGCTCGCGTCCGGGAAGTGGGAGAAGTCGAAGTTCCTGGGCTCCGAGCTCGCGGGCAAGACGCTCGGAATCGTCGGCCTCGGACAGGTCGGATCGCGAGTGGCCGCCCGCGCCCGGGCCTTCGAGGCCCGTCTCCTCGGCCACGATCCCTATCTCCCGCTCGAGAAGGCCCGGGAGATGGGCGTTCCGCTGGTCTCGCTCGAGGAGCTCCTCGAATCCTCCGACATCGTGACGCTGCACGCGACCGCCACGGAGGGGGGCCGACCGCTCATCGGGCGCGAAGAGCTCGCGCGCATGAAGCCGGGAGCGGTGCTCGTCAACGTCGCGCGGGGAAGCCTCGTCGACGGAGAGGCCCTCCACCAGGCGCTCGCCTCGGGCCGGCTCGCCGGCGCGGCGCTCGACGTGTTCGATCCGGAGCCTCCCGATCCGAACGACCCGCTTCTCAAGCTCCCGAACGTCGTCGCGACCCCGCATCTCGGCGCTTCGACCGTCGAGGCGCAGGAGCGCGTCTCGCTCCAGACGGCTGAGGCGGTCGCGGAAGCGCTCGGCGGCGCCTCCTACGTCCCCGCGGTGAACCTGCCGTTTCGCGGCCCGAAGGACGCCGGCGGCGCGGCCGCGTGGATGGACGTCGCGGAGCGGACCGGCCGCTTTCTCTCCTGTCTCGCCGGCGAGCGGCTGGGCTCCCTTTCGGTCGAGACCTGGGGGTTGCCCGAAGACTTCCTGCGTCCCATCGCGGTCGCATCGGTCAAAGGGGCGCTCCAGGCCCACACGCCGGAGACCGTGAATTTCGTGAACGCGCTCTTCGTCGCGCGCGAGCGCGGCCTCGCGGTCGCCGAGACCCGCCATGAAGATCCGGGCAACTACGCCCGGTCGATTCGCGTCGCGCTCTCAGACGGACGCTCGAAGGCGATCGCCGACGCGACCCTCTTTTCGGGCCACGACGCGCGCGTCGTCGAGGTGGATGGCCTGCCGCTCGAGTTCCGACCGGAAGGAACGGTCGTCTTCCTGCGGAACCGCGACGTCCCGGGAGTCGTCGGCCGCGTGGGGACGATTCTCGGCGAAGGAGGAATCAACATCGCGAACTTCTCGCTCGCGCGCGGCGGCGGAGACCGCGCGGCGGCGATCATCGCGGTCGACTCGATTCCCCCCGCGGGAGTCCTCGCGAAGCTCCGCGAGGCGCCGGGCGTCGAAGAGGTGCGAGTGGTGACGTGGTGAACCGATTGCGGGTCGTGGTGCTGTACGGCGGCCGATCGGTCGAGCGGGAGGTCTCGCGCGTTTCCGCGAGGACGATCGTGGGAGCGCTCGACCGGTCGAAATACGACGTGCTGCCGCTCGCCGTGTCCGAGGACGGACGGTTCCTGTCGGCGGCGGACTCCGCCCGGCTTCTCGCGGAAGGGCCGGTGCCCGATCGGATCCGCCGCGCGGAGCCGGAGAGCCAGGGCCTCGTGCCGGTGGAGATCTCTCCCGGCCGGGCGGACGTCGTCTTCCCGATCATCCACGGCACGACCGGCGAGGACGGGACGCTGCAGGGCTTCCTCGATTTCCTCGGAATTCCTTACGTCGGCGCCGGGGTGACCGGCTCGGCGATCGGAATGGACAAGGCGGTCTTCAAGGCGCTGCTCTCAGGCGCGGGGATCCCGACACCGCGCTCGGTCGTCGTGCGCGCTTGCGATCGCGGAGAGCGGGCGCGGCAGATGGCCGCCTCCCTGCCGCTGCCGCTGTTCGTCAAACCCGCGACGGGCGGCTCTTCGGTCGGGGTCGTCAAGGTCAAGGACCTCGCCTTACTCGACGAGGGATTGGCCGAGGCGTTTCGCTACGACGACCGGGCGTTGGTCGAGGAGGGAATCGACGCCCGCGAGCTCGAGTGCGCCGTGCTCGGCGACGAGGAGCCACGTGCTTCGGTACCGGGAGAGGTCGTGCCCGGCCACGAGTTCTACGACTACGACGACAAGTATCGCGACGACAAAGCGAAGCTGCTCATCCCGGCGCCCGTCCCCCACGGCGTCTCGGAAGACGTCCGGCGGCTCGCGGTCGAAGCGTTCCGGCTGTGCGGCCTGTCGGGAATGGCGCGGGTCGACTTCTTCTTGGAGCGCGGCACCGACCGGGTTCTCGTCAACGAGGTGAATACGCTGCCCGGCTTCACGGCGATCTCGATGTACCCGAAGCTCTGGGAGGCGAGCGGCGTTCCGCTCTCCGCGCTCTTGGACGAATTGATCCGGCTCGCGCTCGCGCGAAAAGAGAAGCGCGATCGCCTCTCCCACAAGCCTCCGGCTGAGCTCGCCTGACCTCGGCACCCGGCATCGGGAATCGGTTGCTCGACGTCGCTACGTCGGGAATCCGGCTGCGCCTCTCGGGAGAAGCGGCGAGCCGGTCGGCGGGCGCCATTTCCCGTCAGTCCCGCTCTTCTCCAATGATCTGAGACAGGAGCCCAGTTGATTTTCTCTTGCGTGGAGAGTGGAATCGCCTCTCGTCCGGTATGGAAGGTGCCGGGCCGGCGGACATTCCATTTGAGCATTCTCGGAGCAAGGGAACTGAGCACCGCAATTTGCGGAAGGGGGGAAGACTATCTACCAGGTGGAGTTCGGGGTCGCATACCGATAGGGAGAACATATGGGAAACCGGAAGCTGGGATTGATTCTTCGATTCACGTTCCTGGCGCTCGTCCTGCTGGGGGCTTTCGTGCTCCTGCCGGCGGCGGCTCAGGCGCAGTGCACGCCGGGGATCCACTACGTGTCCATTTTCACGTCGTGCATCTCGCCGAAGAACCGGTGCGGCACCGACGCGGACTGTTCCGAACCGGACTTCTGCAACGGGCAGTGCGCGACGGAAGAGGATCCGGGCAGCAACGTCGTGGACTGCGACATCACGCTGGGAAATCCCGAGTTGCACTGCGACGACATCACGCTCCTTGACGCCGCGGACGCGTTCCTGAACGCCACGGGCCCGGGCGCGAGCTCGAGCGCGCTCTTGATCACCAGCGCAACGGGAGTCGTGTCGGGAGCCTGCACGGCCGGCACCGACCTCGGCGGCGCGACGACCTGCAGGATCGCACCGACCGGCGAGGTGCACTTCCAGGCGAACTACTACACGGTCGTTCCGACGGATCCCACGACTCTGATCGACCAGGCGACGATCAGCGTCCAGGATACGTGCAACAACTCACCGTTCGGCTGCAGCTCCTTGACCAACCAGATCACATTCCCCGCCTCGACGACGACGGTTTCCGGCTGTAGCTCGGGCTCGCCTCCGATCTTCTGCTTGCTGAAGAACATCGTGTTGATCAAGCAGGAGATTATTCTCTTGCCTGGCGAGCTTTTTCCCGCGCCGGGCAATCGTCAGGCCCTCCTCAGCGGGTTGGACACTGTCCAGCGCAAGATCGAGGACCAGAAGTTTGATGACGCCGGCGAAGTTCTGGGCGCTCTGCGCAAGCATCTGGATGGCTGCACGTCTGCCGACGGCACGCCCGACAGAAATGACTGGATTAATAGTTGCGCGGAACAGATACGGATCCGATCGCTGATCGACCAGCTCATCGCTGAGGTCGCCGAAATCTAGCGCCGGTTCCAGCGGGAGTAAAGAGCCGAGGCATCAACCTCTGACGCTCTGACCCCGACGACATTGGTGCTGCGGACGACGAGCACGCGTCCGCAGCGCCGTGCGCCGATGCAAACTCCCAAGAGGTGACGAAACTCCCAAGCCGACCAAGACGCCCAAGCCGACCAAAACCCCGAAACCCTGATCCGAAGGCGTGTCGAATCGCGACGCCGCGCTCAGCGGCTCCAGATCTTTTCGTACCACTTCGGCGCCGGCGGTTCCGCGCCGAGTCCCATCCGGTTGCGGATTTTCTCGACGCCCCAGCCGGTCAAGGATGCGAGGTTGCGGGCCTCTTTCTCGCGCCGCTCGAGAAGCTCGCGGCGATAGTTTTCTTCGCCGCAGGCGATCGACCCCGTAAACGGGTGCCGCAGGACGTACCGCCCCTGGAAGTTCGTCCGGTCCGCGGTCTCCTGGA
>WNGB01007745.1_pt1 | contig 15676 bp, 17 predicted proteins | sample 5400681 | NCBI WGS metagenome assembly WNGB01 (sample SAMN13153367, study PRJNA577476) | soil metagenome | isolation source: 115 cm soil or saprolite under grassland replicate 2 | place: USA:California | collected 2016-06-15
TTGTTGATGCAGGCGCTGAGCCGGGAATGGCCGTAGATCTCCACGCGCTGCATGAGGATATCGCTACTACATCGGGCTGGTGACAGGAGATGGGATCGCCACATAACTGAAGTGAGGTTGAGCCATGGAGCAGGCTCGCCTTCGCGCATGTACCCCCAATGACATCGACGGCGTGATAGCGTTAGAGCGACAGTGGGAGCAGGAAGATATTGCCTATGGCGACTTCAACCCGATGAGCCGCGAGGCGTACGTTGCCATTCTGGACCGCTTCCCTGCATACTTCCTGGTGGCGGAAAGCGACGGGCAGCTTGTTGGCTATATCCATGCCTCGGTGCAGCGCAACAATCCTGTGGAGGTCATCCCCGCACACGAGCCGTATGTCGCGATCGAGGATATCTATGTGCAGCCAGGCTACAGGGATAGAGACATTGGTGGAGCGCTACTGGAACGGATCTTCGAGGTTGCATGGCAGGAGGGCATCCAGCGCTTTATCGTCGGGACCCTCAGCAAGGAGACCGATAGAATTCTGAAGTTCTACCGCAGCCACGGCTTTACACCGTGGCGTATACGGTTCTTTAAGTGAGCACAAGGTGGTTACCATGACGACGCAGCGCTTCACGGCGATTGTCGCCAAAGAGGACAGTAGAACCTATATTGCGATCCCCTTCAATCCAAATGAGGTCTGGGGTGTCAAGCAGCGCCACCACATCACCGGCTCGATCAACGGCTGCACTATCCGAGGCTCGCTCGGCTCGGATGGGAGCCAGTATTTCCTGCCGCTTGGCGCGGCCTGGCGGCGGGATAACGGCGTGGAGGCTGGCGCGGAGGTTGAGGTGGTGCTGACGCCGGAGGGGCCACAGGTCGATGCTCTTGCGGCGGACATTCTTGCTGCCCTCGAAAGCGAGCCGGAGGCGAGAGCCTTCTTCGAGTCGCTGGCGACCTTCTACCGCAACGGCTATATCCGCTGGATCGAGAGTGCAAAGCGCCCTGAGACGCGCAGCGCACCGATCGCCGAGATGCTCAGCTTGCTCAAAGCGGGCAAGAAGCAGCGCTGAACGTGGTCGTAGGGCTTTGCCCTCTATTTCAGCAGAGGCCCCGATGCACATTGCGCTGGCACAGCCCGCAGATATTTCCGCATGGCTTGATCTTGCGGCAGAGGTCGAATTCCTGTTTGGCCCGATGGTGGCTGATCCGGGCTTCCGCGCGGCACTTGAGCGCACGATCCAGCGGCAGACGGCCTTTTGTATCCGCGAGCAGGATGGCGCTCCCGGCTCGCCCCTCATGGGCGGGCTGCTCTTCTCTGCAACCCAGGCGCCCCACTACAAAATCGGCTGGCTCGCAGTTGCGGAGCGCTGGCGTCGACAAGGAGTTGCCCAGATGCTCGTGGAGCACTGCTTCCAGCTCATTCAGGCGCCCGCCGAGCTATCCGTCGTCACGTTTGGCGAAGACAATGTTGAGGGAAGACCCGCTCGCCGGTTCTATGAGCGCATGAGCTTTCAGGCGGCAGAGGCCGCGCCAAATGGCCCAGAGGGGGGCACGCGCCAGGTCTTCCGGCGGCAGTTCGTGTAAGCAGGCACTTCTCGTATGAGAAGCGTCCTAGCGCAGATACAGACCAGCATCACAAGGAATAGCGTATGGGCTTCGAGGCTATCATCACTTCCTTTTTTGCCCCTGAGGCGCTTGCAGATCGCCTTGAGGCTGCGTATGGCTTCCAGAATGTCCACTGCCAGCTTATTACCGCCACGCTGCGCGATGTCTACCTGGTCGAGTCGCACCTTGGTCGGCACATCCTGATTATCTACCGGCACGATCAGCGCACATGGGACGAGATTGCCGCCGAGTGGCGGTTTGTGGACTACCTGGCCCAGCATGCCGTCCCGGTTGCCCCTGCTATCGCAACGACCATGGGAGAGCAGATCCTGACGTTACACGCGCCTGAAGGCGTTCGCTATGCCCTTGTGACGACCTGTGTTTCCGGCCAACACCTGCGCCGCCGCCCGAGCGAGGAGGCCGCGCGCCGGTATGGAGAGCTGATCGCTACTATTCATGTGCTGGCAGACCATGCGCCGGTATCGTTTGCTCGAACAACGCACGATATCGCCGCACGGCTCGACCAGGCGCTGGCTGGCATCCGAGCCGTCCTGGGGAATGGACTGACCGAGCGGGCCTACCTGGAGCAGTGTGCGCAGGAGCTGCAAGCGCACCTGCGTACCCTGACCCACGACTCACCCGCGTATGGCATCATCCACGGTGATGCGATCCGCGCGAACGCGCTGGTGGCGGACGATGGCAGCGTGACGGTCATCGATTTTGACTGGTATGGGCTGGGCTGGCGTGCCTATGATATTGCCAGCTATCTGCTGACCATTCGCGGCGATCCAAACGAGCAGCCGTTTGCTGAGGCGTTCCTCTCCGGCTACACCGCTGTCCGACCGCTGGCGGAGCATGAATATAGTCTGCTACGGCTCTTTGAGGCGGTGCGCGCTATTCTGGAGATCGGGACACCCGCCCTGCATGTCAATCTCTGGGGCAGCGCCTATCTCGAGAGCTTCTTTGCCCAATCGTTGGGCCGGCTCAAGCGCAGTATGCAACAGCTTGCAGAACCGTAGGCCGACACGCTGCACACGGTCAGAGGCCGACACGCTTCAGGTACACGACCGCAGGACCGGCGGCTGCAAACGGCGCGCTGAGGCTGATTGTGCCTGGGTTCTCGACCGTCAGCTTGTCCACCCCTGCCGTCTCGCGGCTATTGACGCTGTACCACTCGACCGTGTAGGTACCTGCGTCCACCATTAGGGTGAACGGATCAGCCGATGCGCTCGGCTGGAGGACGAGATACTCCTGGCCGGGATTCGCGAGCACATAGTCCGTCGAGCTTAGCTCGCCGTGCGGCTCCATCTCGATCAGGTGCATCCGCTCGGCGAAGCGGAGCGTGTCGCCCATCGCGTAGCGCACGGGCTCAAACGCCGTGTAGGGCGCGAAGCCCGCTGTGGGATCGGGCGGGTTCACGCCGTCGATCAGCCCGAAGTCCATCAGGATCGGGTGATAGCCGCGCAGGAACGACTTCCAGGCCCACAGCGCGTCGCCCTTGCCCGCAGCGTAGTGGTCAGTATCCGTGATGATGACCTTGCGGCCGTCGCTGGCGGGCGGGTTCTCGAACCAGCGCGAGGCGGGGCCGCCCGGCGCGTTCGGGTGCCGACCATCCGTGAAGATCTCGTCGTCATAGCCGGGTGAGATCCAATCGGCGGGGCTATTGAACAACGGGTCATTGACTTTGCGCTGATCAGCGACCGGGAACTGCATCGTCATTCCGACGGGGTGCGGGTCGTAGTCCATCTGCTGCTCGTACTGCTTGAAGACATCGATCACCCAGTACTGCCACGCCGTGGAGTCGCCCCACTTGGGTGGCTCGCTCAGTCCCAGCGCCTCGGCGAACGTCCTGTCAACAGTTCCGCCACCCGACGATTCGTTCGCGACCTCGTAGAGGACGTTGGGCAGGTCGTGCACCGTGTCGACGACCTTGCGGATGTACGCCTCCAGAAGCGCCTGGACGCGTGGGTCGAGCGGCAGCACCTGATAATCAACGATCGATGTGATGCTGATCCCGTTAACGTTGTTCACGTGGTAGAACGGATGGCCATGGACATTGTCAGGCGCCGGACAGAGATGCAGGGCGAAGCCATCAAACAGCATGACCGCGACGTAGATACCCTGCTTGCCCGCGGCGATCACGCGCTCGCGCAGCCGCTCGAAGTAGGCTGGGTCGAACTGTGAAAGGTCGAATTTCGGCTTGCCATCGGTTGCCGTTCCAGGCCCGGTGCGCGTCCAGGGCTGCGGCGTCATGCAGAGGTGGTAGCTGCCCCCGGCGGCCTGGGATTTGAACTGCTCCCAGCGCCAGAGCCGGATGAAGTTGTGGCCGTGGTGCGTGAGGAACGCGAGGTACGCATCGTAGTCGAACAGCTCCGGAGTCTCGGGGCACTCCGCGCCGGGACCCATGCCGTCGTGGAAGTTGTTCCAGATGTGCGAGCCGGTCAGATAGACAGCCCGCCGCTCGGTCGTGTCGCCGGATGCAACCGTGAAGTAGCGTGGGTTCGCCGCTGAGACCACGAGCGGGCCAGCGGCGGCGTCAGGTCCGGTCAACGGACCGGACGAAGGTGTTGCATTCACCATGGCGCATTGCCTTGCTTCAAGAGAGCTTGCCGAGAAATGCAAGCATTACGGTGTTGAATTGCTCGGGCCTCTGCAGCGGTGCGAAATGACTCACACCAGGCAGTTCGACAAATTCTGCATTTGGAATGCTTCGAGCGAGGTATTCGGCGTGTTCGCGCTTGATGAATTCATCATGCTCGCTGGCTACGATCGCGACTGGCACGCTGATCTGAGCCAGATCGTGCGCCGAATAATTGGGTTGCGTTTTCTGCATGAGGCCGACCGCGTCGGAAAACGCGTTGAATTGGTCCGGCGTGGCCGATAGCCGCGCGTAGTCCTTCACGTGCCGGCCGAAGCACCGCTTGAGGATGGGGCTGAATTCGACTTCCTTTGCGCCGCTCGGGTCCATATTGCATGCAAAGAAGAACACGCCTGCAACCCGTGTGGGAGCAATGGACGCAAGAACCAATGCTGTACACGCACCGTCGCTCCAGCCCACCAGACCCGCCTTCTCAAGGTGCAATGCATCCATCACCGCCGAGACGTCGGATGCCATCAGCTCATACGTAAACGGTCGCGCGTCGCGCGTGCTGCGGCCGTGGCCACGGCTGTCTATCAAAACGGCATGATAGCCACTCCTGATCAGCGCAGGAACTTGGTACCCCCAATTGCCACTCTGGCCGAGGCCGCCATGCAGCAGGATCACAGGCCAACCAGACCCATACGTTGCGTACCAGATCTGGGCACCGTCGTGTTCGACGTAGCCTTGATCACTACTGGGTGGTAAAGGCGCAGCGCCGTGCGCTTCAAACCGGCTGAGGTCGTCGTCGTACGTTTCCATTTTGATGTCCTTCTCAATCAGCAGCGCAGCAGCCGCGTGCTCAGGATCGTTTGCGCGCTGCGATGGGCCTGACCTTCCAGCGGGTGTAGGCCACCACGCTGACCAGCAAGAGAATGACCACGGTAGAGATCGCGCTCGCGGTTTCGCCCCGGAACAGGTGAAACACGGTGGCACTGGTCATGACAATCATCAGTCCTGCCGCTGCCAGCGCGGTCAAGGAGGGCAGAATGCGCGTGAGGCCGGGCAGGATCAGGCCAACCGCAGCCAGGATCTCCGCCACGCCAATGAACACCCGGAGGCCCGGCCCAATATTCTCGTTGATCATCGCCACCATGTCGGCGGGCGGGAATGCCATGAACTGCCCGTGCCACAGGAACAGCGCCGCCAGCAACGCCTGCAGTATCCAGAGCGCAATATTCAGCACACGCGAGGATGTGCGCACTGCCGTCGTCGTGCCAACCTTGCTCATTGTCATCGAACGCATCTCGTGTCTCCTTCCTGGATTGGTAGCAGGGCGTTCAATGTTCCCTGCCTTTCTGCCGTACACAAGATAGTCGTTCGGCGGAGCTCAAAATCGACAACCATCCTGCTGAATTTGAACTTTCTCTGCTCGCTGTAGCTGCACGATGGAGCGAGGTTGTGATGCGCTAGCCCGGCTTGCGTCCCGCCAGAAACAAAAAGAGTGGCATGCGCTTCCTCCGCGCGTAGGTCGGTTCATCCTGAAAGTGCTCACGCTGCGGGCACGACTCGCGCAACTGCTCGACGCTGAAGCCGCTCCGCTGGAGGGTCGTAAAGTAGTCTTCGACCGTGCGATGGTATTTCTGGACGCGCCCTCCAAGCCAGGTCGTGACCCGTAGCCCGGTATCGAAGTAATTGTCGACAATCCAATCCTGGCGCAGGGTTCCCGTCGGCCAGCCACGATCACAGGAGGTGATCACCGGATGCTCAACCGAAAAGATGAACCGCCCACCGGGGAGCAATGTCCGAAAGACCTGCGCACAGAGCGCCGGGAGATCGGCGACATAGTGCAGCACCAGGCGTGCAATCACGAGGTCAAAGGCGGCGCTGGGATAGCTCCAATCCTCGATCGTATGTTGGATGACCTGGCCGGGTGTGCCAGCAAGTGTCTGTGCCGCAACCATGACCATCTTCGCCGAGCCTTCCACACCGGTATAGGCCGCAGCGCCCTGGTCGAGCAGCTCGCGGCCGATGGCGGCATCACCACAGCCCAGATCGAGGATGCGCTTGCCATCAATCGTACCCATGAGCTCGCGCATGACCGGCTTCTCAAGCGTGTCATTGGGATTGTCCGGGCGTTGTCGATGCTGCATATAGGTGGCGAAGATCGCATCATCGTCATAGAATTGCGGGCCAGCGCTTCCCATATCTCCTACTCCTCATGCATACGCTGTTCTCAGCGCATTCTGTAGCGAGTCGCGCTATCCTTCTCTTGGGCCAGTCAGGGAGCCGGATGCAGCGCAGCCCACTCCTGCTCCAGCAGATTGTAGATCAGCGAGTCGCGCCAGCCATCCCGGATCAGCATCGTCTCGCGTAGGTGTCCCTCATAGCGCATGCCGATCCGCTCCAGCACGCGTGCCGTGGCGGTATTGCGCGGATCGCACTGCCCGATGATGCGGTGCAGCCCCAGTGTCGCAAACCCGAAGCGCAGCAGGCACTGGGCGGCCTCGGTCGCATAGCCCTGCCGCCAGTAATCCGGATGGATAGAGTAGCCGATCTCGCCGCTCCGATGTAAATTACATCGAAAGCGCTGGCTATGGATGGTCAGGTTACACGCGCCAATCACCGTCGCAGTCCCAGTCATGACCATCGCGAGCGTGTAGTCGGTACGCGGCTGCTCCTGCGCCTCTGCGGCGATCTTCACCAGGCAGGCACGCGCATCTTCTGGAGTCATTGGCCCCCAGGGCTGATAGCGATAGACTTCCGGGCGCGACCCATACGCATGCACGGCAGGCCAATCCTCCGGCTGAAAGTCGCGCAGCAGCAGGCGCTCGCTCAACAGCGGCAGCAGCATGCTCATCCAATCCTTTGGATCATCATCATCGCTTCGATGCCTATCACCCGCTCTCAATGATATACTAGCGGTCTCGTTACTGCGTATACTTCAACCCATGAACGGTTCTACAAGGTCTTACGTCTTCTGATCCGCCTCGACAAGCCGCGCGAGTTTCTCAAGTGCCATCCGCCAGCCGGTTTCGTTGTCGGCTAGCGCCACGCCAGGTGGCACGTTGTCGTGTACGGCGAGTACATCGGTGCCGCCGTCCGCTTCAGTAAGCGTGAACGTGACTGTCATCTCGCCGCGCAGCGAGTCGTCGGCCGTCTCGAACTCCATGACTTCGACCACCTGCTCATGCGGCACGAGCTTGACGAAGCGGCCATGGTACGTGTCGGTGTGCGCCGTCGTCTTGCCGGTCCCGCTCGGCGTGTCATAGGTGAGCGAGATGCGGAACGAACCACCTTCGCGACCGTCGAACACATGCACGTGGCTGGTCATGCCACTCGGCACCATCCATGTCGCAACGGCGCGTGCATCGAGCAGCGCACGATAGACGTTTGCGCGCGGCGCGTTCACGTGCTGACTGAGACGAGTAGAAGTGGTAGCCATACGTTAACATCTCCCTAAAGCGAATGTTGAGGCCCAAATGACTGTGTGACCTGCTCTGCGAGCCGATTTGGCGCAACCAGGCGATAGCCGATGTTGACCCGCCTGGTCAACATCGTCGCGGCTGTCGACCATGATGCCGATCGTAAAACGGATGCCGCCCCGGCGCGGCTCGACCAGCGCACGGCCATCCGCAGCGAGCTTGTCCACTGCGAACAGCGCCAGGACCGCGCCCCGCAGCTCAAACGCTGCGAAATCCTCATCGTCGATGATCAGCGGCCAGCCGAGCCGCCGGTAGAAATCTCGCAGGGTTGGGACACTGTGTGCGCCCAGACTAATGACATTGGCGACCGGTGGAGATGATGTCTCCATGCACTAGCTTCTCTCATCCCGCGCTGCCTATCCACCCACCGCTGTAGGCGCGTAGCGCAGCTCAACAATGCCGGAGTTGCGCGGGTTATCGATCAGTCCGCTATCGAGCAACATCACGCCGAACAGCACCGCCCAGCCTCTGGCGCGCTGGAGCGTTGCGTCTGATAGATCGCCGTAGGCTGCCAGGACCTGCTGGCGAGCATCTGAGTCGGCGAAAAGCATCCAGATCGCCAGCACGTTGTAGATCGAGGCCCACCCCGAAGTTCAAGGTGTTCTCGACGGCAACGTTGAGCGGATATGTGTGGTGCAGCGTGGTACAATATCCGCCAGGATGCAATAACACGGCCGTCGACTTGGATGGCAATGATACGAAGATGAATGATACGATTGTTACCCCTCAGCAAGTATTAGACCTGGCGCGCCGGCTCGCGCCAGAGCAGCGACGCTGGTTGGTCGCTACGATTCAGGAGGAGTTGGACGAAGACCTCCCTGAAAACGCTACGGTCGATGAAGCGATTGAACTCTATCTGGCGGATCGGTGTAGTCTGGCACGCGCAGCCGAACTCGCTGGGATCACCCAATGGGAACTGAAGCGCATCCTCGCCGAGCGGGGCACACCGGCGCGCGCAGGCAACGACTACGCTAGCGTCGAAGAGCTGGATGAGCAGGCGGACGCGGCCTGGGCGCGGATCGATGGTCGTTAGCGACACCAACATCCTTGGGTCGTTTGCCGCCGCCGATGCCCTACCGAGCCTGTTCGCCGTGCTGCTCACGGATGTCATCACCATCCCGCCAGCGGTCGAGGCCGAGATCCAGGTGGGTGTGGCACGCGGCGCGGCACATCTCCAGCAGCTGCTGGATATCGTTGCGGATGGACGTCTGGTAGTCGTGACGCTGGACGAACCTGCACTCGCATTGGCAGCAACACTGCCGCGCAAGCTCAACGCAGGAGAGCGCGAAGCGATTGGCCTTGCCGCGCAGCAGCAGGCGGTGTTACTGACCAATGACCGGCGGGCGTTGAATTACTGTGCGACGGCGCAGATCGCGACGCTTGATCTCAAGCAGCTTCTGCGCGGGCTGTGGGTTCGCAAGGTAGTTACGCAGGCGGAGGTACGGGCGATGATCGGACGCATGGAGCGCATTGATCGCACCGTGTTTCTTGAGCGCGATCTACAGCAGGTGTTTGCCTCACGTCGCCGCAGGCGATAAGCACGGACATGGCTTGCACACAAATGGTTGCGGAACGAATGCTTCTTCTGAAGCCCTTTCTGCATCCGTTTCCGAAGCGGTTGCATGGCGCAACCGCTTCGCCGATGGGCCGCAACCGCTTCGTGGGCATCGCGACGCGGAAAACCTCAAAGTCCAAACAGTGTGATGGAACGAGCGATTCGGGGTGGATGTGAGAGTACATCCACCCCGAATGTCATGCGCCGCTGATCGCGCAATAGAATTGCTCTCACCCGCACCGCCTCTTCTCAGCTCCTGGGATGAATGGTATTCCCTTTACAAATGAGTTGCGACGCCATTTTCGGAATGATCGCCGCCTCTTTTGTGTTTCCTGTTGCGAAAAACATCGATTGTGCGAAGGCACAAGGCCGAGGGCCGCAATCACGGGGGCGCCGGTCTCGGCCCGCACGACGGCGAGCGCCGATAACTCGACTTACGGATCGCGAAACGATACTGCGGGCACGGAAGATCGGCAGCGAAAAAGCCAGCAATAGCCCATCAGAATGAGCAAAATAGTCTCTTAAGGCGTAACCAGGATTCTGCACGGACACATGTCGTCACCCGAGTCAGACCATTCGATGTTGGAGTTCGGCAACGCTCTCGGCTTCACGTGTTCCACTACTCAGGAGCGTTGTGACGACCGCTTCCAGTGTGAGGGCGTGCGCCTGGTCCGCAAGTGCTGTGAGCATCTGCGGCGCAACTTGCGCCGCCAGATCGGCACGCAGCCGCTCGGCTTTGTCGAAGGTCTCGCGGTCGCTGGTGCTGGAGAGGTGTCCCATCGCGGCAGTGAGCAACTTGATTGCCCGTTCCATTTGGCCTGCATCTCGCGCCAGAGCGGCCAGGCCCAGCAGGGCGTCCACGGCCAGGGGTGTGGCCGCGATCGTGCGCGCGGTCTGCAGCGCGGCGCGGTAATAGGGCGCTGCTTCGTGGTCGGCCCCCACGGCGTGCGCAACGTCGCCGAGCTTGTAGAGCGAGCGGATGATCCCACGCTGGTAGCCAATCTCTTGCGCACGCTTCAGGGCGGTCTGGAAAAGGTCCCGGGCTTCCGCATACGCGCCCTGCTGATAGGCCGCACACCCCAGATAATGCAGCACCGCCGCTAGTACCAGCGCAAACCCCGTGGCCTGGCACGCCACCAGGGATTGTTGCAGCAGGCGTTGCGCCTCGGCCTACACCCCAAGATCGAGCGTGACGAACCCAAGCACTGCCAGGGCGAAGGCCATTCCCCGCTGGCTTCCGAACGCGCTATACAAGGCGAGGCTTTCCTGCGCATACTGCCGGCCCTCGGCATACCGTTGCAGACTCCGTGCAATCAGCCCGAGGTACTGCAGCGCGAGCGCCATCCCCCAGCGATCGTCGATCGCACGTGCGATCGCCAGCCCCTCCTGCGCCAGCTGCTCCGCTTCGCCGTAGGCGCCCTGCTCGCGTCTGGCAAAGCCGAGCTGGCTGAGGCAAAAGGCCATCTCGCGCCGCGCGTTGTGCTGCTGCGCGAGGGCCAGGCCGCGCTCCAGCAGGGCGATCGCTTTATCATAGTGGGCCAGCCAGAGCGCGCACGCCCCCTGCCGCGCGAGCACCTTCCCCAACAACGGGGCACGGCTGGCATCCGGCTCAGCGCTGCCTTCCGGCTGATCCAACGCCGCGGCGGCCAGGCCGAACGCCTCGTCGCCCTCCTGATACCAGCCACGGGTCTCATAGAACAGGAACAGGCTGTCCACGGCCGGCGCGATCGTGGCGTGCTGCTGACGCGCAACCGCCCAGCGCCAGCCGGCACGGATATTGTCGATCTCTTCGCCGATCGCCTCGGTCGCCAGGCGCTGCGCTTCGCCGCGCAGGTCCGCCTCGCGGGCGTGCAGAAAGGCCGTATAATAGCGCGCGTGCTGGTCGTGGGTCCACGCGTGCGCCGCGGCGGACAGCGCCAGCTTATCGGCCGCGTATCGCCGTAGCATCTCATGGATCTCGTAGCGCCCGGTGGCGGTGCGCTGCACCAGCGATTTGTCCACCAGCGACGCCAACACCGCCGCGGAGGCGCCGGCGACCACCTCCGCCGCCGGGCGCCGAACGCCCCCATGAAAGACCGCGAGCTTCGCGAACACGTCGCGCTCCTGGTCCGAGAGCCGGCCCCAGCTCGAATCAAACACCGCCCGTAGGCTGCGGTGCCGCTCTGGCAGGTTGCGGAGCGCGCTGGTCAGAAAGCCGAGGTTGGCCGCAATCTCCGCCGCGATCTCCTGGCAGGAGAGCGGCCGCACCCACGCGGCGGCCAGCACGATTCCCAGCGGGAGCCCCGCGGTCAGGCGGCAGATCTGCACGACGAACGGCGTGTTCGCGGCGGTGAGGGTGAAGCCGGCGCGCACCCGGCGGGCGTGCTGCACGAACAGCTGAACCGCGCTGGATTGCTCGATCGCGGGGTCGTGCTCGCTCGCCGGCACCTCCAGCCCGTGCAGGTCGAAGACCCACTCTTCGTGCAGGTTCAGGCGCTCCTGCGAGGTGACGAGCAGCTTGACGAGCGGTGCGTGCTCTAGGATCGTGGTCAGTAGGTCGGCGCCGTCGAGCAGGTGCTCGAAATTATCCAAGATGAGCAGCGCCTCCTTGTCATGCAGGTAGCTCATGAGCTGCGCCTGGGGGTCGGCTTGACCGTGGGACGCGAGGCCGATCGTCTCCGCAATGGCGGAGACCAGGAAATCGGTGGACATGACCGGGGCCAGCGGCACGAAATAGACACCGTCACGAAACCGCTCGGCGATCGCTGTCGCACACTGGAGCGCCAGGAACGATTTGCCAATCCCCCCAAGACCGACGATCGTCAGGTGTCGAACATCCGGCTGCGCAAGCTGGCTGGCGATCGCCTGCTGCTCGGCTGTCCGACCGATGAAGGCGGTGAGTTGGAGCGGGAGATCGAGGCGGCGCCTGGGTGTGCGGACATGCGCGGGCGCGGCCACGGACGCGGGCTCGCCCCGCTGCGCTGCGCCGGCAGGCGCCAGCCCACCCATCTTGATCTGTTCGTATAGCGCCGTGGTCTCCTCGGCCGGCTCGATGCCGAACTCGTCCGCCAGGATGCGACGGCAGGTCTCGTACTGCGCGAGAGCGGCGCGGCGCTGCCCGCTCAGGGCCAGCAGGCACATCCGCTGCCGGTGCGGGTCCTCCTGCCACGGCTCCAGCGCCAACAGGCGTGAGACACAGCGCAAGCCGTCCTGATAGGCGCCCTGACGCTCGTAGCGGTTGGTGAGGTCCTGCAGGACGTGGGTGGCGCGCTGGTGCCAGTGCTCCCGCTCGACGGTCAGCCACTGCTCAAAGTCCGGGCAGCCATCGAGCTGCATGCCGGCCATCAGCTCGCCGCGGTAGAGGTCCGCCACGGCCGCGAGCGCAGCGTGGTCGTCCTGAGCAACGAATTGGTCGAACGCGGCCACGTCGAGCCAGCAGGCGTCACGGCGGAACTGGATGGTGTGGAGGTCGGCCTGCAGCGCGCCCGGCAGCATGGCAGAGAGCTTATTCAGCACCCAGCTCAGGTTGGCGCGCCCGCGCGCCTCGGGTATGTCGGGCCAGAACAGGTCGGCGAGGGCGGCGCGGGCGCACGGCTGGCCCAGGACGGCCAGGTAGCTCAGCAGCGCCAGCGCCTTGCGCGAGCCGAGATTCGGCGCCGGCTCGCCATCCCGTTCTACCTGGACCGGCCCGAACAGGCGCAGGCGTATGGCGTGTTCCACGACACCGCCTCCTCGCGATCTCCGACCAACAACGACCGATTCCAAGAGTTTTTCAAAGAGTTTGCAATGGGTTGCTCATTATACCATGAGCCATCACCGCTCGACACGACGAAATCCTGCATCGCCGAGCCAGGGAGTGCGAAAAAGGAGAAACGTATGCCTCTCGATGGCTATTCGCTCGCGACGGTCGCCCGATTTGTTGGGCGCGAGCTCGGTGTCTCGGATTGGCTGACGATCGACCGGGGGCGGATCAACCAGTTCGCGGCATGCACCGGCGATCACCAGTGGGTTCACGTGGATGTCGAGCGGGCCAGGCGCGAAAGCCCGTTCGGCGCGCCGATCGCGCATGGGTATCTGATTCTCGCCCTGCTCCCACAGTTTCAGTATGCGATCGGGTTGATCCCCTTCGACGCCACGCAGGCGATCAACTACGGTCTCGACCGGGTGCGCTTCGTCGTGCCCATCAAGGTGGGCGCCCGCATCCGCAATCGGCTCGAACTGCTCGCGGCCGAAGATAAAGGTGGCGGGCGCGTGCTGATCACCACGCGGAACACGATCGAGATCGCGGGCGAGGACAAACCGGCCATGATCGCGGAGACGCTCGCGATGCTGATCGCCCGAGAACGGGAAGGAGTGGCGTGATGAGCGACTCGGCGACGGAGGTTCAGATGGAAGACACTGTCCACACGCAGGAGCCGGGCAGGGCCGTGGCACAGGAGGCGGTGCAGGCGCACCCCCGCAGACGATCGCGGCCGCCAGGGCGGCCTCGCAGGCCAGGGGCATCCTTGACGGCCGCGATCTGGCGCGCGTGTTCAACTGGATGCGGCCGAACGACCTGATCTGGAACTACTGGGTCAACAACTACCTGCTCGGCGAGGATCCGCCGGCGTTCGACCTGCTGTACTGGAATAACGACACGACCAACCTGCCGGCCCGGCTGCACAGCGACATGCTCGACCTGTACCTGGCCAACCCATACCGGCGTCCGGGCGCGCTCACGCTGCTCGGCACGCCGATCGACGTGGCGCAGGTGCGCTGCGACGCCTATCTGGTAGCCGGCGTCACCGACCACATCACGCCGTGGCAGGCATGCTACGTCACGACGCAGCTCCTGGGGGGGACAAGCACGTTTGTGTTGAGCAACAGCGGCCATATTCAGAGCCTGGTGAACCCGCCGGGCAACCCGAAGGCAAGGTTTTTCACCAACCCGGCGCACCCCGCCGATCCGGAGCAGTGGCTGGCCGGCGCGCAGCAGCACTCCGGCTCGTGGTGGGAGCACTGGCGCGACTGGCTCTGGGCACGCTCGGGCGAGCAGCGGCCCGCGCCGCAGACCCTCGGCAACGCGCGCTATGCGCCGGGGGTAGTAGCGCCGGGAACCTACGTGTTTGCGCGATAAGAAAGGGCCAGCCATGCAGTCGTCCAGCCAGCCGCCGCTGGGTGTGCGCACCACCACCGTCACGGGCCAGCGCCTGCGTATCGCCATCCGCCCTGGCGACGGCACGCGCCCGCCGCTGGTGCTGATGAACGGGATCGGCGCCAACCTCGAGCTGCTTCAGCCGTTCGTGGATGCGCTCGCCCCGGCGATCGAGGTCCTCTGTTTCGACGTGCCGGGCGTCGGTGGCTCGCCACCGCCGGCCGTCCCGTACCGGTTCGCGACCCTGGCCTGGCTCATCGCGCGGATGCTCGATCAGCTTGGCTATGGCCAGGTGGATGTGCTCGGCATCTCGTGGGGCGGAGGGCTGGCCCAGCAGTTCGCCCTGCAGCACCGCGCGCGCTGCCGGCGGCTGGTGCTCGTCAGCACCGCGACCGGCGCGCTGATGGTGCCTGGCCGCCCCGCGGTCCTGGCGAAGCTGGCGACGCCGCAGCGGTATCTCGACCCGGACTACCTGGCTGAGATTGCCCCGCAGCTCTATGGCGGCAATCTGCGGGCCCATCCCGAAGCGGTACGCGCGTATGCGCGGGCGGTGCATGCCGTCAGCCTCCACGGTTATCTCTATCAATTGCTGGCGAGCCTCGGCTGGACCAGCCTGCCGTGGCTCCCACTCATTCGGCAGCCGACGCTGATCCTGGCCGGCGACGACGACCCGATCGTTCCGCTCGTCAATGCGAAGCTGATGCAGCGCCTGATCCCGGACGCGCGACTCCACGTCTTCCACGACGGGCACCTGGGGCTGCTGACGCAGGCGCGCGAGCTTGCGCCGGTCGTGGCGCAGTTTCTCGCCGAGCAGCCGCGGCCAGACCCCAGCCGATCGCGCTCCGGTAGCGCGCCCGGCCGCCTGTGGGGGATCGTCCTGCTGATGCAGCAGAACCTGACGCAACTGTTGACACGCTTGCAGCAAAGGAGGACACGATGAGCACAGGACACGAACGGAACGCGGCCGCGACCGCGCTGCCGGCAGTCGACGGCGACTTCTACCAGATCGCTGGTCTGCTGAGCAAGGCGGACCAGCAGCTGCTTGGCCGGGTGCGGGCGTTCATGGAGGCGCAGGTCGCGCCGATCACTTCGATCGCGACCTTCCACGGCGTCCACGGCGGGCTGGCGATGGGGTCGATCTATCTGTGCGGCTCCGAGGAGCAGAAGCAGCGCTGGTTGCCGCCGATGGCGCGCCTGGAGGCGATCGGCGCGTTCGGCCTGACCGAGCCGGAGGTCGGCTCCAGCGCGGCGGGCGGCCTGACCACCACCGCGCGCCGCGAGGGCGACACATGGGTGCTGAATGGCCAGAAGAAGTGGATCGGCAACGCCACCTTCGCCGACCTGACCATTATCTG
>WNGB01007538.1_pt1 | contig 15674 bp, 12 predicted proteins | sample 5400681 | NCBI WGS metagenome assembly WNGB01 (sample SAMN13153367, study PRJNA577476) | soil metagenome | isolation source: 115 cm soil or saprolite under grassland replicate 2 | place: USA:California | collected 2016-06-15
GGTGGTGCGCTGTGCAGGTAGACCCTTCGCCTCAATAGTGTCGATCAGGTTACCGGCGGCGTCGTAGCTGTAGGCCGTGATGGTCCCCAAGGGATCGATATTTTGCGTGAACCGATGCGCGGCGTCGTAGCTATAGAGGGTCGTGCGATCGCCGGAGACCGGGTCGGTATTGGGCGTGGGGGCCGGCGCGGTGTAGGCGGCAGGAGGGCTGACCGCGTTTACGTAGACCACTTCTTTTGTGCGGTCGCCGAGAGCATCGTAGGCGTACTCCCGCACAAAACCCAAGGCGTCGATCGTGCGGATGCGGCGACCGGCCGCGTCGTAGGCGTGATAGGTGCTGTCCCCTCTTCCGTCGGTATGGCCGATTTGATTCCCGACGCTGTCGTAGTCGAAGGTCTCGGTGTAGGCCGCGGGGGTCGCGACGGCGTGGTGCTGGGCGATGAGCCGGCCGGCGGCATCATAGGTGTAGTCGGTGCGCCGGTCAGCGGCGCTGTTGGGCACGGGACGGGCCGCCAGGGCCGCGTCGATATCGGTGGTGGTGAGCGCTTGTGCGGGCAGTGCCGTCAGGTCGATGCGCTCGGCATAGGCGATGGTGGTGGCTAGATTCCCCACCGCGTCATAGCGCAGGGCATGCACAAACCCCAGGGCATCGACTGTGAAGAAGGCGCGATTGAAGGCATCGTAGACCGTGCGACTGCTTCGATCCTCGGCCGCATCGGGAAGCAACGCGGCGCGAATGGCTTGCACCGTGTTCGCCGTGTTCGCGGCAACGGCATTGGCGTAGGCAATGGTCCTGACCACATTGCCGTTGGCGTCGTAGATGGCCTCGGTGATTTGATCCAGCGCATTACGAGTGAAGACCCGACGGTGGTCCTTGTCGTATACGTACTGGGTGACTTGATCCTTTGCAGCATCGGGGACGAGCCGCACCTGCACCTCGGCCGCGGTCGGCGCCGCGCCCAACCCAACAAGATCGATGGCATTGGCATAGCGCGTGATCTGAATGACCTGCCCCTCGGCGTCGTACTCGTTCTTGGTTGCTCCCCCCGGGGCATCGATCGTGTAGATCAGGCGGTCGTCGGCGTCGTAGACGTAGCGGGTGAGGTTGCCCAGCGCATCGGTCTTGGTGACGACGTTGTCGTTCTTGTCGTAGGCGTAGCTGGTCGTGAGGTTGATGCCGTTCGGATCGATGCGTTCTTGCGTGCGCCGGCCGAGCTTGTCGAAGACGTACTGCGTCACCCGGGGCGTGGCCGAGCCTTCGCCTTCGGTGACGATGACTGTCTTGCCGCGCCCGTCGTAGGTGTACGCCGTGCGCAGGTTCAGTCCCGTCGGATCGACGATGACGCGGGTGACTTCCCCTTTGAGGTCGAACTGGGTCTGGGTGACGACGCCTTTGGCGTCGGTCACGGAGACCGTCTGCCCCATGGCGTCGTAGGCGTAGGTGGTGGTGAGGTTCAAACCCGTGGGATCGAGCCTGCGGGTGAGGACGCGGTTCGCCGCATCGTAGGCATAGGCGGTCTTGACGCCTCTTGCATCGGTCGTCTCGATCAGGCGGTCGGCCTTGTCATAGAGATTGGTGCTGACCTGCCCCAGTGCGTCGGTCACCTGCTCGAGGTTTCCGTCCTGGTCGTAGCTGTACTGCGTGGTATTGCCGCGGCCGTCGGTGATGCTTTGCGTCTCGCCGTGGCGGTTGCGCACGGTGGTGGTGGCGATCCCTTCCGGGGTGGTCATCGTGACCGAGCGGTTGACGTCGCTGTAGGCGAAGCTGGTGATGTTGTTAAGGGCGTCTCGCTGGGTGAGCACGCGCCCAAAAGCATCGTAGGTCATGCTGCGGCTCGCGTTCAACGGGTCGACAGTGGCAAGTACGCGCCCGAACCGGTCGTAGCTCTGCGTGCGCACGTTCCCACGCGCATCGGTCGATCGGATTGCCCGGCCGAAGGCGTCGTAGACCGTCGTGACGGAGGTATTGATCCCGGCGGGATCCCAGCGGGTCAGCGTGCGCAGCCCGCGCCGGTCGTAGCCGTAGGTGTGCTCGAGCGTCTGCCCCGCGCCGATCTGCTGCGAGCGGGTGATCGCGTCGCCGAAGGCGCTGTAGGTCTGGCTGGTCACGAAGCCCAGCGGGTCGATGGTGCTCACCACCTGGCCGCGCGCGGTGTAGCTGTAGCGCGTGACCGAGTCGAGCGTGGCGTTGGCAATGCCGGCAATGGCGCTCGTGAGCGCCGCATTGACCGGCCCCCCGCTGAGCGTGGCGAGCGTGGCGCCGGAGAGCCGCGTCCCGTAGTCGATCGTCTGCGTCAGTTGACCGAGGGTGTTGTAGCGGTTCTCTTTCACTTCACCCAGCGCATTGATCGTGTGGGTGAGCGCGCCGTCGGCGTCGTAGAAGAACAGGGTCTTCAGGCCGTTGGCGTCCGTGGTGCTGGTCCTTCTCCCAGCCGCATCGTAGGTATGCTTGATCGCGTTGGCGGCCCAGATGGCGTCGATCTGCGCTTGGGTCTGACCGCCGGTCAATTGCGCGGCGCCATTGGCGCTCAATTCAGCGGTCAATCGGCCTTGCTTGTCGTATTGCGCCGTGAGCGTGCGGACGTCGCTCGTGTTGACCGCCTTGACGGTCTTTACGAGGTTGCCGATCTCATCATAGGTGTATTGGGTCACCGTCCCTTCTGGATTGGTCTCGCTCACGACTCGGTTGAGCGCGTCGTAGCTAAAACTCGCGACTTGGTCTTGAGGGCTGCTCGCCGGAGCGGCGCTTAACGGCTGCAAGTTCGCCGCACCGGCCAGGGTCCAGACTTCGCCGGTCGACGAGGTGAAAGCGGTGACGCTTGATGTAGTGGCAGCGGAAGGGTCGAATTTGGCCACCACGGCGCCGTCGATGCCGTTGCGCAGTTCGAATTGATAAGCCTTCCCGTCCCACACGACCCCGCCGACTCGCTGGCCGAAGGTCAGCGCTGCGGTGCCGTCGAAGATGGCGCCGACGGCGGCGTTGACGGCGCCGCCCAGTTGCGCCCAGCTCACGCCATCGTCCGAGGTGTAGAACAGGACCTGCCCCGTCGAAGCCGAGCGCGTGACCCGGACCCACTTCGCCGCGCCGTCCGTGAACCCGACCGCCGCGGTGCTCGAAACGTTGACGTTTATGTTCGTTCCATCGGAGGAAGAGTAGAAGTTGAGCGCACCGCTCCCGTTCAGCAAGCGCAATCCCCACTGACGATTGCTGCCGCCCGCGTCCTTGCCGGCGATGCCGCGCTCCACCGCAGGCGACCAGTCTGCAGCGGAGAGCTTCGCGCGGACGTCGATATCGCCGGTGATCGAGTTCGCGGCGCTGTCGGGGGTGCTCGCGAAGCCGTTCGTTGCGCTGGACAGATTCAGGACTTTGGCGGCGACTTTGGTCGCGTACCGTATTGCTTGCGTCCGATTGCCCGCGGCGTCGTAGACGTATTCGGTCAAATAGTCTTCGCCGTCGATCGTCCGGGTGAGTTGCCCGCGCGCGTTGTAGAAGTTGTAGCTGTGGATGTCGGCGGCATTCACCGCGGGGGTGAGCTGGGCAAACGTGCCGTTGCCGCGGAAGGCCGCGTTGGTCGCGGTGGCATAGCGCACGGTCTCGACCAACTGCCCCGCGGCGTCGTAGCGGTATTCGGCGAGGAATCCCTCGCCGTCGAGCGTGCCGCGCAGCCTGCCGTCTGCGTCGTAGATGTTGCGCGTCAGGCGATCGGCGGCGGTCGTCAAGGGACTGAGGTCCCGGGGAGTCGGCGCGTCGGCGAGCGACGCCGTACCGATCGCCGTGGCAAAGCGCAGCACCTCGGTCAGCCGCGCGGCGCCGTCGTAGAAGCTCTGCGTGACGAAACCTCCCTCATCGGCGGTTTTGACCAGACGGCCGGCGCTGTCGTAGGTGTTCCATGTCGCGCGATCCGATGCGGAGGCCGCGGGACGGATGGTCGCAAGCGCCACGTTCGTGGGCTTGCCGTTCAGATCGATGAGGCTCGCGAGGTTCGCCGCGCTCACCGCCGTGGCATAGCGGAGGGTCTTGGTGACTTGATCGTCGGCGTTGTAGAGGAATTCGGTCAGGCTGCCGTCACCGTCGACGACGGCGACCTTGCGCCCGGCCTCGTCATAGAGGATGTGTGTTTTGATGCCGGTCGGATCTTCGGTGCGGCGCAGCCGGCCGTCGGCGTCATAGAAGTACTTGGTCTCGCCAAGCCCCAAGCTGTTGGCGCTCTGTAGGACGCTGATAAGCCGGCCCGTGGTGTCATAGGTGGAGGTGGTAATGAGGCCGTTGGCCAGCGTCAGCACGGTCTTGCGGTTGGCGTCGTCGTATTGCGTGAGTGTGACCCGCCCCAGGGCGTCGGTCGTCGAAAGCAGCCTTCCTAAGCCGTCGTACACATAGGTGGTGGCTGTGCCCCGGGGGTCGATCGTCTTGAGCAGGTTCCCCGCCTGGTCGTAGACATATTGCGTGACCGCCTCGGTGCCGTCGAGGATGCCGGCGCCGGCCGCGTTCACGGCCTTGTAGGTGATCGTGCTCGCGACCTGCCCGCGGAAGTCGTATGCGGTGTCGGTGCGAATCGAGGCCGAACGATCCGCCGGCAGCCAGGCGGTGAGGTTCGCTTCGCTGAGCGTGGCGCTCGGCGCGAGGGTGCTGACGGTGTAGCGCGAAGCGGTGTACCCGATGGCCGCGATTCGTCGGCCGGAGGCGTTGTAGCGATATTCGGTGACCAGGCCTTCAGCGCTCACCGTGAAGCGCAAATGGTTGTTTGCGTCATAGACGTAGCGATTGGTCAGGGGCGCGCTCGGTTGCCTCGTGGCCGCGGCGGCAGGATTGAAAGCTGCAACCACGGCGCCGTCGATGCCGTTGCGCACTTCGGCGTAATAGACCTTGCCGTTCAAAGGCCAGGTGAGGCCGTTCGCCTGCATGCCGATGTGCAGCGGCCGCGTACCGTCGTTGACGAGCGTCACCCCGGCCTGCGTGACGGTGGCCCCAAGCTGCGTCCAGGTCACGCCATCGTCGCTCGTATAGAACTTCGCGTCACGGCCGGCGAGGCCGTTGTCTATGTCGAGCGTGGCCCGCACCCATTTCGCCGCGCCGTCGGCCGCCGATACTGCGACGGTCGAGAGCGCGCTGCGCAACCGCGTATTGGTCGCATCCTCCGCCCAATTCAGGCGCAACTGTCCGGTGGACGCCAGGCTCAGCATGTAGCCGTTGACGGTGGATCCGCCGACGAAATTGGAAATGAGCGCGTCCTCTTCCACCGGCGTCCAATCGTCCGCCGCGAGCTTCATGCGCAGGTCGAGGTCGCCGGTCACGCTGATCGCCGGACTATCGGGCGCGCTCGCGTAGCTGCCGCCCATGCCGGGCAAAACGAGGTAAGGCGGCACGACGCTTTCGGTCTGCGCCTTGCCGGCGAGCGTCCAGGTCTCGCCGGTCGCGCTCGCCAGCGTCACTGTGTTTGCCGAATACACCGTCTCGGCGAGCAGCTCGTTCTTCGCGCCGAACACGCGCTGTATCGTGTTGCCCGCTGCGTCGCGCTCTTGGATCCGGTCGCCGTTGGCATCGTAGCTATAGGTAATGACGTTGCCGCGCGCATCGGTCATGCTCGTCACGTTGCTGCTGGCGTCGTAGGCATAGCTCACGACCTGGGAGACCCCGCCTACCGCCGGACCCGTAATGCCGGTCAATCGGCCCATGGCGTCGTAGGCAAACACGGTCACCAGCCCCAGGGGGTCGGTCACGCTTGTAGTGCGGGCGGTGGTGTTGTAGGTGAAGCGGGTGACTTGCCCCAGGGCATCGGTGAGGCTGGCTACGCGGAAGTCCGTGCCGACCTGGATATAGGTGAAGCTGACCGCGGTGCCGTCGCCTTCGGTAATCGAGGCCACCCGCTTGCTGGTGCCGTCATAGGTGTAGGTGGTGGTGGAGACCTTTCCATCGACGATGCTGTTGTCTTGCGGGGATAAATCCATGCTGACCCGGGTCAGCCGGTTCAGGGTGTCGTAGCTGTATCGCACCCGCGTCTGGGTCACTCCCTGACTCACGGTGCGGATCTGACCTAAGTTATTGCCGATATAGTCCAGGAAGGTGCTCTGGCCCGAGGCGTCGGCGATCTGGGTGAGTAAGGTGCCGGTATAGGTGTAGGTGGTGGTATTACCGTCAAGATCACGGCTGGCGATGAGCTGTCTCGCACTGTTGTAGGTCTCGGTATTCCGTAGGCTCCCGTCGGTCCAGGTCCATTGATTGGCAAGCGCGTTGAACTTCAGGGTATCGTGCGCCCCGTCCCCGTCGGGGCTGAAGTAAACCCCTAACCCGACGTCATAGGTGTAAAGGGATTCCGATCCGTCCTCGTTGACCCGCCGGATCGTGCTGCCGGCGCTGTTGACCGTCCCGGTCAATGCGAGCAGCTGCTTGTGCACGCTCAAGCGCCAGTTGTCGGCGTTGTCGTCGTTCAGGCGGCCCTGGCTGTTATAAGTGCGCAGCAGCGCCACGTCCGGCCCCAGGCCGACGAGCACCTCGTCCTGCTGCTGAACAATGAGATTGCCGGTGGCGCTGTTGAGGTAAATCCGCTCGCCGGAACGACCTAGATTCGGCTGCCCTGAGGGACCCTGGCTCCCGAGCAGGTTCAAAGAGCTGTTGAATAGACCCAACTCGTTACCGCTGACGATCGCAACCATAGCCAGCCCCCGTAGTATCAAAGGGTCGTGGCATTACCTCCGCGGAATGGAAAAAAAGTTTAGGGGGAGCAAGCCAAAGATGACTTAAGCGCTTGTTTTTTTATAGGAGCGTCCGGTAAGAACGGAACAAGCCACATATCGGACGTCACCTCTCGCTGGTGCACGCCCACACGGCGATCCTGCATTCGCCGCCGCACCTCTGGAGCGCTTTGCGCTCGGCGATTTCCCGCGAGGCGCCGGTTTCCCACACGAACTTCTTCGGCCTTTCCGCGATGGCGCCGCAGCTGTCGCGAAAGGTCTTGATCACGTCGCAGTCGCCGCATTGGCGAAACGCCTCGGCTTCGGCATCGCGCTTGGTTTTGCGGTCCACGGCATAGCCGAAAGCGCCCGACTTGCTGCTGTAGGCGATTGAGCCCCAAAGCTGCCTCCCGCCGACGCGCGCGCCGGCGGCGTCGTTCGCGAGCACGGAAAAGGCGAACAGAGCGGCGGCAACCGCGAGGATCCGCATGGGACTATTTGGCGAGAGCGCGCATCGCGCGTTCCAGGCCCTCGACCGTCGTCGGGTACATTCGCCCTCCCATGATTTCCCTGAGTATGCCGATCGACTGGCGGTAAGGCCAGATCTCCTCCGGCTCGGGGTTGAGCCAGACGGCCCTGGGGTACACCTCCAGCATGCGCTTCAGCCACACCGCGCCGGCCTCGTCGTTCGAATACTCGATCGAGCCTCCCGGCTGCAGGATCTCGTACGGGCTCATGGTCGCGTCGCCGACGAAGACGAGCTTATAGTCGTGGCCGTACTTGTGCATGATGTCGGAGGTGCGGGTGCGCTCGGAATGCCGCCGGCGGTTGTCTTTCCACACGTAATCGTACAGGCAGTTGTGGAAGTAGAAATACTCGAGATGCTTGAATTCGGTCTTGGTGGCGGAGAACAGCTCCTCGCAGAGCCTGATGTGGTCGTCCATCGAGCCGCCGATGTCGAGGAACATGAGGACCTTCACCGCGTTGTGGCGCTCCGGCCGCATGTGCAGGTCGAGCCAGCCGGCGTTCCGCGCGGTCTTGTCGATCGTGGTGTCGAGGTCGAGCTCTTCCGGCGCGCCTTCGCGCGCGAACTTGCGCAGCCTTCGCAGCGCCACCTTGATGTTGCGCGTGCCGAGCTCGACCGAATCATCCAGGTTGCGGTATTCGCGCTGGTCCCATACCTTTACGGCGCTGCGGCTGCGCGAGCCGTCCTGGCCGATGCGGACCCCCTCCGGGTTGTAGCCGTAGGCGCCGAAAGGGGAGGTGCCCGCGGTGCCGATCCACTTGTTGCCGCCCTGGTGCCGGCCTTTCTGCTCCTCGAGGCGTTTCTTGAGCGCCTCCATGAGTTTTTCCCAGCCGCCCAGCGCCCCGATCATCGCCTTTTCCTCCGGCGACAGATTCAGCTCGGCGTGCTTGAGCAGCCATTCGAGCGGCACGTCGAATTCGATTCCGGCGATCGACTCGATTCCCTTGAAATATTCGCCGAAAGCGCGGTCGAACTTGTCGAAATTCTGCTCGTCCTTGACCAGAGCCGTGCGCGACAGGCAGTAGAACTCGTCGATCGAGGGCGAGATGACGCCCTTCTGCATCGCCTCGAGCAGCGTCAGCCACTCCTTGATCGAGACCGGGATCTTGTGGTCCTTGAGCTTGACGAAGAAGCCGGAGAGCATGGCGGGGGCTTCAGAAAGAGGGCGTGCCGGTGAACGAGGTCTGTGGCGGCGCTTTCGGGCTCTTCTCGATCACGAGAACGCTGTCGTAGAAGTGCAGCGCGTAGGTTGCCCGGGTGAATTCGTCGGCCGTCAGAACCGTGTGATCGCGCGAGTACCAGCCGTAGAGCCGGTCGATCAGCGCCTTGCCGTATTCGAGAAAGGTTCCTTCGCGGCGATGCCCGCCGCCGAATTCCGGCATGAACGAGGTGTGAATGTCTTCGCAGAGATAGATGCCGTCGGGCTGGACGTGGGGGTAGAGCTCCTCGAAGGTGGTGATCTGCTGCGCCATCTTGTGTCCGCCGTCGTCGATCAGGATGTCGATATGCGGCACGCGCCCGCGCACCTCGGCAAGGAACCGGCGGTCGCCCTGGTCGCCGATGAGTATCGTCGTGGCTTCATCCTCGAAGCTGCGGCAGCGAGGATCGATGTCGATGCCCACGACGCGGGTCCCCGGACCGAAATAGTGGTGCCACATCTGCAGGGATCCTCCGTGGAAGACGCCGATTTCCACGACGACCGGAGAGCGGCCCCGGAATCGGGCGAAGTGCCTGTGATAGATGTCGAAGTAGTGGTGCCACTTGTGTATCAGGCGCCCCGGATTGTTGAAGAAGTACTCGGCGAGCGGATTTTCCCCGGGCAGCTGCGCTTCCGGTCGCGGCGATGTCCGCTTTTCCGCCGTCAGTTGACGCAGCACATCCGAGAGGAGCCGGCCCAGCATTCAACGCGCATTCCGCGACATGAAGATGAGACGTTCAAAAAGGTGGACGTCCTGCTCGTTCTTGAGCAGCGCCCCGTGGAGGGGCGGGATAATGGTCTTGCGGTCCTTGCTCCGGAGCGCCTCGGGCGGGATGTCCTCGGCGAGCAGGAGCTTCAGCCAGTCGAGGAGCTCGGAGGTCGAGGGCTTTTTCTTCAGGCCCGGGACTTCGCGCACCTCGAAGAACGCTTCGAGCGCTTCGCGCAAGAGCGACTTCTTCAGCCCGGGGAAGTGCACCCCGACGATTTTCTCCATCGTCTCCTTGTCGGGGAAGCGGATGTAGTGGAAGAAGCAGCGCCGCAGGAAGGCGTCGGGCAGCTCCTTTTCGTTGTTCGAGGTGATGAACACGATCGGGCGCTGCTTGGCTTTGACCAGCTCCTTCGTCTCGTAGACGAAGAACTCCATGCGGTCGAGCTCGCGCAGGAGGTCGTTCGGAAACTCGATGTCGGCCTTGTCGACCTCGTCGATGAGGAGCACGACCGGCGTCTCGGAGGTGAAGGCCTGCCACAGCATTCCGCGCATTATGTAGTTGCGGATCTCGTGCACGCGCGGGTCGCCGAGCTGGGAGTCGCGCAGGCGGCTCACCGCGTCGTACTCGTACAGGCCCTGCTGCGCCTTGGTGGTGGACTTGATGTGCCACTCGAGCAGCGGCAGCCCGAGCGCCTTCGCCACTTCCACCGCGAGCATGGTCTTGCCGGTCCCGGGCTCGCCTTTTACCAGCAAAGGGCGCTGCAGCATAATGGCCGCGTTGACCGCGAGCGTCAGGTCGTCGGTGGAAACGTAGGCGGCGGATCCGTTGAAGCGCATCTTTCAAACCCGGTGTCGGGAAAGCGTCCATTTTATACGCTGCGCGTCCTTGCCGCCTCGGCGCGGCTGCTGCAGAATCGGCCGGTGCGACCGGCAATCCTCGTTTTGCTCGCCGCCGCCTGCGCCCCGGCCCAGGCGCGAACCACGGTCGCGATCGACGTGGGACATTTCCTCGAGGAGCCGGGCGCCACCAGCGCGCGCGGGCGCACCGAGCTGGAATTCAACCGCGAGCTCGCTCTCGAGATCGAGTCCGCTGCGCGCGGCCGGGGGCTGGGGACGATGCTGATCGGCTCCGACGGCTTCATGTCGAAGCTCGCGGGCCGCACCGCCGCCGCCGCGGGTGCGGCCTTCTTCCTCTCGGTGCACCACGATTCGGTGCAGCCGCATTTCCTCGAGACCTGGGAGTACGACCGCGTCGAGCGCCTGTTCAGCGACCGGTACGCGGGGTTCTCGCTCTTCGTTTCGCGCAAGAGCGCTTTCGTGCGCTCCAGTCTCGCTTGCGCCTCCGCGATCGGCGAGGCGATGCGCCACGCCGGTTTCTCGCCTTCGCTCTACCACGCCGACCCGATCCCGGGGGAATCCAAGCCGTTCGCCGACCGGACCAACGGCGTGCATTACTACGACAATCTCGTCGTGCTCAAGACGGCGCGCACTCCCGCAGTGCTCGTCGAAGCCGGAGTGATCGTCAACCGCGACGAAGAGCTGAAAGTGAAGTCGGAGGAGGTGCGCAAGCGCATCTCCGCGGCGGTGGCGGCCGGACTGGAGCGGTGCCTGGGCCGAAAAGACACTGCACCGGCTCGATGAAATGATATAGAATTGCGCGGGATTTTTTCGCGTGCCAATCGGATCGTGAAAAACACGCTGGCTCTTCTCCTCCCGTTTTGCCTTCTCAGCCCGCCCACCCAAGCGCAAACGACCGGGAACGCCGAAGCCGCGAAGGGAAAGATCTCGATGTGCATCGGCTGCCACGGCATCCCGATGTATAGGACGGCCTTCCCCGAGGTCTACTCGGTGCCGATGATTGCCGGGCAGTCTCCCGAGTACATCGTCAAGGCGCTGCAGGCCTACCGGGCCGGCGACCGCGGCCATCTGAGCATGCAGGGGATCGCGAGGAGCCTGAGTGACCAGGACATGGCCGACCTCGCCGCCTACTACGGCGGCCCGGGAAAGGCGGGCAAGTGAGGAAGCTCCTCGTCTTCGCGCTCGCCGCCTGCTTCAGCGCGCAAGCCTTCGCCGCGGGCGACGCCGCCTCCGGGAAGCAGAAGTCACAAGCTTGCGCCGCCTGCCACGGGCCCGACGGCAACAGCCCCACGGGTCCGGATTTTCCGCGGCTCGCCGGACAGCACCACGACTACCTGCTGAAGGCGCTGCGCGACTACAGGTCGGGCGCGCGCAAGAATCCGATCATGGCCGCCCAGGTCGGCAACCTCAATCCGCAGGACATGGCCGACCTCGCGGCCTTCTACTCCAGCCAGAAGGGCCTGCTGCACGTCGTTCGCTGACTCCCGGTTAGTCCTCTTTCGTCTTTCCCCGGAACTCGCACAGGTCCCTGATCACGCACCGCGGGCAATCGGGCCTGCGCGCCTTGCACACGTAGCGGCCGTGCAGGATCAGCCAGTGGTGGGCGTCCTTGCGGAATTCCTCGGGCACGAGCTTGAGGAGCTTCTCCTCGACTTCCCTCACGTCCTTCCCCGGCGCGATGCCGGTGCGGTTGGCGACGCGAAAGATGTGCGTGTCCACAGCGATGGTCGGATGTCCGAAGGCGGTGTTGAGGATCACGTTCGCGGTCTTTCTGCCCACTCCCGGGAGGGCCTCGAGCGCATCGCGCGACTCCGGCACCTCTCCGCCGTGGCGCTCGACGAGCAGCCGGCAGGTCTCGAGGATGTGCTTCGCCTTGGAGCGGTACAGGCCGATCGTGCGTATGTGATCGATCAGGCCTTCCATGCCCAGGGCGATAATTCCCCGAGGCGTGTTGGCCCTGCGGTAGAGCTTTTCGGTTGCGAGATTCACGCTCTTGTCGGTGGCCTGCGCCGAAAGCACGACCGACACCAGAAGCTCGAAGGGCGTCCGGTAAGCGAGCTCGGTGGTCGGGTTCGGGTTCGCCGAGCGCAGCCGCTCGAAGATCTTCCTGCGCTTGAGCGGATTCATGCGACCGAATTCCTAGCGGTCCCGTTTGACGGCGGCGCGCTTCGCGCGCGCCCGCTCGATCGCCGCCTGGATGATCGCGCGCTTCTTCTCCGCGTCCGGATCCATTTTCGCTTTGAGCGCGCGCGCGGCGAGCCGCCCGGTGCGCTCGGCCCGCTCGCGCTCCAGTCGCGCGCGTCTGAGCTCGAAGCGCTCGCGCGCCGCGTTGGCCCGGGGCTGATCCCATAAGGCATCGGTGCCGATTGCGGGCACCATCTCGATGCAATCCACGGGACAGGGCGGGACGCAAAGATCGCAACCGGAGCACAGTTCGGTCACGACCGTATGCATGAGTTTGGATGCGCCGACGATCGCGTCCACCGGGCAGGCCTGGATGCACAAGGTGCAGCCGATGCAGCGCGCCTCGTCGATCAGCGCCACACGGCGCGGCTGCTCGACACCGTTGCGCGGATTGAGGGGCTTCGCGTCGCGGCCGAGCAGCGCCGCGAGCTTGCGAACTCCGGCGTCGCCGCCCGGAGGGCATTGATTGATGTCGGCTTCGCCCGCCGCGATCGCCTCGGCGTACGGACGGCAGCTCGGATAGCCGCACTTCGTACACTGCGTTTGCGGCAGCAGCGCGTCGATCCGTTCGACGAGCTCGTTCATCGGGCACCTTTCGTCGCCGCCAGGCCGCGCACGATCTCGCCCACGAGTTGCGGGCCCCGGTAGACGAGCGCGGTGTAGAGCTGGACGAGGCTCGCGCCGGCGTCCAGCTTTTCGCGGGCATCGGCGGCGCTCGCGATCCCGCCGACCCCGATGATCGTCACGCGCGCCGGCAGCGCGCGCCGCAGTTTCGCCACCACCGCCGTGGCGCGCGCTTTCAGCGGCGCGCCGGAGAGGCCGCCTTGCTCGCGGCTCGCCGGAAGGTGCGCTACGCCTTCGCGCGACACGGTGGTGTTGGTCGCGATCACGGCGTCGATGCCGCGGGCGGTAACGCGGTCCGCGATCGTTTCGATCCCGGCCTCGTCCAGATCGGGTGCGACTTTCACCGCCAGAGGGACGCGGTTTCCGTAGCGCTTCGCGAGCAGGTCGCGCTCCGCGGTCAGGGAGAGAAGGAGCGCGTCGAGGCCGTCGGCCTGCTGCAGCGAGCGCAGATCCTTCGTGTTGGGCGAGGAAATGTTCGCGGTGACGAAGCTCGCGTGCGCGTACACCTTGCGCAGGCAGGCGATGTAGTCCTCGAGCGCGCGCTCGTTCGGGGTGTCCGAGTTTTTTCCTATGTTCACCCCGACGATGCCGCGGTAGCTCGAGCGGCGGAGGTTCTCGACGAGGATATCCGCACCGCGGTTGTTGAAACCGAGGCGATTGATGAGCGCCCCGGCCTTGGAGAGGCGAAACAGGCGCGGCTTCGGGTTTCCGGGCTGCGCGCGCGGAGTCACCGCCCCGATCTCGATGAAACCGAAGCCGAGCGCCGCAAGAGCGTCGATGTGCTCGCCGTCCTTGTCCAGGCCCGCGGCGAGCCCCACCGGGTTGGGAAAATCCAGCCCCATGACCCGCACCGGCGCGCGCGGCGCGGGGGCAGCGACGAGAGAAGCGGCGCCGAGCCGCGTCAGGACATCGAGGGATTTGAGACTGAGGCGGTGTGCCGTTTCAGGGTCGAGCGCGAAAAGGAACGGCCGGACGGCGCGATAGAGCATGCCGCCATTTTAACGCGCGGCAGCGCAGTGCCTGGTTCAGGAGCAGATTTCGTCCGGGTGCAGCCGGCGCCAGGCGCCGTCGATGAATCCCTCGATCGGCCGGAAGCGCGCCTTGTAGGACATCTTGCGGCTGTCCCTGATCCAGTAACCCAGGTACAGGTAGGGCAGCGAAAGGCGGCGGCACTGCTCGATCTGCCACAGGATGTTGTAGGTGCCGAAGCTCGCGCCGGCGGCGTCGGGGTCGTAGAACGTGTAGACCGAGGAAAGCCCGTCGCCGAGGTGATCGACGATCGACACCATCATGAGCTTGCCCTCGTCGCGGAATTCAACCAGCCGCGTGCTCACGCGGCTCTGCAGCAGGAAATGCGAGTACTGGTCGCGGCTGTCCTGGTCCATTCCGCCGCCGGCGTGGCGGCTCGCCTGGTAGCGCAGGTAAAGCGAGTAATGCTCGACGCGAAAGCGCAGGCCGGTCACCGCGGGCTGCAGCGCCTCGTGCGTCGCCCGGGCGCGGCGCTGGCTGCGCGAGGCGCGAAACTGCCCGACGGGGACGCGCACCGGGACGCAGGCGCGGCAGTGGTCGCAGTAGGGCCGGTAGGTGAAGATGCCGCTGCGGCGAAAGCCCAGGCGCACCAGGTCCGCGTACAGCTCGGTGCCGATCAGGTGGCTTGGCGTCGCGACCTGCGAGCGCGCCATCCTGCCGGGCAGATAGCTGCACGGGTAGGGCGCCGTCACATAGAACTGCAGTACCGCATGCGGCAGATCGTTCAGCTTCGACATGGCTCGTGCGCGAAGGATGCGCCGGACCAGCTGCCCGGCGAGCGCGGATAGTGTATCAACTCTTCGAGGAGCCGGGAGAACCGCCGCCGCGGAATCTCGCGCGCGCCGAGCGATTCCAGGTGCCGCGTGCGCATCTGGCAGTCGATAAGCCGGAAGTCTACGGACTCGAGGTGGGCGACCAGAGCCGCCAGGGCGATCTTGGAGGCGTCGCGGGCGCGGGAGAACATCGATTCGCCGAAAAACACCTGGCCGATCGCGACGCCGTAGAGTCCTCCGGCAAGCTCTCCGTCGATCCAGGTTTCGACCGAGTGCGCGTATCCAAGCCGGTGCAGGCTCGCGTAGGCGCCGAGCATCCGGCCCGTGATCCAGGTCCCGGGCTCGCCCCGGCGCGGCGCGGCGCAGCCCGCCATCACTTCGCCGAAGGCGGAATCGAAGCGCACCTCGTAGCGGCGGTTGCGCAGGGTCTTTGCGAAAGAGCGCGATATCTTGAGCTCCTCGGGATAGAGGATCATGCGCGGGTCGGGGCTCCACCAGAAAATCGGGTCGCCCTCGGAAAACCACGGAAAAATGCCGCGACGGTAACCCTCGAGCAAGCGCTCGGGGGAGAGATCTCCGCCCGCGGCGAGCAGCCCGTTCGGATGCTTGAGCGCCGACTGGATCGGCGGAAAAGGCGCGTCGCGCTCCAGCCAGGGGATCATCCCGCCTTCAGCATTTCACCTGCTGCCTGCAGTACTCGGTGAGCTCGTTCACGATCGAGCGCCCCTCGACGGCGGCGCGGGCGTGCCCGCCGTAATCGAGGGCGAGGCGGAACTCGTACTTGCTGAAAAACTCGTTGAAAAGCTCCCCGCCCAGGGTTCCGACCGCGTACAGGCCGTCGTTCTCCGGGTCGTACTCGAGGAGAATCGCCGCGAGCGGCTGCGGCGCCGGGCCCGCCACCACTTTCGCGCCTTCGGCGGGATCGTACTGGCTGTGCTCCGAGCAGCAGTGGATGACATGGGCGAACCGGCTTCCGGCCGACTTCTCGTCGCGGTAGCTGATGAAGCTGATCTCGCGGGTGGGGTAGGTCAGCCGGTGGGCGCAGATCGCGGAATAGGCGACGATGCCGTGATCGGCGCCTACGCCGCCCGGCCACTGGTAGCT
>WNGB01036448.1_pt1 | contig 15673 bp, 14 predicted proteins | sample 5400681 | NCBI WGS metagenome assembly WNGB01 (sample SAMN13153367, study PRJNA577476) | soil metagenome | isolation source: 115 cm soil or saprolite under grassland replicate 2 | place: USA:California | collected 2016-06-15
TTCTCGCAGCGCGCCGTGACCCTGGTGCCGGTGCCGGCAGGCGTCAGCGTCCAGCTCACGATCATCTCGCCGGCGAAGGACGGGTCCGCCGATTCGAACTCGGTCGCCCACACGATCCGCTCATCCGGAACGAACTCCACGAAGCGGCCGCGGACCGTGTCGGTGCGCTCGGAGCTCTTGCCGCGCGACGCGGCCTCGTCCGCCGGATAGACGAGGGAGATCCGGAAGGCTCCGCCTTCGCGCGCCTGGAAGCTGTGGATCACGCCGGTCATGGACCCGGGAGGGAGCCATTCGACGACGGCGTCCTGATCCAGGAAGGCGCGGTAGACGGCGTCGCGCGGCGCGTCGATGACCCTCGATACGACCGTGCTCGCCGGATTGCTCATGTCACACCCGCGATCGTGGATGGCCGGGACAAGCCCGGCCATGACGACACAGAGATTCACCTGAATGCAAAACGCGCTAATCGCCCTTGGGATTGGGGCGATCCGGCAAGCCCGGCTCCGGGTCTGACATTGCAATTCGGCCGCGACTGACCGGCGCGCGCTCGGACTGCGATGCGATCCGCATCAGGATCTCGGGCCCGGGGCCAACAGGGGCGCCGACCTCTTCTGCCGTCGCCGGCCCGCGCTTGAGGAAACGAGGGATTTCGGGGATGCCGGCCGGCGGTGTGACGATCCGATGTCCGCGACGGGCGAATGGCCGCGGCGCGGCGGGCACGACCGCGGGTACGAGTGCCGGCTTTGGTGGAGACTCTTTCGCCCGCTGCTCGGCCGTTCGAGCGAGGCGTTCATAGTCCTCCGCGATCCTGCGCATCATCTGCTTGGACACGCATTCCTGCATTTGCTCGGCGAGAACGCGCGTCTCTTCGGCGCGTCCGCGCCAATACGCCGGATCACTATAGGGCATGACGCAACACCCACAATTCCAGTCGAGACCGGTTGCAGAAGATCATCAATTCTGGATTCGGCTTGGTGCGTGGATAGTGTGGATATCTTTCTTTTCCATCAAAGAAATCAACAGCTAGGACAGGGACAGCTCGCAGGGCCTGTGAATGCATGGTCGCACCGCGCCAACGCCACCGGGGCACCAACGCGCGAGTCGCGTCGAAGTTTCTGAGCCGGTGACGCCATCTACACGCTACTTGGATCGCCTAAACACGGCCTCGGTTGTCCCACCTGCGCCCGATGCTGGGTTTGTCAACTTCAGTTCGTCAGCGGTCAAGTTGACAATGGCCCGCTTTCCCTCGGTGCCCTCCTGGTTCGGGTAAAGAGCGCCCTCGGTCTGTATGACAATGATTTTGTCCGCTTCGGTGACCGACCAAGTACCAAAGTGTACGAGGGCTCCCTCGTACGCTGCTTTAATTTCCTCTGGCGTGCCCTGCAATCGGTTGTTGGCTTTGAACTTGGGACGGTCAGGGCGTACAAATATTTGAGCGTACCGGCCACTGGATTCGAACATAAGGATGCCTTTGGGATTTGCGCCAAAAATTTGCCGCTTAGTACCGTCCGGAGCAACATTATCGTTCGACACGATCGTCCAAGTCCCCACAAGCTGCTCCTTAAGCGGTTTTTGCTGGCTGACGGCGCTGCGCGACAGCAGGGCAAGTCCCAATGCGAGGATTGCGCACAGACTGAGAATCTTCCGCCGATTCACTTCATTCCTCCCTGATCTCAATTGTGTCCATACGCAGCAGCGTGCGCCTTTCCCTACCGAAACACAACGCAATCAGGTCACTCGAATGGCTCAACAGCAAGTAGCCCGGATGAGCCAACGGGTCGGCGCACGCAGACAAGTTTACGCAGTCTGCGCAAGCTTGACTGCGGTGCGCCGCCCGATGACAGGCTCCGCGACATCCGGGGTCCTCTTCTGCATCAGAATGAGGGCGGACGGGGGCCGCGGCCTCGAACCAAGAAGGCATCATCACTGCACAGCACGATCAAGACGACGGAATGAGGCTGCGCGCCTTTTTTACCACCGGCGCCGGTATGCCGCGCCGGTCGCGGGATCGTGCGCCAGGTAATGCCGGTGGGGGGCTCGTCTTTTCGTCGAGTCTGAGAGAGCATAGCTTTTGACGGTAGGGTGGCAGCATGCCCGTCGAAGCGTCTCGGACGGACGCGAGCACGGCTACCTTGCCAATGACGGAACGCCGGTGGCGATGAGCGCGAACGCGCCGACACCGCCGTTCGTCGAGGCCGATCGGAACAATGCCGTTTCGAGTGACGCCGATGCCGCGCGCTGGCGCGATGCCGGCGCGCGCTGGTGCGGAGGAACACTGAAGGGACTGGCGAGCAAGCTCGGCTACCTGAAGCGGCTCGGGATTACGGCGATCTGGGTCAGCCCCATCTTCAAGCAGGTCTCGTTCCAGGAGACCTACCATGGCTACGGGATTCAGAACTATCTGGATGTCGATCCGCATTTCGGAACGCGTGAGGACCTGCGGGACCTGGTTGCGACGGCCCATGCCCTCGGCATCCGCGTTGTTCTGGACATCATCCTCAATCACAGCGGCAACGTCTTCGCCTACGACCCCGACCGCTACCCGACCGACACGCCGGGCGTGTTCGACCCGCGTTGGGATGGCCGGCCTTACCGGGTCAAGGGATTCAACGATCGCCAAGGCCGGGCCACGATTCCCTTTGCGCCGCTTCCGGCGGTCGCAGATGCGCCGACCGACGACGCCATCTGGCCGCGCGAGTTCCAGGATCCCGGCGCATTCACCGGGCGCGGCCACATCACCAATTGGGACCATGACCCCGAGTTTCTCGACGGCGACTTCTCCGACCTCAAGGACATTCACCTCGGCAACGGCAGCATCGAGAGCTACCAGCCGTCGGCCGCGCTCCAGGCCTTGTGCGAGGCCTACAAGTTCTGGATCGCGTTCGCCGATATCGACGGATTTCGGGTCGACACCGTGAAGCACATGGACGCTGGTGCGGCACGCTATTTCGCGTCGGTGATCCACGAGTTCGCGCAAACCCTCGGGAAGGACAGGTTCTACCTCATTGGCGAGATCACGGGGGGCCGGTATCGCGCCTGCGACACGCTCGAAACGACGGGCCTCGACGCGGCGCTCGGGGTCGACGACATCCCGGACAAGCTCGAATGGGTGACGAAGGGGCGGCGCAACCCGTCCGACTACTTCGACCTCTTTCGCAACTCCGTCCTGGTTGGAAAGGGGTCACATACGTGGTTCAGGGACAAGGTCGTGACCGTTCTCGACGACCATGATCAAGTCAGAAACGGCCCCGATCACAAGGCCCGCTTCGCCGCCACGAACCCGCCACCCGCGCTGGCGCTGGCCGCATTGGCGCTCAACGCGATGACGCTCGGCATCCCGTGCCTGTACTACGGCAGCGAGCAGCTCTTCGATGGCGCGGGCAACAGCGACCGCTATCTGCGCGAGTGCATGTTCGGGGGCCCTTTTGGAGCGTTCCGCACGCGCAACAGGCACTTCTTTCGCGAGAACGCGTGGCTGTTCGGCGAGGTTGGCAAGGTCCTGAGGATTCGCCGCGAGCAGCTCGCCCTGCGCCGTGGCCGGCAGTACCTGCGTGAGATCTCCGGCAACGGCGTGGACTACGGCTTGCCGCAAATGATCGGTGGCGAAATCCGCTCGGTCGTGCCGTGGTCGCGCATCCTCGACCGCACGGAGCTGCTGCTGGCCATCAATACGGACGCCGGCGCGCCGCGAACGGCGTCGGTCGTGGTCGATCGCGATCTGCACCGACCCGGCACGACGCTGCGCTGCCTCTATTCGACCGACGCGGGCGAGGTCGGTCGTGCGCTCACGGTGGCAGAGAAGCCGGATGGCAGGCGCGTCGTCGACCTCACCGTGCCGGCAGCCGGCTTCGTGATCTATCGTTGAGGTTCTGGTCTGCTCGGACGTTCGCTTTTGGCGACTTGCTCCGTTCGTTCCCGCGAAAGCGGGAACCCAGGAGCCACGGACCCAGAGTCCTCGTTTGTTGCCCTGGGTCCCCGCTTTCGCGGGGACGAACGGGGAGGGTAGCACGATCAATACGACGGAATGAGCCCACGCGCCTTCTCGATCACGGGAGCCGGCATGCCGTACATGCGCGCGACGATCGCCTGCAGCGCTTCGCCGGTTAAGGGATCGTGCGCGAGGCTCTGCGCGCCGGTGAGGCTGATGAATTCCGGGTCCTGCATGGTGCGGTCGAACGCGCGGCGCATGATCTCGACGCGCTCGCGCGGCACACCCGGCCCCATGAACGACGGATAGCCGAGCGCGATCGGCGAGAAGATCAGCTCCATCACCTGGCGATCCTCCGCGGTCTTCGCGGAATCGAGAATGAGCGGCGTGTCGGGCAGGTCCTTGGCGCGATCGAGCCCGAACTGCGCCAGCAGATGCACCTTCCTCTCCGCCACCCAGTTGGCGGTGCGCCCGCTCTTGAGCGAGGCCCAGGTCCAGATCTTGCCCTGCGCCTCGCCGCGCTCCATGGCGATGTCGACGTCGGTCGAGGCCTTGTAGCCGACCACGACCTTGAACCGGGTGCCGATCAGCTTGTTGAGGATGGTCGGAAACAGGCCGGTGTCGGTCGCGAGCGAGGTGCCGCCGAACACGACCTCCTCGCGGGTGGCGTCCGCGACGCTGCGGACCTTGGTGTTGGCGGCCCACACCGCGGCCACGGTGGTCTCCTGCGAGGGCGTGCCGATCCAGTGATATTGGGTCGGGTCGAACTCGGCCTGCGGCGTCTGCAGCAGCGGCGCGCGCACGAAGCCGCGGGTGATGAAGCCCCAGGCGGTGCCGTCCTGCGGCGCGATCGAATAGAGGAAGTTCGCGGCCTTGATGCCGCCGGCCCCCGGCATGTGGCGGATGACGACGGCCGGGTGGCCGGGAATGTAGCGCGGGATCACCTGTGCGATCGCACGCGGGTAGCTGGTCATGGCGCCCGGGCCTTCGCCGGTACCGATGTAGATGTTGATGGTCTTGCCGGCGTAGAAGCCTGGCGCCTGGGCGGCGGCGGGTGTCGCGGCGAGCGCCGCCAGGATCGACAGCACATGGCGCGACGGGTCTCTCCGCTTCCCTCCCCCCGCGAGCACTTGCGAGCGGTGGGGCGGGGTGAGGGGTGGGGGGCACAACGAATGCGGGGCTCGACTGAGACCGTCGCGTGTCCCAGATCCCGCAGAACGCACGACCCCCCACCCCCGACCCCTCCCCGCCGCGCTTCGCGCGGGAGGAGGGGAGGACGCGCGGCGCGATCGCTGCTCAGTCGAAGGTTCGAACAAGCGGCGGGTTAGGTCGTGAAGCTTCGCGCGCATCGCTAGGCGTCCGCGCGGTAGACCGAGTGGCCGCCGTCGATGTCGAGAGCGGTGCCGGTGATGAAGGCGGCGCGGTCCGAGGCGAGGTAGATGACCGCCTCGGCGATCTCCGACGCCTTGCCGGCGCGGCCGGAGGGAAATTTTGCGTGCAGCTCCGGCCAGCGGTTCTCGTCGCCGAACAGGCGCTTGGCGCGGGCCATCACATGGGGGAGGTGGCGGCCGGGGACGGTCGGACCGGGATTGATGGCAACGACCCGAACGCCGTAACGGAGACTTTCGCCGCCCAGGCATTGCGTGAACATGTTGAGTGCGATGTTGGCCATGCAGCCGGCGGTAGCCGAAGACCTTGACGTCCCAGGCCTTGCGCCAGGTATCGCTGTCGATCTCGGCGAGCGTGCCGGGCGGGATGTCGCCGGCGTTGTTCACGAGAATGTCGACGTCGGCGCAGGCCTTGCCGAGCGATTCCACCTCCGCCTTCCGGCCGAGGTCGCGGCGATGCACCGTGACCTTGACGCCGTGCTCGCGCTTGAGGCGGTCCGCGAGCGTGGTCATCGCCGCGTCGTCGCGCGCCGCCAGATGCAGGTTGCAGCCTTCCGCCGCCATGTGCTCCGATTTCGATTCCAACCTCTCTCCCGTCATGCCCGCGCTTGTCGCGGGCATCCACGTCTTTCGTGCCAAGAAGCAAGACGTGGATGGCACCGCAACTCGGGCCTGCCCGAGTTGCGCAATATGAAGTGCCGCAAGTCGGATATATCCGACTTGCGGTGACAAGCCCGGCCATGACGACGGCGGGATTCGATACAAGCGGCAACCATACTCGCGCTCACTGATAAATCTTGAACACTTCGCGCGCGAGGGTGGCGCGCATGATCTCGGCCGGGCCGCCGGTGATGAGATAGCTGCGCGAGCGCCGCCACATCGCCTCGATCGGCATTTCGGTGGTCAGGCCCATGGCGCCGTGGAACTGGATGCAGCGGTCGGCGGCTTCGTAGCCGAGCTCGGTGCAGAAGATCTTGCACATGTAGGCGTCGTGGCGGCTGGCGATGCCCTTGTCCACTTTCCAGGCGGTGCGGTGGGTGAGGAGCTGGCCGGTCTGGTATTTCGTATAGAGGTCGGCGACGGCGAACTGGACCGCCTGGCGCTTGGCTAATGGTTCGCCAAAGGTGACGCGCTGCTGCGCGTACTTGCCGATCATCTCGAGGCAGCGCTGGGTGACGCCGAGGCCGTGGGTCGCCTGGTGCACGCGGTTGCGCGAAATCCAGGACTGCGCCTCGCGCATGCCCTGGCCTTCCTCTCCGACCAGATTCTCAACCGGTACTTTAACGTCATCGAGCGCGATCTCGTAGGTGACGTCGCCCATCATATGCTTGGTCTCGCGCACGACCTTGAGTCCGGGCGAGTCGAGATCGACGATGAAAACCGACAGTCCCCCGCGCGAGCCCTTGGCGGGATCGGTGGCCGCCACCAGCTGCAAAAAGTCGGCGCCCTTCACGTGCGAGATGAAGCGCTTGTAGCCATTAATAATGTAGTGGTCGCCCTGGCGCACGGCGCGGGTCTTCATGCGGCCGGGGTCGCTGCCGGCTTCGGGCTCGGTCTGCGCGAAGGCCGCCGACTTCTCGCCGCGCAGCAGCGGATAGAGATAGCGCTCCTTCATCTTCTCCGGCAGGCGCAGCAGGATCGGCCGCGGCGAGGGGCCAAACACGCCGTCGCCGCGGTTGGGCAGCGCGATCGAGCGGTGCACCTCTTCCCACACCACCGCGAGCGCCAGCAGCGAAAGGCCCTGGCCGCCGAACTCGGCCGGCGTGTCGAGTTGCCACAGGCCGAGCTCGCGCGCTTTGGCCTCCAGGGATTTCTTGACCTCCGGCTTGAGGTCCGGCCCGTCCATGCTGTGCATTTCGATCGGGATCAATTCGCGGTCGACGAATTTTCGCACCGTGTCCCGCAACAGCCGGATGTCTTCCGGCAACTCGAAGTCCATACAACTCTCCCCGGCGCGCTCTGCTTGCGCGGTGTCGCCCTCTAGCTCGTCGTGTGAGTCAGTGACCGCGCGGCGAACTCGGTGTGCTCCCTCTCCCCGCAGGGGAGAGGGTTGGGGTGAGGGGGGTCGGCTCTCTCGATAGACCTGAACCCCTCACCCCACCCCTCTCTCTATGGGAGAGGGAGCAGACCGAGCTTGCCGCGCTGTCATCGAGTCACACAGCCATCCAGATACTAGTGTCTTACTCGATTGCCGTATAAAGACAAATCGTCAACCGCGGATCGCCGTAGCGACAAGAAGAAGGGAGGGCCGTCATGGCTTCGAACGCGAGGGTCGCGCTGGCCATGGGCGTGACGGCGATCGCGTTCGCGTCGACGGCGGCGCGCGCCGACACGGTTGCCGACTTCTACCGGGGCAAGACCATCAACGTCTATATCGGCGTCAATGTCGGCGGCGGCTACGACTTCGAGGCGCGGCTGCTCGCCCGCTTCATGCGCGCGCATATTCCGGGCAATCCGGTGCTGGTGCCGCAGAACATGATCGGCGCCGGCGGCATCAAGATGGCGAACTTCCTCTATTCGATCGCGCCGCAGGACGGCACCGCCATCGGCATGTTCCCGAACACGTTGATCGCCGTGCAGGCGGTCGGCACCGACGGCGCCCAGTACGACGCCAACAAGTTTTCCTGGCTCGGCTCGATGACCACGAGCCCGCTGACGTTCACGACCTGGCACTCGACCGGCGTCAAGACGATCGAGGACGCGCGGCGCAAGGAGCTGACCGTGGCGGCCTCCAACAAGGGCGCCATCACCTACACGTTCCCGCGCATGCTCAACGAATTTCTTGGCACCAGGCTCAAGATCGTGTCGGGCTACCAGGGCAACAGCACCATGGTGGTCGCGATGGAGCGCGGCGAGGTCGATGGCGTCACCAATTCCTGGGACAGCTGGAAGTCGCTCAACCCGGCGTGGCTCGCGGAGAAGAAGATCAACATGCTGGTCCAGACCGAGCCGAAGGCGAAGGAGCTCGCGATCCCGTCGGTGCAGGAGCTTGCGCGCAACGAGGAGGACCGGCAGGTCATCGCGCTGATCATCTCCGGCGATGCGCTCGGCAAGCCGCTTGCCATCACGCCGAATGTGCCGGCGGAGCGGGTGAAGGCGCTGCGCGACGCGTTCGACGCCACCGTCAAGGACCCCGCGTTCATCAAAGCCGCGGCCGCCGCGCGCATCGAGGTCAATCCGATCCACGGCGTGGCGCTGCAGGACACCGTGCAGCGCGTGCTCGCCACGCCCAAGCATCTCGCCGCGCGCGCGCGCTCGATCATCGCCGAATAGGGACAGAACGTCGCAATGCCTTACATGCCGGCGTCACGTGCCCTCGAAGGGCTGACCGTCATCGACATGACCCACGCGCGCGCGGGTCCGGTCTGCGTGCGCCAGCTCGCCGACTGGGGCGCCAACGTGGTGCGGATCGAGCGGCCGGGCAACCCGGAGGATTTCTCCGCGCGCCACGAGGCCGACTTCCAGAACAAGCACCGCAACAAGCGCGGCATGGCGCTCAACCTGCGCAGCGACGAGGGCCGCGCGATCCTCTACAAGATGATCGAGCGCACCGACGTGCTGGTGGAGAATTTCCGACCCGACGTGAAGACGCGGCTCAAGTTCGACTACGAGACGCTGCGGCTGAAGAATCCGAAGTTGATCTATGCCAGCATCTCGGCGTTCGGGCAGAAAGGTCCCTACCAGGACCGGCCCGGCGTCGATCAGGTGGTGCAGGGCATGAGCGGGCTGATGTCGGTCACCGGCGAGCCGGGGCGGGGGCCGATGCGGGTCGGGATTCCGATCTCCGACATCGTGACCGGGCTGTTCGCCGCGCTCGGGATCATGACCGCGCTGGTGGAGCGGGCGAAGTCAAACAAGGGCCAGTGGGTGCAGGCCTCGCTGCTCGAGTGCCAGACCTTCATGCTCGACCTGCAGGCGGCACGCTATCTGGTCGACGGCGTGGTGCCGAAGCAAGTCGGCAACGAGCATCCGAGCGGCCCGCCGACCAACGCCTACAAGACCAAGGACGGCTACGTGAACGTCGCGCCGATCCCGTCGATGTGGGGGCGGCTGTGCACGGCGCTCGGGCGGCCGGAATGGATCGAGCATCCGGACTATGCGACGCGCGACATACGGCGGAAACGGCGCAAGGAGATCAACGAGGAGATTGCCAAGATCATCGCCGAGATGGACACCGAGACCGTGATGGCGAAGCTCGAAGCCGCCGAGGTGCCGTGCGGGCCGATCTACACGATCGACCAAGCCTATGCCGATCCGCAGGCCAAGCACATGAGGCTGACCGAGACCGTGATCGCGACCGACGGCAAGCCGATGACGCTGCCGCGCCAGCCGTTCACGCTCACGCGCACGCCGAGCAAGCTGGTGCGGCGCACGCCGGAGTTCGCCGAGCACACCGACGAGCTGCTGCGGGAGTTCGGGTTCTATCCCGACCAGATCGAAGGCTTCCGCAAACGCGGCTCGGTGGAGTAGGACGCGTGCGGCAGACTCGGTCTGCTCCCTCTCCCCGTAGGGGAGAGGGGTGGGGTGAGGGGGGTCGGGTCTCTCGATAGATCGTAACCCCCTCACCCGACTTTCTCGCGTCGCTCGAAAGTCGACCTCTCCCCTTCGGGGAGAGGTGACGCTGCGGCGCGCGCAGCGCAACACCGCATCATCAAACGCGCGGCGCGGTCTTACGAGGCTTCGAGCACGCGGCCGGAGCCGGACAGGAACGGGCGCCAAGAGCCGAGCGCCGTGAGGATGCCGCGCACCGCGCCGTTGAGGCTGGTGATCACCGGCTTGCCGAAGTCGCGCTCGAGCGCTTCGGCGGCGGGGTCGGCGAACCAGGCGCCGCCGCCGATGAAGAGGGCGTCGGCGTCGGGCGAGCGTTCGAATGCCTCGCGGCCAAGGCGATAGGCGAGCTCGGCGCCGGAGCGCAGGTCGGCGCGCTGGAACTGTTCCGGTTCCTGCGACTCCGCGGCCTTTCCGATCAGCGCAATGTCGAAGTGGGCGAGGAAGGCGGCGAGGTTGCGGTTGATGATCTCGTTCCACTTGTTGGCGGTGACGAGCTTGCGGGCGCCGACCGCGCGTGCAGCCTCGACCGCGTTGAGCGCCGAGGACAGCACCGGCAGGCCGCTTTGCTCGCGCACGCGGGCGAGCAGCTGTTCGAGGCCGGCAGGGCCAAGGCTGAGCGCGAGCGGGGTGCCCGACTGCAGGATCAGGTCGGCGCCGCGCGAGACCAGATGGCCGACCTGCGGCTCGATGGCGGCGACCGCGCGGTCGATGTCCTCGGGCTTGAACGACGCCAGCGCGAGCGAGACCGAGATCACCATGAAATCGGGGCCGAGCAGCCGGTACATGCCGTAGGGCATCGTGTCGGCGCCGCCGACCGGCGACAGCACGCCGATCGCGTAGCGCGGAAACCCGCTGAGCTCCGTTGTTCCGGTCACGGATTGACGTCTTCGGTGAACCAGTCGGTCGGCAGCTCGCGTCCGATGCCGAGCTCGCGCGCCTTGCGGTGAAGGAGCGAGCCGACGGCGGCGAACTGATAGCCAAGCCCGACATAGTTCAAGAAGCACGACACCTGCTCGGGCGCGGTGCGGCCCTTGGCGCGGCCAAGGACGAGGTCGTGCAGGTTGGGCAGCTCGTGCTCCTTGAGCGCGGCGCGCACCGCCTTGCGCATGTCCTCGGTCTGGTCGGCGTGGGCGATGCCGCGGCTCGAATCGATCACGGCCGGGCGGCCGCCGGTATAGTGCGCGATCAGCACATCCGCCTTCTTGAACACCGCCGGATCGAGCTCGGCGTGCTGCACCGTGCTGATGTGGACGCCGGGCTCGACCCAGTCGGCGGTATAGACGTGCGACCAGCTGTTGGTCGCGCACAGCACCACGTCGGCGCCGCGCACGGCCTCGCGCCCGCTGTCGCTCGCGACGATCTCGACGCCGGTCTTGCCGCGCATTTCCTGCGCGAAGGCCGCGCGCCGCTCCGCGTTGGGACTGTAGCAGCGCACGCGCCTGACCTTGCGCACTTCGAGGATCGCCGCGACCTGCGCGCCCGCCTGCCAGCCACAGCCGAGCATCGCGACCTCGTCGGCGTCCGCGCGCGCGAGATAGCGCGCCGCGAGCCCGGTGGTGGCGGCGACGCGCATGCGCTGGATCACGCCGTCGGGCAGGATCGCGAGCGGCTCGCCGGTGGTGGTCGAGAACAGCAGCACGAGTCCGATGAAGCGGCCGCCCGGCGCCGCGCACGCCCGCTGGCGTCCTTGGGCCAGGTCAGGATTTCGGAGGTGAGCCTGATCGCCGCCACCTCCGCGAACGGCGCGACGCCGTCCATCGATTTGAACGAATAGAGTGCGTCCGGGCTGTGCGCGGTCGGCGTGAAGATCTGCGAGACGGTGCGGCTCACGCCGATGCCTTCGCCGAGTTCCGGATAGGCCTGTTCGAGCACGTCGATGCAGTCGCGCATGGTGAGCGCGCGCTCGACGTCGTCATTGCTGAGCAATAGCGTCATGTCACTCCGTTCCGGGCTAGTGTCCCGGTTCCGACGTTCGTATCATCTTGTAGCACGGTCATTTACGAACGTCGGAACCAAAGGGACACTAAGCAACTCTATGATTCTAGTGCGGCTTTGGATTTGACGTTCCTATGACGGACGCGCCGCAATACTGATAGGAACGTCAAATCCGCCGCACTAGCGCGCCGATCGATTGCGCGGCGATCAGCGCCAGCCCGACCGCTTTGAGATAACCGCCGATATAGCCGCCGAGCGGGCCGCCCTCGACGCCGCCGGTGCAGGAGCCGGCGGCGTAGAGCCCGGCGATCGGGGCGCCGTCGCGGCCGACCACCCGCGCCTGCGCGTCGATCTCGATGCCGCCCATGGTGTAGGAAATGCCGGCCGCGAGCGGGACCGCGTAGAAGGGCGGCTGCACGACCGGCGCCACGCTTGTGCGCTTGCCGGCGTTGCGCGACTCGCCGAACATCCGCCCCGATGTGCGCGGCGGATCGAGGCGTTCGCCCTGGTCGGTCACCGCCGCCCTGTTGTAGGCCGCGACCGTCTCCTGCAGCGCGTCGGCCGGCACGCCGATCTTGGCGGCGAGCGTCGCGAGGTCGGGGGCGCTGATGAGCGTGCCGCCCGCCGACGCGAGCTGCGGGTTGGGCGGCACCAGCTCGGCGCGGCCGGTGGTGTCCCAGATCGCCTGGTCGAAGATCGCGGTCGCGGCGAGCGGATCGGCCGAGCGCGCGAGCGCGTTCGAGTGCGCGATGCCGCCGAGCCCTTCGTCGATGAAGCGGCGGCCGGAGCGGTCGACCATGATGGCGCCGCCGGCAAGCGTGTCCATGGTGGGGTAGGGCCACAGCGCCGCGTTGCTGAGCGAGTCGCGCGCCAAGAGGTGGCCGTAGAAGGCGGTCGCGTCGGTGAGCCGCGCGCCGGCTTCCTCGGCCATGAGCAGCGCGTCGCCCTGGCCTGAGCCGGCGTTGCGCTGGGTGAGCGCGTCCGGCCGCGGCGAGATGAAGCGCCGCACCAGGTCGGGATTGCCTTGGAAACCGCCGTCCGCGAGCAGCACGTTGGCGGCCTCGATGATCAAGGTCTGGCCGTTCTGGTCGGCGGCGAGCCCGACGCAGCGGCCGTTCTCCATGCGCAGGCGCCGCGCGCGGGTGCCGAGCATCAGCGCGCCGCCGCGGCCCTTGAGGTTCTTGCCGAGCGCCTGCAGCACCACATCGGGTCCGCGCCCCTGCCAGTCGAGCCCCGCCGACAGCGTGCGCGGCGGCGCCAGCATCCAGCGGCTCTTGCCGTGGATCGGGACCTTGATGATGCGCGCGCCTTGCGCGCGCAGCCATTGCATCGACTGCCCGGCGATGTCCGCGAGCGCATCGGCAAGCGTCGGCGCCGCATAGCCCTCGGTGTCGAGCTCGATCGCCCGCCGCAGCACTTCTGCGTCGGCGTGCGGATCGGTGTGGGCGACGTTGAGGACGCCGGTCGCGATGCGTGAGTTGCAGAAGTAGCGCTCGTCCGAGCTCTGCTCGAGCACGACCACGCGACAGCCGAGCTCGGCGGCGCGGTTCGCTGCCGTAAGGCCGGCGACGCCCGCGCCGACGACCGCGAGATCGGCTGTGATGGTCATTTCCCCCTCGTTAGTGCCCACTATCGCAGAAGTGTGACTCTCTGCGTGTCGCGTTTGACCGATGATCGGTCGGCAAGCTCGGTGTGCTCCCTCTCCCATAGGGAGAGGGGTGGGGTGAGGGGTTCAGGTCTATCGAGAGAATTGTAACCCCCTCACCCCAACCCTCTCCCCTCCGGGGAGAGGGAGCACACCGAGTTCGCCGCACGGTCATCTAATCTCACAACCAGTCACCTTCCCGTATCGGAGGGACTTGAGCATGGTCTTCTCGGAACGGGTGCCTACTTTCCGGATCATGCTCTATGGCTTCGGCAGCAGCATGTCGACGATGACCCGCACCAGCTCGACATAGCTGAGCGCCAGCGCGTAGCCGACGGCGGCAACGATCGCCCCGCCGGCGGCCCAGAGCCAATGTCCGCTGCTCACGGCCGCGCAGATGCCCGCCGCCAGGACGAGGACGGCGAGACACGCCGCCGCGAGCTTGCCCCAGCGCATCAGGAAATGAAGCATCGGATAGTCGTTCATCGCAGCACGTTCGCTCGCGTCATGGCCTGGCGATCTCCTTGACCTTCGCCAGCACCTCGGGGGAAATCCTGAACGTATCCGCCACCACCTGCTGCATCTCCTCGCCGGAGCGGGGCGCGAGCGGCAGCTTGAGCTGCTCGGCCTCGGCCTTGAACTCGGGATCGGCGAGCATGGTCTGAAATGCCTGGCGCAGCAAGGCGAGCCGCGCCGGCGGCACGTTGGGCGTGGTGAACAGCGAGCGGCCGATCTCGTCGGTCGCGACCAGGAAGCGAAAGACCGCGATCGCCTCCGGATCGTTGGTGAGCTCGATCACGGTCGGGATGTCCGGCATCAAGCGGTCGCGGCGCGCCGCGAACTGCACCAGGATGTTGAGCTTCCTGTCGCGCAGATAGGATGCGAACATCTGCGACAGGCCGATATAGGTGCTGGTGCCGCCATCGGTCTCGCCGCGCTCGGAGGCGAGCACAAAATCCCGCGCCGACGGATAGCCGGTCACAAGCTTGATCTTCGTGCCGAGCAGCTTGTTCATCGCGCGCGGCCGGTAGGCCGGCACGTCGTTCGCGGCGGTGATGCCGAGCGTGCTCGGCTTCTCATAGAGGTCGCGCAGGGTCTTGATCGGCGACGCGTGCCAGAAGAACAGCACGGAGGTGGTGTCGAGCAGGCGCCCGACGGCGAGGAAGTTGCGGGCGTCGTAGCGAATCTGCGGATTGTCGAACAGCTGGTCGTTGGCGAACGACGAGATGATGATCGCCAGCGAAGTGCCGTCCTGCGGCGCCACGTTGTAGAGATGGTTCGACGCAATCACCCCGCCACCGCCCGGCATGTTGCGGGCGATGATGGTCGGATTGCCGGGGATGTGGCGCCCGAGATGACGCGAGAGGATGCGGGCATAGGCGTCGTAGGCGCCGCCCGGCCCGATCGGGATGATGATGGTGATGGTCTTGCCGCGGTAGAAATTGTCGTCCTGCGCCGACGCGCCGTGCGGGAATGAGATCGCCGCGGCCAGCGTCAACAGCGCGCCAGCGACCGCATATCTGGTCCGACGCCCCTTCACTTACTTGGTCACTTCCCTGACCTTGGCCATCGCCTCGGGAGAGATCTCAAAAATGTCGGCGACGATCTGCTGCATCTCCTCGCCGGTCCTGGGCGCGAGCGGCAGCTTGAGCTGTGCGGCTTCGGCCTGAAATTCCGCGTCGGCGAGCATGGCCTGGAACGCGGCGCGGAGCTGCGCGAGACGCGTCGGCGGCACGTTCGGCGTGCTGAACAGCGAACGCCCGATCTCGTCGTTGGAGACGAGATGCTTGAACACTTGCGTGGCGTCGTGATCCTTGGCGAGCTCGAGCACGGTCGGGACATCCGCCATGTTGGAGTCGCGGTGCAGCGCGAACTGTACCAGGATGTTGAGCTTCTTCTCGCGCAGATAGCCGGAGAAGAGCTGCGACAGGCCGATGAAGGTGCTCGATCCGCCGTCGGTCTCGCCGCGCTCGACCGCCATCACGTAGTCGCGCGCCGACGGATAGCCGGGGATCGACTTGAACTGGGTGCCGACGAAGCGGTTCATCGCCGTCAGCCGGTACGCCGGGATTTCGTTCACCGACGAGATCGCCATGGTGGCCGGCTTGGTCAGCATGTCGTCGAGCGTCTTGATGCGCGAGGTGTGCCAGAAGAACAGCACCGAGGTGGTGTCGAGCAGGCGCCCGACGGCGAGGAATTTCCGCGCGTCGTACCTGATCTGCGGAT
>WNGB01007540.1_pt1 | contig 15669 bp, 10 predicted proteins | sample 5400681 | NCBI WGS metagenome assembly WNGB01 (sample SAMN13153367, study PRJNA577476) | soil metagenome | isolation source: 115 cm soil or saprolite under grassland replicate 2 | place: USA:California | collected 2016-06-15
ATGTCCCGCAGAGCAGACCGCGCACCTTGCGGGTCGCATGACAATGGTCGACGTGGAGCCGGCGATGATGCTTCTTGCAGATCCCGCAAACGCCGCCCTGGCGGGCCAAGAGCGCATCACGATCGTCCAGGGACATGCCATAGCGGCGCCGAAGGCTCTCGGCTTCTCTTTTTCCGCGCCGGCGCGCGTTGATCTCGTCCTTGTGGGCCGCCCAGTAGGCGCGACGGTACGCACGCTTTCTCTTTCGATAGTCCGGGTCTTCGGCAGATCGCTTTCTTGCCCAAATGGTCTGGCGGGAAACCATGTCTGTTTCCCTCCGCAGTCCCATTGGTGAAATCGTTCAGCGAACGTCGGTCCGCCGCCGCCATGGATGGCGGCACGGCTCATTCCAATCATCCTGCGAGGCTCTCCCGGCCAAGGGGCGGGCGCACTCCGGATGACGGTCATCGATTCGAGGCGTAAGAGCCTTGGTCCGGGGGCGAACGAGGGGCCGCCCGAATCAAAACACCCGCGCAGCGGGGCCGGCGGGCGCAGTTCGTCGAATCGCATTTCGCCAAGTAAGTGTTTCGCCGGATCGAGTCAAACGATATTCGGCGGCCTCAAAAGCCCGCGTTGTGATGAAATCGAGGCGGCGGGTTACGGCTAGCCCTAACCCGCCCTACGCGCTACTCTTTCGGCGCGCTCGGCAGAGCAAGGGGCAGATGGGCGGTGAACGTCGCCCCCTGCCCGAGCACGCTCTCGATGGTCAGGCGGCCGCCATGGCGGTTGAGAATGTGCTTGACCAGCGCCAGCCCCAAGCCGGTGCCGCCCTGGGCGCGGCTCTCGCTGACGTCGACGCGATAGAAGCGCTCGGTGAGCCGCGGCAGATGCTCGGGGGCGATGCCGGGACCGTAGTCGCGCACCGCAACGCGGGCTTCGCGCGCGCCGTTCGCGGCGTCGCCGGCAGTGAGCGAGACCTCGATCCCCTTGCCGGAGGCGCCGTATTTCAGCGCGTTCTCGACCAGATTCTCGAGCACGCGAATCAATTCGTCGCGGTCGCCGAGCACGAGCAGCGGGCTTGCGGGCATGGCCAGCTTGACGTCCACGCCGCGGTCGCGGGCGAGCGTCTGCAGGCCGTCGGCGACCTGGCGGATGATGGCGACCAGATCGACCTGCTTTTCCGGCCGCAGATGGGCGTTGAGCTCGATGCGCGACAGCGAGAGCAGATCGTCGATGAGCCGGGCCATGCGGGTGGCCTGCGCCTGCATGATCTTCAGGAAACGCTCGCGCGCCGCGGCATCGTCGCGCGCCGGCCCCTGCAACGTCTCGATGAAGCCGGAGAGCGAGGCAAGCGGCGTGCGCAGCTCATGGCTTGCATTGGCGACGAAGTCGGCGCGCATCTCCTCGACCCGCCGCAGCGGCGTGAGATCGTGGAACGCCATGAGCACCAGGCCGGAGGGCTCGGCGGCCGCGATCGGCGTCACGATGGCTTCGTACCAGCGGTCGACCGGCACCCGCTCGAAGAACTCGACCCGCTGCGTCGTGCCGCTCGCCCGCGCCCGGCGCATGGCATCGAGCACCTCCGGCACGCGCATCCCGAGCGAGACCGGCTCGCCGCGGCGAAGCGCCGGCGCGATCGCGCTCGCCCGCGCGTTGAGCGCGACGACGTCGCCATTGCGGTTGAGCGCGACCACCGGATCCGGCAGCCCGGCCAGCACCGCCTCGATCAGCGGTTCACCGACGCGCGCCACCGGAAGCTGACCGGACGACACGGCGCCGCGCCCGTCTTCGCCGCCGCTGGCCGCGAGCACCGCCGCGACCGCGACGACGCAGGCAACGGCCACCAGCGCCGGCACCGCGCCGAGCATGCCGGCCAGCCAAAGCCCGGCGAACAGGATCGCGGTCGCCGCCAAGACCAGGCGCGCGCGCCTGAGCCGGTTTCGCCAATCGTCCCAGCGCGTGGATTTCCCGCTATCGTGACTTGCGGTCATCCGGCTTCAGCGAACCTCCGTCTTCTCGGCGGGTGCATCGGTCGGCGTCGCAATTTCGGTCGGCGCGATCGACGGAACCGTCGCGACGGGCGGCGGCGGTGTCCCGCGCATCGCCAGGACGAGCTCGCGGCCGCCGAGGATCAACAGCGAGAGCGCGAACGGAACGATATAGTAGAGCAGGCGGAACAGCAGCAGCCCGGCGAGCAGGTCTTCCTTGTCGAACTGCCAGAGCGCGACCATCATGGCCGCGTCGAAGACGCCGAGGCCGCCGGGGGCGTGGCTCGCGAAGCCGAGCAGCGTGGCCGCGACGAAGATCACCGCCACTGTGACGAAGCCGATATTGGGCTCGTCGGGCACCAGCATGTACATCGCCAGCGCGCAGCAAGCGAGATCGATGATGCCGATTCCGATCTGCAGCAGGGTGAGCGGCCCGCCCGGCAAGGTGACGCTCCATCCGCTCCGCCCGACGACGCGCGGGCGGCGCCACACCCAGATGACGTAAAGCGTCAAGACGATCAGCACCGCGATCGCGGCGCCGCGGTTGAACCATGCCGGCAACCGGTTGATGGCGCTGGCGGCGAGCGGCTCATAGGCGATGCCGAGGCCGAGCACGGTGGCATTGCCGAGCCAGAACGTCAGCCCGGCGACGAAGCAGATTTTCGCGACATCGATGGCGTTGAGGCCCCAGGCCGAATAGACGCGGTAGCGCACCGCGCCGCCGGTCAGGACGCTCGCCCCCACATTGTGGCCGACCGAATAGCTGGTGAAGCCGGCGACCGCCGCAACCCAATAGGGCACGTCGGTGCGCCCGATCGTGCGCAGCGCGAACAGGTCGTAGAAGGTCAGCGTGAAATAGCCGGCACCGACGAACAAGGCCGCCAGCGCGATATGGCGCGGATTGGTGGTGACCAGGGCCTCGACGACCTCACGGACGTCGATGTTGCGCAGGATGCGATAGAGCGCCACGCCGGCGATCGCGATGATGGCGGCGCTCAGGAAGAAGCCGATCCGATTCCAGCCGATCTTCTGGTCGCAAAACCGCGCCGCCGCGTTCAATGTCTCGATGACCTTTCGCTCACGCTCGGTTGATTTCGGCTCCATCGGTCGATCCGTCACGCAATCCCGTTGGCGGGTTCAGGGGTAGGCGTCTCGCTCATATCGCCGTTGCAACGCTTGCTTTCGATCCTGGTGTTGCAAGACCCAGCCGAAAATAAGGAGCGAGCGGGGGGCCGATGGTCGGCAACGATTAGCAAAACTCAGGTTGCGGCGCGAGGGCTTGCCGCTGGCCCAGGGCCCGCGGTCCCCGGGGATGGCCGTCCGCCCCATATGACGCCCGCCGCGACGACCTGATAAGGTCGGCCGGCAAAACACAGGCTTGGCCTGTTCGACCAATTGCCTAGCAAAAGAGCAGTGCGCTTGGCGCACACGGAGGACCCCATGACCCAGCATTCCGAGCCGGCGGCCCGGCTCGCCCGCCGCACCATCCTCAAGGGCGCCGGCCTCGGCATCGGGGCGGGCTTGACGTCCGGCCTCGCCTCCGCGCAGGCGCAGACCACCGGCGCGGCCACGGCGCAAGCGGCCGACGGCCCGATCTGGAGCGCCGAATACTGGGCGAACAAGGGCAACGTGAAGCTCAACCTCTGGCGCAAGCGCGCGGGCGCACCGAAGCCCGGCGAGCCGCCGCTGCCGATCCTGTTCCTGGTGCACGGCTCATCGAACTCCACGCGCTCGTCGTACGACCTGACCGTGCCGGGCAAGGGCGAGTACTCGCTCATGAACGTATTCGCGCGCTACGGCTACGACGTGTGGACCATGGACCACGACGGCTATGGCCGCTCCGGCAGCTCCGGCAACAATTCCGACATCGCCAGCAGCGTCGAGGACCTCAAAGCCGCGATCCCGGTCGTGCTGCAGGAGACCGGCCAGGCCAAGATGCATTTCTACGGCACGTCGTCGGGCGGGATCCGGGCCGGCGCCTACGCGCAGGTGCATCCCGAGCGGGTCGACCGGCTGGTGCTGGTCGCCTTCACCTACAAGGGCACCGGCGCGCCCGAGATCGGCCGGCGGGCGCAGCGGGTCGAAGCCTATCGCAACAATAATCGCCGCTTGCGCGACGCCGCCATGATCCGCTCGATCTTCACCCGCGACGGCCACGCCTCGAGCTACGACCCGGCGGTGGCCGAGGCGATCATCGCCGAGGAGATGAAGTTCGGCGATCAGATCCCGACCGGAACCTATCTCGATATGGCGGTGAACCTGCCGAAGGTCGATCCGAAGAAAGTGCTCTCGCCGGTACTCATGATCCGCGGCGTCTACGACGGCAACTCGACCAACGAGGATCTGCTCGACTTCTATCAGCAACTGCCGAACGGCGACCGCCAGTTCGTGATCCTGCCGCACACCGCGCACAGCCCGGGATACAGCAACAACCGGCACCTGCTCTGGTACGCGACGCGCAACTTCCTCGCCTCGCCGGCGGCGGTGCCCGCGTCCTGACTCGTCATGCCCGGCACGCAGTCAAGCTTGCGCAGACTGCGTAAACTTGTCTGCGGTGCCGGGCATCCACGTCTTTCGCGCAGAAACAAAGGCGTGGATGGCCGGGACAAGCCCGGCCATGACGAAGATGTAGGGTGGGCAACGGCGCCCTGACGTGCGCGCTGAATTTTGGCACGGTGTTGCGCGCAGTTGCACGCGGTCGCACCGTCAACCGGTACGCACGTCGCATAGTAAATGTCGACGCGTGGGCAAAGGCGCGTCAAGCTGGGAGCGGGTGGAGAGTTCGTGTCCGGCGCCTTTGCCCACCCTACGGTTTGCGGCCGTCAGCGCAGCTCGCCGTCCGCAAAGAACGCGCGCAACTCCGCATAGGTCTCCTCCGGCGCCTCCTCCGAGAGATAATGCCCGCACGGCAGCGCCTTGGCGCCGCTTATGTCGGCGGCGTAGTGCGACCACACCTCGGCCGGCTTGTGGTTGCGCCCGACCGCGCCGGTCGCGCCCCACAGGATCAACGCCGGACAGGCGATCCTGCGGCCGGCGGCGAAGTCGATCTTGTCCATGTCGAAGTCGACGCCGTAGGTCGCGCGGTAGTCCTCGCACATGGCGTGGATGGTCGCCGGGTTGCGGAAGCAGCGGATGTATTCGGCGAGCGCTTCCGGGCCGAAGAAGCTCAACCCCTGCGGCGTCTTGGCGAGCTTGGTGCGGATGAAATAGTCGGGATCGGCGCCCATCAGCCGCTCCGGCAGATCGTAGGGCTGGATCATGAAGAACCAGTGATACGCCGCCTTGGCCCATTCGCGCGTGGTCTGGGTGAACAGGTTGTGCTGCGGAATGATGTCGAGGATCGCCGCGCGCGCGACCTTGCCGGGATGATCGAGGCACATGCGGTGGAGCACGCGGGCGCCGCGGTCGTGGCCGGCGGCGTAGAAGCGGGTAAAGCCGAGCGCCGCCATCACCTCGACCTGGTCTTGCGCCATGGCGCGGAACGAATAGCCGCTGTGGTCCGCCCCGCCCGGCGGCTTTTCGGAATCGCCGTAGCCGCGCAGGTCGGTGGCGACCACGGTGAATTCCTGCGCCAGCCGGGGCGCGAATTTGTGCCAGGAGAGGTGCGTGAACGGATTGCCGTGCATGAGCAGGACGGGCGGGCCCTTGCCGCCGTGCGCGGTGACGATGCGGGCGCCGCTGGTCTTGATCTCGGTACGGGTGAAGCCTTCGAGCACGCAGGGCCCCCTCGATCGACGGCGGTCTACGCGGCCGGTTGTATCGAGCTTCGCCGCCGGTGGGAAGGCGCCGTTATCTCGTCAATCCGATCCGCGCGGCCACCGCAAGGGCGCGATCGATGGTCGCTTGGTGGTCGATACGCGCCGAATAGACGCCTACGCTCTGGTCGCGCGACGCGGTGACGATCCGATCCCCCGCGGGATCGAACCCGACCGAGAAAACATAGTTGCCGTCGTGCACATGGCGGATGGCCAGGAGACGCCCGCTGAGCAAATCCCAGAAGTAGAGCCGCCCCTTGATCGTCGAAGTCACGAGCAGAGCACGCTTCGGATGGAACGCGGCGCCCAATACCCATTCGTCCTTTTCGTGCATGAACGGTTGGCCGATCGGCTTGCCGTCGGCGGCGTTCCAAATGCGGGCGCTCTCGTCATCGGACACGGTGACGACCCTGTCGCCGGCGGGGTTGAATGACGCCCAATTGACGCTCTTGCGGTGGCCGTCGGGCCGGCCGCCGAGGACGCGGACTTGCCGGCCGCTGCGCGCGTCCCAGATCACCGCCCGCTCGTCGTGCTCCGCCGTCAAGATCAAATCGCCCGACGGGCTGAACACGGCGGAGAACACCTCCTTGGAGTGCCGCAGCACGATGTCGAGGGGCTGACCGGTCGCGGCGTCGAACACTTGCGCCCTGGTGCCCGCAGTCATGACGACGCGCCGGCCCGATTGATCGAATGCGGCGAAGGTCACGCGCGAATCCTGCACCGGCAGCGCAACGTGCCGGCGCGTCGCCAGATCCCAAATGCGGGCGGTGCGGTCCTGCGAAGCGGTGACCACGCGCGCGCCGGCGGAATCGAAGGCCGCGCTGTAGACGGCGCTCTCGTGACGAATGAAGTCCATGTCCGGAACGAGGCGCAGGCTGTTGGCGTCCCAAAAGTGCACCCGCCCGTCGAGGCCCGCGCTCACGATCCGCGTGCCGTCCGGGGAAAACGCCGCGCGGCGGACCGGCTCGTCGTGGCCCGCGAGCGTAGCGGCCGGCCTTGGAGCGATATCCCACAGGCGGATCGCCGGATCGCCGATCTGATTGATGCCGGCGGAGGTGACCAGCCGGTCACCGGAGGGCGAGAACGCCAGCGCGAAGACGAATTGCGTATGGCCGCGCAGCACCAGATCGGGGATCGGCTCGCCGGTGCGGCCGTTCCACACGCGTGCGGTGAAGTCATTGCCGGCGGTGGCAATCCGATCGCCGGACGGGCTGAACGCCACCGCGCGCACGCTGTCCGCGTGCGGCATCTTCTCGATCGGCCGACCGCTCGCTGCGTCCCACAGCCGCGCGCTGCGATCCTCCGACGCCGACGCAAGGCGCTCGCCGCTCGGATCGAACACGAGCGCGTTGACGGGGCCGTCATGCCGTAGCGATTCGATCATGCGCGGGGCCGTCGGATTGCTGACGTCCCAGAGCGCGATTTGCCGATTGCTCGCGAGCGCAACACGGGTGCCGGGACGGCTGATGTCGCCGGCGCGGAAGGTCGGCCCGTCACTCAAAATGGTCGCCAACCGGCGGCCGTCGTCGACCGACCACAGCACGGCGCTATTGCCGGAGAGGGTCATGACGATTCGCTTGTCCGGGCTGTACCGCACGGACATGACGCGGTCCGGACGGCCGTCGCGATCGCGGTGGCCGTCCAAAACGAACTTTACGGCGCCGTCGCGGGTATCCCAGATGCGACCTGTGCCGTCGTCCGATGCGCTCATGAGAAGCGCGCCGGCGGAGTCGAAGACGAGCCGCCGCACGATCCTGCCGGGCTCGTGCCCGTCGAGCTGCCGCACCAGCACTCCCGAATTCGGGTCGAAAATCCGGATCCTGCCGTCTTCGCTCGCGACCGCCACGCGATCACCGGAGGGACTGAAGATGGCGTGGCGGGCGCGCGGTCCGCTGCTCAGCGTCCTTGCCGCGGCCCCGGCCTTGATATCCCATATGCGAACGCTGCCGTCGAGCGACGCCGTCACAAGCCGTCCGCTAGCGGTGTCGAAGGCGAGGCTGTCCGCCTCTTGCTGATGGCCTTTCAGCAGCGCCTCGAACCGATTGCGATCGAGCGCAACTTCGAGGAGCGCGATCAGCTCATGGGGCAGGCCCTGATCGGACCCCGCCACCTTGGTTGGCAGATTCGCCAATGCGATTCTGGTCACATCGACGAAAAAGTTCTCCCGCGACAGTTTCGTCGCCTCATTGGTGGCGGCGAGAAGCTGCTGCCGGCCGGCTTCTTGCTGATAATCACTGATGGCCTTCCATGACGCGCCGACGCCGACGGCGAGCGCGATCGCGGCCGTCGCGACCTGCACGCGGCGCCATCGTTGGCGCAACTTCTCGCGTTGCTTGAGGTCGTCGAAATTGATGCCAATGAGTCCCGCGACGAGCTTGAGCCGCGCGTGGGACTTGCCGTCTCCCTCGGGACGAATGTCGGCGGCGAGCGGCTCGACACGCTGCGTGGTGAGTTGACCGCCAGCATCGACGGCAAACCGCAAGGCGGGGCAGAAACATTCCCGGGCGGTGCCGGATTTTTCCGATGCGTTCGGCTCGCCATCGAGGATGAGACACAGAATGCGGCCGGCGCCACCAAGCCGCTTGAAGGTCAGCACCTCCTCATTGACCCAGATCGAGCTGGCGGAGCTCGGCGAGCAAACGACGATCAGATAGCGCGAGGCGCGTAGTGCCTCACGGATGGCGTTGCCGAGATCGGACGAGGTCGGTAGTTCCTCCCGGTCACGGAATATCGGCGCGATACGCCGAGGCACCGGGCCGTCGCGGCCCGGCCGGCCGACAAGTCGGCGCGGAACGCGGTAGCGCTCCAGCGCTTCATGCAGCTGATCCGCGCTCGCTTGATCCAAATGACTGTAGCTGATGAAAGCCCAATACTTGAATTCCGCTGCCGGCTCGCTCATAGCTCAGCGCCAAACAAAACGCCGTCACGGTCGACAGGACGTCGCCGCCCCATCATTTCACCGCGATGCCGGCCGCCTTGGCGAGCGCCACCGCGATCGGGGCCTCCTTGGCGATGCGCGCATCGAATGCCTCCGGAGTCATGATCAGGGGCTCGACGCCGAGCTTGGCGAGCTTGTCCTTCACGCCCGGGTCTTCCAGCGCGTTCACCGTCTCCTGGTGAATGCGGGCGACGATGTCGCGCGGGGTCTTCTTGGGCACGAACATCCCGATCCAGAAATCGAAATCGGAATCGGGATAGCCCGCCTCCACGGTCGTCGGCACGTTCGGCAGGGCGGAAGCGCGCTTGGAGCTGCTCACCGCCAGCGCCAAGAGCTTGCCGTCGCGGATGAACGGCATCGCCGGCGTGATCGGGCAGAAATACACGTCCACCCGCCCGGTCATCACTTCCGTCAACGCTTCCGGCGCGCCCCGGAACGGAACGAGTTGACCCTCGAAGCCGGCGGCGAGGCGGAAACGCTCCATGGTCAGGTGCGGCGGCGTTCCGATGCCGGCGGCCGCGTAGTTGATCGATCCCGGCTTGGCCTTGGCGGCGGCAACCAGGTCCTTCAGCGTCTTGATGTTCTTGTCCGGCGAGATCACGAGCACCAGCGGCACGTTGCCAAGCGGCGTGATCGCGGAGAAGTCCTGCACCGGGTCATAGGGACTGTTGGCCTGGACGGCGGGCGTGGTCACGAGCGCGTTGGAGTGGACCAGGATGGTGTGGCCGTCCGGATCTGACTTGGCGACGGCGCTGGTGCCGACGGTCGTGCCTCCGCCGGTGCGATTCTCGATCAGGATGGTCTGGCCGACTTGGGCCGACACATGGTCAAACACGGTGCGCGGAATGATGTCGGTCGCGCTCCCCGCCGAGAACGGCACGATGATCCGAACCGTCTTCGTCGGCCATGCCTGGGCCAGCGCCGGTGCGGCCGCGGCGACCGCCAAGATCGATCCCGTCGCAATCGTCGCAAGCGCAGCGCACGAGCGCGCTCGGCACGCATTCCACGAGCTGTGCATAGTCTCGTCCTCCGTCACTCGCCGCGGGACGGTCGTGCGGGATCGTCAATCGGCAGGCTGGGAGCCTAGCCGATCGGTTTTCGCATCACCACTGCCAAGCGGCTAGCGCGTGAGGACGATGAATTCCGTGTAGCGGCCGGTCTCCCGGCCGAGGCCCTCGTCGGAGATCACCAGCGAGGAACCGGGGATCAGGAGGTCGCTGATGCGGTCGACCGCCTCCTGAGGCATCTGGATGCGGTCGAGCGCCTGCGCCGCAGTCGACGGCGGCTTCGCTTCCACGACCTTGGGAGGCTCCTTGGACTTTCTGCGGGGCTGATTCACCTGCTCCGTCACCAGTCCATGCTCGTGCGGATAGGAGATCAGGTTCCAACGCATGCCGGCGCCGCCGTCGGTGAAGGCCATGGCGGTGAACACGTGGGTGCCGAGCGGCTTGTCCGGATTGTCGATCGTGATCGGCATCTCGAAGATCGGGATGAAGCCCTGCCGAACGAAAATCTTCTTCTCCTTGCGGCTGACGAACACCGCCACCTGTCCGGTGCGCTTGACCGGCTGATCGGCGGCCTTGGTTCGGGGCGCGGTCGGCTTGGGCGGATCGGTGAGGCTCGGCTCGGGCTTCGGCGGATCGTTGCTGGCGGGCGCCGTTGCCGGGCTGGCGGGCGCCGCCTGCGCAGGCGTCGGCGGCTCGCTCGTTGGCGGCGCCTCGACCGCCTGGCGCAGCTCATTGGGCAGCACCGGCGGGGTCGTGCCCGGAGCCGAAGGCACGATCGTCCCGGTCGCCTTGACCTGGTCGTCGGCGGGCGCGGTCTCGGCGGCCTGCGCCGGCGCGGCCGGTTTCTCCGCCGGCTTGCCGTCGTCGACCGGTTTGGCCTCCTCGGTCGCGGCGGTTGCGGCATCCGTGGGCTTGCGGTCATCCGCCGTATCAGGAGCCGTCGGCTTGGCCGTCTCCGGCGCCGATCGGGTCACGTCCGGCCCGCCCGCGTCGTTCGTGGTCGTCGTCGTCGCTTCGGCCATCTGGACGAGTCGGGCCGGCTTCAATTCGATCGGCTCGATCGCGGCGATCTTCGGCTCCACCGGCTTCGGCCGCGGCTTGAACAAACTGGCATGGTTGAAATCAACCGGCGCGACCTCGCTGCGGGCAATGACCACGCGCACGCCGAGCTTGGTCGTCGGCCATAGCCGCGCGGCAAATTCCGACGGCAAGCGGATGCAGCCGTGGGAGGCCGCATAGCCCGGCAACATGCCCTCGTGCATCGCAACGCCGGACCAGGTGACGCGCTGCATGAAGAACATGGGCGCGTTGCCGTAGAGATTCGAGCGGTGATAGCGGTCCTTCTCGATCACGCTGAAGACGCCCGAAGGCGTCGGATGGCTGGCGGTGCCGGTCGATACCGGTGCCTGCGCCACGCGAACGCCATCGCGAAACAAGGTCAGGCGCTGGCTGCCGATGGAGATGACGATCTGCAGCACGCCGCCTTTCGGCACGTCGACGAAACCGTCCCTTTCCGGATTGGGCTTCTTGACGGCCGGGGTAGAGGCCGGGCTGGCGACGGCACGGTATCTTCGGACGGCGGCGTCCGCCGAGCTGGCGACGCCGGCGACGAACACCAAGGCTACGCTTGCGACCAGGGCCCTGCGCAGGGCCTTGGTCGAAGGACCAGAAGCGGACATGCCGGGGACTTCCCCCACGAGTTTCGCCAAGACACTCTCCCAATGGCTTCTTAGGATTTTTCGACGGCCGAACGGCTCGATGCGGTTTGTGTCACCTTACAAGATAAGCGTTGCAGGGGCGTAAAGTCGACGGACTTATCGACATCTAACTCCTGCGCATGGCCCGCACGTTCCACTGATTCGGTAAAAAATCTTAAGCCGGCGGCGCGGCTGGCGCCATCACTTCATCCCGTTGAGGTTAAAGGCCAAATGGTCTCGCCGCGGGCGGTCGCGCCGGGCCAAATAGTTACGCTCGCAGCCTGCGGGTGGTGTCGTCGAACAGCTCCTCGACGGCGATTTTTCGCGGGATGAGGTTTTGCTGCAACGCATAGTTAATGATCGTATTCAAGCCCGGCCGGCAGCCCTCGAAGCCGAAGGGAAGGAAGTCGATGCTGCCGGCCTTCGGCAGCCCGGCCGCCTGCTTGCCCTGCACCAGCAGGCGATAGACCTCCGCCACCAGGTCGGGCCGCGACTTGGCGAGCGCCTCGGTAACCACCACCATGTGGTTGATCGGCACGACCTTGTGCTGCGCGTACCACTTCTGCGCCGCCGCCTCCGGATCCGGGATCAGGCTCTTGAGCGCCGGATCGCTGGGGAGGTCGGCGCCATAGATGGCGGCATCGAGCTCGCCCTCCCGAAGCATCTTGAGCAGGTTCTTGTCCCCGCCGACCCGCTCGACCCCCGCCGGTTCACGGTATTCGGCTACATGACCGTCCTCGAACGTGACCCAATGCAGGCGATCCAGGTCGACGCCGTAGTCGTTCTGCAGGATGCCGCGCACCCACACCGCCGTGGTCTGGCTGTAGGCGCGCACGCCGACGCGTTTGCCGGGAAGATCGGCGGGCGTGAGCGGGCGCGCCGCGTTGCACAGGATGGTGCCGTGCTGGAACCGCCCCATCATGGTGGCCGGGATCAGCACCAGCGGCTTGCCGTAGGCCTTGGCCTGCACATAGGTCGCGATCGCCATTTCGCTGACGTCGAACTTGAGCTCGCGCACCATCGGCTTGAAGAACCGGTTCGCCGGCTTGATGTCGCTGAAGTCGAAGGCGACGCGGTCGGATTTGATCTCGCCGCGCTTGAGCGGCAGCGTGTGCGGATAGTTGTCGAAGGCGGCGCTCAAGGTGGTGAGTTGGGTCGCTACGCTCATCGTGAACTCATTTCCGTTGCGGGTCTGCCAAGCGGACGCGGGGCGCGGCCGGCATCCATTCTGGAACATTTTTCGTGGGCAAGGCGAGCGTCTTGTGAGGCTTCCCGACTCTAGCCGGGTGGTGAGGTGCGGGTGTGATGGCGCTCGATCCTCGGCTCACCGGTTCTGCTATGATCGCCGCGACCCGAGGCCGCCCATGACCCTGATCCTCTCCAACGACGACGTCGAGAAGCTGTTGACGATGCGCGATTGCATCGAGGTCATGGAAGAGGCCTATGTCGAATTGGCCGAAGGACGCGGCGTCTCGCGCACGCGCTCCGACTGCTTCACGCCGACCGCACGGGCGGATGCGCTTTACAGCCTCAAATCCATGGACGGCGTGGTGCCGAAGCTCGGCATCGGCGCGGTCCGCATCAATTCCGACATCATCACCTGGCCGAAACGGGGCAACAACGTGCGCCGCGAGAAGGTGCCGGCCGCGCCCAACAACCGCTACGTCGGGCTGGTGCTGCTGTTCTCGGTGGAGAACGGCGAGCCGCTGGCGATCCTGCCCGACGGCGTCATGCAGCGCATGCGCGTCGGCGCCGCCAATGGGCTCGGCATCAAATACCTCGCCCGCGAGGACGCCAAGAGCGTCGGCATTCTCGGCTCCGGCTGGCAGGCGGGCGCGCAGCTGATGGCGGCCTGCGCGGTGCGCGAGGTCGAGACCATCCGCTGCTTCAGCCCCAATCCGCAAAGCCGCCAGGCCTTCGCCACCGCGATGCGCGCGCTGCTCGGCGTCGAGGTCGTGCCCGTGGACCAGCCGGAAGAGGCGATCGCGGGCGCCGACATCGCGATGTGCGCCACCAATTCCATCGATCACATCTTCTTCGAGCACTGGATCGAGCCCGGGATGCATGTGAGCTCCATCAAGCGGCCGGAAATCGAGGTCAAGGCGATCAAGCGCGCCGATCACGTCGTGATCCATTGGAACGAGCCAAGCCCGATCCATGTCGCCGCCAAGGGCGTCGTGATCGAGGAGAAGGTCGAGGGCCGCGGCTGGGCGCTCGCCGGGGAGATCGACTTCAAGAAGCTTCCGACCCTGCCAGAGCTCGTCGTCGGCCGGGTCGAGGGCCGCAAGTCCGCTGCCGACGTGACCTGCTTCATCAACAATATCGGGCTCGGCTATCAATTCGCGGCCGTGGGCTCCGTCGTCTACCGCAAGGCCAAGGCGAGCGGCGTCGGGCACGATCTGCCGACCGACTGGTTCACCGAGGACGTGCATCCTTAGACCGTGGAGATGCCGAACATGTCACAGCTCTTGCGGGCCGCAAGGCTCCTGATCGCGGCGCTTGCCGCCGCCTTCGCCGCGCCGGCGGCGGCGCAGGACTGGCCGCCGCGCACGACCAGCATCGTGCTCGGCCTCGGCCCCGGATCGGGGCTCGACCTGTTCGCCCGCGTGATCGTGGATGCGCTGCAGACCAGGCTCGGCAGCAATTTCGTGATCGATTATCGCGTCGGCGCCGCCGGCAACATCGCCGTCGAATACGTGGCGCGGTCCGCACCGGACGGATCGGTGCTCGGCGGCGCGATCGCCGCCCCGATCGTCACCAATCCGATGTTCATGAAGCTCAACATCGAGCCGATGAAGGAGCTGGCGCCGGTGACCGTGCTCGGGACCACGCCGAGCGTCGTGATCGCGAGCAAGAAAAGCGGCGCCAAGTCGATGGCGGACTTCATCGCCATGCTCAAGAAGGATCCCGGCAAGTACACGTTCTCCTCGGTCGGGATCGGAACCACCGGCCACCTGTCGGTCGAACTGATCGCGCTCAAGAGCGGAACCAAGATGGTGCACGTCCCTTACAAGAGCACGCCGGAAGCGCTGCAAGCGGTCATGACCGGCGAGGTGGACATGGCTACGCTGACCGTGAACCTCACCGAGCAGGCGATCCTCACCGACAAGGTCACCGGCATCGCCATCACCTCGGCGCGGCGCTGGCCGACGCTGCCCGACGTTCCGACCATCGGCGAAGCGGGCATTGCGGACATACCCGTCGACGCCTGGTTCGGCCTGTTCGCTCCCGCCAGGACGCCGGCGGCGATCATCGACAAGATCGCGCGCGAGATCAGGGCGGTCGAGCAGATCCCCGAGGTCCGCAAGCGGATCGAAGGCGTCTATTATCGCCCGGTCGCCAACACCCCGGCCGAGTTCGCCGCGCTGCTGCGCGAGGAGCAGGTGACCTGGAAGCGGGTCGTGGACACGATCGGGTTGAAGTGAGTCAGCGAATAGCGAATGGCGAATAGCGAATAGCCTTCGCACTTCACTACTCGCTATTCGCCACTCGCTATTCGCCTCTATCTGGCTGCCAGCAGCTTTCGCAACCGCTCCACCAGGCCCTCCGGCGTCGCCTGCATCTGCGCGATCAATCGGCCGATCGCCTCGCCGCCCAGCGGATTGATCTCCAATCCGATCTTCTTCGCCTCCTCCAAAAAGAGCGGGTCCCGCATGGTGGCGTCGAAGGCGTCCTGCAGGGCTTTGACGCGCTCGGCCGGCACCTCGGGCGGCAGCGCCAGCGGGCGCGCCATCTTGAACTTCGAGGTGAAGAACCGCCAGATCTCGCGGTCCTCGTCCGACGTCGCCAGTTCGACCACCGCCGGCACCTCCTTGATCTCCGCCACCCGCTCGCTGCCGAACTGCAGCAGCATGCGGATCTTCCCCTGCCTGATCCAATCGGCCTTGGTGACGACGAGGTTGGTCAGCCCGGTGGTATTGCCTTGAATCTCGCCGCGCTCGACCGCGAGGCTGATCTCGTTCTGGCCCTGATAGCCGGTGACGAACTCCATGCGCGTGCCGAGGGTCTGGTTCATCAGATATGACAGCATGTAATTGTCGGCGCTGGCCGCGGTCGCGCCCATGATGATCTTGCCGGTCTTGAGGTCCGCCACGCTTTTCGCCGGCGCCGTGTGCCAGACCCAGAACACCTGCGGCTCCTGCACCGGCGTGCCGACCCAGTTGAAGCGGTTGATGTCGAAGGCGACGTTGCCGGCGGCAGCGAGCAGCTTGAGCCGCGGCTCGAGCGGAATGGTGTTGTTGGGCATGCCGATCACGGTGCCGTCGCGCGGCGAGCGGTTGTAGAGCGCATTGGTCATGATCAGGC
>WNGB01017628.1_pt1 | contig 15667 bp, 16 predicted proteins | sample 5400681 | NCBI WGS metagenome assembly WNGB01 (sample SAMN13153367, study PRJNA577476) | soil metagenome | isolation source: 115 cm soil or saprolite under grassland replicate 2 | place: USA:California | collected 2016-06-15
GAGTGTCTGCGAATCAGTGTGTGGCCGCACCGCTCTCGCGGCCCTGGGCTTGGCCGGCCGCCTCAGAGGCCGCTGCTCCGACCCTAACGGCGAACCGTTTTCTGTTCCGTTCGATCGGGAGCGTCGGATCATGCGGGTCGCGGCCAGCCGCTGCGGATCCACGATCAGGCTTACCTCGGCCAGTTGCTCGGGAGTGAGGCGCAGGGCGATCGACTCCGCCTCGTCGGCGAGCGAGATGATGCCGCGGGCGCCGACGCCGTCCCACAGCGTCGCGTCGTACGCCTCGGAGGCGAAGGTGACGAAGGCCGACCACGTTTCGTCGCGGGCGAATCGCCGTACGCCGGTCGCGGCGACGCCGCCGTCCCAGCGCTTGGCGACGCTGCGGAGGTGCTCGGCCGCGGCTACGACCTCGGGTGTCCAGTCGGCGTGGTCCGGTGGGATGTCGCACTCGTAGTGGTCCGCCACCGGCTCGGCCCAGACGAGCAGCCGGCGTACGGCGTCGGCGGCCTGCGCGTGGGTCCAGTCGCGCCCGTCGACGATGTACTCCGAGGTCCGCCGGGCCACCGGGTTACCAGCCCCAGGCGTGGTAGGTCTCGATCTCGAGCCAGGCATTGACGCGGGGGCGGGTGCGGTTCGGGTAGGGGCTGCCGTTGTAGTGCTGGCAGAGCCGGTCGATGCCGACGAGATCCACGTCGTCCTCGAGCTTGACGGTGCCCTGGACGCTCACGTGCCGGTACCAGGACGAGTCGTCGAGCACCGTCAGCGAGACCCGCGGATCGGCGCGCAGGTGGTCGAGGCGCTTCCGGCCGGCGTCGAGGTTGAGCAGGATGCGGCCGTCCTCCCAGAGGTACCAGGTCGCGACCGACACCGGCATCCCGTCCGACCGTACGGTCGCCATCACGGCCGGGTTGGGCTTCGCGAGCAGCTCGACGACGTCCTGCGGGACAGGCGGCTTCGCCACGGTCACTCCTGGCGTTCGGCAACGATCGGTCACCTACGGCAACCGGCGTCCAGCCGCGGCTATTCCGCCTTCCGCGCGGTCACCAGCGCGAACGTCAGGTACTCGCCCCGATCCGCCTCGAGCATCGCAACCACCGCAGACTCGTCGGAGCCCTTGTGCGCCGCGCAGACCTGCTCCCACGTGAGCCAGTCGCGCCACCCGGACTCCTGCAGCCGCGCGGCCGTGACGGTGACGAGCTCCGTGATCTCCCACTGGAACCGCCACCACTCGGCCGTGTGCCAGGCCAGCGCCTCCCAGCCGACGCACGCCTTGATGTGCGGCGGGATGTGCCCCAGCTCGCGAATCTCGCGTCGCATCGCCGGCGTCGCGATCCCGAGCTGCCCGCCCGGTTTGAGGTACGACGTGAGGTACGCGAGGTACCCGTCAGCCGTGCCGAAGTACTCGTAGGCATCCACGCACACGATCGCGTCGAAGAACCCGCGCGCGAACGGCAGCGCATGCGCCTCCGCCTTCAGCGCGGTCACCTGGTCGCCGACGCCGTGCGCCTCGAACGTCGCCGCGTTGTCGTCCGGCGATACCCCCAGGTCCGCCGCCCACACCCGCACGCCGTACTCGCGCGCCAGGAACACCGACGTCGCACCCTTGCCGCACCCCAGGTCCAGCACCCGCATCCCAGGCCGCAGGTCCAAGTCGTGAGCCAGGTCCTCCAGCAACCACAATGGGTGCGGCCCCATGTCGCTCTCGACCAGCCACAGACCGTCGTACGACGATGAGCGCGGGTACTCGGCACGGCGCAGCGATTCGAGCGAAGTCACGCGCGCCAACCAACCGCGAAGCCGGCGGCGGCGCAACCCGGTTTCAGTCCTGCTCGCCCTCGCCGGCAAGGAGCGCGGCGAGCTCGCGCTCTCGCGCCGCCCGCCGGTCGCGGATGCGTAGGCCCTGCTCCGCGAGCACGAGGCCGATGACCAGCCCGAGCATGGCGTGGATGCTCGCGGGGGTGTACTCGCCCGAGTCGTCGAGGAACATGAGCGACCCGACGAGGGTGAGGATGGCGGGGTACACGAGCCGGTTGGCGAGGTCGCGACGACCGAGAGCTTGCCACAGCCCGCCGATGACCGTCCCCGCCAGGGTCGCCACGAGGTATAGCACGCCGGTGTCCGCAACCGGCACAACGGGCCAGTCGACCATCTGCAGGCCGGCGAATCCGACGCTGACTACCCAGAACGCCTTGTCGCCCAGAGGGCCCTCGGGCTCTTGGCCCGGCCACGGCTGTGTTGTCACGAACCGTGTATCCGTGTTCGAAGGGCGAGCGTTACTCCGGGTCGTCGGATGTGCCGAGTGCGTCGTCGACGGAGGTCTCGCCCTCGGTGCGGACGTGCTCGTGGTGGATCTGCGGCGCCTCCGCCGGGGTGTCGTCCAGCGACTCGACGACCAGGTCGTTCGGCTGCTCACTCATCGAAGAACCCTCCTCGAACGGTGTCGACCTTTCGAGTGTGCGCGCCCCACCCCGCCGTCGCCAGGCCGGGCGTCAGTAGCCGGGGTTCTCGCCGCCGGACGACGTCTCGCCTGGTGACGCCACGTGCCACGTGAACACGACGCCGCCGAACGTGTCGCTCGCCCCGTTGCCCTTCACCTGGCCCGCGGACCGATCCAGCGAGAACGTGTACAGCGGTTTGCCGTCGAACGCCACCTGCCGGCTCCCGTCCGGCCGGGTCACCGTGCTCAGCAGCTTCGACACATCGTCCGGCCCGGTCGGGTCCTGCCCGGCCGGCACGGTGAGCGGCGCCCACACGGCGACACAGTCCGCCGTGACGCACCGCACGGCACCGCCGGTCTCCTGGTCGGCCGAGTACAGAGCCCGTCCGCCCGTGTCCACCAGCACCCTGCCGACACCCTGAACGTTGTGCAAGGCAACAGTTCCGCCCTCGTCGGAACCACCGCCGCACGCCGCCGCGCCCAGTATCACCACGAACGCGCTCGCGGCGGTCCGTCGTACCTCGAACTTCATCGAAATCCTCCTCGCGCTACGTTCAGAACAACGAGATCCGGTGGCGCGCAGTTCAATCCGAGGCAGACTGGCAGACATGCCAGCAATCCGCCGGGTCGAACCCCGCGACGTGGAGACCGTCGTCAAGCTCGTGCACGCGCTCGCCGAGTACGAACGCGCGCCGGACGAGTGCCACTTGACCGCCGAGCAGTTGCACGAGGCGTTGTTCCGGCCGGGCGCGGCGCTGTTCGGGCATGTCGCCGAGGCGGACGGCGAGGTGGTCGGCTGCGCGCTGTGGTTCCTCAGCTTCTCGACCTGGCGCGGCGAGCACGGCATCTACCTCGAGGACCTGTTCGTCGAACCCGCGCACCGCGGCTCCGGACTCGGCAGGGCGCTGCTGGTCGCGCTCGCGGCCGAGTGCGTCCGGAACGGGTACCAGCGGCTCGAGTGGGCGGTGCTGGACTGGAACACGCCTAGCATCGACTTCTACGAGGCGCTCGGCGCCGAGGCCCAGGACGACTGGATCGTCTACCGCCTGGCCGGCGAGCCGCTGACCGCCCTGGCCGCGCTGCGAGGTGATGGCTGATGCACGTGATCTTCGGCGCCGGACCGCTCGGTCTGGCGGTCGAGCGCGCGCTGCGGCAGCGCGGTGAGCGGGTCCGGGTCGTGACCCGCAGCGGCCGTGGATCGGTCGACGCGGTGGCGGCCGACGCGACCATTCCCGAGGCCGCGCGGGCGGCGTCCGAGGGCGCGACGGTGGTATACCACTGTGCCGCGCCGCCGTACGCCGAGTGGGCGCGGCTGTCGCGTCCGCTGATGGACGGCATCGTGGCGGGCGCGGCGGTGGCTGGCGCCCGGCTCGTGTACGGCGACAACCTCTACTGCTACGGACCCGTGGACGGTCCGATCACCGAGGACCACCCGTACCGGCCGACCGGGCCGAACGAACGCGCCCGCGCGGACGTCGCCGACGCGCTGCTCGCCGCGCACGATCGTGGCGACGTCAGCGCGGTGATCGGCCGGGCGTCGGACTTCTACGGGCCGGGGGTCACCTTCTCGATCGTGGGCGACCGCGTGTTCGCATCGGCCCTGGCCGGGAAGGCCGCCCAGGTGCTGCCGGACGCGGACACCCCGCACACCTTCACGTACATCGACGACTTCGCCGCCGCCCTGGTCAACCTCGGCGCGCACGACGAGGCCGCCGGGCAGGTCTGGCACGTGCCGAGCGCGGAGCCGCTGACGACGCGGCAGTTCGTCGAACTCGTGTACCGCGAGGCCGGCAGGAAACCGCGCCTGCGGGTGGTGCCCGGACGGGCGCTGCGCACCGTCGCCTTGGTCAGCCCGACCATGCGGGCGATCACCGGCCGGCTCTACCAGACCGAGCGGCCGTTCGTGATGGACCACCGCAAGTACGACGCCGCGTTCGGCATCCCGCCAACCCCGCACGCGGATGCCGTTCGCGCCACGCTCGACTGGTACCGGCAACTATGACGAGAGCAGCTGCTCGAAGGGCACCGGATCGTCGTACGGATCAGGAGCCTGCGCGCGGGCGGCCGCGCCGAGCAGGCCGGTGAGCTCGGCTGCGGCGCGGTCGATCCGGTCGCGCAGGGCGGCCGCGCCGAAGTCCGAGGTCGCCGCGTAGACGCCGGTCGGGACCACGATCGCCTTCAGGTAGGCGAACAGCGGCCGCAGCGCGTACTCCAGCACCAGCGAGTGCCGCTCGGTCCCGCCGGTCGCCGCGATCAGCACCGGCTTGCCGGCGAGCGCGCCGTCCTCCAGCACGTCGAAGAACGTCTTGAACAACCCGCTGTACGACGCGCTGAACGTCGGCGTGACGGCGATGACCGCGTCCGCGCCGGTCACCGCGTCCAGCACCGCGCGCAGCGACGCGGACGGGAAGCCGGCCAGCAGGTGGTTCGTCAGGTCGTGCGCGTGGTCGCGCAGCTCGACCGCGATGATCTCGGCATCGACGGCCTGGCCGGCCAGGACGTCCCGTACGGCGCCGGCGAGCTGGTCACCGAGCAGCCGGGTCGACGACGGCTGGGTGAGGCCGGCGGTGACGACCGCGATCCGGCGGGCCGTCATCGGACGGTCCCCTCGGCGGGCACCAGCGGCTCAGCATCCGGAGTCGCCGCGGCCACGAGCGACGCGTGCGTGGGCGCATCGGGGACGTGCGCCGGGCGCAGCGCGTCGAACTCCTTGCGCAGCACCGGGACGATCTCGCCGAGGTGGTCGAGCTGCTCCAGCACCGACTTCAGCGGCAGGCCGGCGTGGTCGACCAGGAACAGCTGCCGCTGGTAGTCGCCGAACGTCTCCCGGAAGCTCAGCGTCTTCTCGATGACCTGCTGCGGGCTCCCGACGGTCAGCGGCGTCTCGGCCGTGAACTCCTCCAGCGACGGCCCGTGCCCGTACACCGGCGCGTTGTCGAAGTACGGCCGGAACTCGGCGACCGCGTCCTGCGAGTTCTTCCGCATGAACACCTGACCTCCGAGACCCACGATCGCCTGGTCCTGCGAGCCGTGCCCGTAGTGCTCGAAACGCCTGCGGTACAGGCCGATCAGCCGCTGGAAGTGCTCCTTCGGCCAGAAGATGTGGTTCGCGAAGAACCCGTCGCCGTAGTACGCCGCCTGCTCCGCGATCTCCGGGCTGCGGATCGAACCGTGCCAGACGAACGGCGGCACACCGTCCAGCGGCCGCGGCGTCGAGGTGAACCCCTGCAGCGGTGTGCGGAACTTCCCCTCCCAGTCCACGACGTCCTCGCGCCACAGCCGGCGCAGCAGTGCGTAATTCTCGATCGCGAGCTGGATGCCGTCGCGGATGTCCTGCCCGAACCACGGGTACACCGGCCCGGTGTTCCCGCGCCCCATCATCAGGTCCACCCGCCCGTCGGCCAGGTGCTGCAGCATCGCGAAGTCCTCGGCGATCTTCACCGGGTCGTTCGTGGTGATCAGCGTCGTCGACGTCGACAGGATCAGCCGTTCGGTGCGCGCGGCGATGTACCCGAGCATCGTGGTCGGCGACGACGGCACGAACGGCGGGTTATGGTGCTCGCCGGTAGCGAACACGTCCAGCCCGACCTCCTCGGCCTTGAGCGCGATCGCCACCATCGCCTTGATCCGCTCCGCCTCCGTCGGCGTCCGCCCCGTCGTCGGATCCGGCGTCACATCGCCCACGGTGAAGATCCCGAACTGCATAGCCGCTCCTCGCTCCGGTAGGTCGTTGACAATTTAACGACCCGTCGAAGCCTGGAACCACACCACCCCGCCCCCTATTCCAGTACGACGCCCGCCGGCACACCCGCGACACCCCCCGCACCACCGAGCGCCGTACCTGCTCCCGAACCGCACTTTCCCTGCCGACTCGCCGGTCCCTGCCGCACTTACCTTGCGGGCACGCCGGCCCTATCGCACTTACCTTGCATGCACGCCGGAACGAGAGTCACTCACCTTGCCGGCACGCCGTACGCGAGCGGCCCGACCGGCGTGTCCGCAAGGGCAGTCGGATCGAGGCGGCGTGTCCGCAAGGTAAGTCGGATCAGCGACGGTGTGTCCGCAAGGTAAGTGCCGGGCGCCGGATGGGGCGGAGACATGGGTACGACGTGCCGGGCGCGGCCGGTACGACGTGGACCGCGGCTCGACTTACCTTGCCGGCACGCCGGCACATGGCGCACCTACCTTGCCGGCATGCCGGCACATGGCGCACCTACCTTGTCGGCGCGCCGTGCGGGAGCGATGCGGGCGGCGTGTCTGCAAGGGGAGTGGGATCAGTGGCGGCGTGTTCGGAAGGTAAGTCGAGCCGGAGGAGTGGGCCGGGCCTACAGGTACGAGGTGCCGGACTTGTGGCGTTTGACGTCGTACATCTCGTGGTCGGCGGCGCGGAGGAGGGCGTCGAGGCTGGGGCTGTGCTCGTCGAGGACGGCGGCGCCGATGCTGGCGGTGACCTGGACGTCGATGCCGGGGAGGGGTTCGCCGATCGCGTCGACCAGGCGCTTGGTGAGGGCGGCGAGGTCGTCGGCGCCGATGTCCTCGGCCAGGATGGCGAACTCGTCGCCGCCGAGCCGGGCGACGGTGTCGCCGTGCCGGACCTGCTCGAGCATGCGCTGCGCGATCCGGCTGAGGGCGCGGTCGCCGACGTCGTGGCCGTACCGGTCGTTGACGGTCTTGAAGTGGTCGAGGTCGCAGAACAGCAGCGCGCCGCTACGGCCGGTCTGCCGGCACTGCAGCTGCGCGGTGCGGAACCGCTGGGCGAGCAGCCGGCGGTTCGGCAGGCCGGTGAGCGGGTCGTGCGAGGCGTGGTGCTGCAGGGTGCGCTCGGCGTCCTTGCGGGCGGTCACGTCATCGATCTGGGCGAGCACGAACCGCCGCCCGGCCGCGCCGGGGTCGACCACCGCGGCGGTGCCCGCGAGCCAGATCGTCATGCCGTCGGAGCGGTGGTACGGCAGCTCGAACCGGTGCGGCTCGCCGCTCGCGCCGACCAGCCCGCGGCGGATCTCGCGGAAGTCGCGCTCGCCGAGGAAGCCCGCCACGTTCGCCCCGACCAGCTCCTCGGCGCTGTAGCCGGTGATCCGGGACAGCGCGGCGTTCGCGCGCAGCAGCCGGCCGCTGTCCGGCGGGTCGAACGCGATCGTCGCCATCCCGTTGCCGGAGCCCTCGAACGCGAGCCGGAATGTCGCCTCGCTGGCCTCCAGCCGCTGCTTCTCCGCGATCAGCTGATCGGTCAGCCGGGCCTTGTCGATCGCCAGACCCGCCTGGGTGGCGAAGATCTCGAGCAGCTCGCGGTGCACCGGGCCGGGGCGGCGCTGGTCCTCGGGCAGGTCGACCGACAGCATCCCGACGAGCACGCCGTCGGACGAGTACAGCGGCGCGAACAGCGCGTCCAATGGGTGCCACGCGTCCGGGGCGTCGGACACCGGCACGTCCGGGATCCAGCCGATCGGGTCGCCCTCCGGAAGCCGCTCGTGCGGCACGAACCGCAGCCGGCCCCAGACGTCCGCGAGCGCGAACTCCGAGTCGAAGATGTCGGCCGCGCTGACCGTGCCGAGCAGCGCCGCGCGTGCGTCGGGCGACCCGGCGACCGCGATCACCTCGAACTTGCCGTCGGGGTGCCGCAGGTTCAGCACCGCGATGCCGAAACCCACGCCGTTCACGACGCCGTCGACGACCGCCTGCAGGGTCTCGGACAGGCTCCGGCCCGCGGCCATCCGCGCGCTCACCTCGTACAGGCGACGCAATGCCGCCAAGGTGACCGTCGGCTCGTTGGGCACGCATTTCCTCCTGCGTTGCGGTGTCGTTCGGCACGAACGGGTACCGGTGGACACGTTCCCGCGCTACCAGCGTGACAGATCACACGCGGTAGGTGTCCAAAACGCCCGCTTCCCGGTTATCCCGGTCCGGATCCCGGACAGCGATCGATTCCGGGCCGTTCACCAGAGGTCACGCAATGTGCAGAACGTACCTCTCCAAGGCCTTTCGCAGCACATCCTCCCCGGGTGCGTTCCACAACTCGGCGTTGAAGATCTCCACCTCGACCGGTCCGTCGTACCCGGCCTCGTCGCACGCCTCGCGCAGCCGGCGCAGCTCGATCGAGCCGTCGCCGATCATGCCGCGTCCGAGCAGTACGTCGGCCGGCAGCGGCACCACCCAGTCACCCACCTGGTACGACGCGATCCGCGCGCCGGCCCTGGCGATCTGCCGGTAGACGTCGGCGTCCCACCACACGTGATACGCGTCCACCACGACCCCGACCTGCTCCGCCGGGAACTGCTCGGCAAGATCCAGCGCGCCGCCCAGCGACGACACCACGCAGCGGTCCGAGCAGAACATCGGGTGCAGCGGCTCGATCGCCAGCCGCACGTCGCGCTCACCGGCGTACGGTGCCAGCTCGGCGATGCCGTCGCGCACCATCGCGCGGGCGCCGTCGAGGTCGCGCGAGCCCTCCGGGAGGCCGCCGCCGACCAGCACCAGAACCTCGGTGCCCAGTGCGGCGGCCTCGTCGACCGCCCGCCTGTTGTCGTCCAGCCTACGTCGCCGCTCGGCCCCGTCGGCCGCGGTGAAGAACCCGCCACGGCACAGCGACGACACCGCCAGCCCGGCGTCGCGAACCAGCTTCGCGGCGCGTTCGACGCCGTACTCCTGGACCGGTTCGCGCCACAGCCCGATCCACTCGAGCCCGGCCGACGCGCTCGCCGCGACGACGTTCTCCAGCGGCCAGTGCTTGGTGGTGGCCTGGTTCAGGCTGAAGCGGTTCACGACTCGATCCCGTGCACGGCGAGCAGCCGCCGGAACCGCTCGGTCGCGAGCTCCGGGTCGGCGAGCACCCCGGCCGCGTCCGCCAGTGTAGTAGTACGTCGGCGCGGCGAAGATCTGCCGCGCCAGCGGCACCGTCGGCCCGAAGATCTCGTCGTACGACGTCAGGTCGCCCTCGTCGAGCGCGCGCAGCGCCAGCGAGGCGGCCGGCGCGATGGCGGCGAAGATCCCGAGCAACGCGTGGCTGAACCCGTCCGCGTCCCCCTTGATCAGTCCCGGGTAGTTGAAGTCGTCGCCGGTGTAGAGCCGCACGCCCTCCGGCAGTCTGTTGCGCAGGGCTACTTCCCGGGCGGCGTCCAGCAGTGAAACCTTGATGCCGTCGACCTTCGTCGCGTGGGCGGTGATCAGCTCGACGACGACGTCCGCCGCGGTGTCGAGTGACGCGCTGCCCCAGTAGCCGGCCAGCGCCGGGTCGAACATGTCGCCCAGCCAGTGCAGGATCACCGGCCGCGCGGACTGCTCCAGCAGCGAGCCATAGACCCTGTGGTAGTCGTCCGGGCCCGACGCCGCCGCGCACAACGCCCGGCTGGCCATCAGGATCGGCTGCGCGCCGGCATCGTCGGCCAGCGCCAGCTGCTCGGCGTACGCGGCCGTCACCGTGTCGAGCGAATGGTTGCCCGCAGCAAGCTGATCCGTTCCGGCGCCGACCGCGATCCCGCCGCCGCACGCCCTCGCCTCGGCGGACGAGCGGCGGATCAGCTCCCGCGTCGCGGGCCAGTCCAGCCCCATCCCGCGCTGCGCCGTGTCCATCGCCTCCGCGACCGACAGGCCGAGCGACCACAGGTGCCGGCGGAACCCGAGCGTGTGCTCCCAGTCGATCACTGCCGGCGCGCCGGGCGCGTTGTCGCCGAGCGGGTCAGCCACGACGTGCGCGGCGGCGAACGCGGTCCGGCTGGTCGCCGGCCCGGAAGCCCGCACCGCCAGCGGCACGCTGATCGGGGTGTAGTCCGCCAGCCGCCCGTCGAGCGTCGGCAGCTTCACAGCGTCAGCTCCGGCACCTCGAGCTTGCGGCCCTCCTGCCAGGATTTCAGCCCGAGCTCGGCCAGCTGGACACCCTTCGCGCCGGCGAGGAAGTCGTACGGGAACGTCGTACCGTCGACGACGCTGCGCAGGAACTCCTCCCACTGGACCTTGAACCCGTTGTCGAAGTCCTCGTTGTCCGGGACCTGCTGCCACTGGTCGCGGAACGGCTCGGTGACCGGCAGGTCCGGGTTCCAGACCGGCTTCGGCGTGGTCGCGCGGTGCTGGACCTTGCAGTCCCGCAGGCCCGCGATCGCGCTGCCCTCGGTGCCGTCGACCTGGAACTCGACCAGTTCGTCGCGATAGACCCGCACCGCCCAGGACGAGTTCAGCTGCGCGACGATCCCGCCGTCCAGCTCGAAGATCCCGTACGCCGCGTCGTCCGCGGTCGCGTCGTACCTGCGGCCGGACTCGTCGTACCGGACCGGCAGGTGCGTCGCGCCCTGGCAGTAGACGGAGCGGACCTCGCCGAAGATCTCGTCGAGCACGTAGCGCCAGTGCGCGAACATGTCGGTGATGATGCCGCCGCCGTCCTCGCGCCGGTAGTTCCACGACGGGCGCTGCGCGGCCTGCCAGTCGCCCTCGAACACCCAGTAGCCGAACTCGCCGCGCACCGACAGGATCCGGCCGAAGAAGCCGCCGTCCACCAGCCGCTTCAGCTTGCGCAGCCCGGGCAGCGAGAGCTTGTCCTGTACGACGCCGTTCGGCACGCCGGCGTCACGGACCAGCCGGGCCAGGTCGAGTGCCGCGGACAGGTCCTCGGCGATCGGCTTCTCGCAGTACACCGCCTTGCCGGCCTCGACCGCGGCCCGGACGCCCTTCTCGCGCAGCCGGGTGAGCTGGGCGTCGAAGTAGATCTCCGCGTCCGGCTCGGCGAGCGCCTCGTCGAGGCTGGTGGTCCAGCGCGCGACGTCGTGGGTGGCGGCGAGGGACTGCAGCTTGCGCTCGTCGCGGCCGACGAGGATCGGCTCCGGGACGATCGTGGTGCTGTCCGCCGCCTGGATGCCGCTGGCGTCGCGGATCGCCAGGATCGACCGCTGCAGGTGCTGGCGCAGCCCCATCCGGCCGGTGACACCGTTCATCACGATCCCGATGCGTCGCTCGCTCACGCCTGTCCCCTCATGCCACGGCCATTCTGGAAAGGGCTTTCCAGGCCTGCTAAGCCGCAAGGCTAGGAAGGATCGCCAAGCGAGTCAATGCCGAACGGAAAGGGTTTTCCGTACGACGTGGCGGCGCGCGGCGAGTCCGGCGCGCTGCTGACATGATGGGAGCCCGGATGCCCTGGAGGTGGTGGCGGTGGTGCGGAAACCGTCGGAGCGACCCTCGGCGACGCTGGAGGCGGTCGCCAAGTCTGCCGGTGTGTCGCTGGCGACGGCGTCGCGGGTGCTGAACGGCGGAACGCGGGTGGTCAAGGCCGAGTACCGCGACCGCGTGCTGGCAGCGGCCAAAGACCTCAAGTACATGCCGAACGCGCACGCCCAGGCGCTGGCCAGGTCGACCACCACGACCGTCGGGGTGATCCTGCACGACGTCGCCGACCCGTACTTCTCGGTGATCGCCGGCGGGGTGATGCGGGCCGCGCACCAGCACGACCTGATGGTGATGATGGCCAGCACGTTCCGCGACCCGGACCGCGAGATCGCGTACGTCGCCGCACTGCACGCCCAGCGCGCCCGGGCGATCCTGCTGATCGGCAGCGGCTTCGACGAACAGGACTACCTGGACCGGATGTCCGCGCAGCTCGCCGCGTACCAGGCGTCCGGCGGCCGGGTCGCCTGCGTCAGCAATCACAGCACGCTGCCGGCCGACGTCGTCGTACCGGACAACAAGCAGGGCGCCGCCGACCTGGCGCAGGCCCTGCTCGACCAGGGGCATCGCTCGTTCGGCGTGATCAGCGGCCCGTCACGGCTGATCACCGTCACCGACCGCCTGGCCGGCCTGCGGTCGACGCTCACCGACGCCGGGGTCGACCTCCCCGACTCGCACGTCGTGGACGGCGGCTTCACCCGCGACGGCGGCTACGCCGCCATGAACGACCTGCTGGACGCCGGGCTCGGCGTGACCGCGGTGTGCGTGCTCAGCGACGTGATGGCGATCGGGGCGCTCGCCGCCTGCCGGGATCGCGGCGTCGCGGTGCCGGCGGACCTGTCGCTCGCCGGGTTCGACGACATCCCGATCGTGCGTGACCTGCAACCGCCGCTGACGTCGGTGCACCTGCCGCTGGACGACCTCGGCGTACGCGCCCTGGAGCTGGTGCTGTCCGAGCCGTCGAGCCGGCGCCGGATCCAGCGCGTGCGGGGTGACGTCGTGATGCGCGCCAGCACCGCGCCGCCCAAGCGCTGAGGCCGGGATGGAGGAACGCCGGACAGCGCAGCGTGAGGTGTACCGCGCGATCGACCTGGCGCTGCGGATCGGCGAGGTGGTGCTGTCCAGCGGCGCCGGCACCGCCGACACCACGGCGACCATCCTCGCCGTTACCGCGGCCTGCGGGCTGCGCGGTTGCGAGGTCGACATCACCTTCACGTCGATCACCGTCGCGTACCAGCCGACGCCGGACTCGGCGCCGCAGACGCACCTGCGGGTGGTCCGCTACCGGGCGATCGACTACTCACGGCTGACCGCCGTCGACAGCCTGGTCCGCAGGCTGGCCGCCGGCGAGCTGAACCGCGAACAGGCCAGCCACGAGCTGGCCGCCATCACCTCGGCGCGGCACGCCTACCCGCGCTGGGCGTCGAGCCTCGCCTGGGGTGTGATGTCGGGCGGCGCGACGTTGCTGCTCGGCGGCGGCTGGCTGATCACCGTGGTCGCGTTCCTGACCGCGATCGCGATCGACCTCAGCGCCCGGTGGTTCACCCGGCAGCGGCTGCCCCCGTTCTACCAGCAGCTGGCCGGCGCGGTGCTGGCGATGGCCGTCGCGATGGCGCTCTCGGCGCTGCACGCCCCCGCACAGCCGTCGATCGTCGTCGCCGCCGGCATCATCATGCTGCTCGCCGGGCTGCCGCTCACCGGCGCGGTGCAGGACGCGCTGACCGGGTACTACGTGACCGCCGCCGGCCGGAGCCTGGAGTCCCTGCTGCTGACCGGCGGGATCATCGCGGGCGTCAGCCTCGGCCTGACCGTCGGACTGCGGCTCGGGCTGTCGCTGGCCGTCGGGCCGGAGTCGATCCACCCGGGGAACGAGTTCGTGATGGGCGCGGCAGGCGGGCTGATGGCGGTCGCGTTCGCGTTCGCCAGTTACGCGCCGCTGCGCTCGCTGCTGCCTGTGGCGATGGCCGGCGTACTCGGCTCGGTGTCGTTCGCCCTGGTCACTCGGGCCGGGTTCGGGCCGGCCTGGGCGACCGCGGGGGCCGCCTTCGTGGTCGGGCTCGGCGGCTACTCGCTCGGGCGCCGGGTCGGGGTTCCCCCGCTGGTGGTCGTGGTCTCGGCCACGGTTCCGCTGCTGCCCGGGCTCACCATCTATCGGGGCCTGTTCGAGCTGATGTCCGAGGGCAGCATGGCCGGCATCGTCACGCTCGCGACCGCGGTGGCCATCGGGGTCGCGCTCGCGTCCGGGGTGATCTTCGGTGAGTACGTCGCGCAGCCGATCCGCACCGAGGCCCGCCGCCTGGAGGACCGGCTGGCCGGCCCGCGGCTGGTGGGTCCACGCCGGCCGGTACGACGTCGTACCCGGCTCGGCCGCGGACGGGGAGGTGATTCGGCGTCACCCCGGCCCCCGGTCGGCCGTTAGAGTTACCGGGCGGAAACATCCGCCTGGTACAACCGTCCAGTCAGCGCGCCCCGGGGGCGCCGCCCGGGAGAGGACCGCGTGATGCTTGGTACGACATCACCCCACGACCTGCCGCTGTTCGCAGACCTCACCGGCGGGCAGATCAAGGAGATCTTCCGCGCCGGGGAGGAGGTCTCGGTGCCGGCCGGCTGGTCGCTGATCGGCGAGATGACCCCGCCCGACGCGGCGTACCTGATCCTGTCCGGCACGGCCATCGTCCGGGAGAAGGGCGAGCAGCTCGCCGAGCTCGGCGCCGGTGAGATCGTCGGCGAGGTCGGGCTGCGGCAGAACCGGTTGCGTACGGCGACGGTGACGGCCAAGTCCCGGCTGCAGCTGCTGCACCTCAGCAGGACCGAGTTCGACCGGCTGACCCGGGAGATCCCCGCGTTCAGCCGCGCGATCGACCAGACCATCGCGGAACGACGTGGCGGAAGCTGAACCTCCGGCACTGGACCTGGCCGAGCTGAGCCGCAGGTTCGAGGAGGCCCTGCTCGGTGGTGAGCGGAAGTTCACCCGGATCGAGGTCGCTCAGCGAGCGGGTATCTCGATCGACCGCGCCGAGCGGATCTGGCACGCACTGGGATTCGCCACCGTCCCGGACGACGAGGTGGCCTTCACCGACGGTGACGTCGAGGCCGCGCGGCTGATGGTCGCGCTCGAGGAGGACGGGTTCATCGAGCCCGCGATGGAGTCGGCGCTGGCCCGCAAGCTCGGCCAGACCCAGTCCCGGCTGGCGTCGTGGCAGTCCGCGATGTTCCTGACGCTGCTCGGCGAGTCCGACCTGGGCGCCGAGGACTCGCTGGAGGTCGCGTCACTGCTGCTGCCCGCGATGGAGCGCATGCAGACGTACGTCTGGCGCCGGCACCTCGCCGCCGCCGCGGGTCGCGCGATCGCCTCGACCGGCGACATGTCCCATGGCGTCCGCGTGGTCGGGTTCGCCGACGTCGTCGGCTACACGCGGCTGAGCCGGCGGCTGACCGAGCCCGAGCTGGCCGAGCTGATCGAACGTTTCGAGGCGATGGCCGCCGAGGTGGTCGCCACGCACGGCGGCCGGCTGATCAAGTCGATCGGCGACGAGGTGCTGTTCGTCGCCGACGAGCCGGCCCGCGGCGCCGAGATCGCGCTCGCCCTGCAGGAGGAGACCGAACGCGTCGGCGACATGCCGCAGCTGCGGATCGGCCTCGCGTACGGCGGCATCCTGATCCGGCTCGGCGACGTCTACGGCCCGGTGGTGAACCTGGCGTCCCGGCTCACCTCGGAGGCCAGACCCGGCAGGGTGCTCGCCGACCGCGAGCTCGGCCTGGCCCTCGACGGCCACCCGGACTTCGTCGTACGGCGACTCCGCCGGATCTCGGTCCGCGGCTATTCCAACCTCCAGCCGTACGCCATCCAACGCGCGGAACCCTCGGAGTAAGGCGCGCGACGTTGTGCGGTCGGGCACACTGTGCGTCGTGTCTGAGCACTCGCTGACCGCGCCGGCGCCGGCCGTCGTCGTACGGGAGGTCCACGAGGTCACCGAACTCGCGCGCATCAGCGCGGACGACCCGCTGGTGATGTGGGCGGCGCAGGGGCTCCGCCGGTCGCGGGCGTGGCGGCTGGGCGACGCGGTCGCCGTGGCCGCGCCGGAC
>WNGB01013758.1_pt1 | contig 15666 bp, 10 predicted proteins | sample 5400681 | NCBI WGS metagenome assembly WNGB01 (sample SAMN13153367, study PRJNA577476) | soil metagenome | isolation source: 115 cm soil or saprolite under grassland replicate 2 | place: USA:California | collected 2016-06-15
TGGATTATTGCCCAGCGCCACCAGAGCCCGCTCCGCAGCGACGCGATCATGTTCAGCCAGCGCGCAAACAAACCAGCTATCAGCGACTTCGGAGATTGCGCCGGGGTCCCCGGCGAGGATTGAGTCGATCGCCTGGTGCAAGGGCTTGGTGTCAGCCTTCCAGTAAAAGTCGACCAGGGCGCGGTTAACTTTAGTGGCAACGTCCTTCGGAATAATGGTCAGCGCGCGATCCAGAATGGCCGCCTCCTCTGGATAGCGGCGCAGGAATTGATAGCTGAGCGCGATCTGTTGCATGATGAAGTAATTGCGCGGATCAAGTTCGATTGCCTTTTCCAGATTGCGCAGAGCTTCTTCCTGTTGGCCGCGGCGACGCAAAATATAGCCGGTCAATTCGGAGAGGCGCGGATGATTTGGTAAACTTCGCCGCGCATTTTCCAATTCAGCCAGTGCGCCAGCGTAGTCGCGGGGGCCGTAATAGAGATAGTTCGCCCGTGCCAGATGGGTTTCTCCGGCATCGGGTCGCAGCCGAATCGCGGCTTGAAGTGCGGCTTCGGCGGAGGCCAACCGGTTAACACTGTGATCGAAGCCCAGTGAATAAAGGCGTCCGTGAGCAAAGGTCAGCTGGTAGTAAGCCTCGAAAAAGTCGGGGTCGCGTGTCGCTGCCTGGTTAAGAAGCTCAACTGCCTGCCGCAGGTTTTGTTCACCAGTGGGTGTGAAAGATGTCGTGAGAAGTAGAGTCTTGGCCCGGATGTAGAGGTCGAAGGCCGCCAGGTCCGTTGTGGGTGGCTTTTCAATTGCGGCCTTCTCGTTAGGCGAGAGCCTGGCTTGCAGTTGATCGGCGATGGCTTCGGCAATCTCACTTTGGATAGCAAAGACATCGGCCAAGTCGCGATCATAGGTCTGCGCCCAAAGGTGCGCGTCGGTCCGCGCATCGATCAGCTTTGCGTTCACCCGCACCCGATTGGCTGCGCGCTGTACGCTGCCCTCTAATAAATGCGCGACGCCAAGCTGCTGCCCAATCTCGCGCAGATTGCGCGCGATTCCGCTCTTGTATTGCATCACGCTCGTGCGGCTGATCACCTTCAGGTCCGCGATCCTGGCGAGGTCAGTGAGAATTTCGTCCTGCACGCCATCGGCAAAGCGGGCGCTCTCCTGGTCGTCGGAGAGGTTTTTGAATGGGAGAACTGCTACGCTTTTCTTCGGAATCACCGAGGCAAGGGCGGATGCGTTCCCGGCCAAAGTGTTCGTTACCGTTCGCGTCGGGCGCAGGTAGATGAACAAGCCCGCTACGACAAGCGCCACCGCGACGCTCGCCGCCAGTAATGCTGTGACTTGCTTCTGCCGCTTCCAGCCGCTCGTAATGGACTCGCTAACTTCTTTGAGGCGACGCAAGTCGGCGAGCATTTCCTCCACCGACTGATAACGCTCCTCGTTATCTTTGCGCAGCGCCTTTCGAATAATCTGTTCGAGGCGCGCTGGGACTTGGCGCGCTTCCAAGGCCAGCCATGACGGCTCGTTCTTTAGCACCGCGGCGATGCACTCGCTCGGTGTTTTACCTTCAAATGGCGGCCTTCCGGCCAGCATCTCAAAAAGGACGACCCCGAAACTCCAAATGTCAGTGCGCGCATCCACTGTCTGGCCGCGCGCCTGCTCCGGCGACATGTAGTGAGCCGTGCCTATTACTAACCCCGGTCGCGTTTCCAGCACCGCCGTTATTCCGATGTCATGCTCGGCCGACGCCGGTCGTTGTTCGGTGAGTTTGGCAATCCCGAAGTCGAGTACCTTCGCGTATCCGTCCGGCCGCAGCATGATGTTTTCGGGTTTGATGTCGCGATGCAAGACCCCGCTTTTGTGTGCGGCGGCCAAGGCAGAGCCGACTTGGATAGCGATGTTCAGCGCATTGCGCAGGTCTAATTTCCCGCGCGCGAGAACCGCTCGCAGCGTCTCGCCCTCGATGAACTCGGTCGCGATGAAGTGCCGTCTTCCGTCAACGCCGATCTCGTGAACGGTTAGAATGTTCGGATGGTTCAAGGCGGAAGCCGTGCGCGCCTCATGCTCGAGGCGATTCAGTTGCGTCGCCTCCGCCGTCAAGTGCTCTGGGAGAAACTTGAGCGCGACTTTGCGCCCGAGTCGCTCGTCCCGCGCAAGATAGACCTCGCCCATTCCGCCGATCCCGATCAGAGACTCGATCCGGTAATGACTAATCAATTCTCCAACCAATGCGCTGGCCTTTTCGTCAGTCAGAAGTTCGGGAGCGACTTCGAAGGCCGGTGATTCGATAAAGTTTTCCGCCTTTTGGGAAGAAGCGATCAGAGACTCCACTTCGCGATACAAGCCTTCGTCGCCGTGGCAGGCTTCATCGAGAAATGCTGCCCGCTCCTCGGGCGCACGCTCGGCGGCTGACTGGAAGAGATCGTTAATCTGTTGCCAGCGCTCAGCTTTCATCAGGTTCTTCCCCGCTCAGCGCCCGGTAAAGCCACGCCTTGGCCATGTTCCATTCGCGTTCCACTGTCCGCTGAGAGAGTTTCAGGAATTCAGCCGTCTCTTCGACCGTCAAGCCGCCGAAGTAGCGCAGTTCCACAATCTGGCTCTTACGCGGATCCTGCGCGGCCAACCTTTCCAGCGCGTCGTCCAGCGCGAGCAATTCCTCCGATCGCGTTTCCGTCACTGCCGCAGCTTCGTCCAGGGTTACTTTCAGGGCGCCACCGCCGCGCTTGAGCGAATGGCGTTCACGCGCATGGTCAACCATGATCCGCCGCATCAGCTGCGCGGCCGCAGCGACAAAGTGGGTCCGATTCTGCCAGAGCGGCTTCGTATGATCGACCAGTCGCAGGTAGGCTTCGTCGAGGAGCGCGGTGGTTTGCAGAGTGTGGCCGCTGCGTTCCCGGCTCATGTAATGGTGCGCCAGCCGGTGCAATTCGGGTTGCACCAGCGGGATGAGCTTATCGAGCGCGCCCTCGTCTCCGCCTCTCCACTCGCCGAGCAGCACGGTGACCTCTTGTTGTGAGGGCGAGGGCGTCGTCATACAGGCTGCTCGACGCTGCAAATTCTAACACGGTTGAGGGATTTTTACAGGACCGCGGCGGTTGAAAAAAATATCTCGCGCAGTCGTGGCGGGTTTCAGGCGGGATTTCCGCTTTAGCAGTTAGAACAATTCCTACCGGCGGGAAAACAACCGCGCCGCGAAGAAATCACAACCTAGAAAGAAAGAACCCAACCAAAAGAATAGCTAAAGGAAACCAAGTAAATGAAGATCTCATGTATCGGTTCAGTTGTAGTCGTCCTTATATCGTTGTTGACCTGCGCCGCGCAGGCCACATGTATCGAAGTCAACAATGTCAACACTCCCGGTGACGCCAGCTCAGTGTTTGTCATTAGTCAGCCAGGCTCATATTGCCTGACCAGTAACGTCGTTGGTGCAGCCGGGAAAAACGGCATCAAGATCGACGCAGACAATGTGACGCTCGACCTTGCCGGTTTTGGCGTTCTCGGCGTCGGCAACTCGCTTAGTGGTATTGTGATCAATAACCATTTCCACATCGTCATTCGTAATGGCTCGATCACCGGCTGGAGCAGCCACGGGCTGGACGGAGCGAGTGGAGGCCTGGCTCGGATCGAAGACTTGCGCACTGATGCCAACGGCGGGAACGGCCTGGTGATCAATAGCGGCAGCCAGGTTAACAACTGTGTCGCAGCCCAAAACACCGGTGTCGGCATTGCGGTCAGCAATGACGTGCTTGTCACCGGGTGCGTCAGCAGCTTAAACGGCGGTCACGGATTCGGGCTTGGGACCGCCTGCACGATCAAATCCAGCCTCGCGTTCGGCAACAGCGGGGCTGGCATCGCGCCAGGTGGAGTGAACAGTCTGACAGTGATCGACTGTAACGCCCACACCAACAATGGCGGTGGGATTGCCGGCCCAGCGCGGTCGCTCATTACCAGTTCCACGGCACAGGGCAATCGCGTAGTCGGGATCGCTACCGGCGCGTCCAGCACCGTCAGCAACTGCAATGCGAGCGGAAACACCGGCGATGGAATTATCGCGGCCACCGGTAGCGCAGTCACCGGCTGCACAGCCTCGGCGAATACGGGCGATGGAATTGAAGTTGATAATCGCTGCCGTCTGGAGGGCAACACCTGCGAGGGGAATGGCACAGGCAGGGGTGGCGGGGCCGGCATTCACGCCACCTCCCGCGCCAACCGCATCGACGGTAACACGGCGATAAGCAACGACCGGGGAATCGAAGTAAATTCGGTCGGCAACCTGGTCATCCGAAACGATGCCAGCCTCAACACAACAAATTACGACATCGCGGCCGGCAACACAAATGCCAACGTCGAATCACCGGGTCCGAATTTCCTTCTGGATCGCCCTTGGGCAAACTTCAGACATTAGCCGCTTCGTTGGTGATCCCGATCCCGGGGCCGACGCTGTTGCAGCATCTTTCCCCCGGGGGCAGAAGGACACTAAATTCCCTCACTGCAAGTCTGAAAGACCAGGCGGCGCAAATCCAGAAAGTGGGTGCGCAGCTTTCCGCGAGCAAATCTCCCCGCAGCTAGTCGTTAATAATCAGTGGAGCTCACGTCGAACTGCGGCTAACGCGGATGGCACGGATGGGGTAGGCGGAATGATTGAAGCGGTATTCTGTTTTCTTGCGCCTTTTTCTTCAGTTATCCGTGTCATCTGCGTAATCCGCGGTTATCAGGAAAATATTTTGCTCATTCGTGGCGGGTTTTGAGCGGGATTTCCGCTTTAGGAAATAGAACCACTTTTTCAGACCGGCCCCCGCAGTTTGAACCACCAAGCAAAAAAACATCCAATGAAAAATCCCATTCGACCAACGAATACAATCCACTCCATCAGGAACCCACTCACCCGGTCGCCTTGGCGATACGGCTTGCTTCTCCTCCCGTTCGCGCTCGCCCTCGCATGGTTTGCGCTTTTGCCGACGGCGCGAGCAGTCGACCCACCCCCGGACGGATGCTATCTGGGCGCAAACACGGCTGAAGGCTGTAACGCGCTTTTCAGCCTCACCTCCGGCCTCGAGAACACGGCCATTGGTGCTGACGCGCTCTTTCACAACACCACCGGCGACGCCAACACTGCCACTGGTTTTAGAGCCCTTTTTAGCAACACAGATGGTAACGCCAACACGGCCACCGGTGCTGACGCGCTCCTTAGCAACACTACCGGCGACGCCAACACTGCCACCGGTGGCAATGCGCTCGAGTTCAACACAAATGGTTCGGGTAACACGGCCAACGGTGCGAGTGCGCTCCAGAACAACGAAACGGGCCGCGTCAACACGGCCAATGGTTTTAAAGCGCTCTTTAGCAACACTACCGGCACAGCTTTTCAAGGCGCCACACCCCACCTCCGCTGTGTTACGCGCCAAACCCACTTGGGTGTCGTCGCTCCGGTACATAACAAATCAACCCCGAAAGCTTTCGGGACCGGCACATTTATTCGTTAGCTAACTGGCGGGCTTAAAGTGCCGCTGCCACCAGCTTCAAATTCTCAGTCGCTGCTTTACTCTCGCTGGTTCCGGGCAGAACCATCTCTATATAGCTACATCGATCCTGCCTATTGTCCGCGTAAAACGATGTGGCTTTATCGGTTTGAATACTCTTCAAAGAACGAGCCGCAGAGTTATGCGTGGGCGCATGCATTGAGAGGGCGCTAACCCCGACGACTGCTGCAGCCATAAGCATTGCCGCGACAAGGCGTTTAGTGATTCCTGGTTGGTTATTCTTCATAGGCTGGCACGCTTACGGGCGATCGCGTTATTTGTCAATAACAAAAATAAAATGATTATTTTCGCACACCGGGGTGCTGTTCGTCAATTTGCTGTTTGGATGCTCAAGTGGATTGGAATGCGGCGCGTGCATACGGTCACCTTCCCTTCGTTAGGAGTGATCTGAACCTGTCCTGAGAACCCCTCGGAAAACGGTGCTTTCTTCGTATCGCTAACAGGGACGCCCAGATGATCGGAAGTTATGCTTTCAGCCTGACTCGGTAGCGGGCATCTTGCCTGCCTTTCTGCTCGGCAGGCTGGAAGCCTGCCAGCCGGGACAGGCTTGGAAGCCTATCTTCCAGTCACTTTCGCGAGCAGCGTCGCGGCTCCTTGCCCTGCCGCGTGTCACCTACTTTGGCGCAAGCGAAGCGACGATTGCTTCAAAGCGCGAGTCTCCGCGTAGCGGGTCCCAAAGCGGATTGAGACGTAGATCTCCGTAGCTCAGACCGGCCACTGGAAGCTTCGCTCGCTCAGTCAATCGCTCGATTGCGCGGTCTTTGTCGCCGCTCCAGGCATAAGTGACGGCCAGGTATTGAATCAACATTGCTCCTTCGATCGTGCTCTTGCTAACCGGCATTAGCTCGACCGCGCGCTTGCCTTCGCGGATGGCGTCCTCCTTATTTCCCAGAACAGCATCGACCACACCGAGCGCGCAGATAGCCGCCGCGTAGTCGGGTTGGTCACGCACCGTTTCCCCAAGCTCCTTTCGCGCTTTCGTGAACGTGGAACGCGCGGTCGACTCATCGCCTCGGAACCATGCCGCCAAGCCCTCGCACCAACCGTTAGGGAATGGAATGCTTTCGTCGTAGCACCCGCCTCCCCCAGCCGGCATGGCGGCCAACGCGCGCTCGGTCGCAATCGGATCACGCTCGCGTAAGGCAAGACGGAGCCATTGGTCAACGAGAACAGGTGCCGAATTTGGGTCCTCAGCTAGGATCGTCTGGATTGCCTCATGTTGCGGTTTTGTATCTGCGCGCCATTGGAGATCGACCGAAGCGCGTCGTACCCGGCTGGGAATATCTTTGGGAGCTATGGCCAGCGCATGATCCAGAGTCGCGGCCATTTCTTCATATCGGCGCAGGCCTTCATACGTGATCGAGATTTGTTGAAGTATGGAAAAATTATGGGGATCGAGCTCCAACGCCTGTTTCATTTCCTCAAGCGATTTCTCCCAGTGACCTTGCCGCCGGTCAATGTAGCCAGCCATAAGCGGAATGCGAGGTTCGTTCGGCAGCGTACGTCGCGCGGCAGCCAGCTCCTTTTGGGCCCGGTCGTAATCCCGAAGCGCCCAATAAAGATGCTGAGCGAGGGCCAGATGGGCCTCTCCGAGAGCGGGACGCAGACTGCGGATCGATTGAATGGCTGTTTCGGCCAGTTTAAGGCGTGCCTCGGTGTGGTCGAAACCAAGGAAATACATGCGGTCATGCGCTCCGGCTAGCTGATAATACGCGGTAGCGAACGAATGGTCGCGCGCGACAGCTTGGTCAAGCAGTTGCACCGCGTCGAGCAAATCTTGTTTTGCCCGCGAGCTAAACGACATGCCATTGATGAGATCTGTAGCTCGCAGGTAGAGATCATAGGCAACAAGGTCCGTGGTCGGTGGCTCTTCGATGGCGGCTTTCTCGACAGATGAGACTTTAGCTTCAAGCTGGCCTGCGACCTTCTTGGCGATTTCGCTTTGGATTGCGAACACACCATTCAAATCGGATTCGTAGCTCTCAGCCCATACATGGGTATCGGTGCGTGTATCGACCAACTGGACGTTTACAAAAAATTTGCCCGCGCTCCTGCGGACGCTTCCCTCCAGCACGTGAGAGACATTCAGGGCGTTTCCAATTTGCTGCGCGCTACGCGCGCCGCGATATGGCAGAACGCTGGTGCGACTGACGACCTTGAGGTCAGACACCCTCGCAAGTTTGGTCAAAATGCCGTCCTGAATACTATCGGCAAAAAACGTGTTTTCGCCGTTTACGCTGAGATTTTCAAAGGGCAGAACGGCGATTCCGGATGCAGCCGGCCGCGGGGCAAATTCGCCTTTCCAAATCATCACGCCTAGTGCTATTCCCAGTGCCAGCAGAAGCGCTGTCATTCCCGCTAGAATTGGGTTTCGTCGCGACCAGCGCCAGATGCGCGCCGGCGGCGAGACGGGACGCGCGATGATGTGGCGGCCTTCGAGCCAAAGTTCAAGGTCTTGGGCCAGATCGCCGGCGGAGTGATAACGCGCGCTTGGTTCGCGCTCCAGACATTTTGCACAAATTGTTTCCAGATCGCGATCGAGCGCTGGCGCCAGAGTGCGCAGTTTCGGCGCAGAATTCTCGGCGGCTTGGTGGATGACCGCCAGCGCGTGCTCGCCCAAAAATGGCGGCCGGCCAGTTAAGAGATTGAACAAGATCGCGCCCAGACTGTAAACGTCGGCCGCCGGTGTAAGATGCGCAGCGGCTCCTTTCGCCTGCTCGGGCGCAATGTAACCGGGCGTGCCGAAAATGGTGAGAGTGTGCGTGAGGTCGCTGGTAGCATCCAGCCATTTGGCCAAACCAAAATCGCTCACCATCGGTTCGCCGTGCCCGTCGAGCATCACGTTCCCCGGTTTGAGATCGCGATGCAGGATGCCTTTGACATGCGCGTATTGCACAGCGCGCGCAATCTTCGCCATCAGCGCCACGACACGGCGTGGCTCGTTGCGCAGTGCGGGCGCGGCCTCGAGCAAACTGCCGCCGCCGGCGAATTTCATGCTGAAAAACGGCAGCCCCTCCTCGTTCTCGCTTACCTCGTAAATGGGCAGGATGTTTGGATGATCGAGGCTTGCCGCCGCTTCGGCTTCTCGTCGGAACCGCGCCAGCGTCTCCTGCGAATCGGCATGATAGGATAAAATCCGTTTCAGCGCCACGATCCGGCGCGAATGCCGTTGCCGGGCCCGATAAATCACGCCCATTCCGCCCCGCCCGATTTCTTCCAGAATTTGGTAATTGCCCACTCGCCAGTGGGCATCGCTCACTTTGATTTCGCCGAGGACATCATCGAGCGATTCACCGTTGTGGCTGTCGGTGTCCAGACCCTGCGAGAGCAGACAACTCAGGCAAAGACTGCGTCTGACACGCGATGCCGATCCACACTGCGGGCAGACGACCGGTTCCTTTCGCAGGCGCGCTGAAAAAGGAGTGCCGGGCAAACTCATTGAAGGCTCCGAGGGTAGATGATCGTTACAAGGTTGCAAGGAAAAAATTGATTTAAATTTGGTCAAATCTTAAGCACTCACAGTGTAATCATGTCTGCCGCTGTAACGATGCAGGTCTTTCGACAATTTAGCGATTTCATTTCGGAGCTAGCGAGGCGACGATCTCCTCAAAGCGCGGATCGCCGCGCAGCGGATCCCAAAACGGCAGCAGTTTCAATTGACCGTAACTGACCGCGCTCGGCGGGCGGGTGGCGATGGCGAGCTGTTCGCAGGCAAGATCTTTCTCGCCAACCCACGCAGCGATCATCGCCAGATACTTGATCATTGTTGGACCAACCAGTGCATCTTTTTCCACTTGGAGAAGCTCGATTGCGCGCCGGCCTTCTTGCAATGCCTCCTCCTTGCGCCCAAGACCGGCGTCGATCAAACCAAGCACACACAGCGGCGGGCCGTAATTGGGTTGAGCTCGAACGGTTTTCTCCTGCTCCACGCGTGCCGCGGTGAATGCAGCGCGGGCTTTGTCTTCGTCATTCGTCATACGGGCGATAACGCCTTCCATAACCAGACGATTTAGGTGAACCGTATAGTCGGTCAGCGGCGTGTCGCCGATTGTGTTCAATGCATTTTTTGCCGCAGCAACGTCGCGTTCGGCCAACGCCCAACTCAGCCACTCATCGGCGACACTCACGAGGGCATCGGGATTTGCGGCTCCAATGGAATAGATTTGACGCAATGGCCGGATATCGGCTTTCCAATGAAATTGGAGGGACGCAAGCGCGACTTTCGTATCGACATCGTTCGGCTCAATGGCCAACGTGCGATCCAGCACGGATTTTTCTTCAACGTAGCGCCGGTGAACTCCGTAGCCGAGCGCAATCTGTTGGAGCGTTTCAATATTGCGCGGGTCGAGATCAATCGCGCGCTCGAGGCTTTGTGCGGAGGCTTCCCAATGTCCCTGGCGCCTCTGGATATAACCCGTCAACCTGAATATCCGAGAGTCGTGGGGCAAGGTCCGGCGGGCAACTTCCAGTTCAGCCAGAGCGTCATCGTAATCAAGATGTCCATGATAAAGATTTTGGGCATGCGCGAGATGCGTTTCACCTGAATCCGGACGAAGGCGAAGTGCCCGCTGGATGGCTGCTTCCGCTAACGCCAGGCGTGCAGGAGTATGGTCGAAGCCAAGGAAGTAAAGCATGTCATGAGCGTAGGCGAGCTCGCAGTATGCTTGGAGAAACGATGGATCACGTGCAACGGCCTGGTTCAGCAGATTGGCTGCCTGCAGCAAATTCGCTCTCATGGCATTGCTAATGCGTAGCAGAAGAAGATTTTTAGCGCGAGTGTAGAGATCGAAAGCAGTGAGGTCGGCTGTCGGCGGTTGCTGAATGGCCAGTTTCTCAGCGGTTGAAATGTTGGCGCGAAGCTGCTCTGCGACTTCTTGCGCGATTTCGCTTTGGACTGCGAACACGTCATTCAAATCACGATCGTATTCCTCCACCCAGACAGCGGCGCCGGTGCGGGTGTCGATTAACTGGGCCTTCATGTAAAGCCGAGCGCCGGTTTTGCGCACGCTGCCCTCCAGCACGTGAGACACTCCGAGGGCATCACCAATCTGGCGCATATTCCGCTTGCCACGATACTGCATGACGCTGCTGCGGCTGATCACCCTGAGATCGCGAATTTTCGCCAGCCTGGTTAAAATGTCATCCTGAACGCCATCGGCAAAAAACGCGTCTTCTTTATCTTCACTCGAACTTTCAAAAGGCAGTACGGCAATGCCAGTTGCCGCGCTGCCTTGGCGGGGTTGGACTGCTTCGTTTTTCCAAGTCATTATGCCCCCCGCCGCTGCGACTGCCATCAATAGCGCCGCCATCGCCGCAACGGCTGGATTTCGTCGCGACCAGTACGGAACGCCCCGCAATCGGCCGGCCTTCGAGCCAAAGTTCAAGATCTTGGGCCAGATCGCCGGCGGAGTGATAACGCGCGTTTGGTTCGCGTTCCAGACATTTTGCACAAATTGTTTCCAGATCGCGATCGAGCGTTGGCGCCAGGGTGCGCAGTTTCGGCGCAGGCTTCTCGGCGGCTTGGTGGATCACCGCCAGCGCGTGCGCGCCCAAAAATGGGGGTCGGCCAGTTAAGAGATTGAACAAGATCGCGCCCAGACTGTAAATGTCGGCCGCCGCCGGGATGTTCGCAGCCGATCCGCTCGCCTGCTCGGGCGCGATATAACCGGGCGTGCCGAAAATAGTGAGGGTGTGCGTGAGGTCGCTCGTAGCATCCAGCCATTTGGCCAAACCAAAATCGCTCACCATCGGTTCGCCATGCCCATCGAGCAAAACGTTCCCCGGTTTGAGATCGCGATGCAGGATGCCTTTGACATGCGCGTATTGCACAGCGAGCGCCACCTTCGCGATCAGCACCACGGCACGGCGCGGCTCGCTGCGCAGCGCTGGCGCTGCCTCGACCAAACTGCCGCCGCCAGCGAATTTCATGCTGAAAAACGGAAGCCCCTCCTCGTCCTCGCTCACTTCGTAGATGGGCAGAATGCTTGGATGATCGAGGCTCGCCGCCGCTTCGGCTTCCCGTCGGAAGCGCACCAGCGTCTCCTGGGAATCGGCGTGATAGGATAAGATCCGTTTCAGCGCCACGATCCGGCGCGAACGCCGTTGCCGCACTTGATAAACGACGCCCATTCCGCCCCGCCCGATTTCTTCCAGAATTTGATAATTGCCCACTCGCCAATCGGCGTCGCTCACTTCAATTTCGCCGAGCACATCCTCGAGCGATTCACTATCGTGGTTGTCAGCGCCCAGACCCTGAGAGAGCAGACAACTCAGGCAAAGTCCCCGCCTGATACGCCATCCCGATCCACACTGCGGGCAGGCGACCGCTTCCTTTTGCAGACGGAATGAAACAGGAATGCCGTTCATGCGAATGTTAAAGAGGTTAAAGTGGTACGAAGTTAGAAATGCGAAGCGGGCCAAGATTGGCCAGAGTCGAGTTATCCGCCGTCGGCCCAGACCACTCCTCTTATGCTTCTACGGGAATTGGAGGGCGAAGTTCTCGAAAATGTGAGGGAAAGTTCGCCACTTCCCGTCCGCTAACCGAACGATGCCAGATACTGGATGCTGCTTTGCCTGTGGCCGCGACTCGGTTAGACGCGCTGTTCGCGAACTATTCCGCGGCACTCAATGCCGCAGCCAGATAGCGCAGCTCGTCGTCGATCTCTTCGGGTCTCTCGACGGTCTGGGCGACTTCATCGCGAAGCAGCGAGCGATAGCGTCTCCGCAACCGAGCGTTTTTGACAACTTTGCGTAAGAAACATCTTCCCGCTCTGCCGCCAGACAACTACTCAGCACATCGAAAACGCGTCGCCGCCCGCGCTTCTCGCATTCCTCGCCCAGTCGGCTCAAGGCGCGCTCGACCACAGTGGCCGCCCAGCGCACATCGAAAATCCGCTCCGGCGACCACCTCTCCGATTCGTGCGCCGGGATCGAGAAATGTGATGGCGCCTCGGCCATCCACTCGTCCCAGGAAACGATTTGCACGTCGCCACCGCGCTTGCGCGCGCGACGCTTGTCTGCGGCATCGTGCAAGAAATCCTGCAGCGCCTTGAGCACAAGCGAACGGAAGCGCCCGCGATTCTGGTCGGCCCGCTGGAGGAGAGGACCTTTTAGCATCATGACAAAAAAATCCTGTGTGAGATCTTGGGCGTCGGGAACGGAGTGGCCCTGGCGGCAGATGAAAGCGAAAACCGGTCGCCAGTAGATTTTGCAAAGTTCCGCAAGGGCAGCGCGCGCCTTTTGCTCGTCGCCTCCAGAACCTGCACAGGACAAGACGATGCTCCACCGCGTCGTCTTGAAGCGGTCGGGCCGGCCTTCGCCGGAAGCAAGCGCGTTGGGGTTCACAGGCGCTCATAATCTCATTTGCGCGATTGTTGGCAAGCCGGTAATTGCCGCTGGATACTCGATGCTGGATCGCGTTGTGCCGCGTTCCCTGCGAGGCGGGCGTGCAGCGGACTTTTACCCTCAGGGACTCTTGAAACCCCCGTGCGCCCCTTCTCATGCTGTTCTTCGGAATTGGTGTGGCTCTGTTGAAAAGCCGCGCGCTCAAGCACGTGAGCGCTGCTAGGCGCAGCATGTTCGTAGCAAGATCCATCTCCCAACGTGCCAAGCTCCCTAAGAAGCGGCATACAAAGGGCGGGGCCGCGCACCGGTCTTCCATGCCCCCCGGGCAGATGCGTTTGCTTCAACAATCTGCTGTAGCGTATGCGCACTGTCGGGCGCACAAAGCGAGACGGCGGCATCCGGTAAATCCCATGTGCCGCCGTTGCAAATGCGGCTTGTCTCGTTCGATTCGGCTCAGGGGCAATTACCCTTCGGGTTCGCTCAGGGCAAGTCTTAGAAGGCGAAATTGAGGCCACTGCGCACCATGCCAAAGTTGTTGTCCGGACCATCCACCACGTTCCAGCTGAAATCATTGATCCAGCCGATATGCGGAGTGATGCGGACTTCGATTCCGCCGCCGAACTGGCCAATTGCCCTCGTCTCAGAATCAGTTTGTTCGGTCCGAATGATTCCGTCGCTCACCACAACGTTCGTCTTTTCGCCACCGCCAAAGATGCCACCGCCGCCGGCGAAGACGTACGGCGCAAAACGCGTGCAGGGGATTGGATAACGCAGCGTGAACGTGCCCAGCACGGAACCCACCGCGCGGCTCTCGTGCGTGGTATTGAAGATAAAAATCTCCCTGTTAAAATCGACAAGGATATCCTCAAACGCGTGCCTGGCATCCACCACCCAGCCTTCGATGCCGACACCGAAATAACGGTGGAAAAAGTATTTGAGGTCAACGCCACCGCCCCAGGCGTGATCCGCTTCCAGGTAACGATCATCCTGCCACTCGTTTCCTGTGAACACGTAAGTGCCCCACAGACCGACGTTAAACTCGTTATCCGCGTACCATTGCGGGCACGGCGGCGGTACCACCTGCTTCATCTCCTTTCCGGAATAGACTTCCGTGCCAGCAAAACTAGCTGAGGCGATCGCGGCGAGGCCCAACAGGCTGAACACCAGTTTTTTCATTTTATTTCTCCTTTTGGTTAAGTCTTTCCTGACAACTTTGAACTCCAAACCATTTGGAGCCCCGGGTCAATAACGAAATTCGCTACTTTTTTGCGATCCCGCTGCCAAATTGCAAGAATTACCTTAGCGAGAACTGTTGAGAAGACTTACATGGTCTTCGGCGCGGGCGGTCTGCGAAAAAGCGACGCTAGGAAGCGCGCGCACTCCGAAAGTCCGCCATCGGGCGGACTCATCCCGCGGCGAGCGTGCGCGACATGGTATTAGCATTTCTCATGGATTTCGCCACGAAGTGCTCTTGAAGCCCGGTGCGCGGACCAGGGCACTTTAATCAATGCAATGCCCCGGCCCGATGGTTCCTTCATTATATTCCGTGAGGGTTTCTGTCAGGTCGCTGGTTTGAGTTGGTGGCAAATAACCGCTGCCAACTGGCGGTATTACCAGGCCGCCGATCATGGCATCGGCATCGGCGATGGCCTGCGCCGTCTCTGTCGGGTCTGCGCCATTGGCTATGTTCAGTCTGGCAGCGATAAGCTGGTGCGCCAGTATCACAAGGCCATTGCCTTGCGCGGGCTGATTAAGAATTTGCAGTAACTGAGCTTCCGTGTAGTTGACAGTTCCAAGCGTAAGATTGCCCACCGGCGATGCGCCTGGATGGTTTTTCCAATAACCTTGCGTATAGGTGCAGTTTCCCGGAGAAACGCACGGAACTGTCGAACAGGTAATGGAATTGCTAAATTCGCTTCCTCCATTTGCGCGCACATGAAACACGTAGGCTGTATTACACAGCAGTGGTGTGCCGGCACACTGACTGGTGACGCAACCATTATCAAATAAGTGATCGTCTCCAATCACAACGGTAACACTTTGCCCTGCGCCGAGGATATACATATTGCAATCCGGTATTTGACCGCGGAAATCTGCCGTGCAAAAACTTGAGCCGCCCGGATTCCATCCAAAATTATTGTAGTCTGTCAGAGTTTCCCACTGAATCGTAAATCCTGTAGGCGCGCCGCCATCTCCGGCGGTTACAGTCACGCCGATATTCGATGCCGCTGATGTATCGCAGGCAACCGAAGGAGTGCCTGGTGTAGGGGTTGGCGTTGGCGTTGGCGTCGGGGTTGGCGTTGGTGTGGGCGTTGGTGTTGGTGTGGGCGTTGGTGTTGGGGTCGGTGTGGGTGTTGGTGTTGGGGTGGGCGTTGACGTGGGGGTAGGTGTTGGTGTCGGTGTACCGGTTGGAGTTGCCGTCGGGGTCGGGGTTGGCGTCGATGTCGGTGTGGCGGTCGGAGTTGGGGTTGGCGTGGGCGTTGGCGTCGGCCTAGGGGTCGGTGTAGCAGTCGGAGTCGCGGTTGGGGTGGGGGTAGGGCTCGGCGTTGAAGTGGGAGTAGGTGTCGGTGTCGGCTTCGGCGTTGGCGTAGGTGTCGGCTTAGGAGTTGGCGTCGGCGTAGGTGTCGGCTTCGGCGTTGGTGTCGGCTTCGGCGTTGGCGTAGGTGTCGGCTTCGGCGTTGGCGTAGGTGTCGGCTTAGGAGTTGGCGTCGGCGTAGGTGTCGGCGTAGGCGTAGGTGTCGGCTTCGGCGTAGGCGTAGGTGTCGGCTTAGGAGTAGGTGTCGGCGTAGGC
>WNGB01007542.1_pt1 | contig 15665 bp, 13 predicted proteins | sample 5400681 | NCBI WGS metagenome assembly WNGB01 (sample SAMN13153367, study PRJNA577476) | soil metagenome | isolation source: 115 cm soil or saprolite under grassland replicate 2 | place: USA:California | collected 2016-06-15
GATGGTGCGGCGGTTGGCGGAGGCTGCCCACATCCCGCCGCCGCGGCTGGTGGACCACCCGTTGGACTCAGCGCATCACCCGCTGCTGCACACCCACGTGGTGTTCGGCGCGCTGACCGAGGGCGGTCGCCGGCTGCCGCTGGACGCTGGGCGGCTGGGGGTGCTGGCCCGACGCGCGATCATGGACTACTACCGCCGGCTGCGGGATGCGACCGCCGTGCTGGTGGCTCCCGACTGCTGGTGGGGGCCGGTCGGCCCGGACGGCACCACCGAGCTGGTGGGGCTGCCCGCACGGCTGCTGGCCGCCCACAGCGGCCGGTGTCGGCCGCTGTCGGAGATCGCCGCGTGCGCCCGCGCGGTCGGGGACCTGTAGCGGTGACGGCGGACCTGCACAAGCTGTCGGTGGGCCGGGCCGACTACTACGTCCGCGAGATCGCCAAGGACCGCGAGGAGTACCTGAGTGGGCAGGGGGAGTCGCCTGGGGAGTGGTACGGCGGCTGCGCCGCCGCCCTCGGCATGAGTGGAGAGTGCTCGGCGGAGGAGTTCCAGCGGGTGTTTACCTGGCGCCACCCGCAGACCGGCGAGCAGCTCGGCCGCGCCCCCAGGTCGGATGCGATGCCCGCGTGGGACCTGGTGCTGCGGCCCATCAAGGACGTGTCGGTGCTGTATGCCCTCGGCGACGACCGGACCCGCCGGGTCGCTCGGGAGGCGCACCGGGTTGGCGTGGCCGCCGCGGTGGGCTACCTGGACGGGCAGGTCGGGACCCGTAGGGGTCGGGGTGGGGCGGAGCATGTTGGTGGGGAGGGGCTGCTGGCGGTCGGGTTCACCCACCGCACGTCTCGGGCCAGCGACCCGCTGCTGCACACCCACCTGGTGATCGTCAACCGCACCCTCGGCCCGGACGGGGAGTGGCGGACGCTGGACTCCCGCGACCTGCTCCACCATCGGCTGGCCGCCGATGCCGTCTACCGGGCCGCCTACCAGCACGAGCTGACCCGCAGCCTCGGCATCCGTTGGAGCGAGGCCGACCGCTGGGGCAACCGCCGCATCCAGGGCATGCCGACCGAGCTGGTGTGGGCGTTCTCCAAGCGGCACCAGCAGATCACCGCCGAGCTGGAGCGGCTGGAGCGCGAGGAGGGCAAGCAGCGCACCGGCCGGCTGGTCCAGTACGTCGTCCACGCCACCCGCCAAGCCAAGACCCATGACACGCCCGAGACGTTGCATGGCCGTTGGCACCAGGAAGCCCGCGAGCTCGGCATCGCCCCCGAGCGGCTCGCAGATGCGGTCACCGAGCGCCAGCGAGAGCTCCGCGAGCCGGCGCTGGACGGCGGCACAGTCGGGCGGGTGTTCGAGCAGCTCGCTGGGCCCGAGGGGCTCACCGAGCAAGCCTCCACGTTCGCCCGCCGTGACGTGGTGGCCGCCCTGGTCGCCCAGCTCCCCGCCGACGCCGCCGGGGTGGTCGGCTCGGCCGAGCTGGAGGCCCTGGCCGACCGGTTCCTCCAGGAGCGCGCCATCAGCGTCATGGGCGAGCATGCCGCCGGCGAGCGCCACTACACCACCCCCGACCTGCTCAGCATCGAACACCGGCTGATCGAGGCGGCGGTCGACCGCGCCGGCGAGCAGACCGCGACCTGCTCGCACGAGACCGTCCGCGCCACCCTCGCCGCCCACCCGAGCATCGGCAAGGACCAGGCCGCCATGGTCCGCGATCTCACCCAGGGCGGTGCTGGGGTAGTGATGGTGGTCGGCAAGGCCGGCACCGGCAAGACCTACACCCTCGGGGTCGCCCGCCACGCCTGGCAACTGGACGGCTACCGGGTCCTGGGCGCCGCCCCCACCGGGATCGCCACCGTCTGCCTGGACGCCGAGGGGTTCGAGCACGCCCGCACGGTCGACCGGCTGCTGGCCGAGCTGGACCAGGAGCGCGACCTCGGCCGCCGACCAGCCAGCGACCGGCGCCGTGACCAGGACGGGCCGGCGCTGGACCAGCGCACGGTGCTGGTGGTGGATGAGGCCGCCATGCTCGGCTCCCGCAAGCTGGGCCGGCTGCTGGACCACGCCGAGCGGGCCGGCGCCAAGGTCGTCCTTGTGGGGGATGACCGGCAGTTGGCCGCGATCGAGGCCGGCGGCGGCTTCCGCGGCCTGCGGCTGCGGCTGGGCGCAAGCGTGCTGACCGAGAACCGGCGGCAGCAGGAGCCCTGGGAGCGGGAGGCGGTCGAGCACATCCGCAACGGCGAGCTGGACCAGGCGCTTGCCGCCTACCGCGCCCACGGCCGGCTGGTCGCCACCGAAACCCCCACCCAGCTCAAGCAGACCCTACTGGGCGACTGGTGGCAGTGGTTCCAGCAAGGCGAGCGGGTGGCGATCCTGGCCTACCGCCGCGATGAGGTCGACCAGTTCAACACCGCCTGCCAGCAGCTTAGAGACCAGGCCGGCCACCTCGGTCGTGAGCGGCTGCAGGTCGGTGATCGCAGCTTTGCGGTCGGGGATGTGGTGGTGTGCGGCAAGAACGCTCTGCGGCCCCTTGGGGTCGCCAACGGTAGCCGCGGCCAGGTCCTCGCCGTCGACCCCGAGCAGCGTTCCATGACGGTGCGGCTGGACAACGGGCAGCAGGCCACCCTGCCCCGCGACTACCTGGACCAGCGGCCGTCGTGGTGGACCAGGGGCAACCCCGAGCGGCGCACCGTCGATCTCGGCTATGCGACCACCGGCCACAGGAGCCAGGGCAGGACCCTGGACCGGGCGCTGGTGCGGGTGGCCGGCGCCGAGGACCGCGAGTGGTTCTACGTGGCCGCCACCCGCGCCGCGAAGGAGACGACGTTCTTTGACGTGGTCAGCCCCGAGCCGCGCCCGGTGGAGCTGGAGCTGGACGTCCCCACCCCGGAGCCGCGCAGCATCGAGGAGCACCTGGTCGCCGTGGGGCGCCGCGACGGCAGCAAGCGGCTGGCAGTCGACACCGCCGCGCCGCTGCACCTGCGCGCTATGAGCAAGCACAAGCTGCGCGCCGAACGCGACCGGGTCGCCAAGCTCATGGCCGAGGCCTCACCTGACCGGAGCCGGCTGGTCGCCTACACCGCCGAGCAGCGCCAGCACGCCGAGCAGGGGTTGGCGGACGCCACCGCCACGGAGCAGGCGGCCCGCCGGCGGCTGGCCGAGCTGGGCCAGGGTCCGGGGCGGCTGCTGCGCCGCCGCGAGCTGGCCGAGGCCCGCGACCGCCTCGCTCTAGCGGCGACCGCCGCGACCCTGGCGCGGCAGCAGGCCGACCGTGCCGCCGACCGGGAACGGGTGGCCCGCCGCGCCCAGCAGGAGCACCTGGCCTGGCGGGAGCGGCACGGCGACCTGCTCGCCGGCGACCGGGCGCGCGCCCGCGAGCAAGCCTGGCGCGGGCGGGTAGACGTGCGGGCGGTCGAGCTGGAGCGGCCGGGCTGGCTGCGGGAGCTTGGGGAGCCGCCCGCCACCGTCAAGGGGCAGCGCGCCTGCCGGCAGACCGTCGGCCGGATCGAGCAGTACCGCGAGCGCTATGGGATCACCGACCCCGAGCGGGCGCTCGGCCCCGAACCCCGCCACGCGGATATGGAGCAGCGTCGCCACCACCGGGCCGCCCGCCAGGCGGTCGAGCGGTTCCAGGCCCGGCAGCGCACCGAGCGCCACCAGCGCCTCGACCAGCGTGAGCGCGCCCACGCCGACCAGCCGCTCAGCAGACCCACGCGAGCCGACCGGGCCCGCTTACCTCGGGTCGATGAGCGTGAGCGTGGTGGCCGTGAGCGCGAGGCCGGGTGAGCGTCCATAAGCCATGCGGGCCAACACTGCCCTCGCAATCAACCTTGGTCGGCAGGCCCTGACCTGCGCTCTCGGCAGTCCAGTGACTTGAGCTGTGAGAAGTTTCCTTACGACCTCAAGGCCAGCCCTGCGGCCCGGCATCGACAGACTGGTCACCGGGAGCCGGACCCCACCCTCGACCACGGCACGACTGACAGCCACGCGCCGCACGGTAGAAAATCGGTCGTACCGAGGTGCGAGAATCCTTCAAGGGACACCTCTACATCCGGTAGAGGTGGTGACCGGAGGCGCTCCATTGATCATCAGCGATCTGCCACACGTTCTCCGCTTTGCTGTCGTTGCAGATGATGAACGTCGGTCCAGTGAATGGCGTGTCTGGACCGGAAGCAAGAAGCCGTCTGACGATGTGTACGTGTCGCCAAGGTCTGCGGCAGGGCGCATGAAGATCAGCCTTCACAAGGATGGCTATTGCCAATATGGTCTCACCGATGCCATACGGAAGCACGTCCGCGAAGAAGACCGAGCGGCGTTCGACAGGTGGGATCAGGGGCCAGAGATTGCGCCGGGCTGGCGCTACGGTTACGGTGTGTTGTTTGCCGAATCAGAGTTGCGACAGACCGACAGCCCTCTCAGTCCCTCCACTACCAAGATTCAGGCGCCTCCTCCTGGCGCCAGCCTTGGTGTAGGGATCTTGATTGGCGACGCATCCACCGGCCCTTCGCTACACTTGGGAGAGCAGGGTCGTGTAGAGAGGTATCTCGCACGGCTGAGCGGCGGTGTGGTGGCTGTTAGCTCCTCCGTCATTCCAGGGGAACCTAATTGGATAGCGAAGGGACGAGAGATTCTCCAGCATCCGGAGTCCGCTTGGTGCGCTGGTCCTCCTCTCTCGGATGAGATTCAGTTTGCATGGGGCTTCGGCGGGGTGGGCGATGATGTGCGGTGTGCGTACGAAATCGCCGTGGACGAACCGGTGCCGTGGACTGTTCCGGGTGCGCTCAGTGAGTTCAATGGTCAGGTTCGTCCTTGGGCTGAAGTTACCGTGGCGGTCCCGTCTGGGGTTGATCCCTGCGCGCTCTTGCTTATGCCAATCGGTGAGGCCCAGCCGCAGCTATTCCTGCATGAGCACGCGCGGTGCGAGCACTCAGAGCTTCAGCGGACGGCGAATGAGCTTGTGCAAGCCCATGATTCCGGCCGATTTGACGGAGGGTGGATGAGGCTTGCCGATGGACGCTTCTTCACCGTCATCCTCACACAGCGTGCGGCGGACCGAGCCGGACTAACCGGCTACCGATAACATTAAATGCCGGTTGGGTTAGAGACGGATACGCGAGTAGAAGGACACCAATGAAGCGCTACCGCATACTTAATATGGACTTCGACACACGAGCCTCGGTTCTAAGCCAAGAGATAGACGACACTTGGGAGGAGAGCGTTAAGCAACTTTGGAGAGAGAACAGGCAACGCCTGCAGCAAGAACTGCAAGCGGAGTTCGGCCCACATAACTTCTCTGACAAATTGCAGAACTTCTTAGACCTTGGTGCGGCTCCATTCTCCGTGCTGGCCTTCCATAACCAATTCTTGCGCCAGGCAAGAAATAGCTTCATAGTCGGCAGCTACTATCCCGCGCTAACTGGTGCATGCGCGTTGGGCGAGCGAATACTGAATCATCTAATTCGCGAATTGCGAGACTCCTATAGCGGAACGCCACAGTACAAGGCGGTCTACAGGAAGGACTCCTTTGACGACTGGTCAAAGGCGATCGACGTGCTAGAAGCATGGGGCGTGTTCCTACCCGGCGTTGCTCAGCTCTACCGAGACCTCCAGCAGAAACGGAATGACGCTATTCATTTCCGCCCTGAAACAGACACGAACGCGCGCGAACTCGCTCTGGCGGCGCTTCAACTGCTTAGCCAGATAATAGATATCCAGTTTGGAGCCTTTGGCGACAGGCCCTGGTTTATCGAGAATGCGCCTGGAGTGACGTTCATAAAGAGGGAATACCAGGACGTTCCCTTTGTCGAGAAGGTGCTTCTGCCAAATGCCGTGCTAGTCGGTCCTCGACATGAATTGGAGTGGACCGGCTCAGGATTCCAACCCATTGACGAGGATACCGACGACGACGACGACCAAACCGGCACAGATGAGGACTTCGTTCGAGAATGGAAAGGCGTTCATCCTGATCCTCCTCCGTCGACCTAATTTAGCGCAGCCACGAGCGCGCAGCGTTCACCGATCCGCTTGCCATACTCCTGTGGCGCCTGCGTCCCAACTTCAGGTAACAAGTGCGCCTACGCCTGGAGGCGCTCGAAGATGTCCACGATGTCGTGCTCACCGTTGTCTACGACCATATCCTCGAGCCGTGGGACAAGGGGCATGCTCCGAAGCGAAGCGAACCGGAGGCCGACCGTCGCGTCGTGCACGCGGCGCGGCAAATGCACGCGAGCGCTAGAGAAGAGAGGAACGGCGATCCAGAGTTGCAGCCGCCCAACTGTGATGACTGCACTTCCTACGCTTCGACAGTTCGCGTGGCGCGGACCCTGTGGAACCACTGTCGGATTCCCGAAGAGGTACGCGAATCGGTCTTCCTCGCGGACGCGCGCTAGTCCGATCGCAACTCCCTCGAAGGCCTGCGCATCACCGTCATACAATTCCCGCGCTCGTGTGAAATCGGGAACGATACCGAAGTCGGACCCACCGTTGCCGAAATTTCTAAGGCCGCCTTCAATAGCACCCAAGACGAAATACGTCTTCAGGACCCATGTCCGGAGGCTATTCAGATGTGCGGGGCTTAGCGGCAAGAACCGAGAGGAGGACCACTCGGCAACCGAAGCCATGCCCTCCTCGGTCGCGTTCATCCACCCGCTATTGCACCGGTCGCAGACGAGTTTCACAGCCAGAGCATCAAGGGGCAATATCAGTACAGAGCTATCAGAGTTCCCGGCTCGGCCGAACGTAGCGGAGCGGTCTAAACCGAATGCCCTTGCAACCGGTCGACTGACTAGATGCTCCTTGGTCAGACGGGGCACCTCACCTTGGGCATAGCAGAAGAAGCAGCGCATCTGAGGAGTGTAGCTCAGGAAGGCAACACGCCCGGTCCTGTCCATCCCTGGGCATGATTGGGCCATGAAGCTGGGGATACCAACGGACAGGGACCGGGATGCCGAATCGCTCACACAACGCGGGGACGCCAGCCCAGCGCCGCATGAGGAGCAGGCTGACAGTGCTTCCCAAGCTCGCGGTGTCCACTGCCTGTCCGCGGCGTCCGGACGGTGGTGTCCGCTGCGGACACCGCACTGGACAGCAACGTCCACGAACGCCACCGCCTCCACTGGCCAATCGCGGCCATGCCCACAGCCACCCACAGACGAGCGCTGCGGCGCTCACTTCGGAGAATGTTCAGCCGGACACGCCCGTAGGTTGTGGACGCTGTCCATGCGGACGTCCACCCAGGACGACCTGGGCGTCCATCCCATGAGCGCCAAGCGTCCACCCATGCTGACCTCCCGGACGATCGACCACCCAGAACCGGCGCTCATGAGCTGACAGCAGACAGCGCTCAGCGCTCGGGTTCGGCCGTCCGCTCCAGTGTCCGATGGGGCCCACGCTAATGTCCGGCTATCCGGCCGGTCCGACCGCCTCGGCCCGGTGTCCATCATCGCCGTCAGCAAGCGTCCACCGTGGACATAGTGAGCGCCCCAGGTGCTCAGCCACGGGACGCTCATGAGCGGACAGCGCTCAGCGCTCGTGTCCGGCCGTCCGCGCCCCTGTCCGCTCGGGTGTCCGCCGCGGCTGCCAGATCGAGCGATCCCGCCGCCACGGATGCTTCGCCGCCGGCCGAGGGTAGGCGGCACGCGACCGCTCACGGGCCAGCCGGGCGCCGTCCTCCCGGTCGGTCGGCCGCCCCAACCCCCACTGCCGCCAGGCGTTATACAAGGTCGCCCGGGTGACCCCGAACCGCTCGGCCGCCCGGTTGACGCCCACCTGGATGGCGAGCTCGGGGAGCGGCCCGCTACCGTCAAGGAGCAGCGGGCATGGCGGCAGGCGGTCGCCCGGATCGAGCAGTATCGCGAGCGCTACAGATCACCGACCCCGACCGCGCGCTTGGCCCCCGACCGCCGCCACGCGGACTTGGAGCAGCGCCGCCACCCTCGGGCCACCTGCGACGCGGTCGAGCGGTGCCAGGCCCGGCAGCACGCCCACCGGGAGCAGCGCATCGACCGGCGTGAGCGCGCCGACCGGCCGCTCACCAGACCCGCGCGAGCCGACCGGTAACGCTCACCCCGGGTCGATGACCGCGAGCGCGCCGGCCGTGAGCGCGCAGCCGGCCGAGCTGGCGGTATCCAGCCATTAGGACGGGTGTCCATGCGGAATATCCGGCCGTCTGGCTCGCCGTCTGGCTCGCACCTCTTGACACGTCAGTGCCAGCCGGCTGCAATGTCCATCATCTGTTCGCAGCAGCCGGCCCGCGGTGGCTGGCTGGGCGCTCAACGTGTCCGCTCTGAGCGTCCACGAGAGTGTCCATCCATCCATCCGGTCCAGTCTGGACACCAGTAAGCGCACCCGAGACTGCTATCCCAGTACCGAACGTGTCGGGGATCACGACTGGCGTGTGATCCTCGACATACATGCTGGCCGATCCTAGGTGAGACCATGCCCGCTGGACAGGTTCTTGTGCGCCAGGCGGCTGTGGGATGGGGGCCCTGTGTGAGCGGGAGGCAAGGAAGTGCGGCGGGGCGGAAGACACGGCCGTTAGCGACCTTCGTGCGCCATAGGAGCGTGTGGTCTTGCCAGCCTGGTCAACCCCAATATGGCCTGCAAAACATCGGCACGGAGTTACGATAAGTAGCAGCAGCGAATCGATAATTGTACCAGACGAGGACTGGCCGGAGGTGACCGTTTATGTCGGTACTGTCGGGATCCGAGCCATCCGATAGAATCACGCCTTCGGCAGAGTCCGGTCCGGGATCATCAAGTGTCATCCCGCGAACTCAAGAGCCAAACCTCGGCATACTCAACGAAGTTCCAATGTCAGCGCGATTGACAATGAGCGTTGAGAGATTTCTTCGCGGATACTTAAAACGCCGCGCTATACTAGGCTTCGCTCTCTCGCTGTTGCTGATCTGGATAATCACTAGTCCGGCGCGTGGCGCGGTATCCGGCTGGTGGTTCGATGTCCTTATTGTCGCGATCCTTATTGCTATTAACTACGGTTACGGGATTGCTATTCAGCGCCTTCGCGGTTGGATTCTCCGCCAGACTATCGGTCCACCGGCGTTCGGTGACGCAGATGGGCCCGGAAAGCAGGTTCTACGTGCGACGTTCCGCGCCGCAGAGGACGTACACCTAACATTCAGCAATGAAGATGAAAAGGTCATGACCCGCCTTGCGAAACTGGATGTCGCGGTGACGCCGCTCATGCTCCGCCATTGTTTCATGGAAGCCCGCAAGGAGGCTGGCGTCGCCGAAGCCGAACGGGTACATGAGTGGGACGCGACATGGCAGCGTGTACAGAACCACCTTGTCGACAGAGTGACGTACGATGAACTCCGTCGCAGTCATCCCTACGCGCTGCTGACTATTCCACTTTGGCTGATTTCCTCATTGGCGGCTACTGCAGCGCTTGACATATTCATGCTGGTGATTGTGTGGCTAGGCTATCGCGGGGCGACTGGCTCAGGGTCAGTGTTGCCGATCGTGGAGGTGACCGTTCTCTTTAGCCTCATCACATCAGGGTGGGTACTCATAAATCGGGCGTATCGTGCCCGCGAGATCCCGATCGGTTTGCCCGGGCGAGAGCAACTCATTGAATTCGGCGTTGACGACGAGGCTTTACTTTCGGAAGCGGACCAGTTACAGGGTAAGGTGGTAAGGCCAGTCGATGTACGTCTAGGCCCTCGATACTTCCACGAATTAGTCGCGCTTTCCACCCGCGCGCTCGCCGTCGACTGTGGAGCACGTATCCTTATGCTCGCCATACTCGCCGGCATATCCCTCACTGCCGCTCTTATCTTTCGGGGCAACGGCGTCGCGCTGGCTGATGCGTATCAGCGGCTCTTACTGGTAATAGTGATTGCACCTCTCGCTCTGCTCCTCGGACACTATCTGGCTTCTGTCGCGATGCAGAATTCGAGGAAGGTTATAGCGACACTGGCGAGTGCTCTAATTGGCGCAGCCTTCCCCTTGCTAGGCGAATACGTCTTGACCGGGAGCATTGGGGAGAGTCCCGGAACGCTCGCAACATCCCTCGTGCTTGGTATGTTTGGCGTCATCGCTGCGGTACTCGCGAAGATGGTGGAGGCTCGTTTCGAAGCTCGGCCTACAACTCCTTAAGCGGGACGACGCCTCCACGGTTACCGGTGGCCGGCCAGAAGCGCGTTGACCTTGTTTGCCCGCTTGTCTGGCTGTCCGCTATCCGCCTGGCGCGGCTCCAGCCCCGGCTGTGGGCCCATGCTGAGGGGGAGGCGGCCACGCGTCCTGGCGGCTGGTGCGGACACTGCGCCGGACAGCAGCGCTCGGGTCCGGCTGTCCGCGCCAGTGTCCGCTCGGCCGTCCGCATGCGTCCGCCTCTGGACACGCTCAGCGGCCCGGAGCGATCACCCCGGGCCGCCCACGTCGATCATGTGAGCGGCTCCGTCCGCTCATCGACTGGCGGTCACCGCTCCCCACCTGCCATCGCTCGCTCAGCAGGCCGGGCCGCCTGCTTGGGCTGCCAGATCGAGCGGTCCCGCCGCCACGGATGCTCCGCCCCCGGCCGCGGGTAGGCAGCCCGCGACCGCTCCCGCGCCAGCCGGGCGCCGTCCTCCCGGTCGGTCGGCCGCCCCAACCCCCACTGCCGCCAGGCGTTGTACAAGGTCGCCCGGTTAACCCCAAACCGCTCGGCCGCCCGGTTGACGCCCATCTGGACCGCCAGCTCCAGCGCCTCCTCGGCCGCCGCCCGCTCCACCACCAGCCGCGAGCGGGCCCGCGGGCCACGGTGGACCGGCTCGCCCATCCCCCACTGCTGGAACGCCGCCCGCAGGGTCCGCCGCGCGACCCCGACCTCGCGGGCGGCCTTGACCCAGCCGACCCGCTCCACCAGCCCAAACGCCTCCCTGGCCGCCGCCGGGTCGTGGACGAGCTCCGCGGGCTGGCGCAGCTTGGGGACCTCCAAGCCCCAATGCTCCAGGGCCGCGTGTAGGTCGGTGACGTGCACGCCGATCAGCCGGGCCACATGGGCGGTCCCGGCGGTCTTGCACAGCTCCCAGGCCCGCACCGTGGCGCTGGCATCGCCCCGCAGGTGGGCGGCCATGCTCCGCCCCGCCGGCGCCTTGACCTCGGCGGGGTCGATGCCGGTGGCGGTGGTGGCGCGCTGGGCGGCCTGCTGGCGGGCGTGGGTGACCTGGCGGTGGCGGCGCAGCCGGCCCCGCTCGGTGGGGGTGGTGCCGCCGAGGATGGCGTGCTGGTCGCCGGTGGCCAGGGCCATCTCCAGGCACGGCTGCTGGACCGGGCAGGCGGCGCACACCTGCTTGGCGGCCTGCTCGGCCTCAAGGTCGCCGGGCTCGGGGTAGAACAGCTCCAGGTCGTCCGGTCCGCACGCCGCGTCGCGCAGGACCTCGGGGTCGAGGGTGGCGCCGTAGGGCAGGCGGGGCAGGTCGGCGGCCAGCTCCACCGGGTCGTCAGCCACCAGGCTGCTCACCGGCCGGGCCGGGCGGTGCGCGGTGATGGTCATGCCGCACCACCCCCGACCCGCGGGTCGTCATCGCGGCTAGCCGCCAGCGCGGCCTGCCACGCCTCGGGCTGGGCGGCGGTGCGGCGCCCGCACGGCGGCGGTGCGGCGCCTGCGGGCGCGGCGGGAGATCACCCGCTGGCACGGCTTGCAGTAGCCGGACGGGCGACCGCTTGACGTCCGGTAGAACTCGGAGAGGGGCTTGCTGTCGCCGCAGGCTGGACAACGCTTGTGCGTGCGGGCCTGGGCAGGGCGAGCAGAGTTGGTACGCTCGTCGCGCATCAAGGGGGCTCCATCCTTTGGTGCCTGGCCCCGGGGCGCTGGCACGCCGCCGGGGCCGCTCACGCGAAGGGTTTGAAGCGGGTCACGAGGACCCGCCTGCCTGATGGAGTGGGCTAGGGCTGCTCGTTCAGCAGGCGCAGCAGCGCCGCCCGAGGCACGAGCATCCGCCGGCCGATGCGGCAGACCGGCAGCTCGCCACGATGGGCTGCCTCGTAGGCCAGCCATCGAGAGATGCCGAGTCGCTGTGCTGCCTCGGCGAGGGAGTACGCCAGGCGGCCGTCGTCATCAGGGTGCGTGGCCGCTCTGGCGCGGCGGCGCCGCGGTGTCCCTTGTCCAGCCATGTGGGGGCTCCTTCCGTTGCTGCCTGGCCCCGGAGGGCGCTGGCACGCCCTGTCCGGTTGCCTCAGATCACGCTCTGTAGGGTGCCGTCCGGGCAGCACGGCGGGAAGTTGACGAGCCTTAACGGCAGTTGACCCACGAGGGTTAAGTGAGCAAGCAGGGAACTGGGCAACCCGTGGTGCGCGCGGACAGGCTGGGTCCTGTCGTGAACCGCTCTGGTCGGGCAGACTGGAGGCCCATCCATGGGCAGAGGAGCGCGCACGATGCAATGGAAGGTCCACGGTGAGCGGCCGATCTACACCAGCAAGTGGGTGAACCTCTGGCTCGTGGACGTGGAACTACCGGACGGCCAGCGCTTTGAGCACCACGTCGTCCGCATGCAACCTGTCGCCGCCGCTGCGGTCATTGACGATCAGCAACGGGTCCTCATGCTATGGCGCCATCGCTTCATCACCGGCACCTGGGGTTGGGAGATCCCCACCGGGATCGTGGACCCTGGCGAAACATCAGCACAAACCGCCGCCCGCGAGGTTGAGGAGGAAACCGGCTGGCGGCCCGGGCCGCTAACTCCGCTGGTCTTCTACGAGCCAACCAATGGGATAACCGACTCCCGCCATCACCTCTTCTGGGCCAACGGCGCTACCTACCAGGGTCCACCGTCGGACACCACCGAGGCCGACCGAATCGAGTGGGTGCCGCTGGCCGAGGTCCGCTCGCTCATCGACAAGGGCGAGCTGGCGGACGGTCCCACGTTGATCGCGCTGCTGCACATCCTCGCCTTCCCGCCCTGGCAGTAGCCGGTCTCGCACGGCGGTCATGCAAGGCGCAGTTGTTCGTCGAGCTGCCGGACGGCCGGGGTGTCGGCCGCGAGCTGCACCTGACTACGGAACACGACTATTCGCTGCTCACATCGCGCTGACCGCGTGTTCCGGGCGAGCGTGAGCGCTTGGGTGGCCACCCGACAGCCCTCTTCTATCTCCCCCTGCTGCAGGAACGAGGTAGCGAGATCGACCAGCATGCCGGCACGAGCGCGCACGAACGACAGGTCAACGGACCTCACCGCCTCCTGCAGGACCGGCTGAGCGGCGGCCGGCCGTGCAAGCAACACCAGACACTGGCCCCGCCACCTGACCAAATGCGAGCGGTCGAAGTGGGCGACCCAGCGCGGAGTCTCGTCAGGCTGCGCCTCATCGAGCATGGCCTCGGCGCAATCCAGAGCACAGAGGCAGGCGTCGGCGTCACCCGCGACGGCATGGGCCTCCGCCTCCGCGCCACACAGCCAGGCCCGAAAGGCCGGCGAGCCGGCGGGTACTGCAAGGTCCCGGGCCTCCCGCAACAGGGGGAGGGCTGCACGGTGGTTACCGCCGAGCAACGGGATGTAGGCCGCCTCGGCGATGGCGAACGCCTGTAGCGCCAGGTTCTCCGCCTCCCTGGCGGCATCAGCAGCGCGGCGGAAGTACTTCCAGGCTCTGGCGGTTCGTCCGGTATCAAGGGACTGCCAGCCCATCAGCGTCGCGATGTCGCCGGCGATCGAGGCGAGGCGCTGGCGGTCGGCGCCTGTCATGGACGCATGCCGAAAGGCCCTCACTCTTTCGAGGTGACGGGTGAGATCCTCGAACAGGCTGGCCGCTCCAAGCCGGCGGTCCATCCGCCGGTAGAGATCGGTAAGGGCGTCCAAGTCGTCCAGCAGGCCGCTGTCGACGCGGCCTCGATACTCGACGCCAAGCAGGCGATCCTCGGAGCCGGCGCCCGGCATCGTGACCGCAAGCTCTTGGCCGTTGCCGGATTCCAGCTCAGCCTGGTCGAGCCCGAGCGCACCGCTGAGGATCTCGCGGTAGAACAGGCCGGGCCGCTCGTGGGCGTTCAGCCACCGGCTGAGCATCGCGATCAGGCTCGCGGTCGCAGGCAGCGTCTTCCCTTGTCGACCTGCCACCTTCCGCATCTCGGCGATGAGCCTCGTGTACGACCAGCCCTTCTCCTCCAGAGCCGTCCTGAGCTTGGCGCCGATCGGTGGTTCAGCCATACGGTCCTGCTCCTCCCGCAAGCCCCTCTACCGGGAGTCCGTAACAGCCGCCACTAATAGTTCATCCATGAACTCGGCTGCACGGCGGTCCTGGGCCTGCTGGAAGTGCGCGTAGGTGCCGAGGGTCATGTGGCCGTCCGCGTGCCCGACGCGGCCGGAGACGGTGCGCCAGTCGACCCCGCCAGCCACGAGCTGGGTGACCATGAAGTGGCGCAGGTCGTGCAGGCGGGCGCGCACGCCGAGGCGGGCCGCCAGCTCGCCGAAGCGGTGCGTGATCCATTCCGGGCTGATGGGCTTGCTGGCGTCGGCAGTTCGGGAGAACAGATAGGCATCCGCCGGCAGCGTCGCCCCGCAGGCCAGCGCCGTCTCGGCCTGCCGCACGCGGTGCGCCTTCAGCAGCTCGACGGTGTCGGCGCCGACGGCGACGCGCCGTTTGGCGTGGGTCTTGGTGTCCTTGTCGAGCAGCGGCAGGCCGGCCACCCGGACCACGCCGCTGGCGATCAGTACCGCGCCGGCGTCCAAGTCGACGTCGCGCCATTTCAGGCCGATCAGCTCGCCTCGGCGGGCGCCGAGCACTACTGCCAGACGTAGAAACAGGCCCAGCTCCGCGTCTTGCTCCTGCGCCGCCGTGAGCAGCCGGGCCACGCCTTCGGGGTCGGGCGGCGACACCCCGCGCTTGCCGGCAGCCGGCGCCGTCGCGAGTTTGGCTGGGTTGTGCCCGGCCCAGCCCCACGCCACCGCCTGCTTGAATGCACCTGACAGCACGGTGTGGACCTCGCGGACGGCCGACGCCGACAGCGGCCAACCGCGAGTGCAGTCCGGCTCGTGCACCTGCTCATCAGCATCGGGCTGGGGCCGGTAGCGCTCGCCGGCCCGCAGGGGCGGCTCACGCCTGCGAATGCGCTGCCAGCACAGCCGGCACTTGCCGCCATGGGCGCGCACCTGCGCGTACAAGGCATCCAGGGTGGCCGCGTCGACCTCGCGCACCTTCGCCCTGCCAAGGGCAGGCAAGATGTAGCGGTCGATCGCGCCCCGGTAGTTGGCGACCGTGACCGGCGAGATCGGCCGGACCTGCTGACGCCAGGTGAACCAGCGCTCGACCAGCTCGCCGACGGTCCGTGTGCGGCTGCCGCGGTGTTCGCCGCGGTCGACCTGCTCAAGGAGTTCCGCTTCGACCTTCTTGGCCTGGCGATGCGACGCCTTGGTCTGCCCGGGAACCTGACGGCTGACCCACCGCTTGCGGCCGGTGAGCGGGTCGCGGCCGGCGTAGACCTGCACCTGCAGGCCGCTGCCGCGCTTCCTGATCACCCTGCCTCCGCGCCGTCACGGTCAGTCCTTCCGGAGAAGAATGACAAGGGACTGCCAGCCGAGCAAGCAAGACAAGGACTAGATGGTCGCTGAGCTGGGGTTATGTGGCGCCCCTGGCAGGACTCGAACCTGCAGCCTGCTGTTTAGAAGACAGCTGCTCTATCCGTTGAGCTACAGGGGCAGACGGCGTCGATCATACCGAAGGCCGGCCCGGCCTCCGGACGACCG
>WNGB01007543.1_pt1 | contig 15664 bp, 15 predicted proteins | sample 5400681 | NCBI WGS metagenome assembly WNGB01 (sample SAMN13153367, study PRJNA577476) | soil metagenome | isolation source: 115 cm soil or saprolite under grassland replicate 2 | place: USA:California | collected 2016-06-15
GCATCATGATTTTTTCCACCGGCCTGTTCATCGGCGGGGCAGGTGGCGAACCGCGACGGACGAACATGGGAATGAGTTACGCCGATCCGCAATCGCATCTGTATCATGCCGATTGGGGCTATGCCAAGATGCTCGGCAGTATTGGCGGCATCATCATGGCGATTGCTGCTCTCATGTTTTTTGTCGTTTTCTTCGCCACACTTTTCGGCAAAGGGAATAAACCGGGCGCGCTGGAATTGATCGTGTCCGAGCCGTACTACGACGAGCGCGTTCCCGCGGTACAAACTTTCACTCCGTGGCTGGCCGGCGCTGCGCTCTTGCTCGTGATCGCTTATGCGCCTCCGATCACGCAGACCATTCGGAGCCGTTTCCCGGGAGCGCAGCCGTATTCACCAGACAACCCGGCGCCGCTCCGTCTTATGCACAACAAATGACACTGCTTTCGCGCCGACTATTTCCAATTCTTGTTTTGGCCGTTCTCGCTTCGGCTGATCTGCTTGGGGGCGTGGTGGAGAATGTTGAGCCACAACGTGGGCGACGGATCGCACCGATTATGTGGAGCGACGACACCGGCCGCGTTCGCCAGTTATCGGAATTCGCCGGCTTTCCTGTCATTCTGTTGCCGATTTACACTCGCTGCCAAACCGCGTGCGTAGCGAATGTCGATCGACTAAAGAAAGCGCTGGCTGATTCTTCTGCCGACCCGCGAGAGTTTCGCGTGCTGCTGTTCTCGTTCGACAGCGGCGACACTCCATCGACATTGGCGAAATATCGTGCGCGCGAGAACATTCCGCTGGGCTGCTCGGTCGGCGCCGCATCGCAAGCAAATATCGCTGCACTGTTGGAGTCCATCGGCTTCCAAGTTGGCAAGGCCGGAACCGAATTCGCGCACGCAAATATTCTCATCTTTCTCGATTCGAACTTGCGCATCGCGAAATGGATCTACGGAACCGATTACTCCGGTCGCGATGTCGATCTTGCGCTAAAGGTCGCCGCAGGCGAAAGCGATTGGATCGGTCAGCACTCGCAGCTGGTGTACGCGCTCCTACTCTTTGCCGGCTCTATTCTCTGCGTCGCTCTTTCTTACTATTTGTTGCAGCTAAGTTTGATGCGACGAGCAACTCGCACCGATGCTGCAAATCGATCGATCCCACTCCGTTTGTAACGCCGCTCGAACTTCACCAGCTGAGAAGACGAGCGCAGCCGTCGAGGAGGCCGAACAGACAAATGCAACTCCAGCGACGCTGATGGACGGCTGCCGTTGCGACCGGCGGGGACACCCCTGCTCCGCTCACCCCGATCAACAGTACAAACAACAAGTGCCGAGCTCCTCAGTTTTACTGGCAAAATAGAGAGGTAACAAGAATCGGATATCAAATGGTATTTGCTGTCGTTGCGTTGGTCGCGCGCGGTAATGCCGAATGGAACTCCAACAATCTATGATCCTTAATACGGGCGAATACGTTCATATTCTTCATCGCCAGCCACCCGGAACATTTTCAGTAAAAATGCGTAGTCGTCGCGTTCGCTTTTCAGCCACACTCCGTTTTTGTGTGGGCTTCGCGTGATTTCCACCCTGCAATGAAAATAGGAGGCTAACGATGAACTCGCTGACAAGACGAAATTTTCTGAAGTACGGTGTAGGAGCCAGTGCTGCGTTGACACTACCGTGGACGGTGCGGCAGGCTTTTGCGGCCAGACCAGCCCGCAGCATGCTGACGAAGTATATCCAGCCGCTGCCGGTCCCTGGCAATGGAATCGTGGTCGCGACACGAAGCGGACTGAATCAGTACTCATTCACGCAGGTGGAAATTGCGCGACAACTACATCCCAACCTGCCGCCGACGCCGATCTGGGCTTACGACGATGGCTCGGGACTCTCGGGCCAGGCTGGCTCGTTTGGGATGGTAATAGTCGCCGAAACCGGCACTCCGCTTGACGTCAACTACACGCATAATCTGGCGTTCATGTACCCCGATTGGATTCCGGTTGATTTACGCTTCCCGCCGCTAGGCAATCAGGTGCGCGTGCTCACGCATCTGCACGGAGCCTTCGTAGCAGGGAACAGCGACGGTAATCCAACGGTGACCCCGGATGGATTTGGCCAGGGCGAGACGCAGACCGCCCATTACCCAAACGAACAGCCAGCCACACTTTTGTTTTTTCACGACCATGCGCTGGGTGCGACGCGCCTCAATTTGTTCGCGGGGCTCGCCGGCGCCTACATTATCCGGGACGAATTCGACACGGGCGCGGAACCCAATCCGATCGGCATCCCCGGTGGTGCATACGAGATTCCGCTCGTTTTCAAGGATTATCAGTTTAACCCGGATGGTACATTCCTTTATCCAACCAGCGATATCGAAGACGTTACCTGGATCGGCGAGTATTTCGGCGACGTCATGCTGGTCAATGGCAAAGTCTGGCCATTCCTCGACGTCGAACCGCGCATGTATCGGTTCCGCATCTTGAACGCGTGCAATTCGCGCATCTTGAATCTCCAAATCGCCGGCGTGACCTTCTGGCAAATTGGTGCCGATGGCGGCATGTGGGATATTCCCGTGCCGGTGAGAAACTTGGTGCTGGCTCCAGCCGAGCGCGCCGATGTGATCGTGGACTTCTCCAGGTTTGCCGGTGGCAGGTTGGTGATGATGAATCACAGGCCGCCCCGGCCCATCTCGACCCCGGCGCCGCAGTTGCCGCAGGTGATGCAGTTCCGCGTGGGGCGAACGGTCATCCAGCCGGGCCCGAGCTCTATCCCACCGAGCCTTCCCGGGCGCGCCGCAAACTTGGGCAGCCCCGTGACGACACGTTACATCACACTTAACGAAGTCGCTCCGGAAACGCCCGACTGGCTCCTGAATTTGAACGCCTCCGTGCACTTCGAAGATCCGGCGACGGAAACGCCACAGGTCGGCACAATTGAGGACTGGGTTTTCGTTAACATGACCGAAGACACCCACCCGATGCATGTTCATCTGGTCCAATTCCAGATAGTGGGACGAACACCATTCGATGAGGAGGCTTACGAAGCTGCTTACGGCGGGCCAAACGGCGTCCCTGGTGGAATCGATCCAACTCCGTTCGCAACGGGGCCGATGCAGCCACCCGATCCGACGGAGCGCGGATTCAAAGACACCGTCAAAGCCAATCCCGGCTTTTTTACGACCATTCGGGCGAGGTTCGATTTACCCACGGGCGTGACGGCGCCGCAGACATACGTTCACCACTGCCACATCGTCGAGCACGAAGACAACCAAATGATGCGGCCGTACAGGGTCGTTCCTTAACGATTCATTGCTTAGCCTTGTCGGGCGACCTGCAGCGTGTTGGGTCGTTGTCGCGCCAGATTCATGTCGATCTTGTCCTTCTTATCGATTAATTTGGTGGAGAGTTTGAATTGGTGCCGTCTCCAAAACCAGGAACGTGGACACCTGCATGAAAGACACAACTTCGGAAGAGCAAAACACAAGCCAATCAACTTATGATCATTAATATTGGAGAATACGTTCACATCATTCATCGACAGTTTTTCCAGAGTGACGCGCAGCGGCATTTCGTCGGCACAGTGGAAGCTTACGAAGGGGCGCTGGTCCGCGTGAAAGGATATCTCTTTGCGATGGATTCCACGCAGAGTCAGTTCGTAAGGCGCGAAGAACTCCGCACCCGCATAATTTCGCTGAACGACTCGGTAATAGTGAACATTCTGCCGTCGCACGTCAAAATTGACGAAATCACTTACACGCATCGGCCTAACGGCGACATCTTTGTTACCGACGGAACGGAGTGGCATTTGAATATCACGCATTTGTAGGGTTTGCGCCGTTCAAATTGTTAATTTGCGGGCGCGCTCTAGTTTTGCATCCTACCGTTAGAAACTGAGGCGATGGATCTGACGACCAACTACCTTGGACTTTCTTTGCGCTCGCCTCTAGTTCCTTCAGCTTCGCCACTTTCGGAGAAGATCGATAATCTTCGTGCGATGGAACAAGCGGGCGCTGCCGCAGTGGTGTTGCATTCGCTGTTCGAAGAGCAAATCGAGACCGTCGCGCCAGAATTCCGTATCGATCCGGCCAGATATCTTGAGCACATTGCGCAAGCCAAGCGCACCACCCGTGTTCCGATTATCGCGAGCCTTAATTGCACTACGCTGGGAGGTTGGATTAGTTATGCGCGGCGAATCACCGAAGCCGGCGCCGATGGCTTGGAATTGAATATCTACAAGATACCGACGCGAACTGCAGTCATCGGCAGCACGATTGAGAATATTTACATCGACATTGTTCGCAGCGTTCGAGCTGCGACCAAGATTCCGCTGGCAGTCAAGCTCAGCCCATACTTCAGCAGCTTCGCAAACATAGCGACCAGCCTCGACGCGCTCAACGTGGACGGCATCGTTTTGTTTAATCGATTCTATCAGCCCGACATCGATTTAGAGAAAATGGAAGTCGCGCCAAACCTTACTTTAAGCACGCCCGCCGATATGCGATTGCCGTTGCACTGGATTGGAATTCTTTATGGGAAAATTCGGGCCAATCTGGCCGCGACCAGCGGCATTTATCAGGCACAGGACGTGATCAAGCTGGTGATGGTAGGCGCTGATGTGACCATGTTATGCAGCGCTCTCATGCGTTACGGCATCACACATATCCAGCGGGTTGAAATGGATCTCGCTTCCTGGCTGGAGCAGCATCATCATACTTCGTTGCGCGAACTCAAGGGCATCATGAGCCAGCAGAATTGTCCGGACCCAAGCGCATTTGAGCGGGCGCAATACGTGCGCGGCCTTTCAAGTTATACTTCGCTGTTCCCGATGCGGCGCTGAGCTGGTTGCGGTCTTGCGGCCCTTCGCGTCTGATTTTACAGTGCCAAGCCTTCGTTTGTTTCCGCGACGATTTGATCGACCACCGCTTTCATATCCTGGGTGCGTTCCCATACCATAAGTTGTCGATCAGCGCCCGTGCCTTCGCGTATGATCTGTTCTATATGCGCGATCTCGTTCTGGTTGCCAAGTTCCTCGACTTCGGGAGAAACAAACTCGAGCATCTCATGAAGCAAATCGCGCTCATTCACCTCGCAGCGCCGGCCAAAATCGATTAGCTTGGCGTCTAACCCGTAGCGCGACGCGCGCCACCGGTTTTCGTCGAGCAAACGCTTCGGATAGCTGCGGAAAGTCACATTAGCGCGGCGCAGCTTTTGCAATTTGACGACAATCGCTTGCATGAGGGCGGCCAACGCGATGGTATCATCCACGCGGGACTGTGCGTCGCAAATCCGAAACTCAATTGTGTCGAAAAACGGATGCAGCCGGATGTCCCACCAAATTTTCTTGGCGTTATCGATGCAGTTGGTCGAGATCAGGAGCTTCAAATAATCTTCGTACTCGCTGAGACTTTCGAACGCGTCGGGAATGCCGGTGCGCGGAAACCGCTCAAAGATCATTTGCCGATACGCCTTGAGGCCGGTGTTTTGACCCAGCCAGAACGGCGAGTTGACCGAGAGCGCATACAGATGCGGCAGGAAGTAGCGTGCCTGATTCATGATGTCGATGCCCTCCTCGCGATCTGGAATTCCCACGTGCACGTGCAGACCAAAGATTAGCAACGCGCGCGCAATTTGCTGCATGTCTTTGACGATTGTTGCGTAGCGCTCGTCGGCGGTGATGAGCTGGTCCATCCAGTGCGAAAACGGGTGGGTGCCGGCAGAAGCGATTTTTAACCCGTGGTGCGCTGCGAGTTTCGCCAGCTCAGTGCGAAGATCGACAAGTTGCTGGCGGGCGCATCGCGCATCGCTGCAAACTTCGGTGCTGAGCTCCACGATCGACTGATGTAACTCGGGTTTGACCCGTTCCTGCAAAATCATTTTGCCGTCGGCAAGGATTTGCTGGATGTGCGAACGCAACTCACGCGTTTCTGGATCGATAATCTGAAATTCTTCCTCAATCCCGAGAGTAAAGACGTGATCGCGTTTCTTCACTGGTCAGAGCCTACTTTTCACTATTTAGCAATACTTTGCACCGCTTGGTCTTTGCTTTGCAAAAATTGTGCTTGAAGACGTGGCGTACGATTGAAAATCCATCCGTAACGATCGTAGCTCTCGCTCGATGAGACGTTACGGTCACAATTGGAAAGGCACTCCACCTGGATTGGCTTTTTCTTTGCAAAAATTGTCCAGGCGTCGGGACAATCGCCCGTAAGCCGCCGCCAAGACTTGGCGTCGCCAAAGGCGGAGGAACGCAATAATTAGCCGCCCTAAGAGAAAGCGACCGGCAGCGGATTGGGGAGGAATTGAACGCGCGATTAACCGGTCATCGCGGCGTATCCCGAGACATTGAGACCTTCGTACGTTTCCGTGACAATGTGATCGACCACTGCTTTGATGTCATGCGTCCGCGCGTAGGCAACGAACGGCTTGGATCGAGTTTGGAGGTGATGAAAAGATCGACAAGTCGAGCGGCTATCTGATCCTGGACGCCAGGCGATAGTCGCGACGCCCATTAATCTCATGGTTCTCCTCGCCGTGGTCCAGGCTCTGCAGTGCCGTGCCATGGCATTTTATTTGGCTGGCAGCGACCGGTGCGAGACCCCGCGCGCCGAAATCTGCGACCGCATCATGAATGGCTTGGTCTATCGAGGAGGTAGGAACATAACCGAGCTCGTTTTCTGCTTTTGCATTGCTGGAGAAATGTGGACCACGCGACATTCGCACGGATTCGCGCGTCACAAACGGAGTCCAGTTCGGCCAAACCCGGGCCGCAGTTTCGCTGGCGCAGGCGGTGATAAAGCTGAGCCAATGGGGCGCATAAAAACGTGGCGTGCGGTAACGCGAGTACGGTTCTACACGTTTTAGAAACTCGCGCAGCCACAGGTTGATTCCGCCTAAAAGGTAACGCTCACCGGATTTGCCCCGCGCCACTGCCAGGAGATGACCGAGTGCGCAATGCCGTACATCCACGAAGTTCAGCCCCGTGTGGGCAAGCAACGGGATTCGGCCGTTTAGAAATGCGACCACGATCATGCCAGTCGGTGTCGGTCTCACGTCGTGTGGGCCGATCGGGGCGGTGGGCAGCGTAGTTACGATTGGCCAGCCTGCGTCCGCTCGCTTTTTCACTTCGAGATAACTCCGAAACTTAGACCGTTTGTAGGGTCCTTTGAATTGGGAGGGCGACGCGAGACGCTCTTCAGTTGCCAGCCGCTCCGGCGTTCCCGGCTCAAGAATTCCGGTCGTGCTGGTGCACACGATTTTCTCTACACCCCGGCGCATCGCCGCTTCCAAAAGATTAATGGTTCCCTGCACGTTGTTAGCAAAAATCTTGCGCGGATCGCGCGCCCAGAACCGATAATCGCCCGCGACGTGAAAGACGTATCGGCAATCCTTTAACGCCGCATCAATCGAATCCCGACAGAGTAGATCGCCCTCCACCCAATCGACCGCACGATCGCGGCATCCTTTTGTCGATCTTGCGAGCGCCCGAACATGAGCGCCCGTCTGCACCAACAGGGAAGCCACATGGCTGCCGATAAAACCGGATGCGCCCGTGACAAAGACGTGTTGTCCGCCGAAGAAATGATGGAGATCGTGCGGGATCATGAGTAGCGAACGATCATTGGAACCAATTGCTTTCGAGCATGGATGACGTCGGCCGGAAAGTCGATCTCAATCCACGGCACTCCAGTCACATCTTCGTATCCGAATCGCCCGGCAAGCACCAGCGTCCTCAAAACATCATCATAGGAATCCGCACAAATGGACTCACGACTTCGCGCCTGTGTCTCCTTGATCAGAAGCGGAAAATCAGCCGGAGCGATTTTGAAGAAACCGATTGATTCGCCAACGAAGTCGGCGTCGCCAGTCCAGTGCTTGCGAAAGTCGATCGGTCGCCCGTTTTTTACCGGCACGAGCACGGGATCGTCGTCGTCGGTGGAGAATTCACGATCCAGCAGTAAGGCGGTGCCGTGCAGCGATCCGGTTAGACGGTCGAGCATCCCGGTTGGATAAAACACATCGGCATCCATCAATAAGACAGGCTCAGCGCTGTCTTCGATCTCTGGAAGCGAGACTTTTAGGCTGAGTAAACTACCCTCGTGAAAGCGTGGATTCACTATCTCGCGTACCGCAACGCCGTGCCGGGCGCAAATACCTGGAAGCAATTCCGCGATTTGCTCGCGAAGATGGCCGGTCACCAGCACGGCTTCGCGCACGCCGGCCTCACGCAACCGCAACGCATGCCACTCCAGCAGCGTTCGGCCGCCGAATTCGAGAAGGATTTTCGGCGAGTCCGATTGCAACCGAGTCCCACGTCCCGCTGCGTAGATAATGGCTTTCATGCCGGTGCCTCAACTTCTCGCGCAACGCGTTGCGCGAAACCGCGCAGCGGTTCCTCGACGTACAGAAGCGCGGCACCGACTAGTGCGAACGTCAGGTCACGCGCACGGCGGATGATGGCGTAGGGAGCTGCAAGAGCCTGCGGCAACGCAAAAAGATAAAAGAGAAAAATCACGCCACTTTCCTGCACTCCCAGGGCGGCGGGGGCAAAAACCCCGAGTGCCTTGGCCACGCCGATGAATGCCTCGAAGGCCAGTGCTTGACTCCAATCCAACGGCTTCCCAACCAAGTACGAGAAAAGCAAAATTTCCAGTGAATCGGCGATCCAGCCCGCCAGATAAAACATCACGCTGGAAAGGAAGCGCTGCCGATCATTGCGATAGAAATCGAAAATTTGCCGGTCGAGCTGGCGAAAACTTTCAGCTCGCGATGTCAGTGCGCGAATGTGCAACCGCAATCGCCCGGTCAACGCCAGGAGCGTGCTGAACATTCCTCGATGCTGCAGCCAGAAGAGCATCGCGATGAGCGCGATTGCCGCGCCCGCAATTGCAAACATGCTGGCGCGAGCAGGTGAATTGGCCGGCAGAAGGAAAGAGCCGGCCACTGCTCCAAACGAAATAAAAATAACTTGAGCCAGAACTTGCGCTGTTTTTCCGATAACCACGCTCGATGCTCCATCGACAACCGGAAGGCCGCGTTTATGGAGCAAATAAACTTTCACCGCTTCGCCGCCGAGATAAGCGGTAGGGACAACGTTGTTAAGCGATTCTCCAGCCCACCGAATGCGAAATAGCGTTCCGAAGTTGATCGTTTTCGGAAGCGTGCGGCTCAAGCACAAACGCCACCCAACAGTATCGAGAAGATAAACGAATGCGTAGGGCAGTAGAATAACAGGAGCCCACCAGCCGAGAGTGGCGAAGGCGCGCGAGATCGTATCTACTCCGGTTCGGTGTACGAACCACGCAAAGAGCGCGAGGCCCGTTCCAGCGATAATCAATCTTAACGCCAACTTCACGCGGATTTCTCGGAGATCGCCGCGGCGCATCCGCGTTGCCACTGCGCGCAAAGCGCAATGATCCAGAATAGATGCACACCTATCCCGGCCATCCACAAGAAGAGATCGAGCCTGCCGGCCAGGGCCAACAACAGAATAAGCAGCGAGAAGTCGCGGTTGGTCGTGACATCAATCAATTTCTCGACACTTGAAGATCTACCACCCTTCCTTCGTTGCATGAGGCGGACGATCACGGCGAAGGAGATGATCGTCCCGAGCACGGCGCTGATTCCGAGCGCCAGCGCGGGCGACGCCGGATACCTCCAGCTTAGACCGAAGCCAATGCCGGCAAAAACAGTGACGTGCACGAACTGGTCCCCCACCAGGTCGAGCCATTTGCCCAAGCGCGATTCTCTGTAGAGGACGCGCGCAAGATCGCCATCCACGCAATCGATTATGGCGGAAAGCTGCAGGAGAAGCGCGCCGGAAATAAAATGTCCGCCGGCGAAAAACCACCCTGAGAGAATACCAACAAGCGTCGATACAATCGAAACTTGGTTGGGCGAACATGGAGTACGGATAAGAATTTTCGACAGGTACCGGCCAAGTGGCCGATAAAGAAAGCGATCGACAATTCCGTCCGCGCTGCTGGTGAGCGATGCCCAAAGACGGCACTCGGCCTCGCGCGCCGAAGTCGCGTCGGTGATTAGTGTGGCGACTTTTCCGGCCCGCACCCGCTCGGCGTCACCGGCCATCATAGCAACCGGCAGAGGAGTGTCATCAGCCAAAAACAGCTGCCCTCCACGTTCGATCATTTGCTGAAGATCTACGGTCTCGACCAACGCAGCTCCGCTAATGAGGAGCGCGGGTTCATCGAATTCTGGTATTGCTGACGCGAGAGTTATCTTGATGCCAAGGCCGCGGGCACGCGGAGTTGACGGCGTGATTGTTGCGATCAGGTAGATCGGAGCGCAGCCCGCCCGATGGGCGGTCACGATCAGGCGATCAAGCAGGCTCAATCCCGCGATCTGGACCCGACTCGTTTCAGCGACGCAGGCGAGGATGGCGGGGACTTTTTTCACCGCACCTTACCTTTGCCGACCGCGCAGTCCGAAGTGGGCGACTGCATCTTTCATGTTGGAGATGAAGCGCATGAAAGGATGCAATGAATCACAAATCAATTCGTCTATGGCAGTGGCAGTTGCGGGCATGGAATCAAAAGGAACTGAACGGACGCCTTAAACCGAAACGAGCGGAGAAACTAATCACTGGTATTGAGCAGCGAGAAAGTCAATTGTTTCCGCCGTAGGCTGCTGTGCATCATGACTCCTTCGACCACTCGCAAAATCGGCAAGACGCAGCAATTTAAGCGACTCCTCCAATCCAAGCGTCTTGAATTCTTGATGGAGGCTCACAATGCTTTGAGCGCTCGCATCGTCGAGGAGGCCGGGTTTCGGGGAATCTGGGCTAGCGGGCTTGCGATTTCTGCTGCCCTCGGGGTACGCGACAATAACGAAGCAAGCTGGACGCAAGTACTGGAAGTCGTCGAATTCATGACCGACGCCACTCACATTCCAATCCTGCTCGATGGGGATACTGGCTATGGAAATTTCAACAACATGCGACGGCTCGTGAAGAAACTCGAGCAACGCGGGGTTGCAGCCGTCTGCATCGAAGACAAACTTTTCCCCAAGACCAATTCATTCATCGGGAGCGAACGTCAGCCTCTCGCCACAATCGACGAATTCACGGGCAAGATTAAAGCCGTCAAGGATGCACAAACGGACCCAGACTTTTGTCTGGTCGCCCGGCTAGAGGGATTCATCGCGGGTTGGGGTCTTGATGAAATGCTCCGCCGCGCGGAAGCCTACTATCTCGCGGGGGCGGACGCGCTGCTCATTCACAGCAGGAAGCCGACGCCGGATCAGGTGCTCGGGTTTGCCAAAGCTTGGCCGAACACGTGCCCCCTCGTGATCGCTCCCACCACTTATTATAGCACTCCGGTTGAAGTCTTAGAGCAGGCGGGCATCAGAATCGTGATCTGGGCAAATCAAAATGTCCGCAGCGCAATTGCGGCGATGCAGGAAACCACCCGCCGTATTTTTGCTGAGCGTTCGGTTCAAAATGTCGAAGATAGAATTGTCCCAGTGAAAGAAGTTTTCCGGCTTCAGAATGCGGAAGAACTGTTGCTTGCCGAGGAACGTTATTTGCCCAAGGGCCGGGCTTCGATGCGAGCGATTATTCTGGCGGCCAGTCGCGGTAACGAACTGGGAGACGTCACGGCCGGCATCCCGAAGGCTATGGTGCCCATTGGGGGGACGCCACTACTGCACAAGCTGGTCGCCCAGTTTCGCACGGCCGGCGTCCGTGCGATCACCGTGGTGCGTGGCTATGCGGCCGAGACAGTGTGCGCACCCGACGTTGAATTCATAGAGAACGAAGACTTCGAAAGTACGGGTGAATTGGTTTCGCTACATAAGGCCCTCGATCGGATCGATGGCGATACGATCGTTTCCTTTGGAGATATACTTTTCCGCCAGCATATCCTGAACAATCTGCTCGCCGAAGAACACGATATCGTTATCGCGGTGGATGCGATGTGGGAGCGGCGACGCAAGCGTGAGGGGGATGGATACATCGACTATATCACTGCGACCCGGCCCTACTCGCTCAGTTATGACGAAGAGGATGCCTTCCTGACGGAGATAGGACCCGATCTTTCGGCGGACAAAATCAATGGCGAATGGATCGGGTTGATCAAAACGACAGCGCGTGGTTCCGCGGCGATATGCGATGCGTTGGATGTCCTATCCAGGCGTCCCGATTTTCGCCGATTGCGCTTCGACGATCTTTTCAATTATCTCGTCAGGAGAGGACAACGCGTGCAGACCCTTTACATCACCGGACAATGGCTGGACGTGGACGATCTCGAGGATCTCGCACAAGCCCAGGCGTTTTAACTTTTAATCAGGCCGCGTCTTAAGTCATGATCAGCGCTTTCTCGTTCGTCGATCACCTGCGTGGCCTTGGTTATTCGCAATATGCGGGAGTGCCCTGCTCCTTTTTAACGTCTCTGATCAACTACGTGATAGGTGATCCAACGGTTGACTACATTGGCGCCACGAGCGAAGGCGAGGCAGTCGGGATTACCTTCGGCGCGTTTCTCGCCGGGCGGAAAACGGTGACCATGTGTCAGAACTCCGGCCTCGGTAACATGGTGAATCCTCTGACCTCGCTCAACTACCCGTTTCGTGTTCCGACGTTGCTCATCGTTACCTGGCGCGGCCAGCCCGAAGTAAAGGATGAACCGCAACATGAGCAGATGGGAAGGATCATGCACCGTTTGCTCGAGACCTTGGAAATACCGTGGTTGCCTTTTCCTGTCAGCGAAGCGGAAATTGCCAATACGCTGTCGCAGGCCGAGGTGAGCATGGAGCAACGAAGACGGCCGTTCGCATTGGTGATGCAAAAAGGATCGGTCGCGCCGCACGCTTTGTCCGGTCGCCTCGAGCCCGAGCCGACCAAGACCGATTTGCGACAAGACCTCTCGGCAAAGGAGAATGAGCGACTCACGCGGACGGCCGCGATCGAGCTTATTCTCGACGCTCTCGCCGGTGACGAAGCGATCATTGCTTCGACTGGCAAGACCGGCCGCGAACTCTTCACAATCTCAGATCGCGCCAACCACCTCTACGTCGTTGGTGGAATGGGCACGGCGTCGGCGATTGGTTTCGGTGTGGCGCACGCGCTCCCGAAGCAACCAGTCGTCGTGATCGACGGAGATGGCGCTGCCTTGATGAAGCTCGGCGTGCTCGCCACGATCGGCTTCTATCAACCGCCGAATCTTCTTCACATCATTCTCGACAACGAAGCGCACGATTCAACGGGAGGGCAGCAAACGGCGTCGGGGATCGTCCGCTTCGCGTCCATCGCCGCTGCGGCTAATTACCGCTCGGCTTTTGCAGTGGATCGCCAGGAGGAGATTCGCGAGGCCGTTCGTGTGCTGCGTCACCGCCCTGGACCGTCCTTATTGCACGTGAAGATACAACCAGGCTCGCCCGCGAAGCTTGGCCGTCCCACTGTGCCGCCGTACGAAGTTAAAGAACGCTTTTCACAATTCCTGAGGTCCAACTCAAAATGAAGGATCCGCTTCTGTTCACCCCGGGACCACTCACCACCAGCGCGACCGTCAAAGCCGCGATGCAACGCGACGTTGGTTCGCGCGATACCGACTTCATCGAGCTAGTGGCTGGCATTCGCGCGGAATTACTCCGCATCGCCGGTGTCTCGCGCGAACAGGGTTACGAAGCCGTGCTCATGCAGGGAAGTGGAACGTTTGGGCTCGAGTCGGTCATTTCATCAGTCATCCCCCGGGAAGGCAGATTCGTGGTGCTGGCAAACGGCGCTTATGGCGAACGCATGGCTACGATCGCGGAGCGATTGGGAATTTCCACCAGGCTGGCACGCTGGCCGGAGAACGAATCGCCGGACCCTGCCAGCGTACAACACCTCATCGAGGAAGAACCGGCCGCAACGCATGTGGCAATCGTGCACTGCGAGACCACCACCGGCATTTTGAATCCGATCGATGAGATTGCGCACATTGTAAAAGCGGCCGGTCGCGAATTCATTGTCGACGCGATGAGCAGTTTCGGCGGCGTGCCCATCGATTTGAACAAACTGGAAATCGATTATGTAATTTCTTCCCCTAACAAATGTCTCGAAAGCGTCCCCGGTTTCTCCTTCGTGTTGGCGCGACGCGCAGTGCTCGAAACTACCAAAGACTGCGGGCGAAGCGTCAGCCTAGATCTGTTCGCACAATGGGAAGGTCTTGAACGCAATGGCCAATTTCGTTTCACGCCGCCCACGCATGCGCTCCTCGCCTTCGCCAGAGCGCTTGAAGAACTGCGCGAAGAAGGCGGTGTCTCCGCTCGCGCCGCCCGCTACCGCGCTAATCACGAGGTATTGCGAACGGGGATGCGCGAGCTTGGTTTCGCCGAGTACTTGCCGGAAGAACGCCAAAGCAACATCATCACTGCATTTCGTTATCCGGATGATCCGAACTTCCAATTTGAAGACTTCTATCAGCATCTCCGGGCGCGCGGCTTCGTCATCTATCCCGGCAAGTTGAGCCGGGCCGACTGCTTCCGCATCGGAACTATTGGTCGGATGAACGAGCAAAACGTGCGGGACCTTGTCGCCGCGATCGGCCGCTATGCGAGACTTAAGCCTTCGTACGTTTCTGCAACGATCTGATCGACCACCGCTTTCATATCGTGCGTCCGCTCGTAGGCTGCGAGTTGCCGATCTGCGCCGGTCCCTTCGCGCATGATGCGCTCGATGTGCGCCATCTCGCGGTGCGTGCCGAGCTCGTCTGCCTCGCTGGCCACAAATTCGAGCAATTCGTTTAGTAAGCTGCGCTCTTCCACTTCCGCTTCCCTACCGAAATCGATCAGTTTTCCATCGATGCCGTAGCGCGCCGCCCGCCACCGGTTTTCGTCGAGAAGCCGTCGGCGATAAACACGGAAGGTAATATTTTGCCGGAGCAGCTTGTGCAGCTTCGCAATCACCGCCTGAATCAAAGCCGCGATCGCGAGCGTGTCGTCCACGCGCGATTGCGCATCGCATACGCGCACTTCCAGTGTGTCGAAGAATGGGTGCAGCCGGATGTCCCACCAGATTTTCTTAGCGTTATCGACGCAACCGGTTTTGACCAACAATTTGCAGTAATCTTCGTACTCCGAAAGGCTTTCGAACGCGTCTGGAATCCCGGTGCGTGGAAAGCGTTCGAACACTTTGAGTCGATAACCTTTCAAGCCCGTGTCCTGGCCAACCCAGAACGGTGAGTTCACCGAGAGCGCGTAAATGTGCGGGAGAAAATAGCGCGCTTGATTCATGACGTGAATGGCCATTTCACGATCTGCAATTCCGACATGGACGTGCAATCCGAAGATGAGATTGGCGCGTGCGAGCTGCTGCATGTCCTTGACGATCTCCTGATAGCGCTCGCCTTGAGTAATGAGTTGATCGCGCCAGTGCGAAAACGGATGTGTGCCCACCGAAGCAATCTGTAGTCCGCTGCGACCCGCGAGTTCCGCGAGTCTGCTGCGCAGTTCGATCACATGGGCACGCGCATCGACAACCGACTGGCAAATTTCAGTGCCGAGCTCAACGACTGATTGGTGCATCTCCGGCTTGATTTGCTCTTTGAGCGTAACTTTCCCGCCCTCGAGGATCTCCTGGATGTGCGACCGAAGCTCGCGTGTCTCCGGATCAATGATCGCAAATTCCTCCTCGATGCCGAGAGTAAATGTGTGATCCTTTACGCTCATGGAAGGGGCGGCC
>WNGB01010078.1_pt1 | contig 15664 bp, 17 predicted proteins | sample 5400681 | NCBI WGS metagenome assembly WNGB01 (sample SAMN13153367, study PRJNA577476) | soil metagenome | isolation source: 115 cm soil or saprolite under grassland replicate 2 | place: USA:California | collected 2016-06-15
GCGTTCAGATCGATCTGCTCGACGTCGTCCAGGTCCATAACGATGTTGGCTACGTTGCGCACGAAGCGCACGCGCTGGCCATTGGCCGAGATCTCGAAGTTCTCGGCGATGTTGGCGCCGTTGAAGAGCATCGTGTCGCGGCCATCCTGGCCCTCGATGGTGTCGTTGCCGTCGCCTGGATCCCAGATGAATGTGTCGTCGCCGGCGCCCATCAGCCCGAGGTCGTTGCCGCGATTACCGTCGATCGTGTCGTCGCCGTTGCCGCCAACGAACACCTCGGCCACGTCCGTGCCGAAGATGGTGTCATTGCCGTCGCCAGCGTCGATGGTGACCTTTTGCAGCAGCGCGGCCACACCGTTGCTGCCGTTGAACGTGTCGTCGCCGGCGTTCATGTTGAGCGCAAATTCCTCGGTCGTGTCCACGTCGACCGTGAACGGCGCGGGCGAGGTCCGTTCGAAGCGCACCCGGCCGGCGTTCGGCGCCATGGCGAACACTTCGTTCAGCGTCGCGCTGCTGACCTCGACACTGTCGACGCCGTCCCCGCCGCTGAAGGCGACCGCCGGCAAGCCACTGGCTTCGTCCAGGGCGAGATGGTCGCTGCCGCCCTGGCCAAGGACCTGAATCGACGACGTATTGCGGATCGAGGGCGTGCCGCCGTCGATCGCGACCGCGCCGGCATTGACCAGGATGACGCCGCCGTCGCCGCGGCCGATCGAGATGATGTTGTCGGCAGCGTCGCCGGTCACGGTCAGGACGCCCGTGCCAGGCACGAAGGAGGCGCTGACGGAGCCAGCGGTCTGCGCGAACGTGGGCACGGCGAGGCCCATGCTCAACGCGGCCGCGATCATGGCGGCGCCGAGTGTCCGCGCCCCCGGGATTGGGCGTGGCCGAATGCGATTCATAGGTTTGTCACTCCTTGGCAGGGGTCGATGCCCCATGAGCGACAGGATGGGTCCGAGCACCTGAAAGGTGCCTGAAGACGGCCCCCTTCGGGCTGCACGTTCACCGCTTGGCGGGGCCGGCCCGAGGTGGTAGTGTCGAAAATGAAGGGCGACCGGCGAGGCAAGGGTAGATGGGGGTCGCCCACGGGAGGGTGACCCATGTCCCTCGAACGTCTGCCTGTCGACCGCGGAGCAGTGGTCGGGCCAACGGACGGTCCGGCAACCCTGACGAGGCGTCGCCTGCTGGGCTTATGGGGCGTCGGTGTGGTGAGCGTCGCGCTGGCCAGCGCATGTGGGCCGCAGAGTCAGCCAGCAGCTGCGCCAACCGCGGCGGCGCCGGCGGGCCAGGCCGGCCCGGGCGGATTCGGCGGCGGCGGCACACTCAAGATCTTGCTGCGCTCGCACTTCGTGCCGGCCTTCGACGTGTGGATCGACAAGTGGGCGGCCGAATGGGGCGGCAAGAACAAGGTCGAGGTCCAGATTGACCACATCCTGTCGGCCGAGCTCGCGGCCAAGCTCGCCGCCGAGGTGGCAGCTGGCGCCGGGCACGACATCTACGCGCTGACGCGCTCAGGTGAGGGGCCGCTGTACCAGAAGCAGCTGGTCGACGTTGGCGATCTCGCCAAGCAGGTCGGCGCGGCGCACGGCGGCTGGATCCCGCTGGCCGAGCAAATCGGCCTGATCGAGGGCGTTTGGCGAGCGCTGCCTGAATTCTTCATCGACTTCCCAGCGCTCTACCGCAAGGATCTCTTCGACGACAACGGGCTCAAACCCGTGGAAAGCTGGGACGATCTGCTCAAGGTCGGCACGCTGCTCAAGGACAAGGGCTCGCCGATCGGCATCGCCATCAACCAGAAGAGCAACGATGCCAGCAACTCTTGGACGTCCCTGCTGTGGACGTATGGCGCGTCCACGGTGGCCCAGGACGGCAAGACCGTGGCGATCAATTCGCCACAGACCAAGGAGGCGCTCACGTTCGCCGTCCAGCTGTACCAGAAGACGATGACGAACGAGGTGCTGTCCTGGGACGACACCGGCAACAACCTGTTGCTGGCCTCGGCTAAGGGCTCGTGGATCCAGAATCCGATCAGCGCACTGCGTACGATCGAGAAGGAAAACGAGGCGCTGGCGAAGAAGATCCTGATTTCGCCGAGCCCGTCCGGCCCGAAGGGTCGGCACATGCCGGTCGCGGTGAACTCGTTCGGCATTGCCAATTGGGCGAGCAGTGTGCCCGCGGCCAAAGCTTTCCTGACTGACTATTACGGGGTTGTCGTCGAAGGCGTGAAGGTCAGCGAGGGCTACAACCAGCCGCTGCTCAAAGACTTCCGCAAGAAGCCGATGCCGGTCCTGGGCGAAGATCCGCGCCTGGGCCTGCTCCAGGACATGGACCAGGTGGCGCATGCCGCGGGCTGGCCTGGACCGCCTACGGCCGCCGCGGGTGAGGTCGAGTCGAATTGGATCGTGCCGCTCATGGTCGGCCGCGCGGTGCAAGACGGCGACGTCAACGGCGCCGTCGAGTGGGCGAACCAGAAGATCGAGGCGATCTACGCCAAATACTGAAGGGTTCCGCCTGTCGGCGGGCGTTGGGACTGGTCACGGCCATCACTTCGAGTTCCTCGCGTTTCGCGCGCGCGTCCCGCGCTCGTCCCGGACGAGCCCTCCCGGGCGGGTTGTTGGACGTTACGGCTGGGTGGCGGGCGTTGGGACTGGTCACTGCCGCATGAGCGAGCGCATTGGGCGGCCACCACTTCGAGATCCTCGGGCTGCGCGCGCGTTCGGCTCGAACACTCCCGAATGGGGTACCGGATGTCTCGGCGCGGCGGCAGCGGTTCGGGGCGTGAGGTGTTGGGCACAGAGCCTTTCGTCGGGGCGTAGCTAATGGCGATAGCCACAAGCTCCAAGGTCCCGCGGCGCATGCCGCCTTACGCAGGCTACGTGCTCGTGCTGCCGGCGGTGATCTACGTCCTGGCGCTGATCGGGTTCCCGCTGGTCCTGGGTATCTGGTACAGCCTGACCGACGTCACCGTGGCCCGTCCCGGCCAGTTCATCGGACTGAAAAACTTCGTCGACGCGACGCAGGACCCGTCATTCCGACTGGCCATGCGCAACACGCTCATCGTCGGCGTCGTTTCGACCGCGGCCAAGATCAGCTTGAGCGTGGCGCTGGCATTTCTGATGCTCGGCGCGTTTCCAGGTCGGCGCGTCGTGCGCGCGCTCTTCGTGCTGCCCTGGACCGTACCCATCGCGCTCAGCACGATCGGCTGGAAGTGGATGTTCCACTCGCAGTACAGCGTGGTCAACTGGCTGCTGCGCAGCGTCGGATTGATCGACCAGAACATTCAGTGGCTCGGCACGCCGGTCGCGGCTATGGCGGCAGTGATCCTGGTCAGCACCTGGCGCGCTGTCCCATTCGGCGCCATCACCGTGATGGCCGGCCTGACCGCGGTGCCGGCCGACGTCATCGATGCCGCGCGCATCGACGGCGCGAGCTGGTGGGCGCGCTTCAGCAAAGTCATCGTGCCGATCATCGCGCCCATCCTGTTCATCGCCGTGCTGTTTGACCTGATCTTCACGCTGACCGAGCTGACCGTGGTGTACCTGCTGACCGGCGGCGGCCCGGTCGACCAAACACAGGTGCTGGCCAACTACGCCCTGCAAGTCGGCATCGCAGGCTCGCAGCTTGGGCTCGGCGCCGCCATCGCGCTATTCCTGCTGCCCGTGCAGCTCGTGCTCACGGTCGGCGCGCTGCGCTCAATTGCGCGGCGCGAGGGGCTGTAGTCCGATGACGACGCTCGCTTCGCCCACGGCGCACCAGCTCGCACGCCCGCTAGCCCCAACAAGGCGCCGACGCCTCCTCACGCGCTCGCAAACGCGGACGCTGTGGCGTGGCCTGGCCGTGACCGTCTATGCCCTGGTGACGGCGTTCCCCTTCTACTGGATGCTCATCACCGTCTTCAAAACGAACACCGACCTGTACAACCCGAACAACAACCCGCTCTGGTTCAACCAGCCGCCGACGCTGGCCCACATCCAGTATCTGGTCGAGCAGACCAGGTTCGGTACATGGATGCTGAACTCGCTGATCATCGGCGTAGCCGTGGTCGCGATCACCCTGCTCGTGACGGTGCCGGCCGGCTATGCGCTGGCGCGGCTGCGCTTACCGGGCGCCCATCCGCTGGGCATCGCCATCTTCGCCACGTACCTGGTGCCGCCCAGCCTGCTGTTCATTCCGCTGACGCGCGTCGTCCATCAGCTTGGCCTGCAGAACACGATCTGGTCGCTGGTGGTCGTGCTGCCGACGATCTCGATCCCGTTCACGGTGTGGCTGCTGATGGGTTTCTTCAAGAACGTGCCGTTCGAGATCGAGGAGGCCGCGCTGGTCGACGGGTGCACGCGCACGCAGGCCGTCATCCGCGTGGTGCTGCCGATCAGCCGCGCCGGAGTGGCCGCGGCCGCGATGTTCGCCTTCGCGATTTCGCTGCAGGCTTTTTTGTATCCCTTGGTGTTTACCTCGAGCACAGCCGTGAAACCGGTCACACTCGGAGTGGTGACCGATCTGATCCGAGGCGACGTCTTCTACTGGGGCTCGCTGATGGCTGGCGCACTGTTCTCCGGCGTGCCGGTCGCGGCGTTGTTCACGCTGTTCCTGGACGACTTCGTGGAGGGTGTGACTGGCGGCTCCATCAAATAGCGTGATCGGCCACGCCAGCGTGTACGACGCCGCCTCGCCTGAGGTGTTCCGCGTGCTGGTGATGCGCTACTGGCCGCGCGGGGTCAAGCGCGAGCGCGTCGATCTGTGGCTGAAGGACGCTGCGCCAAGCCGTGGGCTACTGAATGCCTACAACCACGAGGACCTCGACTGGTCGACGTTCGATGAGCGGTATCGCCAAGAGATGCGTGAGCGGCCCGCGGTGCTGCAGCAACTGCGTGACCTTGAACGGGAGCACGGCACGCTGACCCTGCTGTGCCATGAACGCGAGGGCCACTGCCATCGCCTGATCCTGGCTGATCTGCTGGCAGCGGGTTAGTCCGGGGCGGGCGAGATGCCGATGCCGAAGAGCACGGCATGGACGTACTCGGCGACGTCGGCGCGCTGATCGACGCCGTCCAGGACCATCGCCTCGAGCACCGGCACCATGCCGGGCGCGATTTCGTGCAGGTCCTGCACGACAGGCTTGTCATTGCGCGATGCGCGCGGGTCGGTCACGAAGTCATAGAGGGCATCGGTGAGGCCATCCTCGTCGACCAGCAGGCGGAATACGGGCGAGGCGGGTCGGATGATGCCCTCAGGATTGCGCAGCCTCGGCGGAGCCACGTTCGGAACAGTAGCACGCCTCGTACCGGCAGCACCCTGGCGCACACGGGATACGCCTCAGCGCCAGTCGTCCACGGAGATGGTCTTCGCGTAGCTGGCGCCGAAGATGCGCCAGTAGCCATTCGTCTCGCCGCCGACGACGACGACCCGGATCGCCTCGCGCGGGAACATCGGGATCAGTTCGTCCGGGGCGGCGCGCAGCATCGTCGCATACGGCTCCTCGCCAAACGTAGCCCGCGGATACACGTAGTTCTGGACCAGCTGATAATCCCAGTATTCGCTCGCCGCCATCAGCGCGTTCGCGTGGGCCCAGTCCTCGAGCGCCTCTTTGGTCGCGAATGGACCCCGCTCCGCGAACTGACGTGCTGCGATCGGGTCGAGCACGAACAGCGGCTGCTCGCGCGGATCCATGCCCAACAGCATGTGTCGCACGTGCTCGCGCCAGTGCGTTTCGCGTACGCCAAGGGTGAACGCCGTGTGGCGCACACCGCCGAACACGCTGACTGCGCTGTCCGAGGGTGCAAAACCACGGGACACGTGGAACGGTTCCCAGGGTGAAGCTTCCTCGTTCTCGGCAAAACACACGTTGGTAACGGAGTAGCCGTTGCCCTGCGAGCCCATATAGGTCAACCCAGGTACCGAGCCGCCCTGCAGGTTCTGGGACAACAAGCCATATGCGCGACCGATCGTCGCGTTGGCGTGGCTGTACGGACCCATCGCGCCAATACCAGAGTTCATGCCGATCTCGTCTCGAATCGGACCGTTGACGATGACCATCGCCGCCGCCGAGCTCGTGGTGCTGCCGCGCGCGCTCACGCCGCTCGCAGCCAGGGCCAGGACCACCGGGAAGTACTCGGGCCTGCAGCCGGCCATGACCGCGTTGACCGCCACTTTCTCGACGGTGTACTCCCAGGCCTCGCGAAAATGCGTCGGCCGCATGCGCCCGACGACCTCGTCCGGTGCATGGCTCGTACACGCCAGCATCGCCGCGACCCGCTCTTCAGTCGGCAGCACGATGGGCAGCATGTCGGTCCAGTTGCTGTCGAGGAACTCCTGGCGTAGCTCGTCTTCCGTGGCCGGCTCGACCAGGCGCGGCGTGGTCCGTTCATAGACCGTCTTCTGGAGCTCGTCGTCGCGGAAGGGCCGGGTCAGACCTTCGACGATCTCCTGGACTACGGGTCGTTTGGTGATCGGATCGAAACCGTCGATGTACGCTCGCAGCTCGGCCGACGTCTTACCCATCACCGGTTGGGGGACGAAAGCCGTGCGCATGCCAGGCATACCGTTCATGCGAGCTGTGGAGCGCACGACGCGCTCGAAGATCTGGGTGTGCAGCGCCACCGTGGGCACCTGGTACTGACTCTCGATCGTCATCGCGTGCGCGGCGACCGCCGGCGCGCAGGTGCTTCAATGACCAACACCGACGATTGCGGCGTCACCCTCCGACTTGATCCGCGTCCACAGCTCGGGGTCGTCCTTCGTGTAAACGTTCGCCAACTGCACGAGCTGGGTATTCACGCTGGGCAGGTTCTCGGCAAACCAGGCCTGGAGCTGCTTCAACAGCAGGTCGGCATCGTCGAAGCGGCAATCGACCAGGAAGATCGTCTTGCCGTCGAGCGCGTCCAGGCGCGGCGCGAGTGGCTTGGGGTTGACGCGCGGCGGATAGCCCATCGGATTGTGGACGACGAGTCGCTCGGCTTCGACGCTAACCATAGCGTCAGTGTACCGTCGGAGAAGTGACCAAGTTGCGCATCGGCAACATCGACATTGCGGTGGTCTCTGATGGGCGGTTACTGATGGATCCCGCGCTCATGTTCGGTCCCGAGTCGGGTGAATTTCGCTCGCGCGTGCAACTCGAGGATGGTCGGGTGCCGTTCTCCGTCAACTGTGTGCTGATCCGTACTGGGGACCGCACGATCCTGCTGGATACAGGCGCGGGACGCGACGTGCCGACGCTGCTGGACCGGTTTGGCGGTGGCTGCGGGTTGCTGGTGGACAGCCTGGGCGCGCTCGGTGTGGCGCCGGCCGACATCGATACGGTCGTGATCAGCCATGCGCACGGCGATCACATCGGCGGCGCGACTGTTGATGCCATTCCGACTTTTCCCGAGGCGGTGTACTGGTTTTCTGAGGTCGAATGGGAGCACTGGCTGCAGCCCTCCGTCCTTGCGGAACGGCCGTTCGTGCAGACCAAGCTGCCGCCGCTGATGGACCACGGCCAGGTCGAGCTGGCCGTCGAGGAGGACGAGGTGGCGCCGGGCGTCCGCCTGGTCTTCGCGCCAGGCCATACGCCGGGCCACATGTGCGTGGCCATCACCTCGGGCCAGGAGATGGTGCTCTATACGGGCGACCTGCTGCACCATCACGCGCAGCTAGAGCATCCCGATTGGTCGCCGATGTTCGACATGCTGCCGCGGATGTCCGCCGAATCCCGCGCCCACATCCTGGACGCCGCCCGCCGCCAGAACGCCGTCCTGATCACCGCGCACCTGCCCACGCCAGGCATCGCGCGGCCGGCCGCCGACGGCTGGAGTACGGCCTAGCCGTCACCGCCCAACTCCCGCCGCAAGGCGGAACCCTGCTTTGGGGGTGAGCAACTTAGAATTGATGTCGTGCTGAGCCACGAGGACAACGAGCTGATCACGCGCATCGGACCGGGCACGCCGATGGGCAATCTGTTCCGTGAGTACTGGCTGCCAGCCATGCTGTCATCAGAGCTGCCGGGGCCGGATTGTGATCCAGTCAGAGTGCTGTTGCTGGGCGAGAAGCTGATCGGGTTCAGGGACACCAACGGCAACGTCGGCCTGATGGCCCACAACTGCCCGCACCGTGGCGCGTCGCTGTTCTTCGGCCGCAACGAGGAATGCGGCATCAGATGCGTCTATCACGGCTGGAAGTTCGACGCCGACGGCAACTGCGTCGACATGCCCAACGAGCCAGCGGAATCAGACTTCAAGGCAAAGGTCAAGGCAACCACGTATCCAACACGGGAACGGGGCGGCGTGATCTGGGCCTACCTCGGCCCCAGAGCGACGCCGCCAGAGTTGCCGGAGTTGGAAGGCAACGTGCTGCCCGGCGCCCAGGCCTGGGCGTACCAGCAGTCGGCGAACTGGATGCAGATCCTCGAAGGCCACATCGACACCATCCATGTCGGCTTCCTGCACTACGGCGGCCTCAAACCCGAGGACCAGCCGCCCGGGACGTTCTCCCAGTTCCAACTGCGCCAGAAAACAGCACACTTCGAAGTCATCGACACCGAGGGTGGCGCCGCGTACGCGGCGAGCCGCCCAGCCGGCGAGGGCCAGGCCTACTGGCGGATCGCCCAATGGATGTTCCCGACGTTCTCCATGGCGCCGCCCGGCGTACTCGGATTGGCCAAACGGAACGCCGTCGAGGTGCCGATGGATGACCAGCACACCATCACCTACCAGATGTCGGTGACGCGCGGCGGCAGCGGCACGGGGCCGAGCACGAGCATCAACCCTATCCCGCTCGAGCCGCACACGACAGACTGGTATGGGCGATTCCGCACGATCGTCCAGCCCGAGAACGATTTCCTGATCGACCGCGACGTGCAGCGCCGCAAGGAGGGAGCGTCGGGCTACACCGGCGTCAACGGCATCGCCATGCAAGACGCTTGCGTCACGACCAGCATGGGCGCGATCTACGATCGCTCGAAGGAGCACCTGGGCAGCAGCGATGCGATGGTCATCCGCGTCCGTCGGCGGCTGCTCGCCGCGGTGCGGGCGCATATGCAGTACGGCGAGGTACCGCCCGGCGTGGACACGCCCGAGGCCTACCGTGTCCGCTCGGGCGGTGTGCTGCTGCCGAACGGTACGGATTGGGTCGAGGCGACGCGCGAGCTGCGGCGCGCCTTTGTCGACCATCCCGAACTGGATCCAGCGCTCAACGGCCCACTCTGAGCCGTGCTGCTGGTCGAGCCGCTAAGCCCCGACCTGCGGCTCATCACGCTGAACCGTCCTGAGAAGCGCAATGCGCTGACGCGCGAGCTCATAATGCAGCTGACGCAGAGCATCACACACGCCGGCGCGGCCAAAGACGTACGCGGTGTGCTCCTGGCTGGCAAGGGGCCGAGCTTCTGCGCAGGTGTTGACCTCCAGGAGTTCCGCACCGGCACGGTTGAGTCGGGGCGAGCAATGATCCTGGCGCTCCAGCAGCTATGCAAAACAGTGCGCGGTCTGTCGAAACCAGTGGCGTGTGCCATCCAGGGCCACTGCCTCGGCGGCGCGCTCGAATTGGCCGCGTGTTGCGACTTTCGCGTGTGCACGCCCCATGCGCTGCTGGGCATGCCCGAAGTGTTCCTGGGCATCCCGTCGGTGATCGACGCCGTCATGCTCAGCCGTCACATCGGCGCCGGCCGCGCATGCGAGCTGTTGCTCACAGGTGACGCCATTGACGGCGAGACGGCCCACGCCTGGGGTCTGGCGAATCGAGTGGCGTCGCCAGAGGCACTGCTCGACACCGCGGCGCAGCTAGTGCGAAAGGTGACGCGCCACGCGCCCGAGGTCATCGCCGCGCAAAAGCGCCTTCATCAGCAGTGGCTGGACTTGCCGTACAGCACGGCGGTGGACGCCAGTGTGGACAGCCTGCTCGAGGCATTCGCCAGCGGGCGGCCGCAGCGGATTGCCTCGGATCGACGCTAGGTTGCGACCAGGGCGTGGTCGCGCGCGTACACCGCGACCGCATGATGCGTCGCCCACCACACGCCCGCATGGCCGGCGATATATTCGATCAACTCCTGCAGGATGGCCATCCGCGAGCGGTGGCCGATGACGTGCGGATGCATCGTGAGCTGGAACAGGCCGCGCTCGGTGTAGGCGCGTTTGAACTCGTCCTGCCAGATGGTGAGAACGCCGCGCGGTGGGGTAAACGGTCGCACCGCGGTATAGCGGTCCATCGTGAAGTACGGCGCGTCGTCGCGAATCCACTCGACCGGGATCTCGACCACGCCGGTCGGCTGACCATCTTCGACGATCTCGTACGGCTCGTCGTCGGCCATGAGCGATGAGTCGTAGACGAGCCCGAGCTCGCGGATGATGCTCAGCGTCGCCGCGCTGAAGTCCCAGGACGGGGTGCGCACGCCGACTGGCCGCACGCCGCACAGTTTCTCGAGCGTGTCGATGCTCCGAAACGCCAGGTCGCGCTCGTCGTGTGCGCGCAGCTGCTGATTGCGCTCGTGGATCCAACCGTGGATGCCGAGCTCGTGGCCCGCCGCGACGTAGCCGCGTGCTTCGTCAGGGTGGAGCAATGCCGAAACGGCGGGCATGAAGAACGTCGCCCGGATGCCCTTGTCCTGGAGCAGGCGCATAATGCGCGGCGCGCCCACGCGCGAGCCAAACTCGCCCTGGCTGAGCTTGCCCGGGCTGGTTTCGGCATCGCGCAGCGGGATCGTCTCGTGGTCTGAGTCGAACGACAAAGCCACGGCCACGCGCGCGCCACCTGGCCATGGATCAGCGACCAGTCGCCGCCCGGCGCGCACATGCTCGACATGTCCGCGCCAGGTCGACTCATCCCAGCGCCAGGGTTCGACGCGGTCGCTCACGCGCTACGCGGTCGCGGCGGCGGCCTTGGTGCCCGCGGGGTCGAGCTTGGTGAACGCGGGGAACACCTGGCGCGGACCCTCGTTGAGGATGTACAGCTTGTCGGCTTCGCTCAGGAACGAGAAGCCGCCGATCACCGGCACGAGATTGTCGCCGCTGAGTCCAGTCTCGGGGTTGGTGTGCCGGCCCGAACCCGGTGCTTCGCTGCCGAACACCATGCGCTGCGCCCCGCGCTGGCGGATCGCGCATTCCAGGAAAATCGGATCGTACGCGCACGTGTCGAAGTACAGGTTCTTCGACAGATCCTTCTGCGGCAGGTGCGGGTCCGACTTGTGGAAGCGGTCCAGGCCGCCGCCGCAGTGGCAAATGATGATCTTCAGCTCGGGATAGCGCTGGAAGACGTCGGAATGACCCAGAAACTGGGTAGCCAGGTACTGCTCTGTGTAGAAGCCGAGCTGGTAGTTGTGCGGCACCACGCGGAAGCGCTTGTCGAGCGCGTTGGTGCCGTGGACGATGATCGGCAGCTTGAGCTCCTGGCACTTCTCGTAGAGCGGATACCAGTACGGCTCCCACATGCCCGGCGTGGTGCGTCGCCCGCCTGGATCGGGGCTGGCATAGGTGGCGACGAAGCCAAGCTCGTTGACGCAGCGCTCGAGCTCCGGCAGCACGTGCTTTGTGTCCGGGGCGTTGCTGTTCTGGGGCAACTGAGCAGCGCCCAGGAAGCGATCCGGGAACTGATCGCACTGAATTTTGATGCAGTCGTTGACGAAGCGCGCCCAGTTCGGGATGAGGTGATCTTCCATAAAGCCCATCACGCGGAAGGGGCGCGGGCCAATGATCTGCACGTCGATGCTGCGCTCGTCCATGTAGTCGATGTGCCGCTGGGACGCCTTCATGAAGTCGTCTGGCGACAGGCCGGGACTGGTTCGACCGCCCGCGGCTGGCACCCCGCCCGTGGGCAGTGGATTCGGAAATGGCGTGTTCGCCGCCATCATGAGCATCAGGTAGTTGCTCGTCGCTTCAGGCGACGAGACGTGCCCGTGAACGTCCAGAACTTTTACGCCGTTGTACATGGAACTCCCTCCTAGGTTCACCGGCCATCGTACCCAGCGCCCGCGCCTGGGAGCCACTCCTCCGCAACCCGAGGGCGACCCCGCGCCAACCGCTGGCCCGTTCAATCCGCGAGCTCTACGCCTCGATTTGGAATCCTCATGGCCAGCGTTGGCCTTGCCGTTAGCCTGCTCCTCTGGAGCGTCCCTGGCCTGGTCGCCGCGAGCGGCGCGGTGCAGCGCTTGTGGCCCACCGATGGCGCCAACCTGGCTGAAAGGTTGGGTCTCGAGGGGCGCGGCGCCACGCCGTCGGGTGCAGGACGCGTTGATCGGGCTGATGGGCGCCGAAGCCGAGGCGATGGAAGTCGCGGGCGTGGCGATCGAGAATCCACACGCGCCCCGTCTGGCCGAGCGCGCCGATCGGGCCGGTGAGCGGGTCCTCGACGCGGTGCGCGCCCACATCGAAGCTGTGCGGAACACGCTCCGACGGTAACGGCCGCCGATACACTGGCCTCACTCGTGGTGGCGGCGGAGTACCAGCCGAGGACCGATGGACGCCCCCAACTGCCGTTGGGTGAGCGAGTTACCCGGCGCCATGAGTGCGTCCACCGCCTCGGGCAGGCGATCCGCTGCGCTTGCGGACCGGGCATTACGCGGTGGCGATCGCGGCTGCTTGTTCTAGACCTAGCTCCTCTACGGCTTGCTCGCGCATCTTGAACTTCTGGATCTTGCCCGTCACGGTCATCGGGAAGCCATCGACGAACTTCCAATAGCGCGGGATCTTGAACGTCGCGATCTTGCCTCGACAAAACGCGGTTAGCTCGTCGTCGCTCAGGACGGCGCCTTCGCGCGGTTTGATCCAGGCCATGACTTCTTCGCCATAGCGCGCGCTGGGCACGCCGATGACCTGCACGTCGCTGATGTCGGGATGGGTGTACAGGAACTCTTCGACTTCGCGTGGATAGACGTTTTCGCCGCCGCGAATGATCATGTCCTTGATGCGCCCGACGATGTTCACGTAGCCCTCGTCGTCCATCGTGGCCAGGTCACCGGTGTGCATCCAGCGCCCTGTGTCGATGGCTTCTTCGGTGGCTTCGGGGTTGTTCCAGTAGCCAAGCATGACGCTGTAGCCGCGCGTGCACAACTCGCCCGTTTCGCCGCGCTGCACCACCTGCCCGTTGGCAGCGTCGACGATTTTGATCTCGACGTGCGGATGGATCCGCCCGACGGTCGAGACGCGCTTGTCGAGCGGGTCGTCAGTGGCGCTCTGAGTCGAGACCGGCGCGGTCTCGGTCATGCCGTGCGAGCCGGCCATGATGCCGGTGCGCAGCGACGAGAAATCGAAGCGCCCGAACTCGGCGTGATCGAGCTCGCCGATGAACATCGTTGGCACGCCATACAGCGCCGTGCAGCGTTCGGCCTGGACGGTTTCCATCACCGCCAGCGGCTCGTAACTTTCGCCGGGCACGACCATGCACGCGCCGTGCGTCGTACATGCGAGATTGCCCAGGACCATACCGAAGCAATGGTAAAAGGGCACTGGAATGCACACGCGATCATTGCCAGAATAATGGAGGGCTTCGCCGATGAAGTAGCCGTTATTCAGGATGTTGTGGTGCGACAGTGTGGCGCCTTTGGGGAAGCCTGTTGTGCCCGATGTGTACTGAATGTTGATGGCATCGTCAAACTGCAACGACGTCTCCAATGCACTCAGGTCATCAAGTGCAACGCGATCACCGTCAGCGAGCAATCGCGACCAGTCGTCGTCGAGCACCAGCGATTCGCCCAATTCAGGGCACAGATCGCGCACCTCTTCGAGCATGCCCACGTAATCCGCCGTTCGGAAAGCCCGTGCTAGTAGCAACAGCGAAGTGCCACTTTGCTGTAATGCGTACGACAGCTCGGCCGTTTTGTAGGCAGGATTGATGTTCACGAGGATGGCCCCGATGCGCGCAGTAGCGTATTGCACGACCACCCACTCGAACCGATTCGGCGACCAGATCCCAACGCGGTCGCCTTTGCGCACGCCGTGCGCCAGCAGGCCGCGCGCGGCGCGTGTCGTCTGGTCCCACAGCTCGCGATAGGTGGCCCGATAACCCTGGTGACGCACCACGAGCGCCTCGCGTTCGCCGTCGCGCTGGACGGTCCGCCATAGGTTCTGGCCAATCGTTTCGCCCAGCAGGGGCACACTGCTGACGCCATGGACATACGACGGTGATGACATTGGACGGCGCTCCTCGTGAGGCCTAGCCTACGTCAGCGGTAGTCGCCCGGAAACAGCACTGTGGCGTCGCCACGCGTAATGGAATCGACGCACTCCTGGGACGCGGCCCGCCAGCGAGCATAGTGCGGCATGGTGCTGTGCGCCTTGACCGCCTCCTCGTCGCGGTATACCTCGTAGAAGTAGAAGCGGTTCTCGTCTGCGTTGTCGTGCAGGACGTCGAACCGCACGCAGCCCGGCTCGTCGCGAACGGAACACGTCGAATCGTCCTCGGCGGCGGCAAGGAACTGCTCACGCTTGTCAGGCTTGACCTGAAGGGTCACAACCAAGGCATACATACGCCCGCAAGGGTACCGTCAGCGGCGGCGGCGGGGCGAGGTCAGCGCCAGCAACGGAATGCCCATGCCCAGCCCGACGATCTCGCCCACGATCACGCCTGGCCAGGGCGACAGCCCAGTGAGCAGCCAGAACAGGACGCTGATGACCGCGCCGAGCAGGGCCACGGCGGCTGTCGCGGCGAGTGTCTCCTCGAGCAATGGGTCGAGGTGCACGCCACATCATTGAACCGCCGCGCACGCGCCCGCCACAATCGGCCCCACACGAATGCAGTCCTCTGCCTACGCGCGCCTCCGCGACCGCCTCGATCGTGGCGACGCGATCGTGCTCGATGGATCGACCGGCTCCGAGCTGGTGCGGCGCGGCGTGCGTTGGCGCAGCCTCGGGCTGCGATTCGACGCACCGCAAGTGCAAGCCGTGCATGCTGACTATCTCGCGGCGGGTGCGGACGTGCTGCGCACCAACACGTTCCAGCTGAATCGACGCATTTACCAGGACGTGTTTCGGGACGCCGCGCATATGCGCCACATCGGGGCGCCGGATCTCGATCGACGGGTACCGGAGCTCGTGCCGCGCGCAGTCGAAGTCGCTCGGGCGGCGCGCGAGCAGTCAGGCAGAGCCGACGTGCCGATCGCCGGCGTCATGTCGCCACTCGAGCACTGCTTCAGGCCTGACCTGGCGCCGTCCTTCGACCAGGCTCTGCCTGAGCACTCGGAGATTGCCGGCCTGCTCACCCAGGCGGGTGTGGACTTGCTGCTGCTGGAGTCGATGAATACCGAGCATGAAACACGCGCCGCGCTGCAGGCGGCGCATGCCACCGGATTGCCAGTGTGGGTGAGCTTTGTCGTCGATGCCAATGGCAATCTGCTGAGTGGCGAGCCGCTGCCCGAGGTTGAGGCCGACGCCGTGCTGGTCAACTGCGCGCCGCCCGAGGACATCGCTCGCGCAGTGGCCAGGCATCGCCTCAACGGCGGTTACGCCCACATTGGAAAGTTTGATCCGCCCAGCTGGAAATTCGAGTTTTTCCCACAATTCACGAGTACGGAGCAATGGCCGCCCGAGCGCTATGCCAAAGCGGCGCGAGCGTGGGGAGTCCAGATCGTCGGCGGCTGCTGCGGCACCACGCCCGAACACGTGCGAGCGCTCAAGCAATGAGCTATGCCGCCGTCGCCGACAAGCTCGCACAGCGCCAGACGGTGATTCTCGATGGCGCGATCGGCACCGAGATCCTGCGGCGCGAC
>WNGB01007545.1_pt1 | contig 15663 bp, 20 predicted proteins | sample 5400681 | NCBI WGS metagenome assembly WNGB01 (sample SAMN13153367, study PRJNA577476) | soil metagenome | isolation source: 115 cm soil or saprolite under grassland replicate 2 | place: USA:California | collected 2016-06-15
AAACGCGCCCGGCACAACAACTACCGCGTCAAGAAACCCGGCGAACCCGCCAGCACCCGCCACCATGCACCGGCCACCATCCGCATCCACACACTCCAACCCCGCGCCGCATGATCAAACTACGCTACGCGGCATTGGGGCAGATCCGGGCGGTGGCCGCGGCGAACGGATTCGCTCCGAGCGTGAAGGTGTACAAGAACAACCCCACCGAATGCGTCGGCTCGATTCGGGAGGCGTCGCAGGTGGTCCGCGTACTGCTCACCGGGTCGACCCGCAGTCCTGGGCTGCCCTTGGTGGCCACCGCCCTCGGCGAAGAGGAAGCACGGCGCCGCATCAGCGCGGTCCTGAGCGCTTGATCCGTTTAGGGCCTGTGTTCAGGGGGGCACCCCGGTATTGACGCGGTCGCGATCCGGTTGGACGGGCGGGCATTCAGCCGGGGCGGGCAGCGCACCACGGTCGGGGCCCTAGCCGACGGGGAGTCGCTACGGTACACCCGCTGCCGCTGGTGTCTTCCCGGGCAGAACTGGTGGTGTACCGCGTCAGAACACGCACGTAGCAGTCGCCGACCATCGGCCACGACCGCGACGGGGTTGCCGAGCAGTTCCAGCAGGTTGTGCAAGACAGCCGTGTCCACGGACCGGCCAGCGGAAGGCCCCGCGTCACGTCGGGCGCAAGCCGTTGGGCTCCCGCCCGCCTGGTCGCCGCGGATAGGACGGCCCGGATTGAGGTCAGCCTCGATGAGCACGGTCGCCGGCACTGGCCCAACTCATCCACCACACAAGGCGTCAACAGCGGCGGCCGCGAAAGCGCGCCTATGGGTCAAGATCGGCATGGTGGCTCACCGCCGTGCGGTCAGCCGATTGTGGTGGATGCGTTGAGCAGGTCGGGCAGGAGGGAACGTAGCCGCTGGTAGGTGGTGGGTTGGAGGTCTTCGGGTACCTCGGCGTCGCGGGCGTGCATGAGTTCGGCGAGCAGTTGGCGTAGTTGGGCGGTGTGTCCGTCGACGTATTCGGCGTGCATGATGTCGTGCCAGAGTTCGTCGTCGCCGCGGTAGGGGTCGGCTAGCCAGGCGCGCTGTACGGCTGATCGGGCGCCGGCGGTGTCGCCTGCGTCGAGGCACAGCTGAGCGAGTTGGTGGGCGGTGTCGACGATGGCCGAGACGATGTGTGGTGGGAAGATGTCCGACTCGGGCAGCCAGGTGTAGGGGTTGCGGGCTCGGGCGGCGTAGGCGCGGTCGGCGCCGTCGAGCGGTACGCCGCGGACAAGGTCCAGGGCGGCGTATAGGTCTTTCACTCCGGCGGGGCCGTGGGCTTCGCCGCGGCTGCGTAGCCGGCGGAACAGGTGCCAGTCCAGGAGCACGCCGTCGGCGAGCCGGTAGGTGCGGTCCGCTCCCATTTCGGGAAGCCACGGTTGTCCGTCGGGGGTGTCGCCGAGCCATCGGCGGGCTCGGGTCATCGCGACTCGCAACGCGCCGTCCTTGACCGTCTTGTCAGGCCAGAGGACGTCTTCGAGCCGGGCGCGGTCGGCGCCGCGGGCGCCGCGTTGGGCTAGGTAGACGATGATTTCGGCGTGGAAGCGTTGGCGGTGCTCGGGTCGGGGGCCGGGTGCGTCGATGGTGACCGGGCCGAGCACGCCGATGCGTGGGCGGCTCGGGTCGCGGTCGAGCCAGGCGCGCAGGTCGCTGTCGAGGTGTGGGTCGGCTTGGCGGCGGCGTTGGCGGATGGCGGCGGTGACCGCGCGACGGGGTGATGCGGCTACCGCGGCCACGGACACGGACGTGATTGGCTCTGCTGGCGACCCGGGTTGCTCCGGCGCGGCAGGTGCCGCCCGGTCGGTTGCTGCGGCGGCGTGTTCGGCCGGCTGGTCACCTACGACGTCCGGCCCTTGGCCGCCGACCGGTTCTTCGGTGGGTGTGGCGTGTTCCTCGCCGTCGTCGGTGCGCGGCGCGGCGGTATCGCTGAACAGGTCGAGAAGGGCACCGGCCGCGTCGGTTCCTTCAGCCCATGGCTCCGCCTCGGTGGCGGGCGGAGTCGGTTCGGTGGCGGCTTCGCGCGCCGAGCGCATGATCTCGGCGAGTGGTGCCAGTTCATCGGCGGGCAGGCCGGCGGCGACGGCGGATGTGGTCAGGGCGGGCAGGCGGATGTGCAGCTGCCCGTCGGGCGTGACGGTGACCCGGCTGCGGCCGATGTCGGAACGGTCGTCGCCGGTGAACGCGACGGCGACCGCGCCGCGGCCGGCGTCGGATAGGTCGGTGTGGAGTTCGGTGAGGGCGGCCAGCGATTGGCTGCTGGGGTCGGCGACGAGGAGGACCTGCGGGGGCCAAACGTCGCCGATGTCGCCGACCCGGGCGGCGAATACGTCGTCCAGGCCGGCGTGGCCGAGGGACGCCCGGGTACTGGCCAGCCGGCGGCGCAGCCGGGTGACGGTGTCGGGTACGGCGGAGGTGGCGGTGATGCGGTCGGGGTTGAGGGCGACGAGCAGCTCGGTCTCCTCGGTGGCGAACCCGGCGATGATGACGTCGACCTCGTCCGACCAGATGTTGCACGCCAGCTCGCTGACGATGTAGCGCAGCAGGGCGAGCGCACAGTCGGGGTCGCCGTTGATGGTGAGGGTGCCCAGTCGTTCCAGGTCGATCAGAAGGTGCCGGCCGGGCTGGGAGCCGACCGCGACGAGGGTGGGTAGTGGTGCGACCTGGTCTGGCACCTCGGGCAGAGCGGTGGTGGCGGGCAGCGTCCATTGGTGTCCTTCATCGATCCACGGCGATGGCGGGTTTTCGCATCGACGGGTGAGGATTAGCTGGACGGTTCCGCCGACGATCCATGCCCCGACGATGTCGGGCAGGTATGCGGAATCGCGTTCGGCGAGAGCGGCGGCGAGGTGGCGCAGCGCGGCGTCGAGTCGGTCGACGTCGGCGGGTTGTTCGGCGATGCGTAGTTTGCGTTCGGTGGCGCCGCCGCGTGGGTTAGGCAGTCGCCGGCCGGAGCGGCGGTGCTGTTGCTGGCGTTGTCGGCGGCGGGCGACGGTGCGCAGGATCAGTGCGGCGAGCAGCCCGGCGCCGGCTAGGACGCTGCTGACCACGGCGATTTCTTCGCCGTCGAGTCCACCGTCGTCGACCGCGCCGTCTGGTTGCGCGGCTGGGGTGGGGGTGGTTGTGGGGCTGGCCGCCGCGCTGGAGGTGGCGGTATTGCCTGCCGACGGGCTGGCTGTAGCGCCGGGCGAGGCGGTGGCGCTCGCGCTGGGGGACGGGGTCGGGGTCGTCGGTGTGGCGGGGGTGGGGGTTGGGACGCCACCGCCGGGTTGTGGACCGTTGCCGGGTTGGCCGGGCACGCTCGGTCCGGTGCCTGGCTGGCCGCCGTCGGGTGGGGCTGCGGGCGGGGTGGGGGTGACGAGCTGGCCGGCGGCGTGGGCGTGCGGGCCGCGGTCGTGGGCGTCGGCGGGCAGCACCACGCGCCACGTTGCCTCGATGTGGTCGGGGAATCGGTGGTCGCGGTGTTCGAGGCCGGGGTTGAGGGCGGCGATCTCGGTGTAGCGTTCGGGGTCGCCGAGGAAGCGAGCGGCGATGTGCCACAGCCAGTCGCCGGGGGCCACCTGGTACACCTGCTTTTCGGTGCGGGTATGTGCGGCGGTGAGCACGACAGGGCTCGGATCGGCGCCGGTGATTGGGATGCGCAGCGTCCAGCCAGGGTAGATGCGTGTGTCCGGGCAGCAAGGCGCGGCCGTCCGGTTGGGTGATGCCGTAGTTGGCCGAAGCGAGGTCGGCGATCGGTATGCCGTAGCGTTCGGACAGCCCGACCAGCGACTCGCCGCGCTGCACCGGGTGGGTCAGGTGATCAGAGGCGTGTCGGGCGGCGACGAGGCCGGGGCCTGCTGGTGCGGTGGCGGCTGGGTGCTGCTGGACGACGACGACAGCGGGCGCTACCACTGTTGCGGTCATGGCGGTTGACAGCGACGGGTTGAGCACCGCGGAGGCGACGGCTGCGACCAGCGCGGAGGCCAGCCGTTGCTGCAGGCGCATGCCGGGGATGCGCACCGTGCGCCGACCCCGGATCTGGGCGGGAATCTCGACGAGGACCGCGACGGCGAACGTGAGCCAGTACCAGCCGGCGACGGCCAGGGCGACCCAGGCGACCAGGGCGAGCGCCCGCAGGAAAAGCTGGCCGTCGTCGCGGGTGGTGATGGCGCTCCACAGCTCGCCAGAGGCCGGCAGGCCGTGCAGGGGGTTACCGGCAACGACGACGAGCAGGTAGGGCAGGCCGAGCAACAGGGTGACCAGGACGGCGGCGGCGCCAAGCCCGGTCAGGACCCGCCTCGGGCGGCCGCCGCTGGTGCGCCGTGCGTTGTGTGCCACGGACGGTTCGCCCCTTTCTTTCGCTCGGCTAGCCGACCACGAGGGTGGCGGTGGTGGTTCCGGTAACGGTCCACGAGTCAATCCCGATGAAGCCGAGCACCACCGGGTCGTAGGTGACCCGCACGGTGACGGTGATGTGTTGCAGGTCCGCCGCGATCTGCACGCACCCGGCCGGCGGGCAGGTGGCTCCGGCGGCGGCGATGTATGCCTGGGCAGCCGCGACGGCCTGGTCTGGGTCGATCTGTTTCGCCCCGCCGATGATGGCCTGGGGGGCGTTGATGGCTTGTCCGGCGGCGCGGGCGGCCTCGGTGGCGATGTTGTCTGCCCGCTGCAGCGCGCGGATCTTGGCTCCGCCATCCAAGGTCAGGCCGAGCAGCACAATGAAGCCAAATGTGAGGATGGCGAACCACACCGCGACGCGTCCGTCGTCGTCGCGGCGAGCCAGCCGGCACAGGCGTACGAATACGATCATGGGGCTCTCGCGCGGAACTGGTCGAGCGGGGACACGAACGAGGCGGTGTACGTGGCCCCGCCCGGCATGCCCGCAAGGGCGATATCGGAGAAGTCGGCGTGACAGGTCACGGTGGCGGTAACGGTGGCAGGCTGACCGACCGGGACGGCGAACCCGGAGGTGTCGACGACCACGATCAACGACGTGCAGTTCAGCCCTTGGGCGGCGAGGGTATCTGCGGCGGCGGTGCGGGCCCGGAGTTGCGCGGTGGCGCCGTCGCGGGCCAGCGACGCGGTGCGGGCCGCGTCGAACGCGGCGGCCTCGATGGACTGCCGGGCCAGGTTGGTGCGCCCGGCGATCATCTGCATGACGAACACCGCGATGAGCGCCGGCATGAGCACCGCCATCTCAATTGACGCGGAGCCCCGGTCGAGACTGCGGTGCCGCCACACGATGGTCATCGCGTGCTGTCTCCTAGCTCGGCTGCTCGATGCTGCCGTGCGCGCTCTGGCGGATGGTGAAGGTCAGGCCGGGCAGCACGGGGATGGCCTTGCCGGTCACCACGACGGTCACGTCCTGTGCGCCCCGGATGACGGTGACGTTCTGGTCGGTCAGGCCGGGTCCCGCCTGGTCGAGGAAGCTGTGGGCGGCTGCGCTGCCGGCTTCGGTCGGGGCGTTGAAGCCGCGACCGGCGTTGACGCCCTGCGTGGCCGCCCCCAACGCTACCGACCTGGCATGGAAGACCAGGGGCACCTGCACCAGGGCGAACGTGACGAAGATCATGATGCTGGCGATGATGGCGAACTCGACGGGCGAGCCGCCCCGGTCGTCGCGGATTCGGGTGGCTGTGCACCGGTTCCGCAGCCGGTGCACAGCAGCCGCCAAGTGGTGTGTCATGGTCGGGATCATTCGCCCGCGGGCGCGTCCGGAATGCTGGCGGCCCAGTTGCTTGCAACAAGGGCGATCGCGGTCGCGACGGCGACGGCCGCGGCGGCGAGGATCGCGACGATCACGGCCGTGGACACCGGGCTTTCGCCCCGGTCGCGTTCGCCCGGGGTGTGCAGGGTGTGCCACCGGGCGGCCAGCCATTGCGGTAGGTGGCGTAGGTCGATTGCCATGTCTTCCTCCCCGTAGGGTCAGTGGATGAACAGACGGGCCATGAACGGGTAACCGATCAGGACGAGCAGGACGAGGATCAGCGCGGCGGCGGGGATGTCGAGCTTGTTGGTGCGCACCTCGGCGACTTCGAGGGCCTTGGTGCGGATCTGGTCGCGCAGCGAGTCCGCCCGGGCGCGCAGCGTCTGGTAGACCTGCGCTCCTTCCGTGCCGGCGGTGCGCATGATGTCGGCCAGGTCCCCCAGCTCGATGACGTTGATCTCCACCGACAGTCGTTTGAGCTCGTCCCACGGTGGTTGCAGGTTCAGCTCGGCGCGCAGCAGCGCGGCGCGCATGCGCGCGAACACCCAGCCGTGGCAGATGGCGGCGGCCCGGCTGAGCGATTCCATCGGCCCGTGCCCGCCGAGGACCTGGTGCGCGGCAAGGTCGAGGTAGGTGCACACGGCCCGGCGGAACTCGGCCCGGGCCGTCTCGGCCTTGGCGATGACGTCGCGGTGCGCCAACCAGGTGGCACCGACGGCGGCCACCGCGGTGCCGCCGGCCGGGATGAGCACCGGCACCGGGAGGCGGGTGGTCACCACGAGGAGGGTGATCAGAGCCGGCACGACCAGCGCGAACAGGGCCGATAGGCCGAGGGTGAGGAAGTACCGGTCGGTGGTACGGCCGAGGATGGCCAGGTCGGCGTGCGGGATCCGGATTCGGCGGTGCACCCAATCCCACGGCGACGTGCTCTCGGGCGCATCCCCTGGATGCAGCCGCCGCAGGGCGGGTCCGAGCGCAGGCGGCGCGGGCAACAACTGCCCGGCGAGCATGACCAGCCCGAGAGCGGCGACGGCACCGCCGAGGACGGCCAGCACCAACGGCATGTTCGACGTCACAAGCTCACCTCCGCGGCTGCCGGGTGGTCGGTCGGTGCGAGCAGACGGGGCAGCCGGTCGGGCCGGCTCAGCTTGCTGACCCACGCCATCAGCACGACGTACAGCGCGGCGAGGACCGCCAGAATCAGCTGTCCGGTGAGGGCGCCGTAGGGGCGTAGGTAGGTCGGGTTGAGCACGCCGTAGAGCAGCAGGCCGATGGTCATGCCGGTGAGGAACCGCACCGCGAACCGGGGTCCGGCCCGTTTGGCGTTGACGGTGCTGCGCATCTCGATCTCCGCGGAGATCGACCTGGCGATGTCGGTCAGGACGGCCGCGAGGGCCTCGCTGCGGTCGGTGACCTGCAGGATGAGCGGGGCGATGACCTGGTCGCAGGTGTAGTCGGCGATGTCGTCGGCGAACTGGCGCAGCACCGCGATCGAGTCGGCGCCGGCCTGCAGCCGCGCGGCCAGGTCGCGCACCTCGTGCTGAATCAGAGTCGGCGCGGTGGGTGCGGTGGACACGACGGCGGCGTGCAGGCCAATGCCGCGTTCCACGATGTCGGCCAGCCGCCGGGTCCACGCCTCAACCGCTTCCAGCTTGGCAATGGCCTTCTTCTCGGCGCCGCCGGTAGCCAACAGCCAGGGAATACCCGGTAGAGCGATCACGACGATGAGCCCAGCTACCGGCCAGCCGGTCAGCAGCCAGGTCAGTGCGCCGGCGACAGCGCCACCCAGCAGGGCGGCCTGCCGGGCTCGTCGCTCAGCGGCGCTGCGCCCGGAGCCGGTCCACCACCGCCGCGCCCGCACAGCCGGGCGGGAGGGCGGGCCGGGTGGTCGGGTCGTGCCGACGAGGCCAACCAGGCCCAGCACGACCCCGCCGGTGGCCAGCAGCCCGGCGAGCGCGGCGATCAGGTCGACCCGACTCGGGCTGATCATGGCCGCCGCCCTAACAGCGTGGTGAGCGAGATGGTCCACGCGCCGCGGTTGGCCGCGCCCTGCTGGATGTACGGGGTGAGGTCACGGGGGTCGTAGCCGGCGCGGAGCAGCCGGTCGCGGAGCCGTTCAGGGAGGTGGCGGGGAACCGCGCGGCCGTCCGGGCCGGGGCCGAAGATGCGCGTGGTGACGACCTGGTCTCCGCTCATGCCGCCGATCTCGACGATGTCGGAGATGTAGGAGTATTTACGACCATGGATAGGTGTCTCGTCGCTGACATCAATGTAGACGATCAAGTTGATGCTGCCGGCGGCCATCCGTCGGGCCAGGTCGGCGGTCATCTCCCGGCCGTGGGACAGTCCCAGTTCGACGATGCGGTCCATGACCATCGCCGAGTCGTTGGCGTGGATGGTGCATAGCGACCCACGCGAGGTGGCCATGGCCTGCAGCATGGGCACGATCTCGCGGGATCGGACCTCGCCGACAATGATGCGCTGCACAGACATACGCAGCGTCAGTGGGATCAGGTCGGCGATGGTGACCTCGCCCGTTGGGCGGCCGTCGGCGCCGCGTTGCCCATGACCTTCCCGGGCTTCCAGGCTGATGCACCAGGGGTGGCGGCCGGTCAGGTGCAGGCCGAGTTCGCGGGACTCTTCCAGGGTGACGAATGCCTCGCCAGCGGGGATCTCACTGGCCAACGCGCGTACCAGGGTGGTCTTTCCGACGCCGCCGATGCCCGCGACCATGATGTTGCAGCCGGCCCGCATCGCCGCCTTGAGCAGGTCGCAGATCAGCTCGTCCATGAGGTGGTAGCGGTCACGCAGCTCGTCGAGGGTGGCGTCGAGGATCGTGTGCCGGCGGATGGTGCAGGTGGGGCGGGCCGACACCTGGAACATGGCGGTCAGTCGGCTGCCATCGGGTAGCTGCAGATCCACCCATGGTCGGGTTGACGACATCGAGCGTTCGGTGGCGGACGCCCGCATGGCCAGGCTCTGCAGTATGCCGACGAGTTCTGCGTCGCTGTCAGCCAGCCGGGGGCCTTCGCGGAGTGTGCCGTCGGTGTGTTCGACCCGGACGTGGTCGTAGCCGAGGATGTGGATGTTGACCACGCTCTGGTCGTCGAGCAGTTGCTGGAGCCGGCCCAAGCCGAACAGGTCGGCGGCAACGGCGTCGAGCAGGGCGGCCTCGTATGCCGGTGTGACGGCGGTGCCGGCTGCCATCAGCTCGTTGATGTGCTCGCCGACTACCTCCGCGGCGATGCGTTCACCCTCGGCCTGACGGTGGTCGACGGTGACGTTGGCCTTGTCGTGCAGCAGCGCGGCCAGTCGGTCGCTGACCGTGGCGCGCAGCGTTTTGACGGCCGCGTAGTCGACATCGACCGTGGGCTTGGCCGGCTGCACGACGGTGGCCGGCCGACCGCCGTTGACCGGTAGCCACGCCGGAATCGAAGCGGCGGCGTAGTTGGCGAGGTCCCGGGCGTGCCTTGGACGGCGTCCGTTGTCAGCGTCCACGGTGGACCCCCTGAAGCACGGCCGGTCGAGGTTGGGCCCGGCGACGCTCGATCGCGGCGCGGATTGGTTCGTGCGCGGAGGCGGCGTGGCGCATCAGGTCACGGCTGCCACGCAGCTGTCCGATGCCGCACAGCGCGTCGGCCGTGCGCCGGTCGTCGGGCAGGTGGGCGACGACCGGTGCGCACACCTTTCGCTCGACCTCGCGGCGGTTGTAGTCGCCGTCGCCGATGAGGAGGAGCCCGACCGCGTCGTGGCGTCCGTTGGCCTCGGTCAGCTGGCGGCGTAGCAGGGATACCGCCGGAATGGCTGGGCTGACGGTCCGCAGGCAGGTGGGCCGTAGCACGAGCAGCACCAGGTCGGCGCGGGCGAGTACCGGCCACGGGGTGTGCGCGCCGGATAGGCGCCCGCAGTCGGCGATGACGTCGTAGCCGGGCTCGGCGTATTCCAGCTCGGCGAACAACGCCGCCAGCCGCGGCCACATGTCGCGCACGGTGGTGGCCTGGGCAGGGTCGGTGATCCCCGGCAGGACCAGCCGCCGCCGATGGGGAGCGTCCAGGTCGATCAGCTGGCCCCAGAAGGCGTGCGCGAGCTGGTCGCGCAGATCGGCTTTGGCGATCGCCAGTAGCCCATGGCCGCTGGGGATCTCCAGGTGACCGAGATATCCGGCGAGGATGTCTCCGCCGGCCGGGTCGCACTCGGCGAGCAGCGTGCGCCCGGGCCAGGCAAGGGTGCAGGCCAGAGCCGCGGTACTCGCCCCCGGTGACAGCTTGGCGGAGACCTTCGCGATCAGTGCCATCGCCGTCAACCTCCGGCCAGCACGATGACCAACCGGTCGGTTGCGGCCAGAGCGGCGACCGTCGGCGCGTCGCGGGCGTCAACCGCCACGTTGACCAGCACGGTGCCCTCCCGGGTGCCCTTGGCGACGTCGATGACGGTGGCCGGGAACTTCTGCGGCGGGCCGGTAGTGGCGGTGTTGCCGGTCGCTGTCACCCCAGCCTGCGCTGGTGTGGCCACGAGGAGTACCTCGACCCCGGGTTTGATCCGGGACGCGGGCAACCGGTCGACGGGTAGCCCGAGGCCAACGATGTTCTTGCCGGCGCCGGGGATGGGTGTGTCGGTGAGTTGCTTCTCGGTGAGCAGGGTGCCGGGGATGAGCTCGACGGCGGTGTACTTGCCGACGACCTGGTTGACCCGGCTGGCCGGGATGGGCCGCAGCGCCGGGTCCGCGGTGATGCTCACCGTGGTCATGTCGGAAGCGGTGAGCGCGGCGCCGACGTGCACGGGGCGGGCGACCGCCAGGTATGCGTGAATGTCGCCAACGAGGGTGACCGCGTAGGCGGTCGCGAGGCCGCCGACAGCGACGAAGGCCACCGCGAGGGCGGTCAGGCCCGGGCGCACCCGGCGCGAGGCGCGGCGGGGCACCGGTATCGGCACTGGTGGCGCGGCGGCCGGAAGGCCCTGGCGCGCGGCGGTAGTCGTGCTCATCGCGTGACCACCTGCAGCTCATCGATGTCGATGCTGGTGGTGGACGCACGGGTCACATCCAAAGTGCCGCTCTGCCCGCCGCCGGTCCAGATCACGTGCCAGGTCGTGGTGGCGGTAACGGTGTACCGGGGGTTGCTGGGCCGGGCGTAGCCCGTATCGAATCCGCAGGTCGGCGAGGGTGTGCGGCCGTACTCCGGCTTGTACGGGGTGCCGGGGTTGGTACAGGTGACCGTGTGGGCAGGGCTCGTGGGCGTCCCGTCACCCATGTTCCAGACGATCTTCTGTGCGCGCGCAGTGGCTGTGACCGAAAGGCCGGGCACACTTGCGGTGGCGCTCGACGGGCCCCACGTTGCCGGGGTCACCGCAGTCCACATCCACACAGGCAAACCCACTAGCCCGGACCCGCTCGGTGCAGGGGCGATACCGATGTCCGGGCCACGGATCGGCAGCCGGTTGATCGCCTGCGCGGCGAGTTCCGCGGGCGAGGGCAGTCCCCCGAACCCTGGCGGCGGGTTGGTGAGGAACACGATCCCGCCTCGGGGCTTCAACTCCGGGTAGCAGGCGAGCGAGTAGACCGCGCCTTCGCTGGGATCGTGACCCTCCCACAGCGGATCCCCAGCCGGCGGCTGCGGCTGTAGCTTGCGGTAGTAGCACTCGTCCCGCGGGTTGTACCAGCCAAGGCCCTCGATGTAGCAGTCGACGGGCGCGTTGTTGTAGAAGCAGGCGCCGCCGCCTCCCCCGCCTCCACCGCGGCCACCCTCACCCGTCTTGTGGGCCTTGATGATGCAGTCGCCGCCGTCGGGTGGGCAGTAAACTTCATGATCGGCGGCGGCCGGTGCGGCCGCCCATCCGAGCAACGCGGCGGCGAGCGCTACGGCCACGAGCCCCCGCGTGGTCAGATTCCTCCTCAACATGGCCGTTCCCTTTCTGCCTTGGCCGAGCGGATCAGCCATCGGCCGTCGTCGTACAGCGCGGCCTCAGCCGTCACGACGTACTTCTTGTTCTGGCCGGGCACCGCGGCGGACTTGCCGGTGGCCTTGTAGACGGTGTTCCAGTTGGTGGCGTCGAAGCAATCCTCGATCTGCACGGTGAAGGGCCGGGAGGTGACGTTCACCTTGGTGACCCGGGGTTTCCACACCGGCCGGCCGGTGACGATCAGGCCCTGGTCGCGCTTCTGGCGCAGGTCATACTGCAGCTCACCGAGAAGTGGATCTGCTACATACTTGCTCAGGTCGCCCCCGGTGGGCTCCGCCGTGGCGAAGGCGGCGACCTGTGCCTCCCGGTAGTTGTTGTACGCCGCCAGCGCCTTGTCGGCGGCCTCCTGCTCGGGTGTCGGGCTGGGACTCGGGCGGGACGTTTCCGTGGCCGCCGGTGTGGGCTGGGCAGGGGAATCACTGCGTGCGCGCCAGGTGGCGGCGCCGACCACGCCGGCGACGATAACGAGCAGGGCGATCGCGGCGGCGATCAGCACCGTGGAGCGGCGGCTCGACTGGCGGGGCTCGGTCAACGCAGTTCCTCCTCTAATGGGCGGGACACCCCCGGCTAGGCAACGAGTGGGCGCCACGAGCACGCGGGCGGCATACTCGACCAGCCGCGGATCGGGCTTCGCTGTGCGGGCGGCCGGGTGCCGCCGGCAACGACGACATCTGAGGATGCGCCACCAAACTCAGACCGAGCCCGGGGCGCGATGCATCAAGCAACAGCAATCAGATGCCGAACGCAGCGCGTAAGATCGACAGTTGGTTAGTCCGCAGCCAGCCAGCAGCTGCCCCTCCCCGTCCTGAGCATCCGCTCCCCGGTTGCGCGTCAATGCGACCGTTTCTTTCCAGAGACTCGTCCGGTCCACTGAGCCATCATCGGACGACGTCGGACCTCGGCGCCACGGACTACAGGTACGCGCAGACGGTACGCACGATCGGTCCGCACCTTCAGGTGCGCACCACGAGTGCGCAATACGATACGACTTGATCGGCGCCCGGCAGCGGGTCCTACACTGGTGCCCAGCACGGTCAGCGCCACGCCCACCGCACCGACTGTCCGCCGACGCAGTGTGGTGGGCCGCCGGGGAAGGTGGCCATGGCTCGCTCACCACAGTTCGACGATTTCGCTCGCACCGTTGACCTGCTGTCCACCCCGCTGGTGGTACGGGTGTTGTACGGGCTTGGCGACGGGTACAGCCCCCTCGAATCGGTACCAGACGGCAGCGACACTTCGCAGATCGAGGAGGCCGTGCGTCGCCTAGCCGACGTCGGTGCTCTGCGGTATGGTCTCGACGGCTTGGCGCCGCCGTACCCCGAGCATGCGGTGCTCACCCAGAAGGGTCGCCGGATACTGGACGTGCTGCAGACTCCGAGTGCGCAGTTCGCAGACGAGGCGTGACGGCCGCGAATCTGGTCCACCCCGGCGCTGACCTGCCTGACCTGGTCTAAGGTCCGGGGCCGAACGGCCGACCCGAAGGTGGCCGTTCGCGTTCGGTATCCCTCACGAACCAGCACGAATACATGCATAACGATATGGACCTCGAACAATGTCCTTGACATGCACGCCTCTACTGGCTGGAGTGGAGTTGCGCAATGTCAAATACCGACACCAGCCAGGGGGAAGGGGGTGTCGGGGCACCGGTTCGGGGGGCGGTGACGTGCGTGGATCTGACATTTATCGAGGAGATCGAGGAACTCTTCCGGCATCGCTGGGTGCCCTACATCCTGCTCTGCCTGGCCGACGGCCCGCAGCGATACAGCGCGATCGCGCATGTCATTAACCAACAGGCTACTGACCGGCTGTCCGACAGCGTGCTGTCCCGCAGCCTTGACCACCTGGAGGCCGCCGGCCTCGCACAAGCTGTGGACGGGGGCCGCAGGGGTCGTCAAGGTCGACGCCGTGGCCCGTGGATGCTCACGCCAGCGGCGCGGCCGATCGTCGCCAAACTCCAGCGGCTCCAGATGGCGCTAGCCGACGACGTCGACCACCCGCCGGAACACGACATCAAAGACGACCCCGATCCCTCGACCGAGGACGGGCCAGACGATGGCTCGGTTGATCGGGCCGGTGGCGACGGTGTCGGCTGACGCGGTGGCTCCGCCCGGGCGCCGACCACGGCGTGCACTGCCGCACGGGCGGTGGCTGCTACGGAATGCGCTGTGTCTGGCGACGGTCGTACCGCTGCTGCGTTGGACGGTGCTGGTCCACGCGGTACCAGCCGATCAACCCTGGCGACACTCCTGCCCTGTCTGTGACACCCCGATTGGGCTGGGGCGCTCGGCCGTCATGATCGGTCCGCGCGGGCGGTGCGGCGCGTGCGGTAGCCGGGTCGGGTGCCCGCCCTACACCGTGGAGGCGGCGACGTTGGTGGCCGCGCTACTACTCGGATCGGCCGGTCTGTCCGGATGGGAGCTGGCCGCGTACGCGTGGTGGGCGGCCTTCGCGCTCTCGTTGTCCTTTGTGGACATCGCGGTGCATCGGCTGCCGAACCGTCTGGTAGTGACGGCCGCCGTTGGGTTCCTGTCGCTACTGCTTCCATTAGCCATCGCCGGCCGACACGGGCAGTGGCTGCGGGCCGTCGCATGCGGCATGGCTCTGGCCGCCATCGTGGCCGTGCTGGCCGTGGTGCCCAGCAGCGGGCTGGGTCTGGGCGATGCGAAGTTCGCGCTCACCGCAGGCGCAGCCTCTGGCTGGGTGAGCGTGTTCGCCGTTGTGGCGACGTTCTTCTTCGCGTTCGCCGGGCTCGCCGTGCTCGGTGTGACGTTGATCGCGTTGCGTCGTGCCGACCGCAGGACGCTTATCCCTTTCGGGCCATTCCTCGCCACCGCAGCATTGGTGTCGGTGGTGGTGCTTGTGTAGTGTAGGCCCTTATAGCTGACGGCCAAATCTTAGACTCGGTGGCCATTGTGTGGCCAATTGGCCACGGATGTGAGACCGCGGCGTTCTCACGTCAGTTCTCCGTTAAAGCTGGCGGAGTCTCAGTGGTAGGGCAGGCTCGGTGCCGGTGACCACCGGTAGGTGAGCGTTCAGCCTCTAGGAACACGGCTGCGAAGTTCGATGGATGGGTTACCGCTGCTGAATCGCGTCGCGGACCTCCCGTGCGACCTCAATCAGTTGACCGATGACTGTGTCTGCCATTGTGGACGACAGCGGTATTGACTCGCGGTTGATCAAGCCGTCGTCGCTGCTGGGTGAGCTGAATCCGTGCAGGTCCTCGCTGGTCGGTCGATAGGCCAGCTTCGTCCTGAGATACGCCGACGTGTACTGGCCGAGGTTGTGCGTGAGTGCATTACGCAACTCGTTGGCGTGACGCACGTACTCCCAACTCGGCCAGTCGGTGACCTTGATGCCGGCAAAGTCCTTATATCTCTTCTCGATCTGATCAAATCGGCGATCCCAGACGCGCGTCTCCTCTTCGACGAGCTTCGCGAGTGGCGGGTGCTCGGAGAGGTCGAAGTTGAGATAGTTCGCCTTGAGCTGCCGGACGAGGTACTCCCTAAACACCTCGCAGGCCGTCACCACTGCGGTAGCGTAGATCGTTTGGTCGAATTGCGCGTGACCCCAGCCCTCTTCGGCCCCAGCTTCATTTCGTAAATGTCGATCATCTCCACATCCGGATCGCCGGGCCTAGCACCGATCTCATCCCAACGCCGCTGCCTATCAGCCTCAATGAGCAGTGGGACGATCTTGACGGCCCTCGGAGTTCTGTGACCTGGGTGACGAGGCCATCGAAGGGGTCGTCATAGTTTCTCACCTCTGGATACATCGTGCCCTCCATCGCTTGTTCGAGCTTCGCGGCCATCGACGGCGCGTGACCTCATAAGGAAAACGGCCGTGAGCGATCGGTAACTGGTCACGTCTCGGAGATCGTTGTTCACGGTCCGAGTTGTGGGTAACGCGCCGGGTTCCTTGCGGTGTCAGGGATTGAGGTGTCCGGGTCGTAGTGTCTGTTTGTGCCGAACGATCTGCCGCGCCCGTCGTA
>WNGB01007547.1_pt1 | contig 15660 bp, 10 predicted proteins | sample 5400681 | NCBI WGS metagenome assembly WNGB01 (sample SAMN13153367, study PRJNA577476) | soil metagenome | isolation source: 115 cm soil or saprolite under grassland replicate 2 | place: USA:California | collected 2016-06-15
GAGCCACCACCTTCCCCGCGGCATCGATCGTCCGCTTCGCAGCAGCCCCCTCCAGCCGCCCGATCGCCGCGATCCGGCCGTCCCGGATGCCGACGTCGGCCGCATACCACGGCGAGCCGGTGCCGTCGACCACGCGGCCGTTGCGGATCACCAGATCGAAAGGCGCCGCCTGCGCCTCCAGGCGCGGGCCGGACGCGAGCAGGAGCAGGGCGAGGCTGAAGAAGAGCCGGAACGTCGTCGTCATCGGGTTCCTCCGGGGGGAGTTTTGTGGACCGGTGCGTACTATACCCGGAGCTCCGGGATCATGCGGCTGCGAGTAGCGTGTTGATGTCGAGGAGGTGGCGTCTCAATCCAGGGCCTCTGCCAAAGCCTTGACCAACTCGGGGGTCACGGGGCCGGCGTCGGACCGAACGGGGAAGAGGCGGATGCCGTTGCGGACGGCAGAGGGCTGGGCGGGGGCAAGGCCGCGGCGGGCCAGCTCAGCTCCTGAAGGCTCACGCGCGTCTTCAGACGCCACCTCAGCCCCGGCTCTCCAGGTCATACACCCAGCGGGAGAGCTCGTTGCGCCTGCGGACGAGCCGGACGCTGCGGTCGAGCAATGGCGAGCGGCTCCAGCCTTCCGGGTCGGCCGGCTGCTGCTCGTATCCGGCGCGGCCGAGGGTGTGGATCTCGAAGGCAAGGTCGGTCCGACAGTCGGCGAGCCAGAGCTCGGGGACGCCTGCGGCGGCGTAGAGCCGGGGGAGACGCTCCAGGTCTTTGCGCTCTGAGGAATCGCTGACGATCTCGACGATGAGGTCGGGCGTGCCCTCGAGCTCGATGAATCGATCTTCTTCCGCCTTGGCCGACGGAATCTCGCGGATGCGCCCCTGCCGCAGCGACTCCCAGAGGACGACGACGACGTCCGGCTCGGCCGACAGCTCTGCCGCCGGCGAGACGATGCGGGTGCTGTCGGAGAACAAGCTGCCCCGCCCGCTGTCCACGATCAGGGGGTACAGCCGTGCAGTGATCGTCGTCTTGACGACTCCGTGGGTGTAGAGATCCTCCGGGCTCAAATCCACCTCCACGGTGCCGGCCAGGTAGTCGATCCGGCCGCGCTCGGGAAAGGTCTCATCCCGGGTCCATCGGCGGAAGCGGTCCAGGTCGGAGACATCGGCCGGGATGGACAAATCGTCCTGAAAGATCAAAGCAGGGCTCGAGGTCACAAGCTCACCTCCGGCGAATCGTCGCCCACCACAACTCTACCACCTCCAATCACCCCAGGGCCGGCGCAGGTCCCCTACTCGCTCCGCAGCACGCTCGCCGGGTCGAGGCGGGCGGCGCGTAGAGCGGGGATCGTGCTCGCCAGGAGCGCCGTCGTCGCGAGGAGGAGCGCCACGCCGCCGAAGGTGAGGGGGTCGGTGGTGCCGACGCCGAAGACGAGGCCGGCGAGGAACCGTCCGAGCCAGAGGGCGGCGACCGCGCCGACGATCACACCGGTCGCGATCAGCGCCAGTCCCTGCCCGAGGACCAGGCGCAGGATCTGCTCGGTGCGCGCGCCGAGGCCATCCGGATGCCGATCTCCTGCCGCCGCTGCACCACCATGTAGCTGATCACGGCGTAGAGGCCGAGAGCCGCGAGCGCCAGCGACAAGACGGAAAAGATGCCGAAGAGCGCTTGCCGAGGCGGCGGTCCTGGTCCGCCGCCTGAGCAGCTTCAATCTTCCGGGCCATCGCTCCTCCCCAAGGAAAGCCGACCGGAATGTGCTAGAAGTATACAGGAAGACCATACCAGGGCTGGCCGCCAGTGGCGCATTCATTTCAACCCGGGGGAGATGCCATCACCCCAACCACTCCTCGGTAATATCCGCCAGGACGAAGTGGTGGGTCAGAGCGTGCAGCGCAAACCGCTCTCGCCCGGCGGGGCCGGTCTTTTCTACCAGGCAAAGATTCACGAGCTGCCCGATGGCCGACCAGAAGACCGGTCTCTCCACTTGGCTGACTTTCTCGACGTCCCGCGCCGTGCCACCCGTCATTGGAGGGAAGGCCGATAGATCCACCAGCGCCTTTCGACTCTCCTCGTTGAGCAAGCTCCAGGAATGCCAGTAGACGAAGCGGTAGAATTCTTCGTCTTGCCCCTTCGCGGAAGCCTCTTCCAGCATCTGCAGGATCACGTCCAGCGGCTGGCGGCTGAGCTGGCCCATGACCAGTTTCAGCGCGAGCGGCGCGCCACCGGTCGCTGCATGGATCCTCGTCAGCGCGGCCCGGCTGGCCTGGGTCACCGCGGGGATATTCCGTTGCCGGCCCTCCACCTGTAGAAAGAGGATGCAATTTTCCCGGGAGAGCCCGCGCAGCTCTAGGGTGTACAACCGTTCGTGGAAGATGCGGTGCCGGCTAGTCAACAGGAGCCGCCCAGCGCCCAACAGAGCCAGTACCCCGCTGACCAGGGATGGGTTCTCAGGAACCGTCTCGAGGTTGTCCATCACGATCAGCACACGGTGCGACGCCAGAGTTCGTCCGAGCGCCTGCTTTTTCTCCTCGCGGGGCAGGGTCGCGATCTCGGGATGCCCCATCTGCCGGCCGATGTCGCTCAGCAATCCATCGAAATCGTACCGTAGCTCCCCACGCGATAAGATCCTGCCCTCCACGAGTTCCTCCGTCTTGGCGCTGGTCCAGACGACGCTCTCAAACAGCTTCTCCCGGAGAGCCCGCTCGGCGATCTCGTGAGCCAGCGACGTCTTGCCGATGCCGCCCATGCCCACCACTTCCACCCCGAGCGCCGCTCCCTCGCCCCGCAGGACGCTTAGGACCTGGACCTGTTCCTCGGTCCGACCGATCAGCTCGAAATATGGCTTCTCCGGCAGGCTCGGTGGCGGCAGCGTCGCGGGATCAGGACCGTGGCCGGTCGACGGGGGCTCCTCAGCGGAACCTATTAGGTGGATCCGGGAGGGATCGATGCCCTGGCGGACCAGGAGCTCCGGGGTGTTCTGCTCGGGAATTCCCTCCAAAAGCAACGCCGTCTTGCCCTGCTCGAAGGCAGCCTTGACCGAGCAGCCGAAGCCGATCGCGCGGTAGAAAGCAGCGGCGAAAGTGATGGCGGCCTGGTCACCGATCGCTTTGTTCATACCGACGGCACAATCGATCACTTCAGTGACTGCCAGGGCTTGGGCTCTGGCATAGCAGGCGTTGAGGACGACGAGGCGAATGTTTCCCTGGAGTGTCTGGAACAAGCTCACCAAGGCCGCCTTGCCGACCGGTTTTGGGTTACCCTGATCATCGACCAGGATGATTTGCGCCGTCCGGCTTCCATGCCCGCTGAAATGAACGATGTGCGGCTGGTACAGATTGAGCCACTGCAGCAGGTCGTCCGGCCGAACTGCCCATTTGGTGATGAATTCGATCGCAGGCCCGGCGCCTGCCGCCCGCAGCTTCGTCTCGATCGCGCGAGCCTCCTCGCCCAGCGCCAAGGGCGCGAGAGACTCCTCCGAGTCTGGTTCGATGGAATCCACGACTGGATTGGCCGAGAGGAAAAGAATGCGAATCGGACGATCTGATTTCACGGCCTGTTCCTCGATTTTCCGGCTGGGGCCCGCTTCAGGAGAGGGCGGTGGAAAGCTCCGTTCGGACTGCCTGCCCTGCCTCGCGCAGCCGAGCGACCAGGCGACCAAGCGCAGACTGCTTTGGCTCGAAGGTGATCGCGATGCCGACCGACTGCAGAGCAGCCCAGGCCCGGTCTCCCACTCCCGCATGCTTCAACTCGGCGGCCGACGCCACGATCTCCGTGGAGAGCTGGCCTTTCATCCAGGTAAGCAGAACGTCCAGCCGAGCAAGGAGGTGCCGGGTATCCCGCCAGTGCGCAACCGCGTAACGCCGCAAGAACTCCGCGAGCTCATCAAAAAAGAACGACTCGCTTTCTCCGCCGACGTGCAGAGCGTATGGTCCGATATCGAGGATCGCACCGATCTTGAATCGAATGGACAGCTCGCTTTGCCCGAGGCGGAACCGTTGACTCACAGGAATCCGGAAGTGCGACTCCAAGCGAAGGCACAGATAGAGGTCCAGCCAGTGTTGCCGAAGCGCCTCGACCTCACACAGCCGCGAGCCACCTTGACTGAGTGACAAAACCGCGGTCTCCTTCCGCTCCTCAAGGCGGACTTCGGTGATCGCGTCGCGGATTGCCAGGACAGGCTTCAGGAACAATCGGTTCTGCGGAGTCAACGAGACGAACATGGGGCGGTTCGACCAGAGCAGATCGAAGAACGCCTGGCTCAGGTCCCGCACGTGCTCGACGCGAGGCGCAGCGCTGGCGAACGTGGTGACTGCGTAGGCCAAGCCGCGATACACCTCAAGAAGGCTCTCCGAAAGACCGCTCGCAAAGCCCGGATCATCCACCAGCCATTGGCCTGTCAAGCGCCAGGCGATCGCATTGTGGACGACGGATTTGGCGGGCTGCATGGCGCCGGCGGACAGGTCGTCGAGGATCTCCTGCACCCATTGGCGGGCCTGGCTCTCCGTCACCTGGGCGTGGCGCATGAGATCATCGAAAGCGGAGTGGGTGTCCAGCCAGTGGAAGAGCTCGCGGCAAAAGTCCACAGCGCCGGCATCGTCGTCCTGGCTCGCTTCGAACCAGTTGGCGATGGTTCCCGTCGGAGTGGCTTCACCTCCAAGATCGTCACCGGAGCTCAGTCTCTCCTGGTAGGCCGCGATAGCTCGGGCGGCATCGGGATGGCCGAGCTGGTGGGCACGTCCGTAGCAGGCGAGGGCTTCTTCCAGTTGGCCAAGAGCCTCCAAGGCTGCCGCCTTGTGCAGAAGAGTGGTCGAGAGGCCTGGCTCGATGTCCAGAGCGCGGTCGTAGAAGGCGATCGCCTGTGCGGGCTGGTGCAGCAGGTGCAGGGCACGCCCTTTGTGGGAGAGCGTTCGCGACTGTCCCGGTTGGATCGCGAGGGAGCGGTCGAGCGCCTTGAGAGCTTCCGCAGGCCGCTCCAAGTCGAGGAGCAGCGCTCCCTTGTACGCGTGTCCATGAGCGTCGAGCGGATCGAGAGAGAGGAGCTCGTCGAGGGCTTGGAGGGCCTCCTCGCGCCGGCCGAGTTGCCGCAGCATCTCGCTCTTGGCCCCGAACGCGTTCTTCATCCGCGAGTCCAGCCGGGTGAGGATATGGTCGAAGCAGTGCAGGGCCGCCTCGTGTCGACCGAGGATTGCGAGGGTGCTTCCTTTGCTGAACCAGGTCATAGGATTGAACGGGTCCAGCTCCAACGCTTGGTCGTAGCACGGCAGGGCCTCCTCGCGCCGGCCGAGGCCGGCGAGAACAACGGCCTTGTTCGCCCAACCCAGAGCGAACGTCGGGTCCAGCGCCAGCGCCCGCTCCTGGCAATTCAGCGCCTCGACCGGGTGCCCGGTTTCCAGGAGTGCATTTCCGAGGTTCGACCACGCCAGGGTGTGCTGTGGGTCCAGAGCCAGAGCACGCCGATAGTACGGAATGGCCTCCTCCCATCTCCCTCGCTCGGCCAGGTCGTAGCCCCGGTTGTTCCATTCCGTCGAGGAGTTCGGCAGCGCGCCAGATTCCTCCCGGCGTGGTACAGCGGCAGGTCCGGAGTGCTCCTCTTGTGAGGAAAGGTCGTCCCTGCTCGAGCTCTCTTGATATTGCAGCTCCTCCTGGTGATCGCCAATGAACCCGATGATGTAATCCACCGTGGACCGATACTCTTTTTCGTCGAATCCAATTCCCAGGCAAATCGTCAACAGATAGCATCCGTCGATATATCGAACGCTGACGTTGTAAGGGATGAAGGCCTGCAGATCGATCTCGTAGCGGATCCCAGAGCCCAGACGCGCCGACAGGTCATGCTGCAACCGCCGCAGAAGATCGTCGGAATGGAGACCGGACACCTCTACAGGCATGATGGCTCCTCCGTCTGACCGACTTCATCGAGAAGAGCAGCAATCCACTCTCTGAGATTCCCTCGCTCGGCGATGGCATAGGCTTGTTCCGCTGTCCGCCTCGCCTCGTCCCATCTCCTCTGCGCGGCATACAATCGGGCGAGGCAGTACAATATCACCCCCTCCCGTGCGCGGTCGCCTGTTGTACGTGAGACGACGATCCCCTCGTGGTACACGCGTTCGGCCGCGTCCGACTCTCCCGAGAGCGCGAACAGCTGGCCGAGGTGCAGGGCCGACTTGCCCATCCCGGCCATATCCCCATGTTTCTTCGCCAGCCCATAGGCGCGCAGGAAGTATTCCTTCGCCAGCTCGTCGTGCCCCAGGTCCAGCCCCAGCTCTCCGAGATCGCGCAGCACGGCACCGAGCTCTCCTTGCGAATCACCCTGCTCCAAGAGCCGCAGGCTCTCCGCATAATTTCGCGAAGCGATGTCATGCCGTCCTTGCTGATGAGAGATCCTGCCTCGCTGCCGCAGGAAGCTGGCCTGCCAGATCGGCTCTTGCGTGCTTGCGCAGATGGCCAGGCCGCGGTCGCAATGGCACTCCGCCTCACTGTATTCATTGCGCCGAAGCGCCAAGGAGGCAAGGTCGTAGAGCGCGTGACAGATTCCGTCCTGTTTGTCGAGATTTTCCTCGATGACCAAGCTTTCGAGCAGGAGCTGGCGGGCCTCCAAGAGCCGGCCGTGCTGGATTTCCAGCTCTGCCTGCAAATGGAGCGATTTGGCGATCTCCGCTTTGAACCCCATCGCCTCGAAGAGCTCCCGGCTGCGGCTCAACAGCCGCTCAGCTTCGGGCAGCTCATCACGGCGAAGGTGCCGCATACCCTTCAGGCGCAGAAGATAGGCCTGATCGACCTCCTGGCTCGACTGCAGGGCGGCTTCCAGATGCTCGTTGTACAGCTGGTCCGCTTTGCCCTGTTCGCCACCCAAGTCGAGGATGATTGCCTGGTTCACCTGCGAGACCGCCTGCGCTTTTGCATCGTCCCAGCGTGCGAGCACCGCTTCACTTTCCTGAAGGAGCACCTTCGCCTCTTGGAAGTGACCCGCCATGAGCGACAGATTGGCGCGATGAGTCAGAGAACGGGCTCTGCGGCGCTCATGGATCTTGAACCACTTGGGGAGTTGCCTGCCGGTGACCAGTTGCAGGAGGTCGGCAGAGCCGAGCGGGCTCTCTTGCAGGTCTTTTTCGATCAGGCCTGACAGCGTCGGGCCGGGGCCCTCGTAGCCGCCAGCGGCATCGCCGGCTCCGAACACGGCGGCCATGGCCGCCAGCGCCTGCATGATCGAGTCATTCCAGGGCAGGCTCTCGAGCTGCACTTCGAGGGACTCCAGCAGGGGGCCTGGAGAGTTCTCCCGAGACGCTATGCTCATCGTATGGAGCATTTGGACGAATTCCACCTCTGCCCAGTGGTTCTGTTCGTTCCGTGCCGCCGTGATCGCCTGTTCGAGCGATCTGCGCCACCGGGCCCAGTCGCCGCGCACGTGGAACAGTCCATGCTCCCGGCAGAGCGCCTGGGCAAACCGCTGGTAACGGCGCCACTTGCCGTTCCGGAATGCCTGGTCCATTGCGGCAAAGATGTTGTCTTTCTCCTGTTCGAGGGCGTCCAGGTCCTCCCGCGTCTGGCCACTATGAGACTCAACGTAGAGCAAATAGTGGATGACATGACGGGTATCGACCGTCTGCCTGCGGTAAGCCCGCCAGCGCGCAGGATCGTGGGATTGGGGTCTCATCGGTCACGGACCGGAGGCTTCTGGGGTGGACGTCCTCTCGGTCAATCTTAGCGCAGCCCAAGCCTGACGCTCGAGCCAATCACGACTGGAGACCCGGGAATGCTGAAAGTGTTCAGGACTACTCGCTCCGCAGCACGCTCGCCGGGTCGAGGTGCGCGGCGCGGAAAGCAGGAATCATGCTTGCCAGGAGCGCGGTGGTCGCGAGGAGGAGCGCCACGCCGCCGAAGGTGAGGGGATCGGTGGTGCCGACGCCGAAGACGAGCCCTGCCAGGAACCGTCCGAGCCAGAGAGCGGCGACCGCGCCGACGATCACGCCGGCCGCGATCAGCGCCAGTCCCTGCCCGAGGACCAGGCGCAGGATCTGCTCGGTGCGCGCGCCGAGGGCCATCCGGATGCCGATCTCCTGCCGCCGCTGCACCACCATGTAGCTGATGACGGCATAGAGGCCCAGGGCCGCGAGCGCCAGCGACAGCACGGAAAAGACGCCGAAGAGCGCCATGGCGAGCCGGCGTTCCGCGAGTGCCTGAGCGACGACCTCCTCCAGCGTACGTACCTCGCCGATCGGCATGTTGCGGTCGAGCGAGGTCACGGCCCGCCGCAGCGCGGGCACGAGGCTGGCCGGATCTCCGGTCGTGCGCACGGCGAGATAGGCCCAGTCCATCGGGCGCTGCGCGAGGGGAATGTAGATCGCCGGCGCGGCCGGTTGGTGGAGCGCCTGCTCCCGGACGTCGGCGACGACGCCGACGATCTCCTGCATCCCCGTGATCTCCCAAGAGAAAGCGACGCGCTTGCCGAGCGGGTCCTCGCCGGGGAAGTAGCGCTCTGCGAAGGTTTTGTTGACCACGACCACGACCGGCGCGCCGGCCACGTCCCGCTCGGTGAAGGCGCGCCCGGCGAGGACCGGCGTGCGCAGCACGTCGAAGTAGCCGGGCGTGGCGATCCGCTTCTCGGCCATGGGTTGCGCATCCTTCGGGAACTCCTTGCCCTCGATGGCGATCCCTCCGTTGGTTCCGCCGGTGAGCGGGAGATTGTTGACGAAGGCCACGGCTTGGACCCCCGGGAGGGTCTTCACCCGCTCGCGCAGGTCGCGGAAGAACGCCACCTGTTGCGGCGCTTCCGGATAGCGGGTGGGCGACAGGTCGAGAGTTCCGGTGATCACGTGCTCGGCGTCGAAGCCCTTGTCGACGGCGAGCAGCCGTTCGAGGCTGCGCAGGAGAAGGCTGGCGCCGAGGAGCAGCGCGAACGAGAGAGCCACATCGGCCACGATGAGCGAGCCGCGCAGCCGGTCGCGGGCGGGGCCGCCGGCGGTGCCCCGCGCGCCCTCTTTCATCACCTCGCCGAGATCGGCACGAGAGGCGCGCAGCGCAGGCAGGAGGCCGAAGAGGAGGCCGGTGGCGAGCGACAGGACGAGCGCGAAGACCAGCAGGCGCGCGTCCACCATGGCTTCGGCGAGCCGCGGCACGCTGGCCGGGCCGAGCGCGCGGAGCCCCGCCACGCCGGCCCAGGCGACGAGCACGCCGGCGCCGCCGCCCAAAAGCGCCAGGAGCAGGCTCTCGATCAGCAACTGCCGCACGAGGCGGCCGCGCGACGCGCCGAGCGCCGCCCGGACCGCGATCTCGCGCCGCCGCACCGCCGAACGGGCGAGCAGGAGGTTCGCCACGTTCGTGCAGGCGATGAGGAGCACCATGCCCACGGCGCCCGCCAGAGCGACGAGAAGAGGGCGCGAGTCGCCGATCACGAGGCGTTCCAGGGAGAAGAGATGGATCCCGTGCTCGGACGCCCCGGTCTCCTGCAACCGGCGGGCGAACGAGGCGATGCGCTCGTCGGCGCGCGCGAGGTCGAGCCCGGGACGCAGCCGCCCGAGGATGTCGAGGAAGTGAAGGCCGGGCGGCGCATTCTCCAAATCGCACTGCAGGGGGACCCAGAGATCGAATTCCAGTGCCTGGGCCAGGGCGGTCGGAACGGTCGCGCGCCTTCCGGGCGGGATGATCCCGATCACCGTGTACGGCCGGTCTGCCAGGGTTATGGCGCGGCCGAGGACGCCCGGATCGCCGCCGAAACGGCGCTTCCACAGTCTTTCGGAGATCAGGACGACGCGCTCGGAGCCCCGCACGTCGTCGCCGGGCGTGAAGGCGCGCCCGACGCGCGGCACGGCGCCCAGCATCCGCGGCACGCTGGCGGACATGCGCACGGCCTGGAGCGTCTCCGGCTCGCCCGCGCCGGTCAGCGCGTACGACATCGTCCAGTACGCGCCAAGATCGGAAAAGACCTCGGTGTTCCGCTTCCAGTCGAGATATTCGGGGTACGACGCCACCACCTCGTCCTGCCCCTGGACGTCACGGACCACGACCAGCCGTTCGGGCTCCGGATAGGGCAGAGGCCGCAGCAGGGCGGCGTCGATCACGCTGAAGATCGCCGTCGTGACGCCGATGCCGAGCGCGAGCACCGTAACCACGGCGAGGGTGAAGCCGGGCGCCTTCCACAGCCGGCGCAGCCCGTAGCGGGCATCCTGCAGCAACTGGCTCATCGCTTCGATCCTCCTGTACCGGCGGAGCTTGCGGTTGTCGTGGTCGCGCAGCCAGCGCGCCACCTTGTCGGGATCGCCGAACCGGGCGAGGGCCTCCTCGCGGGCGGCGGTGGGGGAGAGACCGGCGGCCAGAAAATCGCGCTCCCGCATCTCGAGATGGAAGCGCAGCTCGTCGTCGACGTCCGCCGCGACGTCCGGTCCCCAGAAACGCAGAGTGCGGCGATTGTTCTGGAGCATAGGAGGCTGCTCACGCATTCGAAACCTTTCTACTCGCTCCGCAGCACGCTCGCCGGATCGACGTGGGCGGCGCGGAGGGCCGGGATCATGCTTGCCAGGAGCGCCGTCACCGCGAGGAGGAGCGCGACGCCGCCGAAAGTGATGGGATCGGTGGTGCCGACTCCGAACACGAGCCCTGCGAGGAACCTCCCGAGCCAGAGGGCGGCGACCGCGCCGACGATCACGCCGGCCGCGATCAGCGCCAGCCCCTGCCTGAGGACCAGACGCATGACCTGCTCGGTGCGCGCGCCGAGCGCCATCCGGATGCCGATCTCCTGCCGCCGCTGCACGACCATGTAGCTGATGACGGCATAGAGACCCAGAGCCGCGAGCACCAGGGACAGCACGGAAAAGACGCCGAAGAGCGCCATGGCGAGCCGGCGGTCCGCGAGCCTCGCGGCCACCACGTCCTCCAGGGTCCGCACCTCGGCCACCGGCAGGTTGCGGTCCAGCGCGGCCACCACCCGGCGTAGCGAAGGCACGATGTCGTGTGGGTCTCCGGTCGTCCGCACGAGGAGATAGGCCCATTCCGCCGGACGCTGCGCGAGCGGAATGTAGATCACCGGCCTCGCCGGTTGGTGGAGCGCCTGCTCCCGGACGTCTCCGACCACGCCGACGATCTCCTGCATCCCGCTGGTACCCCACCTGAAGTCGACGCGCTTGCCGAGCGGGCTCTCGCCGGGGAAATAGCTCTGCGCGAAGGCCTGGTTGACGACGACCACCGCCGGCGTGCCGGCGATGTCGCGCTCGTTGAAGACGCGCCCGGCGAGGATCCGGATGCGCAGCACCTCGAAATAGCCCGGCGAGGCGATCCGCTTCTCGGCGAAGGGATTTTTGCCGGGTGGATACTCGCGCCCCTCGATGCCGAATCCCCCGTTGGTCCCGCCGGTGAGAGGTATGTCGCTGACCAGGGCCGCGGTCTCAACGCCCGGAAGCGCCTGCGCACGCTCGCGCACCTCGCGGAAGAAGGCGGCCTGCTGGTACCCTTGCGGGTAGCGGGTGTACGGCAGGAGGAGATAGCTGCTGAGCACGCGCTCGGCGTCGAAGCCCTTGTCGACGGCGAGCAGCCGCTCGAGGCTGCGCAGGAGCAGGCCGGCGCCGATGAGGAGCGCGAACGAGAGCGCCACCTCGGCCACGATGAGCGTGCCGCGCAGACGCTCGCGGGCCGGTCCGCCGGCGGTCCCGCGCGAGCCTTCTTTCATCACCTCGCCCAGGTCTGCCCGCGAGGCGCGCAGCGCCGGGAGGAGGCCGAAGAGCAGCCCGGTGCAGACGGACAGGACCAGCGCGAAACCCAGGATCCGCGCATCGACCGTGGTCTCGGCGAGCCGCGGCACGCTGCCCGGGCCGAGCGCGCGCAGACCCGCTACGCCGGCCCAGGCCACGAGCACACCGGCGGCGCCGCCCAGGAGCGCCAGCAGCAGGCTCTCGGCCAGCAGCTGCCGCACGAGGCGCCCGCGCGCCGCGCCGAGCGCCGCCCGGATGGCGATCTCGCGACGCCGTACCGCCGCGCGCGCGAGCAGCAGGTTCGCCACGTTGGTGCACGCGATGAGGAGCACCATGGCCACGGCGCCGGCGAGGGCGATGAGGAGGGGCCGCGCATTGCCGATCACGAGGCGCTCCAGGGGGACGAGCTCGACGTCCTGGTCCGTCCCCACGGCCTCCTTCAGCCCGCGAGCGAAGGACGCGGTCCGCTCTTCAGCCCGTGCAAGGGCGAGCCCGGGGCGCAAGCGCCCGAGCATGTCCAGGAATTGCAGGTCGCGTGGCGCGCTTTTCGTGTTGAGCTGCAGGGAAATCCACGCGTCGAGCTCCTGCGCGGCGGCCAGGGCGGTCGGCAGGGTCGAGCGCCGGCCCGGGGGGATGATCCCGATGACGGTGTACGGCTCCTCCCCCAGCGTGACGGTCCGGCCGAGGATGTGCGGATCGCCGCCGAAGCGGCGCCGCCACAGCGCTTCGCTCAGCATGATCACGCGATCAGTGCCGGGCAGATCCTCGGCCGGCGTGAACAGACGCCCGACGCGCGGCACGACGCCCAGCATCCGCGGCACGTTCGCCGACATCCGGCCGACCTGGAGGAGCTCCGGCTCCCCCGTGCCGGTCAGCGCGTAGGTCGTCTTCCAGTACGTGCCGAGGTCGGCGAAGACCTCCGTGTCCCGTTTCCAGTCGAGATACTGGGGAAACGAGGACGGTATCTGGCCGGAATTGTAGACCGCGACCAGGCGCTCGGGCTCAGGGTACGGCAGCGGCCGGAGCAGGGCGGCGTCGATCACGCTGAAGATCGCCGTCGTGGCGCCGATGCCGAGCGCGAGCACCACGACCACGGCCAGGGTGAAGCCGGGGCTCTTCCACAGCCTGCGCACTCCGTAGCGGATGTCCTGGAGCAAGTCGCTCATGGCCTGGGTCCTCCTGGATCGGCGGAGCTTGCGGGTGTCGTGATCGCGCAGCCAGCGCGCCACCTCGTCGGGATCGCCGAACCGGGCGAGGGCCTCCTCGCGGGCGGCGGCGGGCGGCAGGCCGGCGGCGAGGAAGTCGCGCTCCCGCATGTCGAGATGGAAGCGCAGCTCATCGTCGACGTCCGCCGCGACATCCGGTCCCCAGAAGCGCAGATAGCGCCGCCAGCGGGGCTGCTCGCGCATGAGGCCCTCAAACCACCGACGGCTCGGCTTCGAGCACGCACATGACGGCGCGGGCGAAGCGCATCCACGACGAGGCGTCGGCGAGCAGGTGCTGCCGGCCTTCGCGGGTGACCGCGTAGAAGCGGGCGCGGCGGTTGTTCTCGGAAAGCCCCCACCGCGACTCGACGAAGCCGCGGTCCTCCAGGCGCCGCAGCGCCGGATAGAGCGAGCCCTCCTCGATCACCACCACGTCGCCGGTGACGTCCTGGATCCACCGCACGATGCCGTAGCCGTGCCGCTCCTCCGCGGCGAGCGCCTTGAGGATCAGCAGTCCGAGCGTGCCTTGTAAGAGATCTCCTGAATCGCGTCCCATCGCAGGCCCTCCATCGCCTGCGGAGACGGTAGCGCATCTTCCCCTAGTCTTGCAAGGGGAGGCCTCACCCCCTCAATCCCCCTCTCCCATCGCTCACCCATCCGCCGGGAGAGGGGGAGGCCAGTCGGCTTGCAACCTTCGAGCATTTCCGAGCGTATCCCTGGATGTCGGTCGAACCGTAAAGAGCGGAGGTGAACGATGGTTGGCATCCTGATGCGGGCGGTCACATACTCGGCGCTCTTCATCGGTTTCCTGCTCGTCTACCTGCCGGCGCGGGCGCTTTCCTGGGCGGGCCTCGGCAGGCCCGACCGGCTCGGGCTGCCGCAGTTCGCCGGAGCGGTGGCGACCCTGGTAGGCGCCTCGATCGCCGTGTGGTGCATTCTCAGCTTCGTCGTGATCGGCCGCGGGACTCCGGCGCCCTTCGACCCGCCGCGCCGCCTCGTGGTGCGGGGGCCGTACCGCTACGTGCGGAACCCGATGTACCTGGGAGCGACCCTGGCACTCGCGGGCGCCGCCCTCTTCTACCTGTCCGGCGCGCTGCTCGCCTATGCGGTCGGATTCTTCCTGCTCATGTACGCCTTCGTGGTCTTGTACGAGGAGCCGACTCTCCGGCAGACCTTCGGCGAGGACTACGAAGCCTACTGCCGGCAGGTCCACCGCTGGTTGCCGGCCCGGTGAAAGGGCGGCACCCGATCCTTCTGATCCTTCCTCCACCCTCCGGCGTCGAAATGGAAGGATCATTGCGCCTTTTTTCCTAAGTCCTCGAATCTCTATCTCCCGTAGATTGTGCGGTTTACACCCGGCATGACCAGATCGCCCGTTTTGGGGTCTTGCGCTCCTCGGGTCACGCTGCTCTTCACCGGCGTCAATGAAGGCGCCGGGATCACCGAAGGAGCAACACCGATGGCACGACGGGCAGACACCAACGCAGAGACTCGGGACGACTGGCGGCGGCTGATCCCGCCGCTGGTCGCCAACGCGGCGGACTTCCCGCATCTGGAGGCGCCGCGGATCCGGCTCGAAGCAATCGACACCGAAGTGGGAGATCTCCTCCTGCAGCAGGCCGACCTGACGGCGAAAAGGCAGGAAACCTCCAAGCGGCTGCAGGTCCTGGTCGGCGACGGGAGGCAGCTGGCGGCCTTCCTGCGGGCAGGGGTGAAGCAGCAGTATGGGACCAGGTCGGAGAAGCTGTCCGCCTTCAACCTCCAGCCGTTCCGCGGCCGGAAGGCGGCAAAGGCGGAGAAGGCGGCCAAGAAGAAGAAGCTCCAGGATGCCACCCCCGCCGCCCCCGTCCCGGAGACCCCCGCCGAGTAGGACGAAGAGTCCATCGCTGCATCCGATGGGGCGTGGCTTCGGCCACGCCCTTTTTTTGCGCGGCTGTACCCCCACCGGGCCAACCTCATCCGCACATCGCTCCCGCCGATCGATGACGATGCCTCATTGCACCGGGGAAACGCGGCATTGCACCGGTACAACCGAGTTTTGTACCGGTACAACGAGGCATCGCACTGGTACAACGGGGCTTTGTACCGGTGCAACGGCGCTTTGTACTGGTGCAATGGAGCTCTGTACCGGTACATCGGGAGATTGCACTGGTGCAACGAGGCATTGTACCGGTGCAATCAAGCTTTGTACTGGTACAACGGGCGATTGTACTGGTACAACGAGGCATCGCACCGGTACATTGAGGCGTTGTACTGGTACATCGAGGTATTGTACTGGTGCAATGGAGCTTTGCACCGGTACAACGGCCGATTGCACCGGTACATCGGAGCGTTGCACTGGTACAACGGAGCTTTGGACCGGTACATCGGAGCGTTGCAGCCGATCAGCTCTCCGCGATGCTATCGTGGAATCATGAAACAGAGAGGGCAAGCCATCGACCGGCACGGCAGAACCTGGACGGCGACGGTCGTGTCCGAGGCCGAAGCCGAGGAGGCGGACTTCCGCTTCTGGTACGAGGAGCTCTCTCCCGAAGAGCGCGTGAACGCGGTGCAGGACTGCCTGCTCTCCGCTTTGAAGGCGAAGGGAATCCGTGAAATTCCGCGACTACGAAGAGTTCATCGAGTTCTTGAGCTCCGACGCGGATCGATCTGATTTGGGTGTGGCTCTTTTGGAACGGCGAGTTCGTCAGTTGAGCCAGCCTGGTTGGCGAGCCATTGGCCCAACAGAGAGCGCCTGGCTCTGTCTGGGGGGAAGGAGGAGATCTCTAATGCTGATTTATAGCCAACGG
>WNGB01007549.1_pt1 | contig 15659 bp, 13 predicted proteins | sample 5400681 | NCBI WGS metagenome assembly WNGB01 (sample SAMN13153367, study PRJNA577476) | soil metagenome | isolation source: 115 cm soil or saprolite under grassland replicate 2 | place: USA:California | collected 2016-06-15
GGAAGGGACCCGGTTCAACACCGCCGCCACCGCCGTCAAGGTGGTTCCCCTGCTCGTCCTCCTCGCGGCGGGGCCGTTCTTCGTCGATCCCGCGCGTCTTCGCTGGACCGACCTGCCCCCGGCGGCCGCCATCTCGCGCACGTCGATCCTGCTCGTGTTCGCCTTCGCCGGGATCGAGATGGCCCTCGCCCCCAGCGGCGAGGTCCGGGACGTGGCGCGCACCGTCCCTCGCGCGATCTTCCTGGCCATGGCGACGGTGACGGTGATGTACGTCGGCCTGCAGCTCGTGGCCCAGGGCGTCCTCGGCGCCGACCTCGCCTCCTCGGTCACGCCGCTGGCCGACGTCGGCGGCCGGATGTTCGGCCCTCCCGGGCGGTCCGTCCTCCTCGTCGGGGCCGCGGTCTCGATGCTGGGTTGCCTCAGCGGCCACGTCCTGGCCGTGCCGCGGGCCCTGTTCGCGCTGGGCCGCGACGGCTTCCTGCCGCGCGCCTTGGCCTCCGTCCATCCTCGCTTCCGCACGCCGCACGTGGCCATCGCGACCCAGTCCGCGATCGCCTGCGCATTCGCCATCACGAGCACGTTCGAGCGGCTGGCCATCCTGGCCACGGCCAGTGCGCTCTGCCTGTACGGCGCGTGCTGCCTGGCCGCCTGGCAGCTCCGCCGGCGGGACGTGCGCGCGGGCGGCGTGCCGTTCCAGGTTCCCGGCGGAGGCGTCGCTCCGTGGGCGGCGCTCGTCGCCATCGCCTGGATGCTGACCAGCGTGACCGTACCGGAATGGGCCGCGCTCGCCGGCGCCCTCGCGGTGGCCGTCGTGGCTTACGTCCTCACCGCGAGAGCGCGCGCGGCCAGACGCTCGATCCCCGGCGAATCCACGGCCTGATCAGGGCGGCCCCGCCGCTGGCCCGATGCGGTTACGCTGGCGGAGAGGCGCCCAGGCGGGTGCCGATGGAGGGACGGATGACACCGCGCCAGCCGGCCGCTCACGTCGTGCTCGGGCTGGAGAGACTCCTGCGCGAACGCCTCGACCTGCTGGCTGACGCGCGGGTCGCGCTCGTCTGCAACCAGGCGACGGTCGACCATTCGCTGCGGCACGCCGCCGACCTCTTGCGCGCGCACCCGAAGGTCCGGCTGACCACCTTGTTCGGGCCGCAGCACGGCATCCGCGGCGACGTGCAGGACAACATGATCGAGACCGCGCACGGCGTGGACAGGCAGACCGGCCTGCCCGTGTACTCGCTCTACAGCGAGACGCGCGAGCCCACCGCGCGCATGCTCCAGGACGTCGACGTCATCGTGGTGGACCTCCAGGACGTGGGCTGCCGCATCTACACGTTCGTGTACACCATGGCGAACTGCATGCGCGCGGCGCGTGCGCTGGGCAAGCGGGTGATCGTGTGCGACCGGCCCAACCCCATCGGCGGGGAAGCCGTGGCCGGCAACGTCCTCGATCCCGCCTTTGCGTCCTTCGTGGGCCTCTTCCCGATCCCGACGAGACACGGAATGACCTCCGGCGAGCTGGCGCGGCTCTTCAACGAGGCCCACGGCATCGCCTGTGCGCTCGAGGTCGTGACCATGGAGGGGTGGTCGCGCGCGCTGTGGATGGACGAGACGGACGCGCCTTGGGTCATGCCCTCGCCCAACATGCCGACCCTCGCCACCGCGACGGTGTTCCCGGGCACGGTTCACCTCGAGGGCACCCAGATGTCGGAAGGCCGCGGCACCACGCGGCCGTTCGAGCTCGTCGGCGCGCCCTACGTCGACGCCGAGGACTACGGCCGGCGCTTGAACGCCCTGGGACTGCCCGGCGTCTACTTCCGTCCGACCGTGTTCCAGCCGACCTTCCAGAAGCACGCGGGCCTGAGCTGCGGCGGCGTGCAGATCCACGTTCTCGACCGCGAGGCCTTCGAGCCGGTCCAGGCGGGGCTGGCGGTAGTGAAGGTCGCCTACGACCTGTACACCCGCGAGTTCAAGTGGAAGCAGCCGCCCTACGAGTACGTCTTCGACAAGAACCCGTTCGACGTGATCTCGGGGACGGGCGCGCTGCGGGAGGCGATCGAGAGCGGCCGGAGCCTGGAGGAGATGAAGAAGTCCTGGCGGGCGGGCCTGGAAGCGTTTCGCGCCCAGCGGGAGAGGAATTTGCTTTATTAAGTCAGGGGGGGCACTTGCGCACCATCCGCGATGGGCGCTGCGCGGCCCCCCCTGAAACCCCCTCCCACGTCGCCGCTGCTGCGCAGCGCCGCCGTGCTCTGCGGTCGGCCGGCCCTGCCTCGCGCCGCCGTGCTCTGCGGTCGGGCTGTCCCTTGCCCCGCGAATTGACTTTGGGGAGGGGGGGTTCCGAGAATGGGTCGAGTTCCCATATGCCCTCCCCCGATCCGGCGACGCGCGACACCGCCGATCGCCTGGCCGACATCGTCCACGACGCGTACCAGCGCGGTTGGGCGCTGGGCACGAGCGGGAACTTCAGCGCCGTCGTGGGCACGGAGCCCTTGCAGCTCCTCATCACGCCGAGCGGCGCGGACAAGGGCACGGCCGCCGGCGACCAGATGGTCACGATCGACGCCCAGGGGCGGCCGGCGCTCGGCACTGGTCGGCCGTCCGCGGAAACGAGCCTTCATCTCGCGATCGTGCGCGCGCGCGGCGCGCGTGCCGTCTCCCACACGCATTCGGTGTGGAGCACGCTCCTCTCCGACGCGTCGGCGCCGGCGGGCGGGCTCGCCATCGAAGGCTACGAGATGCTCAAGGGCCTCCGCGGCGTGACCACGCACGCGCATCGAGAATGGCTGCCGATCATCGCGAACACCCAGGACTGGGCCGCGGAAGCGCCGCGCGTGGAGTGGTTGCTGCGCGAGCAGACGCACGTCCACGGCCTGCTCATCCGCCGGCATGGCCTCTACACGTGGGGTAGCGACCTCGACGAGCTGAAGCGACATCTGGAGGTGCTGGAGTTCCTGCTGGAGGTCGTGGGGCGCCGCCGGGACGGACACGGAGGACAGACATGGCCGTCGTGAGATTTCCGGACGAGGGGCGTACGGTCACGGGTGAGGCGGCGGTGCGGGAGGCGCTGGCGCGCGTCGGCATCGACTACGAGCGGTGGCAGCCGTCGCACCCCATCCCGGACGGTGCCCCCGCGGAGGCGGTCCTGGCCGCCTACGCGACGGAGATCGACCGCCTCAAGAAGGCGGGGGGGTACGTGACCGCCGACGTCATCGACGTCTCGCCGCAGACGCCGAACCTGGACACGATGCTGGCGAAGTTCCGCCGCGAGCACTGGCACGACGAGGACGAGGTCCGCTTCATCCTGCGCGGCCGCGGCGTCTTCCACATCCACCCCGAGGACGCGCCGGTGATGGCGATCGAAGTCCTCCCGGGCGACCTCATCCGCGTCCCGCGCGGCACCCATCACTGGTTCGACCTCTGCTCGGAACGCGACATCCGCGCCATCCGCCTCTTCCAGGACGCCTCCGGATGGACGCCGCGCTACACGGACACCGGTGTGGACGCCCGCTACGAGCCGGTCTGCCTGGGGCCGTCGTACATACCCGTGAAGGCTTGATCGACCGGCCGGGAATCCGCGTCCTGCTCCTCGACATAGAGGGCACGACCACCTCCATCTCCTTCGTGTACGACGTGTTGTTCCCTTTCGCGCGCGCGCACCTGCGCGAGTTCCTGCGGGCGTCGGCCAACGACCGAGCGGTCCGCGACGACATTGCCGCCCTGCGCGCGGAGCGGCGGGTGGAAGCCGAGCCCGGCGCGCCCGAGTGGCCCGAGGGGACAGTGGCCGAGAGCCTGGCCTCCGCCGCCGGCTACGCGGAATGGCTCATGGACCGGGACCGCAAGTCCACGGCGCTCAAATCGCTGCAGGGCCGGATCTGGAAGGGCGGGTACCGGTCGGGCGCGCTCAAGTCGCACGTCTACCCCGACGTGCGGACCGCCCTCGAACGCTGCCGGGCTCAGCGCCGCTCCGTGGCCATCTTCTCTTCCGGGAGCGTGCTGGCCCAGCGCCTGCTCTTCGAGCACACCGTGGAGGGCGACCTCACGCCGCTCATCCACGCCTACTTCGACACGACGACGGGCCCCAAGCCGGCGGCCCACAGCTATCGGCGGATCGCCGAAGCGCTGCGCGTGGCGCCGGCTGCCGTGCGGTTCGTCTCCGACGTGCCCGCGGAGCTGGACGCCGCGCGCGAAGCGGGAATGGGGACGGGGCTCTGCGTGCGCGCGGACGGTGCGCCGCCCACGTCCGGCCATCCGGTGCTGCGCACCTTCGACGAGCTTTGATTCAGGCCAGTCGCTGCACGACACCGATGACGCGGTAGGCCCACAGGGTTCGGCAGACCTCGAAGTGCGACAGGGTGGAGTTCTTGCAGATGGTGCCGACATCCTGTTCCACGTCGAGGCCGGTCAGGATGGACAGCTTCTCCAGCGAGAGGGTCATCTCGCTCAGCACCTTCTCGTAGCCGCGCGCGCGCACGTAGCGCGTCTCCAACGACCCCACCGCGCGCTCGATGCGGCTCCAGGAGTCGACGCGCCGAATGCCCTCCAGGATCGCGTCGGGCGTGCTGAGCTTCAACATGATCGGCTCGGGTGAGCCGCCGCCTTCGGTGAAGTGGTAGAGACCCTCCGTCCACTGGAACGCGCTGTAGATGATCTCCTGCGTGTGGTCCATGACCACCTTGACCAGCTCGCGCGCATCCAGCGCGCCCTGCTCGACGAGTATGGTGCCGAGCCGAATGCCCTTGCGCATGGCCCGGCTCGCGTCCACGTACTGATGGAGCGTGATGCGGCCGCGCCGCAGCAGCAGCTCACCCAGCCGGTCGTCGCGAGCGGACGAGAACGCGAAGACGAGGCGGCCCTCCTGTACGCGCACGCTCTTCTCGACCCCCATGTGGTTCAAGGTGAGCAGGCCGTTCCAGTGCCGCGAGTAGACCTCGCGTACGAGGTCGGGAAACTCGTGGTCGGCGAGTCGGCCCGTCGGCCAGGTGATCGGGGTGTCGGGAACGACGGGAACGCCCGGAACGACCGCGCCCGCCGCCGGCGCCGGAGCGACCGCCGGGGCCGGAGCGACGGCGGACACCGGAGCGGCGGCCGGTGCGGGGGCCTTGGCGGCCGGGCGCGGCTTCGAAGGGAGCGGCGCGGCCGGCGGCGCTTCAACCGCGGGCTCGACGGCGGTGACCGCGGGCGCTTCGCTGCTCGCCGCCCCGGCGAAGGGCGGGGCCTCGTCGGCCGGAAGGTCGATGAGCACCGGCGTGGGGACGGGCTTCGAGGGCCCGCTCTTCCCGCTCCGCTCCGGCGCGCTCTTGCGCTTGGGCGTGGTCCCGGCGGCGATGTCGTTCGCGCGCTCGATCTCGAACGTCTCCTCCACGGCCACGAGGGGGATCGGTGGCAGCTCCGGCGCGGGCCGCCGCGGCTCCTCCTCCACGAACGCCGGAACGGGCGGCGGCTGGACATCCGCCACCAGCGATTCGGCGCCGTGCTCGTCCAGGACGGCGGCCAGGGGATCGCCGTCCATGGCCGGCGGTGGCGGGGCGAACGCGGGGGGCATGTCGATGGGCGGTTCCGCGGCGCTCGGCGATTCCGCTGCGCTCGGAATCGGCCCGTTCGCGGTCGCCCCGGGCGGACCGTCCCCGCCATGGAGCGCCCGGAGATGCGCCACGAGCTGCGCGTCGCCCGGCGCCAGCGCCAGCGCCTTGAGGTATTGCCGGCGGGCGCCGGCCCGATCGCCCAGTCCTTCCAGCGCCTCGCCCAGGAACCGCTCGGCTAGGATGTTGTCGGGGACTGCCTTGAGGACGCCCTCCAGCTCCGTGCGCGCGGCCTCCAGCTCGCCGTGTTCCAGGAGGGCGCGACCGAGCGTCACCCGCAACGAAGGATAAGAGGGCGACCGCTCGACGCCTTCCCGGGAGATGCGGATCGACTCCGCGAACTCGCCCGCCTTGCGCAGCTCCTCCGCGAGCGCCCCGAAGGCGCGCGGACTCGGCTCCTTCTCGAGCTTCCGCCGCAGCTCGTCGATCCGCGGGTTCGAGGCCGCGGGCGGAGGGCCCGCGGGCGGCTCGACGGGCTTCTCCGCGCCGGCCCGTGCGGGCAGTGGAGGCGGCTCGTGCAGGCCGGGCTTCTTCCCCGGCGGCAGCGGCGGCGGGAGCAGGGCCGCGATCTCGGGGACGTGATCGGCTTCCGTCCACTCCCGGAGGCCCTGTCGCCAGACCAAGGCGGACGGGGGCAGAGCCGTTGTGACCACGAGATGGACGATGTGCTCGACGCCCACTGGCCCCAACCGCTTGTCGTCCTGGACGTAGAACCAACCGGCCGCACTCATACCGACCGCCCGCCTTTTTGTGGGGGCTGCTTGCCGTCGTGAGGCTAGCACGGCTCCGGGCGCGCTGCGAGGGGTGGCGCGTGCGGCATCGCGCGGGAGACATCGGCGCCGGGATCCGCTACGATCGGCGTTTTCGCCCATGAGCCCTCGACCCAGCGCACTCCTCCAGGCCGCGGCCCTGGCCTGCCTCACGACCGCCTGCGGCGGAAGCTCCCCGACCGCACCCCCGTCGCCGCCGGTGGTGGCCGTGCCGTCGCCGACACGGCCGCCCGGACCTCCGAACGTCGTGATCATCCTGGCCGACGACATGGGTTACGGCGACATCGGGGTGTACGGGGCGCCGCTCAACAAGACGCCCAACCTCGACCGGCTCGCCGCCGAGGGCGTGCGCATGACCGACTTCCGCGTGCCCTCCGCGCTCTGCACGCCGTCGCGCGCGGCCCTGCTCACGGGCCTCTATCCGCCGCGCACGGGGCTGGTCGGCAACCTCCCCTCCGGATCGCCCACCGAAGGAATCACGGACGGGATCGACGACGACGAGATCACGCTGGGCGATGCGCTGCGCGAGCGCGGATACGCGACCGCCGCCGTGGGGAAGTGGCACCTGGGAAGCACCGTCCCCTACCTCCCTCTGCGTCACGGCTTCGATTCCTACTTCGGCATCAGCAACGGCGATCAGACGTTCCTGCTCCTGCGCGGATCCTCGCCGGTGAAGGATCCGCCGGGGCTGGACCTGATCACGAAGGCCTACACGGAAGAGGCGGTAGGGGTCGTCAAGAGCGCGCCCCGTGACCGTCCTTTCTTCCTCTATCTCGCTCACCGCACGCCACACGTGCCGTTGGAGCCGGCCCCGGAGTTCCGCGGCCGCTCCGCGGGCGGCGCCTACGGGGACGTCGTCGAGGAGCTGGACTGGAGCGTGGGCGAGGTGATGAAGGCCGTGCGCGACCGGGGCACGACGGAGCGCAGCACGGTGGTCTTCTTCACGAGCGACAACGGTCCCTGGCTCTCGCAAGGCGAGGAGGCCGGGTCGCCCGGCCCCTTCCGGGCCGGCAAGAACACGCCCTACGAAGGGGGCGTGCGCGTGCCCGCCATCGCCTGGTGGCCGGGCCGCTACTCCGCCGGCCGCGTGGTGAGCGAGCCGGTGATGAGCCTCGATCTCTTCCCGACCATCGTGGCCATGGCCAAGGGCCAGCTCAGCCCCGCGCGGAAGTACTACGGAGCGGACGTCACGCCCTTGCTGGCGGGGGAGGTGACCCGCCTGCCCGGGGCCGGTGTCGACGGATCCCGCGAGCTGCTCGGGTACTACTTCGGGGCGGCGATCTCCATACGCTCCGGGCCCTGGAAGTTCCTCCGCCCCGGTTACTGGGACCTCGTCGACACGCTGTACAACCTGCAAACGGATCCGGCGGAGACGACCGACGTCTATCCCACGCGTACCGAAGTCGGCAATTCCCTCGACGCGCGTCTGGCCGCCATCGCGGACGAGATCTCACAGGGCGCGAAGAAGCCGAAGAAGGGCGGGGCCGCGAACTAGTTCAGCGAGACCATCACCCCGATCCCGCCGCCGGGGACGGGCATCGGCGTGATCGCCCAGTCTTCGTGGCCATGCAGCGTGTGCATGGTGACGGTGTGCCCGACCACCACGCCGACCGCCGATCCGAAGACCACGTCGCTGAGATAGTGCCGGTTGTCGTGCAGGCGCGACAGGGCCACGTAGGACGCGACGGTATAGGTCGGCACCGCGGCCTTCCAGCCCAGGTGGCGCCAGAGCACGCTCGCGGCGGCGAAGGTGACGGAGGCGTGGCCGGACGGGAAGGAGCAGCATTCCCCGGTGGGCCGTTCCCGGCGCGCGCTGAGCTTGATCGCGTAGACGACGGCCGCGTCCTCGAGCGTCGAGCGCAGCAGGTCCATGCCGAGGTGGGAGAGCCTGCGATTGTCGGTGGCGCGCCCGATGCCGTAGACGGCGAACGAGGCGCCAACCAGCGTCGCCCCCTGGCCGATGAACTTTCCCGGCGCGAAGAAGGTCTTCGCGAACGAGCTGCCCTGCAGATGGGCATTGACGTCCTTGTCGAAGGGATGAGCGGCCAGGGCGAGGGCACCGCCCCCGGCGAGGACGGCGAGCGAATGGCGCGAAGGGAGGTGCCGGAAGTCACCGGGGATCGCCTTCAGTGTCACCTTCACGCCGGTATGGGGCGGCGGTGGTCCCGCGGGCGTGCTCTTGGTCTCCGCGCCCGGTGTCGGCATCGCGGCCGCGGCGGGAACAGGGTCCACGGACGGGTCCACGGACAGGGGAGCGGTGGCCTGGGACGCCGTGGGCGCAGGCGGCGGATCGTCCGCCCGCGCGACGGCGGCTGCTGCCGGCATCAGCAACACGGCAAGGACGAGCGGTGTGACGCGACGAGAGAAGATGGCTGGCCGCGGGGTGCGCTCCAAGGCCGGGCCGGTCCGCTTCCGTGTGATCCGCATGAGAGCCTCTCGAACGTTGCCGCTACTGCGCCTCTCCGGCCCGGAGCGGAATGTCTCCGCACGCGAAGCCGGCGGCTCGGCCCGGCCCTAGACGACGGTGCGGCGGCCGGTGAGAAGGTTCACCACGAAGACGACCAACGCCACGACCAGCAGCAGGTGGATGAGCCCGCCACCCACGTGAGCGATCAACCCGAGGAGCCACAAAGCGAAAAGGATCGCGATGATCGTCCAGAGCATGTTGCCTCCTTGCGGACGCGGATGGCGCGTCCTTGCCCTGGATCGGGAGCAACTTCCATGCCGCGCCTGCGATCGAGGGCGGCACGGCCGGGAACCCACTGCATCCTTTGCTTCTCCAGGTCATTGGTCCGCTGTGGCCGGGACTGCTTCCAGGGGCGGGGGACTCTTGTAGGTTCTTCCTCAGGGTGGGCCCCGGCGTCGCTACGGATGGCGAAGCGCCAGCAGGGATCGGTACAGCCAACCGGCATCAACCGGGTCGGGCCGGGCGGCCAGGGCGGCGCGCCGCTCGGCCCACGAGCCGGCCTCGTCGGAAGAGTGCGCGCTCTCACTCCCGGCTGCGACCGGATGGAGGAGCACCTCCGCCACCGCCCAGGGGCCGCTCTCGGTGGGCGCGATCCGCACGGCGGTCACGATGCGCCCGTCGAGCGCGATCGAGTAGGCCAGGTCGTCGACGAGGAACTGCGGATGGCCGTTCACCCAGGCGAGGTCGATGGTCTCGCGGCCCCGCCGTCGGCGGCCGACGCGCTCGAACGTCGATCCGTCGGAGGAGACCTCGATGTCCATCGCGCGCGGCAGGTCCGGCGCGGACGGCCCCGCGAGGAGCGTCACTCCCGCGACCGCGAGCGGCCGACCCACGGCAAACACGGCGCTCCCCGAAGGCTCGACCACGCGCGTGGCGACGTCACCGTCCCCCGCCGGTCCGGCCACGGCCCCGGGCGCGGTGCGCGACGCGAACGGCGGCACGAAGTCGAAGTACACGGCCGCGGGCGCCGCCTCCCGGCGCGCGTACCTCGCCCCCATGCCGGCCAGCTTCGACTCGAAGGTGTGGCTGGCCGGCAACTGGAAGTCGACGCCGGGGACGAGCACCCAGCCCACGCGCGAGGTGAAGCGGACCTCGTCGAGGTACGGCATCGGGTAGCCCCAGAACCGCTCGTTCCACGGTGGCGAGGCCACCACCGTCTCGCCGCTCGTGTAGGTGAGGCAGTACGCGGTGTGGTACGAGGCGTACGCGCGCACGAGGTGCTGCTCGCGCAGGAGGTCGAGCACGCGCGCGCAGTCCGGGACCAGCGCTTCCGGTCCGCCGCGATGCCACTCCGCCAGCAGCCGCGCCCCCGTCCACAGGTGCGCGAGGCAAAGCGGAATGACGACGAGCCAGGCGCGGGCGGGGCCGGCGAGCCGCACCGCGCCCGCGGCCGCGAGCACGGCCAGGGGTACGACGACCGGGGTCAGGAAGCGCACGGTGTGGGGGTCGGACCGCACGGGAAACGGGAACGCGACGATGGTCAGCGCGATCGCGCCCAGGAGCAGGCCGGCGATGGGCCGCCCGCGCAGCGAAGCCCATCCCACGATCGCGCCCGCCAGCCAGGCGACGACGAGCACGGCACCCACGACGAGAGGTGCGGCGACCGTGCGCTCCCCTTCGTCCGCGGTCAGGGGACTCCAGAGGCCGAGGAGGGCGGCCACCGGCTCGTGCAACCGTCGCGCGACCATCGCCGCGTGCGCGAGGGGCGGCGTGCCTTCTTGCGCGATGCCGAGCACGGCGGTGGCCGAAGGCTCGCGCCAGGCGGAGAGCCACCACGGCGCGCTGGCGGCGAGGAAGGCGACGAGCGCCCAGAGGAGGGCGCCCCGCGGGCGTGCGCGCCCGGCGCCGCGGGCCAGGACCACGCCCACCGCGGCCAGCGTGGCCAGGGACATCAGATGGGTCCAGACGGCGAGACCGCTCAGCAGGCCGATCAGGATCAGCCGGCCACGTTTGGGGGGCGCCGCCGCCCCGAAGTCCTCCGCCGCTCGCGCGGCCAGGGCCAGCACGGCCGCGAGCAGGACGAGCGTGGTCGGGTACAGCGGCGGGGGGAGCGCGGACAGAAGGAGCACGTACGCGGATGGACACGCGACGAGGAGGGCGGCGGGGAGCCCCGCCCCCGCGACCGCGATCTCGCCGAGGACGGCGGCGGCCGCCACCAGGGCCAGTGCCAGCAGGGCGTAGGGAATCCGCACCGCCAGAGGGCTCGGACCTAAGCCGGCCACGAAGGGGGCGGCGATCCAGCCGTCGACCGGCGAGCCGTACGGCTGGCCCCACATCGTGGTGCCGCGCGTGGGATGGCGGGCCATGAGGCCGACGATCGCGGTGTCGCCGTCCACGGACGCGCGCGCGGCCAAGGCCCAGAACGGTGCGCGCACGGCGGCGGCGAGGAGGAGTACGGCGAGGACCGACCGCGCTCTCACGCGCGCCTATCCTACGCGAGCCGCGGCCCCGTAGTGGCGAGGGCGAGGCCGCGGCGAGGTCAGGGGCGTCGGCGGTCGAGGCTGTGGCGCGAGGGACGCCGGCGCTCACCCAGGCGCCGGCGGCCGCTCAGGGCACGACGCGTGGCGCGGGCGACGTCACCAGGGGCGGCGGGAAGGGCGACCGTCCATTCGAAGACCTTGTCGTTCTCGACGAGGACGATGCGTGCGCGGTCGGGGGCCTGCGGGTCGGCGCCTTCGGCCTCGATGCGGCAGACCGCCTTGCCGATCGTGACTGCCGTCTCCGCGATCTCGCGCTCGAAGAGGCTCGCCAGCGCGGGATCGCGCCCCGAAAGCGCGTTGTCCGTGAACTCGATCATCGCGCGCTCTTGCCGGCGAGGCTGGCCACCACCGCCACGAGCTCCGCCGGCTCCACCGGCTTGGCGGCGTGGAGCTGGAACCCCGCGGACAGCGCGCGCATGCGGTCCTCCAGCCGCCCGTAGCCGGTGAGGGCGGCGGCCGGGATGCGCCCGCCCCGTTCCGGGGAAAGGCTGCGGACCTTGCGGATCAGCTCGTACCCGTCCTGTTCCTGGAGCGCGATGTCGCTGAGCAGGACGTCGGGCCGCTCGCGCTCCAGCATCTCCAGCGCCTCCGCGGCGGAGGAGGCCATGAACACGAGGGCCCCGCGTTTCTGCAGCACGGCCGCCAGCAGGTGACGCGCGTCCGCCTCGTCCTCGACGACGAGAACGCGCACGCCGTCCAGACGCGGCGCCTCCTCGAGGCCCGCGTCCTCGCGCGAGAGGGGCGGCACCCGCTGGCCCTCCTCGCCCGCCTCGACGATGGGCAGGCGCAAGGTGAACACGGAGCCCTGGCCCTCGCCTCCGCTGGTGGCGAGGACCGTCCCGCCGTGCATCTCGACGATGTGACGCACGATCGAGAGGCCCAGCCCCAGCCCTCCGTGCCGCCGCGCGCCCGTGCCCGCCTGGCGGAAGCGCTCGAAGATGTGGGGGAGGAAGTCGGGGGCGATGCCCTGGCCGGTGTCGCGCACCGCGATCTCGAACTCGCCGGGCTCGTCGTGCGGCCGCACCTCGACCGTCACGACGCCGCCCTTGGGCGTGAACTTGATCGCGTTGGTGAGGAGGTTCCACACCACCTGCTGCAGCCGCTCGGGATCACCGATGGCCGGGCAGCACGGCCGGACTTCCGGCGCGAGGTCCTGGCGCAGCTCCACGCCCCTGGCCGCGGCCAGGGGGGAGACGGTGTCGATGGCGGACTCCACGATGCGCACGAGGTCCACCGAGCGCATCTCGAGATGGAACTTGCCGGCAACGATGCGCGAGACGTCGAGGATGTCCTCGATGAGCTGGTTCTGGACCTTCGCGTTGCGGTCGATGGTCTCGATGGCGCGCGCGACCGTCGGCTCGTCCAGGCCGCCCGTGCGCAGCATGTGCGCCCAGCCCACGATGGCGCTCAGGGGCGTGCGCAGCTCGTGGGACAACATGGCCAGGAACTCGTCCTTCATCCGGTTGGCTTCGCGGGCCTCTTCGAGCAGGCGATTGCGCTCCTCGTCCGCGGCACGGCGGTCCGAGATGTCGCGGGCGAACGCGTTGAAACGGTAGAACCCCCATCCCTTGACCACGGTGATGGCGAGCTCGATGGGGACGAGGCTGCCGTCCTTGCGCAGCCCCTCCACTTCGACGCGGCGATTCAGGAGCGGTCCCTCGCCCGTCTCGAAGTACTTCTCGAGGCCCCGCTCGTGGGCCTCGCGGAAGGGGGGCGGGATGATCAGCTCGGAGAGGCGGCGGCCGATGGCCTCCTCCCGGGTGTATCGGAACGTCGCCACCGCCTGGTGGTTCCAGTCGATGACGACCCCGCTCGCGTCCATCCCGACCACGGCGTCGAGGGCGCCTTCGAGGATGGCGCGGAGCTGCGCCTCGGACTCGCGCAGGGCGGCCTCGCGGCGCAGGAACCCCATCTCCAGATGGGTGGTCACGCGCAGCATCAGCTCGCGCTCCGAGAACGGCTTGATCAGGTAGTCGTTCGCCCCCGCCTCGAGGGCCTTGAGCCGGTCCGCTTCCTCGGTGAGACCCGAGATCACGATCACGGGCAGCGTGCGCGTCCCCGCCTCCGCGCGGAGCTGGCGCAGGAAGTCGTAGCCGTCCATGCCGGGCAGGAGCAGGTCGGTCAGGACCAGGTCGGGCGGACGCTCGCGCGTGGCCGCGATGGCGGAGGCGGCGTCCGCCGCCGTCTCCACCGTCCAATGGCCGCTGAGCAGCAGCTCGAGCACACGGCGCATCTTCGCGTCGTCTTCGACGACGAGGATGCGCGGTGTGGTCCGAGTGGCCTGGGATCGGGACTCGGCGACGGCGGCCGGTGCGGGCTCGGGCAACGGACCTCCAGGGCGGAGCGGCGTCGGAGCGCTCACCTGTTCCATCATACCGGCGCAGTTTTTCCGCTGAGCGGGGCCCGTGGAATTGTTGGCTGTTCGATCCGTTCTAGACGCTGACCCCCACCGTGAACGCCGCGGAGTACCCGCCGGTGGCGTCACCGCCGGTGATGGTGGCCGTCTCCGAGGAGAGGCTGTCCGCGAAGACCATGTCGTTCGCGTTGGCGGTCGGATTCCGGCCCTTCGCCGCGTACACGCCGGTCGCGTACACGGCGGCGATGACGCTTTCCTCGAACGCGATCTGGGTGACCTTCACGACGGAGTTGTTGAGCTTCACCTCGACGTGGATGTGCGTGGCCCGGCCCTGGTACCAGCCCGGGAAGATCGTGGTGAAGGTGGCGCGCCCGCTGGCATCCGTGGTCTGGATGCCGCGCAGGAAGGTCTGTCCGGTGCCGTTGTAGCCGGGCTGCGAGTACTCCGAGTAGTTGCCCTGGGCGTCGCACTGCCAGATGTCCACGGCCGCGTTCGCGACCGGGCTGCACGAGTTGTTCGAGTTCACGATCGTGATCGTGAGCGCGAGGGGCAGCCCGCTCTTGCCTTCCCGGATGTCGCTGCGCACGAAGTTCGTGAGCGAGGGGTAGGGACCGAGCGTCTCCGTCGGGGTCACCGCGCAGGCCCCGCTCGCCGTCGAGCCGCCGGTGGTGGTCGTCCCCGTCGTCGCCGTGGGCGTGGTCGACGAGTCCGATCCGCATCCGAGAGAAAGCGCGGCCCCGCCGAGGCCGAGCAAGCCGAGCGCGTCGCGCCGGCTGACCTTCTTGATAGGCATGAGTCCTCCAGCGGCCGGATGAACCCGGCCGACGACCCAATCACGGTACGGCCCCGCGGCCGCCTTGGGAAGGTGGGTGGCCGGACATTCAGTGTTAAGTTCGGCTTCACGATGGACCGCTACCGGCGGATGGCAATGCTGGTCGCCGTCGTGGAGCGCGGCTCGATCCGGCGGGCGGCGGGGGAGCTCGGTCTGACCCCATCCGCGGTCAGCCAGCAGATCCGGCGCCTCGAGCACGAGGTCGGCGTCACCCTCTTCCGCCGGTCCACGCGCCGCCTCACCCTCACCGAAGCGGGCGAGGCGTTCTACGAGGGGTGCGCGGCCATGGTCGTGGCCGCGCGGTCCGCGCACGAGCGTCTGGCCGACCTGCAGGACGCGGCGGTCGGGGAGCTGCGCGTCAGCGCGCCGGCCGGGTTCGCGGCCATCCACTTGGTGAGCGCTCTCGCTCCGTTCCTGGCCGCGCATCCCGCCCTCGCCCTGCGCCTCATCGTGACCGACGAGCCCGTGGACATCATCCGGGAACGCATCGATCTCGCGATCACCATCGCGCGGCCGTTGCCCAGCTCCAGCCTGGTGCGCAAGCACCTGGCCGACTGGCCGCTGGTGTTGTGCGCGTCACCCGCCTACCTGGCCCGCCGTGGCGCCCCGCGCACGCCGCAGCAGCTCGCGGAGCACGACTTCCTCTCGCTGCCGCCGTCGCACCACCCGTCCGAAGAGCTGACGGGCCCCGCCGGACAGCGCCACCGGCTGACCCTGAAGCCGCGGGTGACGAGCAACAACCAGTTCTCGATCAAGCAGCTCACCCTGATGGGGCTCGGCCTTTCCTTCCACGTGGAGCCGGAAGTGGCGGCCGAGCTCGCGTCGGGCGAACTCGTGCGCGTGCTCCCCGACTGGTCCGGGTCGACCCTCAGTGTAGACGTGCTGATGCCCGCGCGCACGCGCCAGCCCGCCAAGATCCGCATGGCGGTGGAGGCGCTGCGCGGCTACCTCGATCGCGCGTCGGTCACGAGGACGAAGGCGTCGCGCAGGAACCGGGTGACCAGGGCCTGAAGGCCGGGCGCGCGGCTCTCCCGCGGTCCGGCCACGTTCAGGCGCGCGATCCTCTCCTTCTCGATCCACGCCGCCAGCTCCGCGGGGCGGGCCGACCTCACGTCGAGAAGGAGGACCGGCCGGCCCTGGCTCCGGGCCAGGCGCTCGGTGAGCGCGGTGCCGCGATC
>WNGB01008523.1_pt1 | contig 15652 bp, 20 predicted proteins | sample 5400681 | NCBI WGS metagenome assembly WNGB01 (sample SAMN13153367, study PRJNA577476) | soil metagenome | isolation source: 115 cm soil or saprolite under grassland replicate 2 | place: USA:California | collected 2016-06-15
TCGACTGGCCGGTGACCTGATAGAAGCCTGCGTCCTTTGCCCGACACAGCCCTGTCCAGGCCGGTCGACCACCTCGACGAGAAGGAGGCTAGGTCATGGAGTGGACGGTGGCAATCGGCGTCGACACGCACAAGGAGCTGCACGTCGCCGTCGCCCTCGACGCGCTTGGCGCCCGGCTCGACAGCCGCGAGATCGCGACCACGCCTGCCGGCTACCGCTGCCTGCTTTCCTGGGCGCAGGAGCTCGGGGTGCCTGCGCTCGGGGTGCCTGCGTTCGCGGTCGAGGGCACGGGCAGTTACGGCGCGGGGCTTGTTCGCTTCCTCGAGCGCGCCGGCGTCAGCGTCTATGAGTGCGAGCGCCCGCGCCGCCAGGAGCGCCGGGGGGGAAGAGGGATCTGATCGACGCGGGTCTGGCCGCGCGGCGGCTGGTCGGCGGTGAGCGCCTGAGCGTTGCCCGCGGCGGTGGTGGGCGCGAGGACCTGCGCCTGCTCCTGCTCGAGCGTCGCAGCGCCATGCAGGCACGCACCGCCGCCCTCAACCAACTGCACGCACTCGCGGTCACCGCTCCCGATCACCTGCGCGAGCGTCTGGGAGCCCTCTCTGGGCAGCGGCTTGCCTACGCGGCGGCTCGACTGCGGCCGCGCCCCGATGTCACGAACGGCGTTCTGCGTCGGCTCGGCCAGCGCGTCGAGCGACTCGCGAGGGAGGTGGCAGACGCCGAGGGCGCCCTTGCCGCGCTCCTCGCCGAGGTCGCGCCGGATCTCCTCGAGGAGTGCGGCGTGGGACCGGTCTGCGGCGCGCAACTGCTGGTCTCGAGCGGTGACCCAAGCCGGATGGCGAGCGAGGCATCCTTCGCCGCGCTCGCCGGCACGAGGCCGGTCGACGCCTCGAGCGGAAAGCAGCGCCGGCACCGCCTTAACCGAGGGGGCGACCGCCAGCTCAACAGCGCCCTCCACGTGATCGCTCTCGCCCGGATCCGGCACCACCGAGAAACAGCGGCCTACTACCAACGCCTACTAGCCAGAGGCAGGACCGCGCGGGAAGCCCGCCGCTGCGTCAAGCGCGCGCTCGCCCGCCACTTCTACCGACGCCTGCGCGAGATCTCCACGATCGCCTTGACAACATAGAAGCGTCCAAAACCCACACTAGCCGCGACGCGAAATCGCGTAGCACAATGTGACATGCAGACAACTGGCCGGTTGGGTCGACCCTGCTCGACCAGCTTGTCCAAGTGCTCGAGGGTCGGCTGGGGCGCGAGCGCTGGCGCCTCTTCCGCATCTCCGCCAGCGCCTCGCGTCCCGTCTGCTCGACGACAAGGAGAGCCTCGCGCTCGCGCTCCTGCTCGGGCCGAAGCAGCCTGCGCACCGCGGAGGCCTGCACCGTCATGACGCTGACGCTGTGGCCGACGAAATCGTGCAATTCTCGCGCGATCCGCGCGCGCTCCTCGCTCACCGCGGAGCGTGCCCGTTCCTCCCGCTCCCGCTCGGCCCGGGCAGCCCGCTCTCTCGCCTCGTCCGCTTCCTGGAACTTGCGGCCGAGCGCGAATGCGATCGTCCAGACGATGCCGAAGACGATGACCGTCGGGATGAGGCGCCGAGTGTTCCCAAGGGATCCCTGTAGGCGACAAGCGCCGCGATCCCGACGGCAAGCACGAGCTGGCCACAGCTTGAACGCGTTCCCGCAGCAACCCGACGAGGAAAAGGGCGGCACAGCCCGCGAGGAAAGGGATGAAGACGAGGGGCACGAGCCTTTCGTCGACGAACGACGTCAAGACCACGGCGACACCGACTGTTAATGGAGCGCCGAAGGGGAAGCGGCGGCGGGCAAAGAGTGGAGTGACGATCGCCACGAGCGCGAGAACGTCGAACCAGAGCGGGCCCGTCGGGCCGTCTTTTTCGCCCTGACTGAGCACCGTCCCGGCGAGCCCTACGCCGAGGCCGAGAAGGACGAGGGCGTCGAACCAGTAGCGGCGCGCGAGCCGCAGGAAGCTCTTCACGACTCGAAGGTACTCCACAAGTCGCCGCCCCGCCTCGTCCCCGAGAGCGACCTCGAATCCTTCCTGAGGACGAGAGGCAAACCGTTCGGGCGCCGAGGCGAAATCGACCTCACGCCCAATGGCGGCTGAGTCTTCGCGCCGTACGCTCGAGAGCGATCACGAGCTATGCGAACAGGAGGACACATGAGCATCGACAGGCAAGCGAACCGACGGAAGGAGGGCTCCGGGGCATTCATCGTCGAGACGTCCCGCCTGAGGAAGCGGTTCGGCGACCGAGTCGCCGTCGACGATGTCGACCTCCGCGTTCCCCGCGGCTCGGCCTTCGGCTATCTGGGGCCGAACGGCGCCGGGAAGACGACCCTGATCAGAATGCTGCTCGGCCTGACCGGCGCCACCTCCGGCACGATGCACCTGCTCGGCCGCCCGGTGCCGGCCGAGCGCACGGCGGCGCTTGCGCGCGTCGGCGCCATCGTCGAAGAACCGCGCTTTCACGGCCACTTGACCGGCCGCGAGAACCTCACGGTGATCGCGGCCGCCCGGGAGCCGGAGGCGCACGATCGCATCGACGGCGCGCTCGCCAGAGCGGGACTCTCCCGGCGGGCGGACGAGCGCGTGAAGCGCTACTCCCTCGGGATGCGCCAGCGACTCGGGGTCGCCCGCAGCCTGCTGGCCGACCCGGAGCTCCTGATCCTCGACGAGCCGACGAACGGGCTCGATCCGGCCGGAATGCACGAGTTCCGCGACATGATTCGCGGCTTCGTCGCCGAGGGCCGGACGGTCCTCCTCTCCTCGCACCTCCTCGACGAGGTGGAGAAGATCTGCGACGCGGTTGCGATCGTCGATCGCGGACGTGTCGCAATGCAGGGCTCGATCGCAGACCTGGCGCGCGGCGGCGAGCAGACGATTCTCATCGCCACGAGCGACGAGGAACGCGCGCTCGCCCTGCTGGCGGAAAACCGCGCGGTCGCGTCCGCGGTGGCCGAGCCCGAAGGTCTCCGCGTGCGCCTCGGGCCCGATGTGGAAGCCGAGCCGGCCGCGGACGACATCGGTCGACGCCTCGTCCTCGCCGGCCTCGCCATTCGCCGTTTCGAGCCGGCGCGCGCGTCGCTCGAGCAGCGGTTCCTGGAGATCACGTCCCGATTGGAGGAAGCAGCATGAACGCTACGACCGCCACCGCAGAGCTTCCGCGCACCCACAGCCGCTCCCCGCGGCGGCCGAGGCTCGTGAACGCCGAGCTGCTGAAGCTGCGCAAGCGGCGCGGCCTCGTCCTCGCGACGTTCGCTCTAACGATCCTGCCGATGATCGTCGCCTACGTCGTCCTCGTGATCCTCCACGCGACAGAGCCCGCCAAGCACGGGCCCGCCGGGGGCCTCGAGAACTTCTCGGGGTCCATATACGTGCTGACCCAGCTCGGCGTCGTCGCTGCCATCCTCCTCGGCGCGACCGCCGGTGCCGGCGACCTCCGCTCCGGCGTCTTCCGCGAGCTTGTCGTGACCGGGCGCCCGAGACTCGCTCTTTTCGCGGCCCGCGTGCCCGCCGGTCTCGGGCTTGCGATCGCGGCCGTCTGGGCGGGCTTCGCGGTAACCGCGGTGGCCTCGACGGTCCTCGCAGGATCACTCGAAGCACCGGGCGCTGGCCTCCTCGTCGAGTCAGCCGCCTGGCTCGCCATCGTCGCCGGCCTGGCGCTGGTCCTGGCGCTCGGGGTCTCCTCTGCGGTCGGCTCGCGGGGCACCACGATCGGGGTCGTGGTTGGCTGGCAGCTCGTCCTGATGCCGCTCTTGCTCCAGATGAAAACCTTGGGCTCCTTGCGCGAGCTGCTCCCGGTCGCCGCGACGGAGCGCCTGGGCCCCTCGTCGTTGTTCGATGGCGGTGTGGCCGTGCCCATGTCGCTGAGTGTCACCATCGCGGTGATCGCCGCGTGGACGATCGTGCCGCTTGCCGTCGGCGCGTGGCGTACTTCGGCCCGGGACGCCTGACTCGAATTCCTTGGTCAGCCTGGGGCCGGCTTGGCCGGCCCCAGAGTCAGCCGAGCCTTACAGCGGATAGCACGCGAAGCTCGTGGACCTTGAAAATTGGTACGGGACGGCGTTGCTGGACTACCCTTGCTGGCGGACCACACCAACTGGGGCACCACGAGTGGCCGCTTACCGCGTGAGCGAGGGGGAGCAACTAGCTGCGTTGGCTCAGGTTCATGAGCTCCTCGAACGGCACGGAATCGAGTACTGGTTGTTCGGCGGCTGGGCTGTCGACTTTCACGCCGGGTCGGTCACGCGAGCGCACGACGATGTCGACATCGCTGTATGGGTGGAAGACCACAAGCGGATTGCAGGGCTGCTGGCGGCGGATGGGTGGAGACACGCGCCCGAGACGGGCGAGGACGGCTACACGGGTTACGAACGTGGCGCCGCTCGGCTCGAGCTGGCGTTTCTCGCTCGCGATGAAGACGGGCAGGTGCATACGCCCCTGCGGGAAGGTCGGGCCGCGTGGCCGGACGAGGCGTTCGAGACCGACATTGCGGAACTGCGCGGCGTGCGCGCAAGGGTCATCAGCCTCCGTGCGCTCAAAGCCGAGAAGGCGGAAGTTCGCGAGGACTCGATCGTGGCTGCGAAAGACCGCGCCGACTCGGTGACTTTGTCCCGCTTCAGCTAAACGGCATCCGTCCACCGAGGAACACCATCTAGACGGACGGAAGCGAGGCCGAAACCCCGCTTCCGTCCTCATTCGCCTACGAGCACTCGGCGGCCGCGGGAGCGCCGATCGACTCTACGCCTTCGTGCGCGGGCGCCTGCGCTCTCGTGCGAAGCAGCACGGCGCCGACCGCGGCCGCCGCGACGGCGAAGGCCGCGCCGACGAGGAACGCGACGTGATAGCCGCCGGTGAGGGCGGTAAGCCGGCCGTCGCCGGAAGCGAGGAGGGTGTCCGTGCGAGAGGAGGCGAGGCTCGCGAGGATCGCGAGGCCGAGCGCGCCCCCCATCAAGAACGCGGTGTTGACGACGCCGGAGGCCAACCCGGACTCCTCCGGCTTGACGTCGCTCATGGCGGCGAGGAGCACCGGGTTGAACGCCATGCCTGCCCCGAAGCCGAGCAGGATCATGCTCGGGAGAACGTCGACGATGAACGTCCCGTCGACCGGCGCCCGCACGAACAGCAGCAGGCCAACGGCGGCCAGCAGCAGCCCCGTGGCGAGCGGCAACCTGAAGCCGAAGCGCATCACGAGCTTGGCCGAGAGGCCGAGCGAGAACGCGCCCATGATCAGGTTGGCGGGCAGGAAGGCGAGGCCGACCTCGAGCGGGCTGTAACCGAGGACGAGCTGGAGGTAGAGCGCCGAGAGGAAGAACCAGGCGAACATCGCGGCCGCCCAGAGCACGCCGACGACGTTGGCGATCGCCAGGTTGCGCAAGCGGAAGAGGCCAAGCGGCGCGAGCGGTGCGCGAACGCGCGCTTCGATCGCGAGGAAGAGCGCGAACAGCGCCGCCGCACCGCCGAGGAGGCCGAGGGTCCGGGCGGACGACCAGCCTTCCTGGTTGCCGTTGACGATCGCATAGACGGCGAACATGAGCGCGGCCGTCACGGTGAAGGCGCCACCGATATCGAGGCGTCCGCGCTTGGCCGCGCCGCGGGCAGATGGCAGCAGCCGCAGAGAGAGCCCGAAGACCAGCACGCCGATCGGGAAGTTGACGAGGAAGATCCAGTGCCAGTCGAGCGCGTCGGTGAGGATGCCGCCGAGGAGGACGCCGATGCTTCCTCCGCCGGCCGCGACGAACCCGAAGACGCCCATGGCCTTCGCCCGGTCGGCCGGCTCGGTGAACAGGTTCATCATCAGCGAGAGCGAGACGGCCGAGGCGACCGCGCCGCCCAGCCCCTGCACCGCCCGCGCGCCGACGAGCAGGCCTTGCGAGTTGGCCAGCCCGCAGGCGAGGGAGGCGAGGGTGAAGAGCGTGATGCCGGCGAGGAACAGCCGGCGGGCGCCGAACAGGTCCCCGAGCCGGCCCCCGAGGAGAAGAAAACCGCCGTAGGTCAGCAGGTAGGCGTTCACGACCCAGGCCAGGGATGTCTGGGAGAAGCCGAGATCCCCCCTGATCGACGGCAGCGCCACGTTCACGATCGTCACGTCGAGGACGATCATCAGGCTGGCGAGGCAGAGGACGTACAGCGCGAACCACCGCCTCCGGCCGTCATCCGTCGTCGGCTCGCCCATTCCGGGCTCGTGCTCGCTCATCCTGTTCGCCTCCTTAGGTCTGTGGTCACGACGGTAAGACGAAGCCTCGACTCAAAACTCATCGCGGCCGGCGTCAAGACCACGATCATGCCTACGATGCTGGAAGGAGCCACGTGAATGACAAGACTCGAAGCAACAGCTGACGCGAAGAGCACGGCGACGCACCGCTCCGGCGACCTGGAGCTCCAGCTCGAGCGGCATCGGGCGGAGCTGACCGCCTACTGCTACCGGATGCTGGGGTCGGCCTTCGAGGCGGAGGACGCCGTCCAGGAGACGTTGGTACGCGCCTGGCGGGGCTTCGATCGTTTCGAGGGCCGTTCTGCATTTCGGTCCTGGCTCTATCAGATCGCTACCAACGTCTGCCTCGACATGCTGAACGGGCGAGAGCGCCGCGCCCGTCCGATGGATCTCGGTCCGGCGGGGACAGCCGACGTGCCGGCCGGGGCCACGCTGCCGGAGGCGACCTGGATCCAGCCGATCCCGGACAACCGTGTTTTGCCGCCGGACGGCGATCCGGCCGAGCTGGCCGTCGCGCGCGACACGATCCGTCTTGCCTTTGTTGCCGCGCTCCAGCACCTCCCGCCGCGCCAGCGGGCGGTGTTGATCCTGCGTGACGTCCTGCGCTGGAAAGCCGCCGAGGTGGCAGAGCTCCTCGACACGAGCGTCGCGTCGGTCAACAGCGCGCTCCAGCGAGCCCACGCGACGCTCGCTGCCACTGACCTGAACCCCAGTGAGCCGCTCGAGCCGATGGACGAGGAGCAGCGTTCGCTCCTTCAGCGCTACGTCGAGGCCTTCGAGCACTACGACATGGATTCGCTCACCTCGCTGCTCCACGAGGACGCCACGCAGACTATGCCGCCCTACGAGCTGTGGCTCCGGGGCCGCGACGACATCCTGCGCTGGTGGTTCGGCCCGGGAGCGGGCTGTCGCGGCTCCCGTCTCGTTCCGACCGTGGCGAACGGCTTGCCGGCGTTCGGGCAGTACAGGCCCAGCGGGCCAGGAGGCAGCTTCGAGCCGTGGGCGCTCCAGGTCATCGAGCTCTCAGGCGGGCGCATCGTCGGGTTCAACGCGTTTCTCGACACTGCGACCCTGTTCCCGCTCTTCGGTCTCCGTCCCCGGCCGCCCGAGCCGAAGCCCGGCGCTCGACGGGACGACCTCGGCCAGCCCGACGAGAGCGAGGAGCTCCTGCAGCTCGGACGAGGCGTGACGCAGTCGAACCTGACGCCTCAGCCGTCGAGCGGTGAGCTGCATCCGGGCGAGCGCGTCTACGGTGCCGACGTCGGGATCGACCAGCGCACCCAGGTCGCAGACGACCACCTCGGCACCGCTCTCGCCCAGCAGGACGCGGACGCGCTCGCAGAGGCCCGGTGCATCCGCGCCAGTGATCGAGCCGTCGACGACCAGGACGGTCGCGAGCGGCTCAGGAAGCGGTCGCAGTAACAGCGGAGCTCCTTTGCGGTCCGAATTAAGACGCCTCTGCCGTGCGAAACTCATCGCCGGCGGGCCCCCGGGCCCGGAACGGGGGAGGAAGCGAGGAGGGCTAGGCGGCCTGCCGTTGCGCGCGGCGGGCGCGCGCCTTCGCTGCCTCGTGCTCGCGGTCCTTCGGCGAAGCCGAGGTCACGAGCTCGGCGAGAAGCCGTCCCGAAGCCTGCGCGACGGCCTCGACCGCCTGCTCGAACGCTTCCGCGTTCGCCTGTGAGGGGTTCGTGAAGCCGCTGATCTTGCGGACGTACTGCAGCGCGGCGGCGCGCACCTCCTCCTCGGTGGCCGGGGGCTCGAAGTTGTAGAGCATGTGGATGCTTCGGCACATGGCGAGAGCCTACCGTCCCCCGGGACAAGCCAAGGCGGGCGTCCGTAAAATCCACGGCCTGCGGACGCTGCTTGCCCTCATCGCCCTGGGGCTGGCCCTCGCGCTCGCGGCCTGCGGGGGCGGCTCCGAGCAGAGCTCGGATGAGCAGCTGATTCCGCGCGCGCTCGCCTCGGACATGGCCGCCAAGAGCGACGCGATCGCCGACGCGATCGATGCCGGAGACGTCTGCGGCGCCGCGCAGCTCGCGGACGAGCTCAAGGACGCGGTCGACGCCGCGGTCTCGGGCGGGCAGATCCCGCCCGCCTACCAGCGCGATCTCGAGGAGACGGCGACCGAGCTCCAGAACGAGGTCAACTGCGAGGAGCCCAAGGGAAAAGGTAAGGGTAAGGGCAAGGGCCACGACAAGAAGGACGAGACGACGACGACGAGCGAGACGACGACGACGAGCGAGACGATCGCGACGACGACGGACGAGGGCTAAGGATGATCGTCCAAGAGCTCGCGGGGGGCCGCTACCGGACCGAGAGGGTGCTGGGTCGGGGCGGCATGGCGGCGGTCTATCTCGCCCGCGACGGAGAGCTGGACCGCCCGGTGGCGATCAAGGTGCTTGCCGAGCACCTCGCAGAGACGCCCGGTTTCCGCGCCCGCTTTCTCCGCGAGGCCCGGCTCGCTGCCCAGCTCTCGCACCCGAACGTCGTGCAGGTCTTCGACGTGGCCGAACAGGACGGGTGCCCGTTCATCGTCATGGAGTACGTCGAGGGCGCGACGCTCGCGGACGAGCTCGAGGAGCGCGGACCACTCAACCCGCCCGAGGTCGTCGATTTGGCCGTCCAGATCTGCGGCGGCCTGGAGCACGCGCATGCGGCCGGGCTCGTCCATCGGGACATCAAGCCCCAGAATCTCATCCTGCGCGCCGACGGAACCGTGAAGATCGCCGACTTCGGCATCGCCCGGGCCGCTGAGACGACCAGGCTGACACAGGCCGGAAGCATCGTCGGGACGGCGGCCTACCTTGCGCCTGAGCAGGCCCTCGGCGAGGAGGTCACCGCGGCGGCGGACATCTACTCCCTCGGTTGCGTGCTGTACGAGCTCCTCACGGGTCGGACTCCGTATGTGTTCGAGACGCTGCCGGAGCTCGTCGTCAAGCAGCGCGAGGAGGCCATCGTGCCGCTCCGCGAGCTTCGGCCTGAGGTCCCGGAGCGCCTCGAGGCCGCCGTGATGCGCGCCCTCGCGCGCGGCCCGGATTACCGACCGGAATCCGCGGCGGCCTTCGCCGAGGAGCTGGCGATCGCCTCGCCCGAGCCGTCGACGAGACCCCTACCGCAGGGGACCGGGATCGAGGCGACCGACGTCTTGGCCTCGCCCACACGCGTCCGGACGCGACCGCTCCCCCCCATGCCGCGGCGCGATTTCGCGTTCCCGCGTGTCACGAGACGCGGGCTCGTCTGGCTGGCCGTGGCTGTCCTCGTCGCGGCAATTGCGATCGCGGTGGGGATCGCCGTCGCAACCGGCGGGGACGGCGCAGCACCCCAATCAGGGTCCGCCGCGGTCAAGCCCGTCCCCTCGGCCTCCGACTCGGCAACGAAGGCGCGGAACCTCGCCGAATGGCTGCGCGAGAACTCGCGCTAGACCATCTCTAGTCGACCAGCTCGGGCCGCGGCGGCCTTCCGATGTGGGAGTAGAGCGGGCGCGCTTCCTTGAGCTGGAGGTCGGCGAGCTCAAGCTCACGCGCAAGCGTGTGCACCCAGCGTCGCGCGATCGTCAGCTCGGTCTCGAGCTGCTCGCGCTCGGAACGGAGATCATCCAGCTCCTGGAAAGGCCGCTCGGGGTGATCGCCGATGACGAGGGCGACCCCGTGCTCGCGCAGAAGCGCGTAGGTCTTGCGATCCGGGTCAGGCGCGGGCGCTGCGCGGCTCGAAGCTTCCGGGCGTCCGCGAGCGGGAAAACGGAGTCTTTCACATGTCACGAAATGTCACATCTCCGCCGTCTCTCGCTCGTGCCGATTTGGCTCTATTCCACGCTTAAGCTTCGCACGGGAGCAACCCAACGACGGATTGGGCGCAAATAGACCGCTCGCGCGCGCCGTTTGTTGCTCACTTAGACAACGAAGCCGCAGAAATGTGTGACGAGATGTGGCGTGGCCGAGCCGGGCGGGACTTTACAGAATACGGTTGGTTACCGTATACCGCCAGGCATTCCGGCAGTTACCGACATGATCATCAGAACTCTGACCTGAGATGAGGCGTTACATCGATTCCACGTCGAGGCAGCTCAACCCGTGTATTAGAGCCAAATCCGCGCGTCCGAGGGGCGCTGAGGCGTAACATTTTGTAACCCTCTGCGCGCCGGAACAAGTCGCGCGGCCGCACCTGACCTCCTCGCCTGAGAAACCGCGCTTCGCGGTCGGTTCCCGCCGCGCATCGTCCTGACTGTGGCCGCCCGGCCGGGGCCGCCGAGCGTGGGCGGTTGAGCGTCAGGGACGAGAAGCGCACGGGAGCAGAGAAGATCGCAGTTTCCCGCACTGGGGCTTGGTTTGGGCGCAGCACCGATGTGAGACCCGCGCGATACTGAAAGGGTCGTCGCATGAGCAGTCGAACGCGTGTGCTGATCGCCGGGGCCGGTGTAGCGGCGTTCGAGGCCACGCTCGCGTTACGGGACGCTGCCGGGGAGCGCGTGGACATCGAGCTGGTCGCTCCCGAGACGAAGTTCTGGTACCGGCCGCTCGCTGTCGCTGAGCCGTTTGGGCTCGGCGAGGTGCTGACCTTCGACCTTCCGCAGCTCGCAGCGGAAGCCGGAGCGCAGTTCACGCCGGGAGAGGTCGTCGCCCTCGACTCGGTTGGCCACGTCGCGCGCACTGCCGCGGGAGCCGAGCTCGCCTACGACGTGCTCCTGATCGCCACGGGTGCGAGTCCGCGTCCCGCGGTAGCGGGGGCGCTGACCTTTCGCGGGCCTGCGGATACCGAGCTGATGCGAACGCTCCTTCGCGAACTCGACGGCGGCGACGTGCGGCGCGTCGCCGTCGCCATTCCGCTGGGCGCTGTCTGGGCGCTGCCCGCGTACGAACTCGCGCTGCTCATCGCCGCATACGCCACCGGGCGCCGCATCGAGGAAGCCCAGGTCACGTTGGTGACGCCGGAGGAGGAGCCGCTCGAGCTCTTCGGCAGCGCCGCGAGCGCGGCTGCCAAGGAGCTCCTCGACGAGCGCGGCATCGCCCTCCGCACGCACGTCTATGCGACGGAGGCAAGCGACGGGGAGCTGCGACTCGTTCCAGAAGGTCTGATCGCGGTCGACCGGGTCGTCGCACTCCGCCTTTTTAGAGGGAGGACGCGTTACATCACTCGATGCCTTTTCGGGCGAGCCGGCGAGTTTCTCGCTCTGCCAGGCGGTTCGCGGGCATGTGGAGGCGGACGGCGTGCTCATATTCTGTAACGCAAAGGCAAGCGCCGAGGGCTGGGGGAACGACTGCCCCGCTGAAAGCCTCTCGCGGCGGCCCGGTGATGCCGATGAAGGACCGATGCTACGAGCGGCTCAGGGCTAGAGGCCGATGGGCGCGGCTTCTCAGGGTCAGCGAGCGCAGACCTCGCGGCGCAGCTTCTCCGCTCGTGCCCGCCAAGCGGCCTTCTTGCAGGCCCACGGCCACTCGCGCAAGGAGACGGCCGAGATCCTCGGCGTGGCCCCGGAAACGATCTCGGTCTGGAAGCGCCACCCGCAGTGGCAGCTGGAGATGGAGCGCTGGCGCGAACTTGCCGAGAGGCCACTCGAGGCGAAGCAGCTGCACCTCCGGCTCGAGTCGGCCGAGGCGGCGATCGAGGCGCTCGAGCAGCTGCGCCTGATCATGGGGAGCGCGACCAAGCGGGTGCGGACGAGCGACGGCCTCAAGGAAGAGCCCGACTGGCCCACGCGCCTGAAGGCCTGTCGGCTCGTCCTCGCGGCCGCCTTGATGGCCGTGCCGGAGCTGCGCGGTCACGCCAGGCAGGCGCCGGCCGAGGGCCGCACGCTTCGTATCGTGCCCTAAACAAGCGAGCTCGACCCTCTCCCGGTCAGGGAGGCAGAAGGAGCCGGGAAGCGAGCCGGCCCCGCGAGATGCGGAGCTCAACGACGGGCCCGGCCGGGGTTGAGCCGGCGCGGGCCTCCTTGTTCATGAGAGTTGGGGTCCCGTTGCTCGTCCTCCCTATACAAGAAACAAAGATATTCTGTCTGAACGGGCGTGCGCGCCCTTCGAGGTGGCGGAGAGCTTGTTTCCGCGGCAGGTGGCCTTCGCTTGCGCGTTACAGAATGTGAGCACGACGTCCGGCCTGATTCGCACGCAAACCGCCTCGCAGAGCCGAAAAGCGCGCTCCCCGCTCCGAAAATGCATTGAGCGATGTAACGCGCCCTCCCTATGAACCGGCCTTGTTGTAGGCCCAGAAGTTCGGTCTCTCGGCTGGATCGTTCAGCGTGTCCCTGATCCCCGCGTTCACGCTGCCCTTTCTGGTCCCGAGGAAGAGTCGGACGTTCTGCTCGAACAGTCGGTTCCCGTGGTCCTGGTAGAGCGTTCGCAGCGAGGTCCCCGGGATCGTCGCGACGAGCGAGCGCCCAAACGTCGGGCTGTCCTGGATGAAGAACGTCTCGTCGTCCGCGACCGCGAGTTCAGCTGCGGGAACCCGGCCGATCGTACCCTTGTACTCCTCGTAGGTGAGCTCAAGCTCGTCGAGCGGAACGAGATCGGCGCTGATGTTGTCGCGGAGGTGCTTCCGGTTGAAGTTCCGGATGAGGCGGTCGATGTCTTCGTTCTCCGCGCCCGGGTAGATAAGACGAGCTTGATCGCGAAGCCGCGCGCCCGAGCATCCTGAAGCTCCTCGGCGGCGTCTGCGAGGTCGGCACGCCCCGCGTCCCGAAGCTCCTGCGGATCTTCAATCTCATCGAGCGTGTTGAAGAGATACGTGATGTCCTGCGGCTTCGGCGCCCTCGTGCTCTTCTTGTAGTAGCGAGACTGACCGATGACGATGGTCTCCCACTCGTCGTCTGTGTGGAGGAGATCGACCCCTCGGTCGTTGCCACCGCCGTAGGAGACGACGTCGAGGGCATCTTCATCGTCGAGGCGAAATGCGATCTTCGCGTACCACGCCGGAAAGGCCGTGTCCTCGTCCAGCCCCAAGCGGTCGGCGAGGTCGGCCACCTCCTTCCGCATCTTCTTCTCGAAGCTCGCGCTTGCCACGAGCGGAAGGTAGCGGACCGCGTTCGCGACCCCTCTGGTCGCTACCGGTCACCGACCCCGACGAACGGCCCTGGCTTACTCGGACTTCGGCGGCGGCTGCGGCGGCAGGTCGATGATGGTCATGGAGCTCACGGCGGTCGCACTGGTCAGCATCCCGTAGTCGGATCCGATCAGCTGCCGGATCTCGAACGTGCTGTTCCGCCACCGCTTCAGGATGGCCTCGCGTCGGTCGTGCTGGGCCTCCCTGGCCTCGGCAATGAAGTGCTCGACGGACGACTCGAAGTCGTCCCACATATCCTCGATGTTGAGGCACACCTCGCCGGTCGGCGCTCGATGCCAGTGCGCGTGCGACTGGCCGTGTGTGATCGTGATGCCCGGCCCGACCGTGTTCCGCTTCAGGAGGCTCGTGCGCCAGTCCGTCCAGAGAGCCATCGCATCTGCCTGACCGTTCCGGCCCTCGGGAAAGTGCTCGGTCACGTACCGCACCCACTGCTGGCCTTCCTTCTCGTCGCGCTTGTGGGCGTTCAGCTTGGCGGCCCTGTGCACGTCGGACGCCAGGAGCTTGTGCTGTTGCACCGCCGCGGCACCATCCGGCCCAAACACGGTCGGACGGCCGCTCAGGAGCGAAGCCTTCATCTGATCGAACTCGTCCATGAGTTCAAACGGTAGCTACACAGCGGGGCGGTTCCGCGCCGCGCGTCAACTCCAGCCGAACCAGTACGCCAAGAAGGCGGCGAGCAATCCACCGGCGACCGTCCCGGCGGCCTTCGCCACCGTCCCGATGTGTGCACTTCCCGGCGCTGCCAAGACCGTGGGCAGGTGCTGTCTGGCAGGGCGCACCGGGTGCCGTTCTTCTTCCTCGGCATCCTCGGCCTGCATGTCCAGAATGCCTAGGGCCTGCGAGCAGCACGCCAGGATCACATCGGGCGTGAACATCGGGTCAGAGTTGAGAATGGTTGACCACGCTCCTGCCGGGCTGACCGGCTGCCTCTGCATGGTTCCTCTCGGCTTCCAGTCAACGTACGACCCTGCAGCAGCGAGGGCGTGCGCGGCGCGACCAGCGTGTCGGTCAACCTCGAAATGCAGGCGGGCAGCCTCAGTTTCATGGCCAGGCCGCGGAGCCAACGTCGGCCCGAGGAAGGTGTCCTCAAGTTGCTCCATGACCGCGAGGAAGCGCCCGAGGGCTTCTACGAATGTCTCGATATCCCGTTGGCGTCGACGGATGGAGGTGGATTTCACGACACATACGGTAGCCGCGTGTTCGGAAGGTTCTGCGTGCCGCCCTGTGCGCGAGAATGACAGGACATGCCCACGTTCACCGTCGTGCTGAGCACACCCGGCAACCCGAAATGGGAACGGCTTGACTACGAAGCCGAGACCCGGCCGAAGCAGGGCGAGGCGATCCTCGTGGATGGTCGGTGGGCCGCCGTCGATGACGTCATCCCAACCGCGGCGGGCACGCACTTACTGGAGTGCCAGCGGCTCTACCGCCTGCGACTCATCGACATGGACGCCCAGCCAGTAGAGCCGGGCGAGATCCTCAGCGACCAACCGCGGTACCGCGAGCACGAGACGCTTCTGATCGACAGCACCGGTGACCGGCTCCGCGTGCTGAGGATGGACGACGAGTCGCCGGAGGAGTTCGACGGTGCACTAGTTGTGGAGCGATTTCCTGGCTGACGACGGACATAGACTTGAGTCGTGGCACCCGACCCGGCCGACAGCGACCACCGGAATATAGAGCGGCACATCGGTTCGGACACCCGGTTCGTACCTCGCACTGGGGCAGGAGGCCAGCGGCTCTACGACTTCGATGATCCCGAGACCGGAGAACGCCGTGAGGGCCTCGCCACCCACGAAGCGCCGAAGCTGAAGAACGACTTGGACGAGGCGGCCGGGCGGCTCTAATCGGCCGGGCTCGGCTACGGGCGCGGGATCGAGCTCGATCTTGACGACCCTTTAGTCTCGAGGCTCGACGTCGTCTTCTGTTGAGAAGGCGACACACCTTGCGTCTGGCCTGCGAGCGTTGTAAGCCTGGGTGGGCATGTTCGACAGGAGGCGCTTCGGCGAATGAGTCAGCTGGCTGATCCACGTCGTGGGAGCATTCGCTTGCGTCCGGCCCGGCCAGATGACCGGGAGTTCTTCTTCACGACTCGGCGTGCCGCCCTTGGGCCGTACGCCGAGGAGCTCGGTACTCGTGCGCGCCTCCTGAGGCCATGAGCGGCGCTCAAAACGGCTTCCTCCTCCGTTGTCGTGAACTATCGAAAAGACGACGCACGCCCGGGGCCGCCTGCTCATTGCTTTAGTCCAAAGTCGCGCCGCGCGGCGCACCGCTCAGCTGCCAAGATGACTTGCACCGGAGAGGGGACCGTGATGACCGATCACAAGGTCGTAAGCCGCAAGGAGTGGGCCGCTGCCCGCGAGGAGCTGC